>Ga0209254_10001052_pt1 | contig 24385 bp, 23 predicted proteins | sample FrelakmetDIP11DI_FD_187148 | JGI IMG/M metagenome (GOLD analysis project Ga0209254, IMG submission 187148) | Freshwater lake sediment microbial communities from the University of Notre Dame, USA, for methane emissions studies - DIP11 DI (SPAdes)... | ecosystem: Environmental > Aquatic >...
AGCAGGCGGATGTTCTTCTTCTTGCTCAACATCGCCAAGGCCTCAGGCGCGTACTCGGGGGCGATGACGCAGTCCACGAAATGGGAGCCTATCTGCTCAGCCGTGGCCGGGTCCACCTCGCGGTTGAGGCCTATGACGCAGCCGAAGGCGGCAAGAGAATCGACGTTGTAGGCGGTGACGAACGCATCCACCAGATTGTCCGAGGAGGCGATGCCGCAGGGATTGGTGTGCTTGATGACCACGGCTGTCGGCCGACCGGGGAACTCCCTAAGGAGCTCGAGTGCCGACTCGAGGTCCAGGATGTTGTTGTAGGATATCTCCCTCCCATGCAGCTTCTCGCTCCTTCCCACGGTCACGCCCGAGGCGAAGGGGTCGACGTAGAAGGCGCCCGTCTGTTGCGGGTTCTCGCCATAGCGCAGGTCGTAGGCCTTGTCCATCCCCAAGGAGAAGGACGAGGGGAACATTTCCCCGGGGAAGACCTGGGCCAGATATGAGGAGATAATGGCGTCGTACGCGGCGGTGGCGCGATAGGCCTCCAGGGCCAGGGCGCGCAGGGTCTCCCCGCCGATGTTGGCGCCAGTTGCCCTCATCTCCTGCAGGAGACCTGGGTAATGGCAGGGGTTGGTCACGACCGCCACGCCCTCGAAGTTCTTGGCAGCGGCGCGAATCAGCGATGGTCCTCCGATGTCGATGTTCTCGATTATCTCGTCTAGCGATGAGCCCTTCAAGACCGTCTCCTTGAAGGGATAGAGGTTCACCACGACCATGTCGATCTTCTTGATGTTCGCCTTCTGCAGCTGGGCCATATGCTCCTTCGAGTCCCTTCGGGCCAAAATCCCAGCATGGATCGCAGGGTGGAGGGTCTTCACTCGGCCATCCATCATCTCTGGCCAGCCAGTGACTTCGGATATTCCGATGGTTTTGACGTCGTTCCTCTCCAGGAGGGCCGCGGTGCCGTCAGTGGAAACGATTTCCACGCCCAAACCTTTCAAGCCTTTGGCAAAGTCCACCAAGCCCTCCTTGTCGGAAACGCTTAGCAACGCCCTCTCGATGCGAACCAAAGCAAATGCCCCCTTTCATGAGGCATACCGGAGAGGTATGCCGGAAGGATATTGCGCAGGTGGAAATAAACTTCTCCATATGGCAGGGTGGGCGCTCCAAAGGGCTTAAGCTCCATAGAACGAATGGTGCATAGCAATGGCGGCCAAGAGGAAGACCTCCAAGCGCACCAGGCGGACCACGACCAAGAGGAGGAGCACGCGCAGCACCAAGAAGAGGACGTCTTCTAAACGAAGCGCGACGAACCGGCCAAGAAGGACGTCCGAGGAGCGGCTGGTCGAGGACGTGGTCACGGGGATCGCCCGCATCGTGTTGAATAGGGTTGCGAAGAAGAAGTAGCAATAATTTCCCGCAAAGCTCTCCCAGGTCGGTCCTACAAAGGGTTTTAATTGGATGATGGCCTTCGATCGTTCGAGCTAGATGTACATCATCTCGGAGAGGATCAACGGACTATTCACCTCGGTCTCCAAGGCCATCGACCACCGCGACGCCAAATGGATCCAGGAACATGCCCTGAGGCAGCTGGAGTGTGGGGCCCAATCCCTGGACATCAACACTGGTCCTGGGAGGGATGATGGCCCAGCGGCGATGGAGTGGTTGGTAAGGACCGTGCAAGAGGTGACGGAGGTCCCTTTGTGCATCGACTCCCCGGGCATCAAGACCATTACCGCGGGGGTCACGGCGGCCAAGAACAAGGTGATGATCAATTCCACGACCGCGGAGAGGGCCAAGATGGAGAAGCTCTTCCCGTTGGCAAGGGAGCATGGCGCCGAGGTCATCTGCCTATGCATGGACGAGCGCGGGGTCCCCAACTCGGCAGAGGCCCGAGCGGAGATGGCCATGCTCATGATCACCACCGCCATGGAGCATGAGATCATGCCCGACCGCATCTACCTGGACCCATTGGTGCTGCCGACCAAGGCCGCTCAGGACCAGGGCGCGAAGGTCATCGAGGCCGTTCGCATGTTCCAATCCTTGAACGAACCGCCGCCGCGTACTGTCGTGGGATTGAGCAACGTCTCCAACGGCACCAAGGAGCGCCCGTTGGTCAACAGGACCTTCATGGCCATGCTCATGGGCGCCGGCCTGTCCGCGGCGATCCTGGACCCAGAGGACAAGGAGCTTATGGACATGATCAAGGCGGCTCAAGTTCTGCTTAACCAGAAGCTATATGCCGACGATTTTCTTCGTGCTTAAACTGGTAGTGGTCCTTCTTCCTTAGCCATGCCCTAGCTATCATCCTAAAGCCGTGGACAAGAGCTTTGCCCGTCCCCGGGCGCTCATGCAGTGGAAGGATTGAAGTGCAGCTCCACCTTCTTCACGTCCCAGAGGGTCTCGATCCTCTCCTTGATCTCCTCTTGGATGTTGGCAGCGAATATGTGATTCTCCGGCAGGTCGACCCAGATGCTAACGGTGCCTTCCTCGACCTTAACGTCCGTGATCAGATTCCCGCGAACGACGTCCAGGCCGGTCAGTGGGTTCATGACGTTCTTGAGCCGGCGCTTGACCTCGTCCACGGTGGTGGGCTTCTTCTCCTTGACCAGGCCGTGCTTCTCCTCGTAGTTGGTTATGGCCTCGCGAAGGCCCTCCACCGCGAGGACGGAACAATGGGCCTTGATCTTCGGCAGCCCCCCAAGCGCATCCGAGGCGTCCTTCCAGGATATCAGCTTGGCCTCATCGATGGTCTTGCCCTTGGCCAGCTCGGTGATTATGGACCCGGTGGCGATGTTGCTGGCGCATCCATAGGACTCGAACTTGATGTCCGTGATGCGGTGCTCCTTCTCGTCGACCTTCAGGTAAACCGCCACCATGTCCCCGCAGGCGGGGCTTCCCACGATGGCCTTTCCGTCCGCGTCCTCGATCTTGCCGACGTTCTGCGGGTTCTTGAAGTGCTCCAGCACCTTATCACCGTATGGGAATCTCATGTCTTCTCCTCCTTCTTCAATGGGCTGATCTCCCTCAATCTGGAAATGACTTCCTTCATCGAATCGACCACAATATCCACCTCATCCATGCTGTTGAACCTTCCGAGGGAATAGCGGATGGATCCATGTGCCCTTTCATGGTTACCGCCTATCCCCATGATCACATGGCTGGCCTCCAAAGACCTGGAGAAGCAGGCCGATCCGGTGGAGACCTCGATGCCCCTCATGTCCAGGTGCAGGGTTATGGACTCCCCCTCCACGTAATGGAAGGTGATGTTGGCGTTCTGGGGGATGCGCTTGCTGCGATGTCCGTTCAAGGTGGTCCCTGGCACCTCCGATAGCAGACGAGCGATGAGCTTGTCGCGGATGGAGGCCAACCTCTCATTCTCCTCCGAGGTGACGAGCTCTGCCGCCTTGGCGAACCCTACCGCACCAGGAATGTTCTCCAGCCCGGCCCTGAGATTGAACTCCTGGAAGCCACCGTCCATCCATTTGCCCAGGGGGGTGCCCTTGCGCACGAACAGACCGCCGACCCCCTTGGGGCCGTGGATGGTATGGGCCGATATGGACATCAGGTCGATGGGCAGCCTACCTAGGTCGAAATCCAAGCGCCTGAAGGTATGCGTGGCGTCAACATGGAATAGGGTTCCCTTCTCATGGCAAACCTTGCCGATGGCCGCCACGTCCTGCACCGTGCCGATCTCCTGGTTGGAATGCTGGATAGAGACCAGGATCGTCTCCTTGGTGATCGCCTTCTCCAGCTCGCCCATGTCCACGTTGCCTTCTCTATCAACTGGAAGATAGGTCGCCTTGTAACCCATCCTCTCCATGGCCTTGGCGCTGTTCAGGACGGGGAAGTCCTCGATCCTTGAGGTCACGATGTGCTTTCCCTTCTTCTCTGCCAAGGAGAGGGCAACCCCCTTTATGGCCAGGTTCGATGATTCCGTATCACCGGAGGTGAGTATTAGTTCCTCGGCGCCCACCTTCAAGAGGGATGCCAGCTTAGATCGCGCGTCCGCAAGCGTCTCCTTGGCCTCGATGCCCATGGAATGGCCGAACTCGGATGTCGCCACGGCATAGGAGTCGAAGAAATAGGGCCTCATGGCCTCGAGCACCCGCTCATCCAGCCTCGTTGAGGCGGCGTTGTCCATGTAGATGGTCCTTGGCATTTGGTTGCACCTCAGATGAATAGAGTGATATCGGATTTCCTGGCTTCATTAACGTAGGTGCCGACCGCTCCGAACTCGTCTATCCAGTCGGTCCGAAGCTGCTCCTTGGTTATGCCCATGATCTCCATGGTCATCTCGCAAGCTATTATCTTTCCTCCAAGCTCCTTGAAGTCCTTGACCATGGTCTCGAGGGTGGCGACATTGGCCTTGACCATTCGCCCTTTGATCATCCTCCGCCCGAGGCCGAGCATGTTCATCTTGGACAACGGTCCTTTGTCCAGGCCTCCCTTCTTCAGGCGGTTCAAACCCCAGAAGGTGAAGTACAGCGAGGCCTCCATGCCCATCGAGAGCGAGCCGTTTGCAATGATGAAGGCGCTGATGACCTTGTCCATGTCCCCGCTGTGGACGATTATCGTGGTCTTGCCCGTCATGGTCTCCCTCACCTCTTGCGGATGCGGATGGTCCACTCCGACCCGGTGTCCTTGACCTCGACCACCTCGTCGCCCGTGGCCTCCACGGCCATGGGTATCTCCTTCTTCGAGGCTGGGTGCGTGCCCACGACCTCGATGACGTCCCCCGCCGCGGCCTTCCTCAGCGCTTTCCTTACCTCCACCAGCGGGACTGGGCAATTCTGGCGCCTGCAATCGAGGTTGATCTGCGACATGTTACATGCACTTCCAACAGAGTTTGGCAAACGAGGGATAAGTAGTTTTTCAGAAAGCATCGCTTCCTGATGCGCCTGATGGCCGCTCGTTCGATGCGGGCGCCACGGGACCGACTCGCGCCATTCGACCAGATCATTTCTTTGGGTTGCCGGCGTAGAAGAGGATCTTCTCGTCCAATACGTAATCCATCCTCGGCACCACCAGATAGATCGGCGAGTAGCCGAAGAAGTTGGACTCGAAGAGCTGGTAGATGGCGTTCTCATAGTATTTTTCCTTCAGCTTTTCGAACTTCGCCTCGTCGGGGACCTTGTCTTGGGAAGCGGTTGCTTGCGCGATCATACCATCCAGAGGTCCCAGGACGTCCTCTTTCAATTCCATGAGCTTGTCGCGGACCAGGTTCTTGGCCATCCTGCGGCTGCCGACCGCCTGGAAATGCCTCATGATGATGAAGACCAAGATCAAGGCGAGCAACAGGAGCCCAAGGTTATAATCCCCGTTCTCCGTGAAATAGGTCACCAGTTTGCTGAAGGTGGTGCCTGGGACGAGGATCGACACGATTCCGACGATGGAGATCACCGCTACGATGAGCCCGATGATGGCAAGCACGATGGTGAGCGCGACCCTGCCTTTCGATCTTGCCGCCGTGATCCTCCTCCTGAAGGAGCGGGATATCTTCGTGAAACCTTGCGATTGCGGAGTGACGAAGAGTATCAGGACGAAGTAGACCATGATCACCAATATCTGGACGATTACCCAGGAGGCCTCGCTCTGCGGGAAGACATCCTGGATGAATGTGAAGTAGATGGTGAAGACCAGTCCGATGCCGAAGATGATGTAGAAGCTCAGGGTCAAAGGGACCATGCCCACCAGGAACATGGTCGTCCCCATCTCGAAGGCGAAGCGCCGCTTCTTCTTGAAGAGGTATTGCAACGGCCCCTTGAAGCTCTTCTTGGGGGCGTTGGGGTCCTTCTTGGCCTTCCTCACCTTCTTCTGTCCAGCGCGCCTGGAGGTGGGAAGGAAGAAAACGACATAGCTGAACATATAGAGGAAGAAGGCCGCTATCAGCCACATCAGCAATGCGTTGGGCCTGTAGTAGATTAGGGGGATGGCTATGGCCAGCAGTGCAATGGCGACGATGTAGCCGACGATGAATCCCTTCCTGGGCTTGGTGATCTGCGACAGCGAGGCCTCGAGACGCGCGATCTCCTCCTTGACGACCTCCCTGAAGCTTTGCGCCGTGCCCAGGTCTCTCCCGCTTGGATCCATTCGATTTCCGCCTGATTCCCACGTCTATGGCTATCCGAGTATTAACGATTATTCTGGGAAGGACGATGTGGGAAGGACGATGGCGCCCCTCATCAAGCAACGGGGCGGGGAAGCAGCCCGCTCCTCCTGACAATCTCCGGCACCTTCTCCTCCCAGGCCATGGCCATGATGTGCACGCCCCGCACCCCTTCGATGGACCGGAGGTGCTCGATCTGCTCCACGCATAGGCGGACGCCCTCCTCCTTGGGGTCCTTGGCGGCCTTGAGGCGTTCCACGATGGCGTCGGGGACGATCATGCCCGCCACCTTGTTCTTCATATAGAGGGCGACCTTGTGCGACTTCAGGGGCATGACGCCAGCGAGGATGTGGACCTTCTCATGCAAACCTCTTGCGCGCACCAAGGCCATCCAGCGCTCGAACCTCTCCATGTCGTAGATGCTCTGGGTCTGGATGAAGTCCGCTCCGGCCTTTACCTTCTTGGCGAGCCGGGTCACCCGAAACTCGAACGGATCCGCGAAAGGATTGGCCGCCGCCCCTAGGAAAAGCTCCGGGGCGACCTCGAGCTCGTCCCCGCTCCATAGCTTGCCCTCATCCCGCATCTTGCGCAGGATCATGAGCTCCTGGACCGAATCCACGTCGTAGACGTTCTTCGCCTCCTTCATGTTCCCGAAGGTCTGATGGTCCCCACTGATGCAAAGGACGTTCCTGACCCCGAGGGCGCTCGCCCCCAGGATGTCCGATTGCATGGCGATGCGGTTTCGGTCCCGGCAGGTCATCTGGACCACGGGTTCCAAGCCCTCCTGGATCAGGACCATGGCGCAGGCGATGGAGGACATGCGGGACATGGCGGTCTGGTTGTCCGTCAGGTTGAAGGCATCGGCGCTTCCCCGCATCTCCTTGGTGTGCCTCCGCACGCTCTCCGCGCTCGCCGATTTGGGAGGGCCGATTTCAGCCGTGACCGCGAACCCCCTTTCGAGGAGGACGCGCTCCAGATTGCTCCTTGCGCTCATGGCTTCCCTCCCTTGGAGCGCTTCTGCTCCTCGGTGAGCACCGCCTCTTTTCTGACCATCTTCCTTGGCCCCCCGTCCCTCGAAGGAAGCCAGTTCTTGGGAGGGATGGGCTCCTCCAGAAGGTCGAGGCGACCCAGCCTCTCCAAGCTGCGGTGGATCTCCTCCCAGGCGCACGGGGTCTCGGGCGAGACCTCGCACTTTCCTCCCTGGGAGCCGCCGCAGGGCCCGTTCAACAGGCTCTTGGCGCAACGGGCGATGGGGCATATTCCTCCGGTCAGGTGCAGCACGCAGTCCCCGCATCCCCCGCACCTCTCCACGAAGACGCCGGCCTCCTCCGGCGCCCCCATGTTCGATGTGTTCAGTCCGGGCAGCACCCTGACCTGGGGATACATGGCCTGGATGGTCTGCGCCCCGACCCCGCAGGCCAAGGACAGCACTGAGCCCTTGCCCTCGATGCGGGCGGAAAGCTCGGCCACCCACTCCTTCTCGCATTGCCTCTCCACGGTGGCCTCTTCGATCTCCCAGCCCCTGCCCTTGAGAGAGGATAGGAGCCTGAGCGATTCGGCCAGAATCGCGACCTCCTTCTCCCCTCCCGCCAAGCATATGGCGACGCAGGAGCGGCATCCAGCCACCAGTATCCTCTGCTGCCCCTCCAGCATTCCCGCGATCTCCTCCAGGCTCTTCTGCTCGCCGATTATCATCCTTTCACCGCCAATGGGTTGGGGCCCAGCTTCTCCACCCTCGAGGCCATCTCCGCCACCAATCGGGGTATGCGGAAAGGCTGATTGGATGCCACATGGAACAGCTCCAGTCTCGAGGAGCCTAGCCCGACCTCGTCCAGTATCTGCTTGGCGCGCTCCACCTTCTTCCTCGCCTCCAGGTTGCCATAGACGTGGTGGCAGTTGTCCTCCAGGCAACCGATTACGAGGACGGCGTCAGCCCCCTCCCGGAAGGCCCGGAGCAGGTGCACGACGTCCACCCGACCTGCGCATGGCACCTTGATGAAGATCACGTCCGCCTGGTAACGCATCCCTCTCTCTCCAGCGAGATCGACCGCCTCTTCCGGCCCTCGCTCGCAACAGAAGCCGATGATGCGCATCATCTTCCCCTCCCCAAGGCGGCCCGGGACTGGGCGATCAATTGTGAATCTGAGAAGCAGTAGATGTCGATGGCACGGCTCGGGCACAGGGCCACGCAGGAGCCGCATCCCTGGCACAGCTCCATCCGCACCTCGGCCTTGCCCGCCTGGCCGATGATTGGCGCCGAATATGGACAGATGCGCAGGCAGGAGAGGCAGGCGGAGCATTTGTCCTGGTCCACCTCGGCTACGGCCCCGCCTATCTCCATCGTCCCCAAGGACAGCATCTCCAAGACCCTCGCTGCCACCGATCCTGCCTCGATGGCCATGTCCTCATAGAGCATGTTCCCCACCCTATATCGAGCCGCGAAGACGCCCTTCCTCACCGTCTCCCCTGGTCGTAGCCTCGGGTCGATGCAAAGGAGCTCGCCCTTGTCATCGATGGGGACGTCGAAGACCTTGGACATGGCCTGCACCTCCGGGGTCAGGACCGCGTCGAACAGGACCAGGTCGGCCCGTAGGCTCATCGCTCCCACCAAGGGGTCCTTCCAGGTGATTGTAAATGGGCCAGGGCCCTCGACCAATGGCTCGCTGTCGATGCGGAAGAACTTGACGCCTTTCTCCTGCGCCGAGCGCTGCAAGCCCTCCATTTCCCCCAGGGCCCTGACCTCTCTACCGAGGAGGTAGACCTCCGCCCCAGGAATGGCGTTCACCAAGGAGAGCGCGTACAGCATCCCGCGCGGGGTCATGCACGAGCATCCCAAACCCGAGCTCGGGCCGCTGGGCAATATGACGATCCTCCTGAGGCCTTGAGCGCTGAGGTCCTGGGCCGAAGGGGCTGGCGAACCGTCCAGCCTACTCAGTTCCATCCTCGGTTCCGGTGCCAGGACGATGGCCCCGCATCTGGCTGGGACGATCTCGCCATCGACGTCCATGATCAGGCCGAAATCCCCCGGGACTCCTTGGACCTCGAGAACATTCGTATGATGGGACCGCAGCCTTTGATCCCTGGATGCTTCGGACATGCCGAGCACGCTGCGCTCCTTCTCGCCTTCGTTCCTGAAGATGTAAGGGGGAAGGTCCTTCGACGCTTCCCCGCTCACGATGAGATCGACGGTCATTCCTTGAGCGATTAGCTCCCTGGCCACCGACGTGGCCATAAGGCCTCCTCCCACGACCGCTACGTTCCCCGAGACCGGCATCTCCTCTTCGAAGGGGGGTGCGGTCCAGAGCCTGATCTTCTCCACGGCCATCTTGATCAGGATCTCGGCCTTCCTCTGTGCCTCTGGAGCATCATGGACGTACGCCGCCTGCTCGCGGACGTTGGCCACCTCGAAGGCCAATGGATGAAGTCCAGAGGACGTCGCGATGGAACGATATAGTCGTGTCTTGGTCCGTCCGGAGCAGGCCACGGCCACGAACCTGTCGATTCCAGACTCCTTAATGGCTGAGATCATTTCCCTCTGTCCCGATCCGGAGCAGATGCGGTCGACCCTTTTTGAGAGGGAAATTCCTTCAATGCTACCGGCGAAGATGCGCAGACCATCCATGTCCAGCTTGGCATCCTTTCCCGACCCCCAAGAGCATACGAACACCCCTATTTGGTCGCCGCTCATCGCATGCCCTCCAGGAACTCCACGGCCCTAGAGGCCGCCACGGCGCCGTCCTTGACGCACTCCACGATCTCCTTGGGCCCACGGCATGTTCCAGCCAGGAAGACCCCCGGTCGGGTGGAGGAGCAGGGGGCGCCCTCCGAAGACCTCATGAAGCCATGAGCGTCCGTCTCTATCTGGAGCGTACGAGCCAATTCCGCTGATCCTCTGGATGCATTTATTCCGACCGAGAGCACCACCATGTCGACGGTCTCGGACTCGATCCCCGTGTCGTCCTCCAACGCGAATCGAACCTCGGGCCTCGACCCCTCACCAAGCAGTACCTCGGCGGGCCGGCTCCGCACCAAGCGGACGCCGCCTTCCCCAGAGGACCAGGCTCGGACGTTCTCCCTGGGGTCGTACAGGCGCCAATCCATGAAGAAGAAGGTGACGCTGCAGCCGGGGTCGATCGACCTCAGCGCCTGGGCCAGCTTGAAGGAGTACTTGCAACAGGCCTTCGAGCAGTAGCCGGCATTGAAGCGCTCGTCCCTGGAACCGACGCAGAGGATGAAGGCGACCTTCTTTGGAGGTAGGCTATTGGATGGGAGAGTGATTTTTCCTGTCGCGCTCAATTGCCGCTCTAGGTCGAGGGAAGTTATGACGTCCTCAAGCTCACCGTAACCCAATCTCTTGTCCAGATGGGCGTCGAACGGCTCCCCTCCGCTGGCGCAGATGATGGCCCCCGCCCTGATGACGCGGCGGCCTCCCTGGTCCGTTTCTCTTATGGTCAAGCGGAAATCGCCGGGTTGGCCTGAGACCGAGCGGAGCTCGGCCTTCCTCAAGGGCTCGATGGCAGGGAGGGACCTCGCTTGGGCCACCATGTTCCTGGCCAGGCATACGTCGCAGCGCACGCATCTCTCCACCCCCTTGCATCCGAGCTCGCCGCAGAGACCTCCCAGCTGCCCTTCCCTCTCGATGATGATCGAAGGTACTCCGCGCTGCTCGAGGCTCAAGGCCGCGGACAAACCGGCCGCGCCGCTTCCGATGATGGCCACGCGCTTCATCCGGCCCTCCTGTCGCTCTGGCGGGGAATCGGAAAAATCATCTCGCCTGAACGTTCTTGGCTCGACCGGTTCGTTCTCATCAACAACGCTCTTGCGAGAACTGACGCGTTATTTATAGGTTGCCTGGAGCGAGCGCCAGCATCTCAAGTAAGAAGCGTTTAAGCCTTGGGCGGGCATGGCTGTACGATGCGGGTCGCGGCCTTCACGGTGGACGTGGACAGGGACGTCAACTTGGCGGTATATGGCAAGAACCAGGCGCTCTCGAAATGCCACGACGGCGATAGGGAGGAGATCAGGTTCGGCTCCTCGATGCAAGGACTGCCGCTAATGATCGAGCTTCTTGAGGAGGTGGGGATCAAGGCCACCTTCTTCCTGGAAGGGGATACGCTTCTGCATATCGCCAGGAACATGGATGTCCGCGAGCTGCTGGACAGGCACGAGGTCGCCTGCCATGGCGTATGCCATGAGGACATCACCGGCGAGTCGACCGGCGTCCCTCTCACCGACTTGGAACTAGACCAGATGATCGGCGATGGCAGGGACATGCTGAGGAAGGTGTTCGCGCGAGACCCTGTCGGATTCCGGGCCCCCTATCAGCACATCGACCAAAGAGCCCTGAACCTGCTAGAGAGGAAGGGATTCCTCTATGACTCTTCCATGACCAGGCCCTTCAACGAGGAGGGCGGCGGCCTCCGACCATGGAAGGTGTCGGGAGACCTATTGGAGATGCCTTTGGCGCAGGGGAAGGACGAGCGCGGCAAGAGGATGGTCTCCTATCTTTGGCCGATGCATGAGGGGAAGCGCGCCCCTGAGGAATACGTCAGGATGGCTGCTGGAATGCGCTCCGGGCTTTTGGTCCTGGCTACGCATAGCTGGCATATCGCGGAGACCTATGGCCGAGGGGTGCTTTCCCAAAGCTTGGTCAATTCCAACTTGGTGAACCTGCGTCGGGTGCTTGAAGGTGCAAGAGCGCAGGGCTGGGAGTTCCTCGCATTGGAGGACCTGGCCAGGACCTGGGAGGGGTGAGAATTTGCCGCCTGATGCCCACGTCAAGGTCGATCGAACCGCTCTCGATGTGGCTTGGAAGGCCCTGGAGGGAAGGGAGGCGACCGCCCTCGCCTCTCATTCGGGATCCAGGTACTCTAGCGGCCATCTCCTTTTGCCGTACTTCGAGACCAGGCTGACGGTGGACCTGGACCGGAGGACAGTGCTCTGGGGAGGCAAGGCGGCGGACGAGACCACATCCATTCTGGCCTTGCACTACCTGATAGGATGTGGGCCAGATGTCCCTAGGGGCATCCTCGTGCCCTTCAACCAGGCCGAGGGTGGTGATGCTTACTACGAAGCCTTCAAGCGCCGTACCATCGACCGCTTGGCTGCCGAGTTCGGCCAATGCTCCAGCTCGCTGGTGAGGGCGGGGATGGCCATAGGTGGAATGGACCGAGAAATCGGAGCGGCCGCGGTTGAGGTACGAGTTTTTCCCAAGGTGGTGGTCACCCTCATCATTTGGGAGGGCGATGATGAGATCCCGGCCTCGGCCAACGTTCTCTTCGATTCGATGGCCCTAAGTATACTTTCCACCGAAGACCTGGCGGTGATCGGCTCCCTGACCGTGGCTAGGCTGATCAAGGCCAAGAATCGGCCCTAGTTCAGCCCCACGATCCGACCATCGTCGAATATGTCCATTTCCGAGGCGTTGGGCTCCGCCGGCAGTCCAGGTATGAGCATGATGTCGCCACAGATGGCCACGATGAACCCCGCCCCCGCGGAGACGTGCAGCTCCTTCACGGTAAGGGTCCAGCCCATGGGTGCGCCCTTCACCTTTGGGTCGTCAGATATAGAGTGCTGGGTCTTGGAGATGCACACCGGCAGGTCGCCATAGCTCTTCTCGATCCAGATCAGGTCCTTCTCCGCCTCCGCGTGGAACTTGACCTCCCCCGCCCCATAGATCTCGCGGGCGACGGTCTCTATCTTCTTCTTCACGGAGAGCTTGGGCTCGTAGAGGAACTTGAAATGCTTAGGGTCGTTGTCGATGGCGTCCACCACCTGACGGGCCAGTTGCAGGCCGCCCTCCCCTCCCTGATCGAATACGAACGAGACCGCGGACCTGACGTCCAGGCGTCGGCAGTGGTGCATGACCAGCTCGATCTCCTCAACGGTATCGGTGTGGAAGTGGTTTATGGCCACGACCACCGGCACCCCGAACTTGCGAAGGTTCAGCACGTGCCTCTCCAGGTTGGCCAATCCCTTCTCCAGGGCCTCGAGGTTCTTCACGTCGCACTTCTCGAACGGACATCCCCCGTGCATCTTCAGAGCGCGGACCGAGGCCACCAGCACGGCGCAGTCCGGCCGAAGGCCGCTGACCCGGCATACGATGTTGAAGAACTTCTCCGCGCCCAGGTCGGTGGCGAATCCCGCCTCGGTTATCAAATAGTCAGCCATCTTGAGGCCGTACTTGGTGGCTAGGATGGAGTTGTTGCCGTGCGCGATGTTGGCGAACGGGAACCCATGGATGAACATCGGCTCCCCTTCCAATGTCTGCACGATGTTGGGCTTGACCGCCTCCCGCAGCAACAAGGCCATGGCCCCTATGCAGTTCAGCTGCTTGGCATAGACCGGCTTTTTGTCATATGTATAGGCAACGATCATCTTGCCCAGGCGCTCCTTGAGATCGGTCATGGAAGTCGAGAGCGCAAGTATGGCGCTGATTTCCGAGGCAGCGGTGATCATGAATCCAGATTCATGAGGGACGCCCCCCTCGCCCCTGCCTCCAAGGCCGACCACGACCTGCCTGAGCTCGCGGCAGTTCATGTCGATGGCCTTCTTCCAGAGTATGCGCGTGGGGTCGATGTTCAGCTGGTTGCTCCTCTGGACATGGTTCTCGATTATGGCGGAAAGGAGGTTGTGCGCCGCCCCCACGGCATGGATGTCCCCGGTGAAATGCAGGTCGATGTCCCACATGGGATAGACCTGGGAGAGCCCTCCTCCTGTAGCACCTCCCTTGACGCCGAAGACCGGCCCCAGGGAAGGCTGCCTCAGGGCGCCAATCACCCTCTTGTTCAGCTTGCCCAGGCCCTGGACCAGGCCGATGGTGGTGACCGTCTTTCCTTCCCCGGCGGGGGTGGGGGTGATGGCGGTCATGACGATGAGCTTGCCGTTCGGCCTCTCATCGAAGCGCCTCAGGACCTCCAACGGGACCTTGGCCGTATACTTGCCATAGAGCTGCAGGTCGTCCTTGGAGAGGCCGATCTTGGCGGCCACCTCCTCGATGGGCAGGCACTTGGCTGCCTGGGCGATCTCGATGTTGGTCTTCAGGGATACTCCTCCTGGGTGAGTTCGTTATTAAGGACGGCGTATAAAACAAACGCGCCTAGATCGAGGGATTATTCATCATCGAGCGACCATTCGTGCCATAGGGTTGTTGGCAAGAAGCTCTCGGCGCGCGCCAAGGAAAGGCCTCAGTCCAATGATGTTTTTATACCCACACGCTCCTTTTCTCGCTTGAGGAGATGGGGATGCCGGCGCAGATCATCGATGGGGATCGGATCGCATCGCAGATCAAAGAGGAGCTCAGGGAAAGGCTGACCAAGCTGCACTTCGCGGGGCACAGCCCGGGATTGGCTGTCGTCCTGGTAGGCGAGGACCCAGCTTCCAAGGTCTATGTGAGCATGAAGGCCAAGGAATGCAGGGAGCTAGGCATCCTCAGCAAGCAGGTGGACCTACCTGAGACGGTGAGCGAGGAGGAGCTGCTCAAGAACCTCGATTACATCCAGGCAGACCCGAAGGTCGATGGCATCTTGGTCCAGATGCCCTTGCCCGACCACATCTCCGAGGCGAAGGTGATGGAGCGCATCGAGCCGGACAAGGACGTAGATGGATTCCATCCAGTGAACGTGGGAAGGATGCTGATGGGAGCTCCTGGCATCCTGCCCTGCACCCCCCATGGCATACAGCAGCTCCTGATCCGCAGCGGCAACTCCCCCGAGGGCAAGCATGTCGTGGTGGTGGGAAGGAGCAACATCGTCGGCAAGCCCATCGCCGCCATCCTGATGCAGAAGGCCAAGAACGCCAATGCCACCGTCACCATCTGTCATTCTGGCACCAAGGACCTGGCACAACACACGAAGCAGGCGGACATCCTCATCGCCGCCATGGGAAGGCCTCAGTTCATCAAGGCGGACATGGTGAAGGATGGGGTGGTCGTGATCGACGTGGGCATGAACCGGGTCGAAGACCCCAAGTCGGAGAAGGGATATCGACTGGTCGGGGACGTGGACTACGATGCGGTGAGCAAGAAGGCCAAGGCCATCACCCCGGTCCCTGGAGGGGTGGGGCCGATGACCCGGGCCATGCTCATGGCCAACACCGTTCGCGCCGCAGAGATCGCCTTCGAGAAGGCGCAAGCGAAAAAGCGCTGACATGCTGGGCAGTGCAGCTTAGTCAATCTCCAAGGATAAATTTTATTTAGCACAGTGCAAAGTACCCGCCTGAGAGGAGAGGGGCACATTGTTCACCTCCATGGGGGGAAAATCGCTTGGCAGCGATCGAAGTTAACAATCTCACCAAGAAATATGGGCCGCTTGAGGCGCTTAAGGGGATCACATTCACCGTGGACGAGGGGGAGGTGTTCGGCCTTATCGGCCCGAACGGGGCTGGCAAGACCACGGCTCTGAGGGTGCTCTCCACATTGCTCGAGGTCACTTCTGGCAAGGTCACCATCTATGGATACGACCTGGTGAAGCAGCCGGATAAGATACGCGAGATCATCTCCTACCTGCCGGAGGATGCAGGCTCCTACAAGAACATGAAGGGGATCGAGTACCTTCGGTTCATCGCGGCCTTCTTCCAAGATGAGCGCCGGGACCAGATGCTGGAGAGGGGGGTGCGCATCGCCAACCTCGGGGAGAGATTGGAGGACCGCATCGACACCTACTCCAAGGGAATGCAGAGGCGCCTTCTGGTCGCCAGGGCGCTGATGATCCAGCCCAAACTGGCCATCTTGGACGAGCTGACCTCCGGCCTTGACGTCATCAACGCTCAGACCATCAGGAGGACGGTGAAGGAGTCTGCCAAGCAAGGCACCACCGTCCTGCTCTCATCGCACAACATGCTGGAGGTGGAGCTGATGTGCGATCGGATCGGTCTGATCAACGACGGCAGGATTGTCGCCATGGGCTCGCCTAAGGACCTCAAGGCCGAGTACCATGCGGCCAACATCGAGGACGTCTTCGTGGAGGTGGTCAAGTGAGCAGAGGACTCGGTAACATCATGAAGAAGGAGATCAAGGAGCTCCTCACCCCCAGCACGTTGATACCCATAATAATATTCGCCATCATCTTCGGTTCCCTGGGCGGCGTCTTCGGCGGCGCGACCCAGGAGCTGAGCGAGCCGCCTAAAATCGCCATCATCAACGATGGCACCGGGACCATCTCCCAATTCGTGGAGATGGATATGACGGCGCGCTCCGAGGTCCTTTACAACGGGACCGACCTTGATCAGGCTATCCAGGTGGTCAGCGACCAGGACGGCGTCGCGGTGTTCATCATCACCTCGGAGTTCGACCAGAACATCACCGAGAACAAGTCTGGCGTCATTCAGGTATACTGGATATTGGAAGGCTCCGGGCTGTTGGAAGGCATGTCCACCGATCCCGCCGCCGTCATGCTCTCGCAGGTGAGCTACGACCTGTCCAAGGCCATCATCGACTCCCATTACACGGACAACTCGACGGTCATCCTAGCACCCATCAACGCCACCCAGAACACCATCTATAAGGGCACGGAGATGCCGGGAGTGACACCCGGAATGATACTTGGACTTATGTCTGGCCAGAGCTTCATCGTCCCGCTCATCGTGGTCATGGTGGTCATCTACGCAGGCAGCATGGTGGTGACTTCCATGGGCAGCGAGAAGGAAAACAAGACCCTGGAGACACTGCTCACGCTTCCGGTGAGGAGGACCTACATCGTATTCGGCAAATTGGCGGGCGCGGCCATCGTGGGGCTGGTTCTTGCCGCTATCTACATGGTGGGGCTGGGTTACTACATGTCATCGCTGACCTCGGGTGCGAGCTTCGATCTCTCACAGTACGGCATCTCGCTCGACCTGCTTGATTACGTCCTGATTGGGATCACGTTGTTCCTAGCCCTGCTCTCGGCGCTGGCGTTGTGCATGATCCTGGGCATCTTCACCAAGAACTACAAAGCGGCCCAGACGATGACATTGCCCATCACCATGCTGGCGCTCATCCCCATGTTCGTGCTCATGTTCACCGACTTCTCCACGCTTCCGCTTGTGGCCCAGGTGCTGGTGTTCGCCATTCCCTTCTCGCAGCCCATCATCGCCATCAACTCGCTCATGTTCGGAGAGTTCGGTATCGTCCTCATCGGGATCTTCTACCAGCTAGCGTTCGCACTGGGGGCTATGTTCGTGGCCGTGTACCTGTTCAAGAAGGACATCCTGCTTACGGGCAGGGTGAAGAGCGTGGAGGGCCAGGGAAAGAGGTCCTCGCGCTGGTTCAGCCTCAACCGGGGATGGAAGAGGAAGAAGGCGTAGAAATGAGGGTAAGATGAGCCCCGAGGAACCGGTGCTGGTAGGATTCCCCCTGAGGGGGGAATGGGCCGCGGCCAACACCCCAGCGTTCAGGGTGCCCAGCCATGGGACGGACCAACTAGGCCAGCGCTATGCCTACGATTTCCTGAGGCTGGGCGGAGCCAGGGGCAAATACTACAAGGGCAGCCCCTTCCAGCTGTGGACCGTGGGCGTGAGAGCGACGGACTATTATGGCTACGGTCAGCCTGTCATAGCTTCATTCGAGGGAGAGGTGGTGGAAGCCTTTGATGGAGTAAAGGAGAAGGCGCGCCACTGGCCGGTCGGGGACATACTGGCAGTCCTCCGAAACTCACTGGCATATGGTACAAGGATCGACTCCCTCACTCACAGCGAGCTACGATCTCTCGTGGGGAACCATGTGATACTGAAGAAGGATGGGCTCTTCGCGTTCTACGCTCACCTCGCCACGGGTTCGATCAAGGTGAGGGAGGGTGAGATGGTACGAGAGGGCGAGCCCTTGGGGGCCGTTGGCAACACGGGCAACTCGACCGCGCCGCACCTGCATTTCCAGCTCATGGACAGAATCGACATCCTCAAGGCCAAGGGAATGCCCTGCGCCTTCAAGGAGTACGAGGAGTGGACTGGGGAAGGTTGGAAGGGCGTGAGGGATTCCATGCCCGGTCGCATGGTGAGGATCCGACTCGGCCCCTGATCGTCGGCCATCGTTCCGTTCGTCTACCGGTGGTGGTCGGCAAACATTTATGCGGTGCATGCCGTTTCTCCGCCGAATGTTGCGAGAGTGCCAAGAGCATGGTTATTTCCGGGGGGAATTGTGCCCTATTTGCGGCGACGCAGGCCGGTTCCTGATGAACGACCAGGAGCTGGAACAGATAGGCCGCACCATGGCCGGCGCGCTGCGCCACTTCCCCGAGAAGTTCGGCCTGACCATGGACGAGCAGGGCTTCGTGAACCTACGGGATTTCATAGCCGCGCTCAAGCATCAGCGCGAGCGCTACCACTGGATCCGCCCGCACCACATCATCGCCATCGTGGAGACGGACCCCAAGGGGCGCTACCAGGTCTCCAACGACCTTATCCGCGCGACCTATGGCCACTCGCTCCCGCTCAACCTCAACCTTCCCACTGACAACATACCCGAGACCCTCTACTACCCGACCACGCCCGAGGAGGCGGACATCCTCTTGGAGACAGGGCTGAAGCCGTCCGACCGCAAGATGGTCCACCTCTCCAAGACCTACAACGATGCCCGCAACGCCGGCCTGGTGAGGACGGAGAACCCCGTCATCCTGGAGATAGATGCCAAGAAGATGATCAAGGAGAACGGGCCGAACATCCAGAGGGCCGGTCGCACGGTGTTCTTGACGCAGGAGGTCACATCCGCCTATCTCCGTCGCGCCGAGCAACCCGAGGAGCAGACCGAGGAGATCAAGGCAGAGTGAGCCTGCCTCCCTTCGACATTTTCACATACCCATCCGCAAGGTTGATTTAGCCTTCACGCAGAGTGCTTAGCCGATGTTCGTCCGGGCCGACCGGCTGCTCCGAGGGGAGAAGGTGAGATGGTACTCCAGGCATGCCCTATGGTACTACTGGGATGGTTTCCGGCCATACCTCGAGGCCTTCGACCTGGAAAGAATGGAGGTGGAATCGCTGGACCTCGTCGCTCGGATGAGGGTCGTCAACCTGACTGTGTCCGAGGAGCGCGAGTGCGTCGGAAGCTTTGAAGGTGGAAAGTATGCCCCCTGCCCGAACCGCTCCACCGTCAACGGCGCCTTCGACCAATGCCGTGCCTGCGCAGGGACCTGGATCCCGGTGCAAGAATGCCTGTTCGAGCCCCAGTGCGCTGGGGACCTGTGCGACTCCCCCCTTTGCAGGAAGAAGCACGTGGTCTACGCGACCTTCTTTGGCAACTTGGTCAAGATAGGGATGACCGCGGGGTCCAGGCTCGAGGAGAGGGCCATCGAGCAGGGCGCGGACGCGGTGGTCCGGCTCTCGGAATTCCCCAACCGGCTCGCGGCGAGGGAGGCGGAGAAGGACATCTCCAAGAAGCTCAAGGCCCCGCAAAGGGTGGCGGGGAGGCAGGTGGCGGCCGAGATCGCCAGGAATCCGAGGCTGGGGGAGCTGCAGGAGAAGTACGATAGGATCTCCAACGTGATCGGGGCCGAATACGAGCTGCTCGGAGAGAGGATGCTCGTCTTGGACGGATATCCAGGAAGGGAGAGGCTCGCGGACCTCTCCGAGCCGCCCGAGCTGGTCGAGGTCGCAGGTCCCCATGTCGGCGAGCTCTTGGGGTTGAAGGGCAGGTACCTCTTCTACGAGAGCCTGGAGGGCAAGGTCCGGATGCTGCCCATGTCCGAGCTGCCATCCCGATTCCTGGAGCTGGGCGGGGGAAAGGGATAATAGAGGGCAAGAGGATGCCTTTTTCCAGCAGGGAGAGAAATGAGCCAGGTCCTTAAGCCAGGTGAGGTGGAGGGCAAATACGGGAAGCTCTTCTGCCGTGGCGTCTACACCATGGTCGACGAGGCCGAGGGGACGGCACGCATTATCGAGGAGTGCTCGGCCAAAGGGCCAGTGGAATGGGACGCGGTCAACCGCAGACGGGCGGGCGGCGCCATCACCGACATAAGGGTGGAGGGCACCACGCTGATAATGGACACCATCATTGGCGAAAGGGAGGTCAGGTTCGGGCCGGCGTCCAAGGACCTCGGCGGCCAGGGGTTAAAATCCTTGAAGGTCGAGGGCGATATGGTCAAGACCACCTGGGTCGGCCTGGCGGGAGCGAGCGTGGGGATCGGGGCGTGCCTGCCACAAGGTCCAGGGACGATCGAGGCCATCTATCCCGATGATGCGAGGTTGGGCGGTGCCAATCGCATCGAGGTCACCATCGTCACCCCGAAGATGATCCGGGCCGTCTTCGCGGTCGATGATACCGACACCAAGGAGAAGGGGGCGTCCTGGGTGCTGATGCTGAAGGCGGCCAGGGAAGCCCCGGTCGGCCATCTGCTCGTGCATAAGATCGTGCAGCTCAACCCCAACGTGAAAGAGAAGACCACCCAATGCGTGGCGGTGGGGGTCTCCTTCGCGGTCATCGAGAAGGACTTCCCGGAATTGAGGCGGCATTTCATCGAATACATCAAGAAGGGGACGTTCTCCCAGAATACCGCGCTGGCCATCAGCAAGGGCTTGCGGATTCCAGAAATAGTCCGGGCGTATGGTCAAAGGGCCAAGAGGGAGGTCCTATCGGTCGAGGACGCCGCGTACGCCGCCAGGGAAGGGGGCGTCGAGCTGGTGGAGATAACCGGCCCGAGGGGCACCATCGGTGCCGTGGCCGGAATCGGCTGCCATGACCTGGGCATCGAGGCGGCTGGACTGCCTGAGGACTTCTGATCGCAAGGGGTCAGGAAAAATAGATATCGCAGTCCACGATTGAGTAGAGAGGCTCACGGAGGCCTGAACATAGTCAAGAACGAGATCTCCAGGGTCATCGCCAATACCGCATACCAGACCTACGAGAAGCGCCTGCTCAAGGAGGTGCTGGAGGACAAGGTGCCCCGCCACATCGCCATCATCATGGACGGGAACCGCCGCTTCGCCCGGGAGTTCGGCCTGCGCCCTGAGGAAGGCCACATCAAGGGCAAGGACAAGCTGGAGGAGGTCATGGAGTGGTGCCTGGACCTGGGGATCAAGGTCCTCACCGTATATGCCTTCAGCACCGAGAACCTCAATCGCGATCCACAAGAGATCGAATACCTCATGCATATTTTCGAAGAGAACTTCCACAAGCTAGGGGAGGACGAGCGCATCCACAAGTATGGGATTAGGCTGACTGTCCTTGGGCAGAGGGAGCTTCTGCCAGAGAAAGTCCAGAGGGCGATCGAGTACGCGGAGGCGAAGACGGCGCCCTACTCCAACTACTTCTATAACATCGCCATAGCCTATGGCAGCCGCCAGGAAATCATCCAGGCCATCAAGGGCATAGCCCGGGACGTCAAGGACGGCAAGCTGAGCGTGGAACAGATCGACGAGGGCGTCGTCAATAAGTTCCTCTACACCGCGGAATTCCCTGACCCAGACCTTGTCCTGAGGACATCTGGGGAGGAGAGGGTCTCGAACTTCCTGCTCTGGCAGCTCGCTTACTCCGAGCTGTACTTCACCGACGTATACTGGCCTGGGTTCCGCAAGGTCGATTTCCTCCGGGCCATTCGCTCTTACCAGATGCGCCAACGGCGGTTCGGCAAGTGACCTCCCTAAGTTAACCGCCCTGCGGCGGTAAAAAGGATAACCTGCCGCCGGCGTCATTCACCGTTGATGAGCACGTTATCGAAGAAGGTCATCGATGGGCTCAAGGCCAAAGGTTGGGCGGGTGGCATCGTTCCAATCGGCCGGCTTAGCGAACTGGAGAGGGACGTTGGTTCGCTGCTGGACCAAGGACTGGTCGACAAGGCGGTCCATGAGGCCTATCTCATGGAATTCAAGTACCAGGTCCCAGAGCAGCTACCAGACGCCCGCTCGATCATCGTTGTGGCCGTCCCCCAACCTAAGATGCGCGTTCATTTCACCTTCGATGGCAAGGACCGAGCTACCATCGTTCCCCCCACCTACGCCAACGCCTGGACGGTGATCGACGGTGTCAAGGCGACGCTGGAGGGCATCACCGCCGCCGAAGGCGGCAGGTTCGAGAGGGCGCGCCTCCCATTGAAGACCTTGGCGGCTCGGACCGGATTGGTAAGATATGGCCGCAACAACATCACCTACCTACCAGACCATGGCAGCTACCACCGGCTGGTGGCCTACTATTCTGACCTTGACTTCGAGGTGGACCATTGGCAGGAAAGGGAGCCTCTCCCCGCCTGCAAGACCTGCGACCTGTGCAGGAAGGCGTGCCCGGCCTCGGTCATCTCCCAGGACCGGTTCCTCATCCACGTCGAGCGATGCTTGACCTTCCTCAACGAGATGCCTTCGGATAGGCCGTTCCCAGAGCAGGTGAGGGCCGACTGGCATAATGCGATAGTGGGATGCATGCGCTGCCAGGAGGCCTGCCCCTATGATAAGAAGATGAGGGACTGGACTGAGGAGGGAGGGCGCTTCTCCGAGCAGGAGACCCGCTACCTGCTGAAGGGAGATTTCTCCGAGGCCAGCGCCAAGGCAATGAACGAGAAGCTGGAGAGGTGCGGCCTGGACCTTACCGTCTTCCCGCGCAACCTCGTGGCCTTGCTCGGGCTCTGAGTAGCTCCGAAGCCAACTACCCATCATTCTTATATCCCGACCCCGCTCTCCGCACGTCCCTGAAGGAGGGCTCGGATGGCCAAGCAGGACCTGGTGCTCATCCACGCGCCGAGCGTGTACGACTTCCGCAAGGAGTTCCTGTTCTACGGCCCGGTGTCGGACCTCGTGCCCTCGACCCCTGTCTTCGAGATGTACCCCTTCGGCTTCATGACCTTGGCCGCGCACCTGCACAAGCTCGGGTACAAGGTGCGCATCGTGAACCTGGCAAGCATGATGCTCAACGACCCCAAGCTGGACGTCCCCGAGTTCATTAGGAAGCTAGATGCCCGAGTCTTCGGGATCGACCTGCACTGGCTGCCCCATGCCCACGGCTCCTTGGCCGTGGCGGAGATCGTCAAGCGCCTGCATCCCGATTCCAAGGTGCTCTTTGGCGGATATTCCAGCACTTACTATCACCAGGAGCTCGTCCGGTACCCTCAGGTGGACATGGTCATGCGCGGCGACTCCACCGAGGTGCCGGTGGCTGAGCTGTTCGCCGCTTTGGACGAGAATGGGAATCTGGATGTGGTGCAGAACCTCACTTGGAAGGACGAGGAGGGGGTGCATGAGAACCCCTTCACGTTCGTCCCGGAGGACATCGACTACATAGAGATCGACTACGGCTGGATCATCAAATCGGTAATCAGGCACCGCGACCTGGAAGGGCACAAGCCCTTCAAGGACTGGGACCGTTACCCCTTGACGGCCGCGTTCACCGTCCGCGGATGCCAGCAGCAGTGCCTCGTATGCGGGGGATGCAACTCGGCCATGAAGGGATACCTGGGGAGGAAGAGGCCGGCGTTCCGCTCCCCCGAGCTGGTGGCCCAGGACATCCGCAACATCCAGGATTACTTGCGGGCGCCGACGTTCGTGGTGGGAGATGTGCGGTCTGGCGGCAAGCGCTATGCCGAGAGGTTCTTCTCCGAGGCCAAGAGGCTGGGGATCGACAACCCGGTGGTGCTGGAGCTGTTCGTACCAGCCGACGAGGAGTACTATCGTTCTGCCAGTGGTGCGTTCCAGAGCTATTCCATCGAGTTCTCACCTGACTCCGCTGATGAGGAGGTGCGGTACGCATTGGGCCGGAGGTTCGACACCCGCTCCATGGAAAAGACCATCGAACTGGCTCTGGCGAATGCTTGTCGACGCTTCGACCTCTTCTTCATGATCGGGCTCCCCAAGCAGACGAGGGAGAGCGCCTTGGAGTCCGCGAAATACGCCAGGAGGTTGCACGAGCTGACCTCGAACGACAGGAGGCTCTTCGTCTTCGAGTCCCCGCTCGCGCCGTTCCTGGACCCGGGAAGTTATGCTTTCGAGAATGCGGAGGAGGTGGGCTATAAGCTGCTGGCGAGGACCTTAGAGGAGCACCGCACCAGGCTGGCATCCCCCTCATGGAAGCATGTGCTTTCGTACGAGACCAGGTGGATGAGCCGGGATGATATCGTGGACGCGTCCTATGACGCAGCAGACCTATTGAACGAAGCCAGATATGAGAGCGAACTGATCGACGTTAATGAGCTTGAGGCGAGGGTCGAGCGGACGGAAATGGCTAGAAGGATGATGCGCGAAATAGACTCGGCATTGGCCATCAAGGATCTCGAAGTAAGGAATTCGAGATTCGAGGAGCTGCGTGAGAAAGGCCGGGAGCTGATGGATTCCACCATCTGCCGAAAAAGCGACTTGGAATGGGAATCGCCAGGAATATTGAAGAGCGTACCGAGGGCC
>Ga0209254_10001053_pt1 | contig 24384 bp, 21 predicted proteins | sample FrelakmetDIP11DI_FD_187148 | JGI IMG/M metagenome (GOLD analysis project Ga0209254, IMG submission 187148) | Freshwater lake sediment microbial communities from the University of Notre Dame, USA, for methane emissions studies - DIP11 DI (SPAdes)... | ecosystem: Environmental > Aquatic >...
TTCGGACTCCAGTGAGGCCAGCAGGGTGTCGAGCAGCGGGAACAGGCGTGTGTCAACAGCCAGCCGCTCGGCGTACCGGTCCAGGTAGCGGCGGTGGAGTCCGGCGTCCCTCGCCGGGTCGAAGTCGGGAAAGGCGAGCCGCAGCAACCCGACGGCGCCATTGGACACGAAGCCGCGAGCGTGGTCGTACGCGACCGTGGCCGAGCCTTCCTCCCTGCAGATCGCGTTGAGCGCGAAGATCATGTCGGGAGCCGTGTCGAGTAGCGTGCCGTCCAGGTCGAAGAGCACTGCAGCCGGCCAGGCGGCCGATGGTCCGCGGCTCATGGCCCGGAGCCGTTCCGGAAGTGAGCAAAGAAATTGATGGCAGGGTCATCGGTCAGCCTGAAGACCCGGCTGGCGGGATTGTAGGAGCCGCCACGCAGTGAGCGCAGCGTCAGTCCGGCCTTGCGTCCCCAGGCGTCGAGTTCCGATGGCCGGATCAGCTGGGAGTAGCGGTGAGTCCCTCGTGGCACCAGTCCGCTCAGATATTCGGCGCCGACGATGGCCGTCGCGAAGGACCTGGCCGTCCGGTTGATGGTGGAAAAAAGCACGTTGCCGCCGGGCCTGGTGAGTCTGGCGCAGGAGCGGACCAGCTTGGCTGGATCCGGCACGTGCTCCAGCAGTTCCATGCAGGTCACCACATCGAAGGACCCGGGCATCTCATCGGCAAGGTCCTCGGCAGAGATCTCCCGATAGTCCACCTGCAATGGCGTGGACTCCAGGAGGTGGAGCCGGGCTACCGCCAGCGACTCGGGAGACATGTCGATACCGGTGACGGTGGCTTGCCGTCGTGCCATTGCTTCTGACAGCAAGCCCCCTCCGCAGCCCACGTCGAGCACCCGGAGGCCCGCCAGGCCGACGATCTCCTCGATCCATGCCAGGCGCGCGGGATTGATGTCGTGGAGCGTGCTGAATTCGCCATTGGCATCCCACCAGCGGCTTGCCAGGCGGCTGAAGTGGGCCAGTTCGGCGGGATTGCTGTTGCTCACGTCAGCCATTTCTATGTCCCAGCTTGGTGCCCCAGCCGGCAGCGCGCCCCAGTATCGCGTCGCTGTCGGCGAGCAGGGCGCGGCCCTCCCGGAGCAGGTGCTGTCCGGCGACCCACACATCGGCGACCTGGTCGCGGGATGCCGCGTAGACCAGCTGCGAGATAGGGGAGTGCACGGGCTGGGTGGCGGGCCGCGCCAGGTCGACGCAGACCAGATCAGCCTCCTTCCCCGGGACGAGTGAACCCACCCGTTCACCGAGACCGAGTGCCCGCGCGCCGTTCAGTGTGGCCATCTGGAGTATGGTCCACGCCGGCAGCACCTCCGCGCGTCCGGCAACGCCCTTGCCAAGCAGGCCTGCGGTGCGCATCTCGCCAAACATGTCCAGATCGTTGTTGCTGGCGGCCCCGTCGGTGCCGATTGCGACGTTGACACCGGCGGCGACGAGCCGGGCAACCGGACAAAGGCCGCTGGCCAGCTTGAGGTTGGACTCGGGGCAGTGAACGACGTGGGCACCCCGTCCGGCCAGCAGTTTGATGTCGTCGGTCTCGACCTGGGTCATGTGCACCGCGGCCAGCAGGGGCGTGACGATGCCCAGCGCATCGAGGCGCTGGAGCGGGCGACGCTGGTACTTCTCGACACTGGCCGGAGATTCGGTGGCGGTCTCCAGTACGTGCATCTGGATGGGTGTATCCAGTTCGTCCGCGAGGACCCGGATCTGCTCGAAGGTCCTGTCGGCGACCGTATAGGGCGCGTGCGGGGCGAACATGGTCGATACGCGCGGGTGACCCTTGAACTGGTCGCGCACTTCCAGGCCCTTGCTCAGGTACTCGTTGGCCGACTGTGCCCAGACGGTTGGAAACTCCAGCACGATCATGCCGATGGCGGCCCGCATGCCGCTATCCGCCACTGCCCGGGCCATGATGTCCGGGAAAAAATACATGTCGCCGCAGGTCGTGGTTCCGCCCAGCAACATTTCGAGCAACGCCAGCTCGGCCCCGTCGCGGACGAAATCCGGGGTGACCCAGCGGGACTCGGCCGGCCATATGTGCCCGTTCAGCCAGGTCTCCAGGGGCAAATCGTCGGCGAGGCCGCGGAATAACGTCATCGCCGCATGGGTATGGGCGTTGACGAGGCCCGGCATGAGGACATGGGCAGGCCTGTCGATAGGGGTGGCGGCCGGGTGGTTCCGGAGCGCGGTCGCGCGGGGGAGGATGGCCAGGATCAGGCCGTCCTGGATCACCAGGGCATGGTCTTCCAGCACGACTCCGGCGGGTTCGATCGGGACGATCCAGCGGGCGCTGATAATGGTGGGGGGCTGGTGCATTCGGGTTTTCCGGCGCCGAGATGATGCCTGATCCGGGTCCATCCCGCAGGTCCGGTTCGGCGGTGAATCGTGTTAAGCTAAGCGCTTAATTTCTTGACCATTCTGACGACCCGGTATTTAACACCGCAGCGCCTGAATCGGAGCCGCCGGCCGGCCGGGCAACCGCCTGTGCCGACCTTGCCGGCCAGCGGAGCGCTGCCATGCGGAATCTGCGAGATCGATGGCTGAAGTTGCCAAGGAAATCCTCCCGGTAAACCTCGAAGACGAGATGCGTCAGTCCTATCTGGACTACGCCATGAGCGTCATCGTGGGTCGCGCCCTGCCTGACGTGCGGGATGGCCTCAAGCCCGTTCACCGGCGCGTATTGCACGCCATGCGCGAACTGGGTAACGACCACACCAAGGCGTACAAGAAGTCCGCTCGCGTGGTCGGCGACGTCATCGGCAAGTACCATCCCCACGGCGACACGGCGGTTTATGACGCCATAGTGCGCATGGCCCAGCCGTTCTCGATGCGCTACCTGCTGGTGGACGGCCAGGGCAACTTCGGTTCAGTGGATGGCGACGCGCCGGCCGCCATGCGCTACACCGAAGTCCGGATGACGCGTATCGCCGGCGAGTTGCTGGCGGACATCGACAGGGACACCGTCGATTTCGTTCCCAACTACGACGGTTCCGAGACCGAGCCGTCCGTCATGCCCGCCCGGATCCCGAACCTGCTGGTGAATGGCTCGTCCGGCATCGCCGTGGGCATGGCCACCAACATTCCCCCCCACAACCTCGGTGAGACCGTCACCGCCACGCTGGCGCTGATCGACGACCCCGAGATCACCATCGCCGAGCTCATGGCGATCATGCCGGGGCCCGATTTCCCCACGTCCGGCATCATCAACGGCTCCCAGGGGATCTACGCGGCTTACACGACCGGCCGGGGCCGCGTGTACATCCGGGCGCGCTTGCACGTCGAGGAGATCGACGCGCGGGGTCGCGAGGCGCTGATCGTCACGGAACTGCCCTATCAGGTGAACAAGGCACGGCTGATCGAGAAGATCGCCGAGCTCGTCCGGGAGAAGAAGATCGAGGGCATCACCGAGCTGCGTGACGAGTCCGACAAGGATGGCATGCGGGTAGTGATCGAGCTGCGGCGGGGCGAAGCCAGCGACGTCGTGCTCAATAACCTCTATAAGCAGACCCCGCTCGAGACCGTCTTCGGCATCAACATGGTCGCCCTGCGGGATGGCCAGCCCAAGCTGTTCGACCTCAAGGGACTGCTCGAGTGTTTCATCCGTCACCGGCGTGAAGTCGTTACGCGCCGAACCGTCTTCGACCTGCGCAAGACGCGGGAGCGGGCGCACATCCTCGAAGGGCAGGCGGTCGCGCTCGCCAACATCGACGAAGTCATCGCGGTCATCAAGGCCTCGCCGACGCCACCCGAGGCCCGCGAGGCACTCACCAGCCGCCACTGGTCGCCCGGCGCCGTCACCGAGATGCTCGCCCGCGCCGGCAACGTGTCCACCCGCCCGGACAATGCTGCGGCCGATTTCGGTCCGGGGCCAAAGGGCTACAAGCTGTCGGTTGCCCAGGCGCAGGCCATCCTCGACCTGCGGCTGCAGCGCCTGACGGGCCTCGAGCAGGACAAGATCATCGCGGAGTACCAGGAACTCCTCGGCAAGATCCGGGAGTTGAGCGCGATCCTTGCCGACCCCGACAAGCTCATTGCCGTTATCCGGGCGGAGCTGGCCGAGATCCGCGACAACTACGCCGACGCGCGCCGGACAGAAATCGTCCAGGTGCATTCGAGCCTGGAGATCGAGGACCTGATTCCCGAGGAAGACGTCGTCGTGACCCTTTCCCATGGCGGCTATGCCAAGGCCCAGAGCGTCAGTGACTACCAGGTCCAGCGCCGGGGTGGCAGGGGACGGGCCGCGACCAAGGTCAAGGATGAGGATTTCATCGACAAGCTCTTCGTGGCCAATACCCACGACACGCTTCTCTGCTTCACCAGCACCGGTAAGGTCTACTGGCTGAAGGTCTATGAAGTGCCCCGCGCCGGACACGGCGCCCGCGGGCGGCCCATGGTCAATCTGCTGCCCCTCGAGCCGGACGAGCGCATCAATGCGGTGCTGCCAGTTCGCCAGTTCACGGACAACAACTACATCTTCATGGCCACCAGTGACGGCACGGTAAAGAAGACGTCGCTGGATTCGTTCTCCCGTCCGCGCACGGCGGGCATCCGGGCGATCGAGCTCCACGAGGGTGACCGGCTGGTTGACGTTGCGATCACGGACGGCGAGTGCGACATCATGCTGTGCGCAAGCTCGGGGAAGGCCATCCGTTTCCAGGAGTCCGACGTGCGGCCGATGGGCCGCACCGCCGCGGGTGTCCGGGGCATTCGCGTCGCCGAGGGTCACGAGGTGATCGCCTTGTTGATCATTGGCCAGGGCGAGGTCCTGACCGCCACGGAGAAGGGCTATGGCAAGCGCACGGCTGTCAGCGAGTTTCCCGTGCAGGGCAGGGGCGGGCAGGGCGTGATCGCCATCCAGACCTCCGACCGCAATGGGCGGATGGTCGGTGCCATCCAGGTGCGGGACGAGGACGAGATTGTCCTGATCAGTTCCAGCGGGACCCTGGTCCGAACTCCGGTTGGCGACGTGTCCCAGCAGGGCCGTAACACCCAGGGCGTTCGGCTGATCCGCATTGCCGACGAAGATCGTCTGGTGGGACTCGACCGCATCGTTCCCGAGGCTGACGAAGCAGATTCCGAAGAAGTGGTTTCCTGACGCGGGGCGGCTCACGCCGCCCTGTTCCTCAATAGACCGAGAGATCCAGATGGCAAGGGTTATCAATTTCAGCGCGGGTCCAGCCGTGCTGCCGCTCGAAGTACTGCAGCAGGCCCAGGCCGAGCTGATCGACTGGCAGGGGCTTGGCATGTCGGTGATGGAAATCAGTCACCGCAGCAAGGCGTTCATCAAGGTCGCCGAGCAGGCGGAAGCCGATCTGCGCGAACTCATGAACATCCCGCAGGAGTACGCCGTCCTTTTCATGCAGGGTGGCGCCACCACGCACTTTGCCCTGCTGCCCATGAATCTCTCTGCGCCGGAACAGGCCACAGACTATCTCGTGACCGGCAGCTGGTCCAAGAAAGCGAGCAAGGAGGCCGCTGCGGCCCGCAAGGTCAGCATCGTTGCTGACGGCTCGGCGTCCAACTACATGGATGTGCCGGATCGCCAGGGATGGAAGCTGAATCCCGACGCAGCCTATTTCCACTATTGCGGCAACGAGACCATCAGCGGTCTCGAGATTCACGCTCCGCCCGACGTGGGCGCGGTGCCGGTCGTTGCGGACATGTCCTCCACGATTCTTTCGAGGCCCGTGGACGTGAAGAAGTTCGGCGTGATCTATGCGGGCGCCCAGAAGAACATCGGCCCGTCCGGCCTCGTGATCGTCATCATCCGCAAGGACCTTCTGGAGCGGGCGCCGCCGGGACTGCCTCCCATCCTCAAGTACTCGACGCACGCGGCCGAGGGCTCGATGCTGAACACGCCGCCCACCTTCTCCTGGTACATCGCCGGTCTCGTATTCGCCTGGCTGAAGCGCCAGGGCGGCCTGACGAAGATGGCGGAACTGAACCAGCGGAAGGCCAACCGCCTGTACCAGGCCATTGATGCCTCGGGTTTCTACAAGAACCCGGTGGCCCGGCCTTATCGCTCCTGGATGAATGTCCCCTTCACACTGCCGCGCGAGGAGTTGGACGCGGAATTCCTGAAGCAGGCCGAGCGTGCCGGCCTGACCAATCTCAAGGGCCATCGTTCCGTGGGCGGCATGCGTGCCAGCATCTACAACGCCATGACGGAAGAGGGCGTCATTGCCCTCGTGGATTTCATGGCTGATTTCCAGAAGCGCCACGGCTGAGCTGCCAAAGCCACAAGCAACGACAGATTCAAGAGGATTTCGAGTGAGCGCCAAGGCGACTTTCAAGGTTCTGACCCTGAACAGCATTTCGATCGAGGGCCTGCAAAGGCTGCCTCGCGACCGCTACGAGATTGCCTCGGAGATCGGGCACCCCGATGCGATCATGGTGCGGTCCGCCAAGATGCACGACATGACGTTGCCCGACTCCGTGCTGGCCGTGGCCCGGGCTGGCGCGGGCGTGAACAACGTCCCCGTGGCCGCACTGTCGAAGCGCGGCATCCCGGTCTTCAATGCTCCGGGCGCCAACGCCAATGCCGTCAAGGAACTCGTCATTGCGGGAATGCTGCTCGGTGCGCGCAACCTCTGCCAGGCCTGGAGCTTCGTCGAGCACCTGAAGGAAGACGGCGCAGCACTCGACAAGGCCGTCGAGGCCGGCAAGAAGCAGTTCGTCGGCTTCGAACTCCCCGGCCGGACCCTTGGCGTGATCGGGCTGGGCGCCATTGGCGTGCAGGTCGCCAATGCCGCCCTGGCGTTGGGAATGCGGGTCGTGGGCTTCGATCCCCAGATCACGGTCGAGCGGGCGTGGCAACTGTCGTCTGCAGTGGAGCAGGCCCGCAATCTGGACGAATTGTTCAGCCGGGCCGACTTCGTCACGGTCCACGTGCCGCTTCTCGACTCGACGCGTGGCCTGGTCAACGAGGCGCGCATTCGGCTGATGCCGGACAAGGCCGTGGTGCTCAACTTTGCCCGTGGCGAGATCGTTGATGAAGCCGCCATCGTCGCCGCTCTGGGCGCCGGCAAGCTGACAGCCTATGTCTGCGACTTCCCCAGTCGAGCCCTGATCGGCAATCCCCGTGTGGTCTCCCTTCCTCACCTGGGTGCGTCCACCCATGAGGCGGAGACCAACTGCGCCGTGATGGTGGCGGACAACCTGCGCTCCTACCTGGAGGACGGCATCATCCGCTACTCCGTGAATTTTCCCGAGGCCGATATTCCGCGGACCAGTGCGCACCGCATCACCATTGCCAACGCAAACGTCCCGAACATGGTTGGGCAGATATCCACGTGTCTTGGTGATGCGGGCTTGAATATCGCGGATCTCCTCAACAAGTCCCGCGGCGAACTCGCCTATACGATCATTGACCTGGATGGCGCGATTACGGACGCCACGCTGGCGCGAATCCGGTCAGTACCCGGAATCCTCACCGTCCGTGACCTGGGCGGGGGTCCGGCCGCGACGGCCTGAACGGCGAGGTGGCATGAAGAAGCGGACAAAGGCAGTCGTGCGCAAGCCCGCGAGGGCGGTCGCCGGCCTCGAGGCGCTTCGGCAGGAGATTGACGCCGTGGATGAGCGCATCCAGGCGTTGATTGCCGCGCGCGCCGGCCTGGCGCAGCAGGTCGCGGTCGTCAAGGGCGGTAAGGGCTCGGCAGCCGACTTCTACCGGCCGGAACGGGAAGTTGCGGTGCTAAGGGGTGTCGTTGCCAGGAACAAGGGTCCGCTGACCGATGAGGAGATGGTGCGCCTGTTCCGGGAGATCATGTCTGCCTGCCTGGCCCAGGAGGAACCCATGAAGGTGGGCTATCTGGGGCCCGAGGGCACCTTCAGCCAGTCGGCCGTCTACAAGCACTTCGGGCACTCCGTTCGTGCCTTGCCCCTCGGAATGATCGATGAGGTCTTCGGCGAGGTCGAGTCGGGCGCCGCCGATTTTGGCGTGGTGCCGATTGAGAATTCAACGGAAGGCACCGTAAACCACACGCTCGACATGTTCCTCACGTCGCCGCTGAAGATCTGTGGCGAAGTCGAGATGCGGATTCGGCAGCACTTGCTCGGCACGATGACGGGTTTGGACAAGGTTGTCCGGGTCAGTGCTCACCCCCAATCGCTCGCACAATGCCGCGGGTGGCTCCGGGAATTCCTTCCCCAGGCTGAGTTGTGCCCGGCCAGCAGCAATGCTGAAGGTGCGCGCCGTGCCAGGGACGAGGACGGTACTGCGGCCATTGCCGGCGATGCGGCTGCTGAGGTCTATGGTCTCGCCAAGATCGTGGCCGACATCGAGGACCGTCCCGACAATACCACCCGCTTCCTGGTGATTGGCCGCAAGCTGCTGGAGCCCAGTGGCAACGACAAGACCAGCCTGCTGCTGTCCATAAAGGACACCGACGACGCCGGCGCCCTTCAGAGGCTCCTGGCACCCCTCGCGGAACATCAGGTCAACATGAGCAGGATCGAGTCCCGTCCCTCGCGCCGGCGCAAGTGGCACTACGTGTTCTTCGTCGACATCGACGGGCACGCCGACGACAGCAAGGTGGCCCCGGCACTGGCCAAGCTACGCAAGCGGGCGCAGCTCTTTCGTGTGCTGGGTTCGTATCCCAAGGCCGTTCTCTGACGGTCCCTGCCCGGCCCCGGAACTGGTCAATGCGGCCGAAGCCTGTCTTCTCCACCCTCGCAGCCCCCGGCGTGCGGGGCTTGCAGGCCTACGTGCCCGGCAAACCCATGGCGGAGCTCGAGAGGGAGTACGGCATCACCGATGTCGTGAAGCTGGCGTCCAATGAGAATCCCCTGGGCCCGCCCGAAGAGAGCCTGGCCGCGATTCAGGCCGGTCTCTCCGGCGTGTCCCGGTACCCGGACGGAGCCGCCTTCGAGCTGAAGAGGGGACTGGCGGCACACCTCGGGGTCGTCCCGGACCAGATCACGGTTGGCAACGGTTCCAACGAGATTCTCTCGATCATCGCCGAGACGTTTCTCGGTGTTGGCGACGAGGCCATCTACTCGGCATTCGCTTTCGTCGTCTACGGCCTGGCAGTTCAGGCGACGGGCGCGACTGCGCGCATTGCTCCCGCCAACAGGGCTCCGGGCAGCCAGCCGCTGGGCCATTCGCTGGAGGCAATGAGCGCACTGGTCAATGAGCGGACCCGCCTGGTGTTCATCGCGAACCCCAACAATCCCACAGGCACCTGGCTTGCTTCGTCCGATCTCCGCGCCTTCATCGACGTCTTGCCGCCGCGTGTGCTGGCCGTCGTCGATGAGGCCTATCTGGAGTACATGGCGGCGGGTGATCGTCCGGATACGCTATCCTGGCTGGGCACCTGTCCCAACCTGATCGTGTGTCGCACCTTTTCCAAGTTGTATGGTCTCGCCGGCATGCGGGTGGGGTATGCGGTCAGTCATCCGGAGCTCGCGGAGCTCCTCAATCGTGTCCGACAGCCATTCAATGTCAATGGCCTGGGGCAGGCAGCGGCATTGGCTGCGCTAGGCGCTCACGACCACGTGCGACGCTCCCGGCGGGCGAATGAGGACGGCATGGCCCAGCTCCGCACCGGGCTGACGGCGTTCGGCTGGTCGGTGCCGCCGTCGGCAGGCAACTTCGTTCTCGCCGACACCGGCGGGCCGGCGGGCCCCTGGTATGAGGGGTTACTGAGAGCGGGTGTCATCGTACGTCCCGTCGACAACTACGGCTTGCCCCGGCACCTGCGCATGACGGTGGGACTTCCCGACCAGAACACCCGGCTCCTGCGGGTTCTTCACGATTTGCGGCAGGCGGGCCTGGGCCGTTGAAGCAGCAGTTCTGCGTTCAACCATCCAGCCGGGTGGAGGGACTCATCAGCGTACCCGGGGACAAATCGGTGTCCCATCGGGCCTTGATGTTGGGCGCCATAGCGCAGGGCACCAGCCACATCACCGGATTTCTTCCCGGGGAGGACTGCCTGGCGACGATGGCCGCCGTTCGCGCCATGGGCATCGGGGTCGTTCAGCACGATCCCACCACGATAGACGTCGTCGGGCAGGGCATGCACGGGTTCCGCGCAGCCGGACGGGCGCTCGACATGGGAAATTCCGGCACCGCGATGCGCCTCTTCATGGGCTTGCTGGCTGCCCAACCATTCGCCACCGAGCTGTTTGGTGATGAGTCACTCAGTCGGCGCCCCATGGAGCGTGTGGCGCAGCCGCTTCGCCAGATGGGTGCCCGTATCGAGACGACCCACGGGACTCCGCCGGTGCGTATTGCCGGTGGCGGCAAGTTGAACGGCATTGCCTTCAACATGCCGGTCGCGAGCGCTCAGGTGAAATCCGCGGTGCTCTTGGCGGGACTCTATGCCTCCGGAGAAACCTCGGTCAGCGAGCCCGCTATCACGCGGGACCACACCGAACGGATGCTTGCCCGGCTCGGCTACCCGGTTCGCCGCTCCGGATCGACGGTAACCATTGCCGGCGGCGGGACGCTGGCTGCCGGTCCGATCGCTGTGCCCGGCGACCTGTCGTCGGCGGCATTCATGGTGCTTGCCGGATGCCTCGCGTCAGTCGGCGAGGTCATCATTGAGGGCGTGGGCCTGAATCCCACGCGTACCGGCATCCTGCGAATCCTGGAGCTCATGGGCGCCGACATCCGGATCGAGCAGTCGCCGGGCGAGGTGGGCGAGCCGGTCGGCCGGCTGGTTGTCCGGCCTAGCCGCTTGTCCGGGATCGAAGTACCGCCCGAGCTCGTGCCGCTCGCCATCGATGAGTTTCCCCTGATATTCATCGCCGCAGCCCTCGCAAGTGGTGAGACAGTCGTGCGTGGCGCAGGCGAGCTGCGGCACAAGGAAACCGACCGGATCCGCGTCATGGCCGATGGCCTGCGAACGCTGGGCATCGATGTGGAGGAGTTCCCTGATGGGGCTCGGATCCGGGGCGGCCAGTTCCGGAGCGGAACCGTGGACAGCGCGGGGGACCACCGGGTGGCCATGTCGTTCGCTGTTGGTGCCGCCCGGGCCGAGGGGCCAGTGACCGTGCTCGATACGGCCAACGTCGCCACCTCCTATCCGGGATTCGCGGCCCAGGCGCGGGTCATTGGCCTCGACGTCACGGTGACGGGGCATGAGTGAACTCCGCGCCGATCCGGCCGCGCCGGTCCTGGCGATCGATGGTCCCGGGGGGGCGGGGAAGGGCACGATCAGCCGCCTCGTGGCGGACCGGCTCGGCTGGCACCTCCTGGACAGCGGCGCCCTGTACCGGCTGGTGGCCCTGGACGCCATTCAGCGCGGTGTGGCGCTCGATGCCGAGCCGGCTCTCGCCGAACTGGCGTCCCGCCTCAATGCGCGATTCCTGGGGAGTGGCGACAAGCCTCAGGTTCTGCTGAACGGCCTCGACGTCACGGCAGCCATTCGCTCGGAAGTGGCCGGTGACGGGGCGTCCCACGTGGCGGCGTTGCCAGGTGTTCGCCGGGTCCTGATCGAGCGCCAGCGGGCCTTCCGGCGTCTTCCGGGCCTCGTTGCGGACGGCCGGGACATGGGTGCGGTGATCTTTCCGGATGCCAGCCTCAAGGTTTTCCTGACCGCCAGTGTTGAGGAGCGGGCCCGAAGGCGGCATAAGCAGTTGAAGGACAAGGGTATTGATGTTAGCCTCTTCGCCCTTTCCAGGGACATGGTGGAGCGCGACCGGCGAGATTCGGAACGCTCCATTGCGCCGCTCAAGCCCAGCGACGATGCACGGATTCTGGATACCACGGGGATGGACATACCGCGCGTGGTGGACGTTGTGCTCCAGTGGGCCGCGGAAAGACGCCTGACGAACTGACGTGCCGACGACTTTGACTGGGTCCGGTTCACTGCGGAAGCGAATCGGGAGTCTGGCTTAACCGCCGCCCTACGCGTTGGGCTGGCGCTTGCAACACACAGGTCCGCCTGCGGGCGGTAAATCGACACTCATGACGGAAAATTTCGCCCTTCTCTTCGAGCAAAGTATCGCCAACACACGGATCAAGCCCGGCACCATTCTGGTCGGCCGCGTGATCGAAGTTTCCTCCGAGGCGGTCGTGGTCAGCGCCGGCCTCAAGTCCGAAGCCGTCATTCCGGCCAGCCAGTTCAAGAACGAACGGGGCGAGCTCGAGGTCAAGGTCGGTGACGACGTCGAAGTGGCTCTCGATTCCGTCGAAGATGGCTTCGGCGAAACCCGCCTTTCACGGGAGCGCGCCAAGCGCGTTCGCACCTGGGAGTCCCTGGAAGACGCCTTCGAGCACCAGAAGATCGTCAAGGGCGTCATCAACGGGCGCGTCAAGGGCGGCTTCACGGTCGACGTGGAATTTGTCCGCGCGTTCCTGCCCGGGTCACTGGTCGATGTCCGTCCCGTCCGCGATCCGTCCTACCTGGAAGGCAAGGAACTCGAATTCAAGGTCATCAAGCTCGATCGCCGGCGCAATAACGTCGTCGTTTCCCGCCGCGCCGTCGTCGAGGCTGAGTACAGTGCCGAGCGCGAAGCCCTGCTCTCAAACCTGCAGGAAGGCTCCATCATCAAGGGTGTCGTCAAGAATCTGACCGACTACGGCGCATTCGTCGACCTGGGTGGCATCGACGGCCTTCTGCACATCACAGACATGGCCTGGAAGCGGGTAAAGCATCCCTCCGAGGTGGTCACCGTCGGTGACGAAATCGAGGTCAAGATCCTGCGCTTCGATCGCGAGAAGAATCGCGTTTCCCTCGGCATGAAGCAGCTCGGGTCGGACCCCTGGGAGGCCATTTCCCGGCGTTACCCTCCCAATACCCGGCTCTTCGGCAAGGTCACGAACATTGCGGACTACGGCTGCTTCGTGGAAATCGAGGAGGGCGTGGAAGGGCTTGTCCACGTCTCCGAGATGGACTGGACCAACAAGAATGTTAACCCCTCGAAGGTCGTGCAGATCGGCGACGAGGTTGAGGTCATGGTTCTGGATATCGACGAGGAGCGCCGGCGCATCTCGCTGGGCATCAAGCAGTGCAAGACCAACCCCTGGTCCGACTTCGCCACGGGCTACAACAAGAACGACAAGGTCTCCGGCAAGATCAAGTCCATCACCGACTTCGGCATCTTCATCGGCCTGCCAGGCGGAATCGATGGCCTGGTGCACCTCTCGGACATCTCCTGGGATGTGCCTGGCGAGGAGGCTGTCCGCAAGTACAAGAAGGGCGAGGATGTCGACACGGTCGTGCTCGCCATCGATCCGGAGCGGGAGCGCATCTCCCTGGGTATCAAGCAGCTCGACCAGGATCCCTTCTCCAAGTTCCTGGCCGACAACCCGAAGGGCACGATCATGAAGGGCATCGTGTCCGAGGTGGACGCTCGGGGAGCCGTGGTGGACCTGGAGGGCGGCATCAAGGGGCAGCTCAGGGCCAGCGAGCTGTCCCGTGATCGCGTCGAGGATGCCCGGACCATCCTCAAGGTCGGTGACGAGGTCGAGGCCAAGTTCACGGGCCTGGACCGCAAGAGCCGCCTGGTATCCCTTTCGATCAAGGCCAAGGACGCTCATGAAGAAGCCCAGGCCATGGAGAGCTACCGGTCTGACGGCTCGGGCAGCTCGGCCACCACGCTGGGCGAGCTCCTGAAGGAGCAGATTTCAAACGCTAGCGACTCCTGATCTCGGTCGCCGCAGCGAGAGTAGGCCGGGGACGCGTGAAGGGGACCGCAGCGATGACGAAGTCGGAATTGATTGAAGTTCTGGCCCGCAAGCAGAAGCACCTGCCAACGAAGGATGTCGAGTTGGCGGTCAAGCATCTGCTGGATCTGATGAGCGATGCGCTGGCCGGTGGCCAGCGCATCGAAATCCGCGGTTTCGGCAGCTTTTCCCTGCATTTCCGGCCGCCCCGAATGGGGCGTAATCCGAAGACGGGCGATGCCGTGGCCCTGGCCGGCAAGTATGTTCCGCACTTCAAGCCCGGCAAGGACCTGCGCGACAGGGTCAACGAGAACCGGCAACTACCGATCAAGGACTGAGTTTTGGCCTGACAGTACTATCCAGCAACGCTGCCTTGGCCCGGTGGAGATTGTCAGATGATCCGCAGTTTGCTGGTGACCATCCTGGTCCTCGTATTCATTGGCCTTGCTGCCGTCTTCTCTGCCCTTAATCCCGGCAGGATCTCCCTCGACTTCGCTTTTCTCGCCACCGAGGTGGAGAAATCCCTGGCGATAGTCGGGGCAGTCGCCGTTGGTTGGGCCTTTGGTATTGCCTGCGCCCTGTTCGGGATTCTTCGCCTCCTGGCCCAGCGCCGCTCACTGCGGCGTGCACTGCGTCTTGCCGAACAGGAGGTCCAGGCGCTGCGCAGCCTCCCGGTGCAGGATGCCGACTGAGTCCACCTTCCTCTTTGCCGGTTTGCTGTTCCTGGCGGCCGCGCTTGGCTACGTGTTTGCCCGCTTTGGTGACGACGACGAGGAGGAAGAGGCCGAGCAGTCAGCCCGCACCAACTTTCTCCGGGGCTTCCGGTACCTGCTCAACGAGGAGTCCGATCGCGCCGTCGACGTCTTTACCGGCGCCAATGATCTCAGCGATGACGCCATGGAGACCCAGCTCGCCCTGGGGACGCTGTTCCGCCGCAGGGGCGAGATTGACCGGGCGATCCGACTGCACCAGAACCTCGTGGAACGGCAGTCGAGCAGCGTGGCGCAACGTGAGGCAGCTTCCTTTGCCCTCGCCGAGGACTATCTGAGCGCCGGACTGTTCGACCGGGCGGAAGAGATCTTTAACCGCCTGAGGGAGTCGCGCGTACATGGCTCCGATGCCCTCAGGCGGCTGCTGCGGATCTGCGAGGTCACCAGCGACTGGGACAGGGCCGTGGACCTGTGTGCCGAGCTGAACCGGCTCGGCTCCGGCAACGTCAGCCCGCCTCAGCTGGCGCATTACTACTGCGAACTTGCCGAGCAGGCACGCGTGCAGAAGGCGCCGGAGCTGGCACGCCAGATGTTGAGTCAGGCCGAGGCGATGGAGCCAGGCAAGGTCCGCACCGCACTGATCCGCGCCGATCTGGATGCGGATTATGGGCGGGCTGTGGATTCGATCGATTCCCTGATCCATCTCGGCACAGTGCGACCCGACCTGCTCGGTGAGCTTCTTCCGCGCCTGATGGGTCTTGCAACGACACCGCAGGGCCGGGAGCGGGTTGCCCAGGGCCTGCGGCAGATCGGGGCCACTCCGGATGGCCTCCGCGGGATCGCGCTGGGCGTGATACGGGACCCCCGGATCAACGATCCATTTGCCCTGCAGTTCCTGGCTGTGTTTGTCTCGGGGCAACCCGTCCTGAACGCCCTGCTGGCTCCGGAGGACCGCGGGTTGGAGTCCCTTGCAGGCGTCCCGCGCCTCCGCCCCCTGCTGCACACGATTCTCAAGGCCGGTATGAGGTTCCAGTGCGACAACTGCGGCTATGAATCAGCCGTGATGCACTGGCAGTGCCCCGGTTGCCGTTCCTGGGACACCGTTCAGCCCACGAGTTCCAGTGTGCTCGAAGGAATAGTGACTTAGTCCCTTTCTCTACGAAGTCGGCCGAATTGCGACTTCAGAAACCACCGCGTCTCTTTCTAGGATGAGCGGGCTGTCGGATTGCGACAGCGTGGTTCGTCCGTAACTTCAATGAAGGAGAGTCTCATGCTACGAGTTATCTGTCTGGGCATTCTGGGCTGTCTGCCGGTGCTGGCGCTGGCGGGGCCTGTCGATATCAATACGGCAGATGCGGCGACGATTGCCCGGGAGCTCAATGGAATCGGTGACAGCCGTGCGCGGGCGATTGTTGAGTTCCGCGAGAAGAACGGCCGGTTCGCTTCGCCGGAGGACGTGCTCAAGGTCAGTGGGATCGGGCCCCAGGTCCTTAAGTTGAATCGGGACAACATCCGTACTGGTCAGCCCGCAAAGGCAGCCGGCCAGCCCTGAAACGCACCGGACGGTGGGGCTCGCGCCCCGCCGTCCGGTGAACCAGCCCGCAGCGATCCAGCCATGGATTGGCTATGATCCGCGGGTCAACAACAAGTATGTGCGGAGATCCCCGATGTCGCGACTTGTGCGTACCGCCGTATTCCCTGTCGCTGGTCGTGGCACACGCTTCCTGCCTGCCACAAAGGCGATGCCCAAGGAAATGCTGCCCATCGTCGACAAGCCGCTCGTTCAGTATGCGGTCGAGGAAGCGCTCGAGGCGGGGGTCACGCGGCTGGTGTTTGTCACCGGCAGCAGCAAGCGCGCCATCGAGGACCATTTCGACCGGGATCCCGAGCTGGAAAGGTCCCTGAGTACCACTGGCAAGCAGGATCTGCTCGAACTGGTCCGGGCCATTCTCCCGGCCGGGGTTTCGTGCGTCTACATCCGGCAGGGCGAGCCCCTGGGCCTGGGCCACGCTGTCCTCTGCGCGCGGCCTGCCGTTGGCGACGAGCCCTTCTACGTGCACCTGCCCGACGATCTCATCAGGGCGGAGACGGGGTGCCTCGCGCAACTCCGGCGCCACTACGAGCAGCACGGTTCCAGTGTGCTTGCCGTCCAGGAGGTTCCACAGAACCGCACTCGTGACTATGGAATTGTGGCCGTGGATGAAGGCAACCGGTTGCGCCAGATCGTGGAGAAGCCGGCGCCCGAGGTCGCTCCCTCGAGGCTTGCCGTCGTCGGCCGGTATCTCCTGACCCCGGCTATTTTCGGGATACTGGAATCAACCGGCCGGGGGGCTGGCGGGGAGATCCAGCTGACCGACGGAATTGCCCGTCTCCTGAAGGCCGAACCGGTCTATGCCCTGCCGTTCACGGGCCGGCGATATGACTGCGGCAGCAAGCTGGGCTACGTCGAGGCAACGGTGGATTATGCCCTGGCGGACCCCGGACTGGCGGAGCCGCTCATGGCGCATCTGAAGAGCCTGATGTAAGGGCTCGACCGGAGCGTCGCTGCGAGTGAGATGGCTCCCCGGGCCGGATTCGAACCAGCGACCAACCGGTTAACAGCCGGTTGCTCTACCACTGAGCTACCGGGGAAGCGAGGTAAAGCCCTGAAGCGCGCCGGATTCTCAGCGATCGCGGCGTGGCAAGTCAAGAACGCAGGGCACGTTAGCCCATGGCCCGGGTGATCCGGCGGACGGCCTCCTTCAGCGTGTCGAGGCTGCAGGCGAAGGAGAGCCGCAGGTAACCCGGGGCCCCAAATGCCGAACCGGGGACCACCGCGACCTCCTCCTTGTTCAGTAGCAGCTCGGAAAGCGCCAGGTCATCCTTCAGGCCCTTGGCCCGGAGTGCCTCCGTGACGTTCGGGAAGGCGTAGAAAGTCCCGGCGGAGGGCAGGCACCTGAAGCCCGGAATTCCGTTGAGCGCCGCGACGATGTAGTCGTGACGCTCCTTGAAGGCCTTCGTCATCTCCCGGACGCAGCTCTGGTCGCCCGACAGCGCTGCAACGCTGGCAGCCTGCGAAATACTCGACGGATTCGAGGTGCTCTGGCTCTGGATCTTCTTCATCGCCCCGATGATGGCCTTCGGGCCGCCGGCATAACCGATGCGCCAGCCCGTCATGGCGTAGGCCTTCGACACGCCGTTGATGGTGACCGTCCGGTCATACAGGGCCGGGCACGCTTCGGCGAAGCTCACGAAGGGCTCGGGTGCCCAGTAGATATGTTCGTACATGTCGTCAGCCGCGATGACGATTTCGGGATGCCTCGCCAGTACCGCGCCCAGCGCCTGCAACTCGGCGCGCGTGTAGGCGGCGCCGGTCGGGTTGGACGGGCTGTTGAGGAAGATCAGGCGCGTCTTCGGCGTGATCGCCGCTTCGAGCAGGCGCGGCGTGATCTTGAACCCGTCCTCCATCATGGCCGCGACGATGACCGGTTCGGCATCGGCCAGCTTGATCATGTCCGGGTATGAGACCCAGTAGGGCGCCGGCACGATGGCCTCGTCGCCGGGATTCAGCACCGCACCGCAGACGTTGTAGCAGGTCTGCTTCGCACCGCACGAGACCACGACCTCATCCATGCCATAGGTCAGGTGGTTCTCGCGGTGGAACTTGTCGATTACGGCTTTCTTGAGGGCCGCAGTGCCCTCGACCGGCGTGTACTTCGTCTGGCCGCCCTTGATGGCGGCAATGGCCGCCGCCTTGATGTGCTCGGGGGTGTCGAAGTCAGGCTCCCCGGCGCCGAGGTCGATGACATCACGCCCCTTGGCGCGAAGTTCGGCTGCCATGGCCGTGACGGCCATCGTGGGCGAAGGCTTGACTCGCTGACAGCGCTGCGAAACTGCTAGACTCACCGGCATTCCTCGCTGGACTCGTGGCGGAAGAGGGCCGCAAATTCTAAGGGATTCGGGTCCCGCAACCAACTGCCGGTTCACCCCGGCCTTTCCGATCTCGATGGACCGAATTCAGCTATCCGCAGAGTTTCGCCCTGCCGGCGACCAGCCGGCCGCCATCGCGGCCCTGAACAGCGGCCTAGCCAGTGGTCTCGCCCGCCAAACCCTGCTCGGCGTCACCGGTTCCGGCAAGACCTTCACGATGGCCAGCGTCATCGAGGCCCAGCAGCGCCCCGCGCTGATCCTGGCGCCAAACAAGACCCTTGCCGCCCAACTTTACGGTGAAATGCGGGATTTCTTTCCCAACAACAGGGTCGAGTACTTCGTCTCGTACTACGACTACTACCAGCCGGAAGCCTACGTGCCGTCATCCGACACGTACATCGAGAAGGATGCGGCGATCAACGCGCACATCGAGCAGATGCGCCTGTCCGCAACCAAGGCCCTGCTCGAGCGGCGCGACTGCGTCATCGTCGCAACGGTCTCCGCGATCTACGGCCTTGGAAATCCGCAGTCCTACCTGAGCATGGTCCTCCACCTGTCGCGCGGGCACCGGCTGCCGGAACGCGACCTCCTGAGACGGTTGGCTGAACTCCAGTACACCCGAAATGACATGCAGCTGACCAATGGCACCTATCGTGCCCGCGGCGAGGTGATCGACATTTTCCCCGCGGAGTCCGAGCGTGAGGCCGTCCGCGTCACCCTGTTCGACGACGAGATCGAGAATCTCGCCTGGTTCGATCCGCTCACCGGGGAGGTGTCGCGCAGTGTCCCGCGGCTCACGATATTTCCCAAGAGCCACTACGTGACGCCCCGGGATTCCGTCCTCCAGGCCGTTGATCAGATCAAGCGGGACCTCGTCATCAGGCTGGAGGAACTCCGCCATGCCAGCAAGCTCGTCGAAGCCCAACGACTGGAGCAGCGGACGATGTACGACCTGGAGATGATGGCGGAACTGGGCTACTGCAACGGCATCGAGAACTACAGCCGTTACCTGTCGGGGCGCCAGCCCGGCGAGCCGCCGCCCTGCCTGTTTGACTACCTTCCTGCCGATGCTCTCCTGATCATCGATGAGAGTCACGTCACCATCCCCCAGCTCGGGGGCATGTACCGGGGTGATCGTTCCCGCAAGGAAACTCTGGTGGAATACGGCTTCCGGCTGCCATCCGCCCTGGACAACCGCCCGCTGCGCTTCGATGAGTTCGAGGCGTTGTCACCCCAGACCATCTACGTATCCGCCACTCCGGGTCCCTACGAGCGGGCCCATTCTGATGCCGTGGTGGAGCAGGTCGTGAGGCCTACGGGCCTCGTTGATCCGCCGATCGAAATCCGCCCCGCGTCAACCCAGGTGGACGATGTGCTCTCCGAGATCCAGCTGCGGGTTGCCAGGCAGGAGAGGGTGCTGATAACCACCCTGACCAAGCGGATGGCGGAAGACCTCACGGAGTACCTCGAGGAGCATGGCGTCCGCGTCCGGTACCTGCATTCCGACATCGAGACCGTCGAGCGCACCGAGATCATTCGCGACCTTCGGCTGGGAACCTTCGATGTGCTGGTTGGCATAAACCTGCTGCGCGAGGGACTGGACCTGCCGGAGGTCTCGCTCGTTGCCATCCTGGATGCCGACAGGGAAGGCTTCCTGCGGTCGGAGGGCTCTTTGATCCAGACCGTGGGCCGGGCGGCCCGCAATCTCAATGGCATGGCCATCATGTATGCCGACAAGGTGACGGGTTCAATGCAGCGGGCCATTGCCGAGACTGATCGCCGGCGGGGCAAGCAGCTGGAGTTCAACCTCCAGCACGGCATCGAGCCCCGGAGCATCGTCAAGGAAGTCCGTGACATCATGGACGGGGCCCGGGCCGCCGCCTCCCGTCGCGGACGGCGGGCGGCCGAGCCTCGCCCGGAGTATCGCCAGTTGACCCCCGAGCAGCTCGCCAGGCGAATCTCCCGCCTGGAAAAGGACATGTTTGAGCATGCCCGGAACCTGGAATTCGAGGAGGCTGCGCGGCTCCGGGACGAGCTTCAGGCTCTTCGTCGCGTCGAACTGGGGCTCCCGGCTGACTCTGCCCTGTGAGGCCGCCTTGCCTTGGGCGCCTGCCTTTCGGTATCGTTCCGCCCGGCCCGCAGCAGGCGCGTAGCTCAGTGGTTAGAGCACTTCCTTGACATGGAAGGGGTCGGTGGTTCGACTCCACTCGCGCCTACCATTAACGATAAGCACCCATGCCCGTTATCACACTGCCGGATGGCAGCCAGAGAGTATTTGATCGCCCGGTCTCCGTTGGCGACGTGGCCGCCGCCATTGGGGCGGGTCTGGCGCGGGCGGCCCTGGCCGGCCGGGTGAACGATCAGCTGGTCGACACCAGTTACGTCATCGAGAGTGACTCGCGAGTGTCCATCGTCACCGCCAAGGACCCGGCGGGTCTCGAGGTGCTCCGGCACTCCACGGCGCACCTGCTCGCGCAGGCTGTCCAGTCGTTGTTTCCCGATGCGCAGGTCACCATCGGTCCGGTGATCGAGGACGGCTTCTACTACGACTTCGCGTTCAAGCGGCCGTTTACCCCCGAGAACCTGGCCGCCATCGAGGCCCGCATGAAGGAGCTTGCGGCAGCCGATCTGGCGGTCGAGCGTCGCGTGATGTCGCGCGACGCCGCGGTCCGGTTCTTCAGCGACCTTGGCGAACGCTACAAGGCCGAGATCATCGCGGCCATCCCGGCGGACCAGGAGATCAGCCTCTACGGGCAGGGTGGCTGGGTCGATCTGTGCCGCGGCCCCCACGTTCCGTCAACCGGCAAGCTCAAGGCATTCAAGCTGACGAAGCTGTCCGGCGCCTACTGGCGGGGTGATTCCCGCAACGAGATGCTCCAGCGCATCTACGGCACGGCCTGGGCGGATGAAGCAGCGCTCAAGGCCTACCTGACCCGCCTCGAGGAGGCCGAGAAGCGCGATCATCGCAAGCTCGGGCGCGAGCTCGACCTGTTCCACTTCCAGGAAGAGGCGCCGGGTGCCGTCTTCTGGCATCCCAAGGGGTGGACCCTGTTCCAGCAGCTGATCGGCTATATGCGGGACAAGCAACGGGACGCCGGCTACCAGGAAGTGAACACGCCGGAGATCATGGATCGCGCCCTGTGGGTCCAGTCGGGCCACATGGAGAAGTTTGGCGACAACATGTTCATGACCCAGACGCCCGACGAGAGGGTGTTTGCCATCAAGCCCATGAACTGCCCGGGGCACGTGCAGGTCTTCAACCAGGGGCTCAAGAGCTACCGGGACCTGCCGCTGCGGCTGTGTGAGTTCGGGAAGGTTCATCGCTACGAGCCCTCCGGGGCCCTGCATGGCCTGATGCGGGTCCGGGCATTCACCCAGGACGACGCGCACATTTTCTGCACCGAGGACCAGATCACCGCGGAGTCTGTCGCCGTCACCGACCTCATTCTGGGGATCTACCGGGACTTCGGTTTCGACGACATCCGGGTCAAGTTCTCGGACCGGCCTGCCAGGCGGGTTGGCAGCGACGATAGCTGGGACCGGGCCGAGGCTGCGCTGAGGGAGGCCGCCCGGGCCGGAGGCCTGGAGCTGGAGTACAACCCGGGCGAGGGGGCCTTCTACGGGCCCAAGCTGGAGTTCGTGCTGCGAGACGCCATAGGCCGGGACTGGCAATGTGGCACCCTGCAGGTCGATTTCAACCTGCCCGAGCGGCTGGGCGCGTCCTTCGTGGGGGACGACAGCCAGCGCCGGGTGCCGGTCATGCTTCACCGGGCCATGTTCGGCTCCCTGGAGCGCTTCTGCGGGATCCTCCTGGAACATCACGCCGGGCGGCTCCCTGCCTGGCTGGCTCCCGTGCAGGTTGCCGTGCTCAATATCACGGACCGGCAGGCGGAGTTTGCCAGAAAGGTTCAGGAAAGCCTGAAAAATCAGGGCTTTCGGGTAGAAGTGGATTTGCGGAATGAGAAGATAGGCTTTAAGATTCGCGAGCACACGCTGCAGCGTGTTCCCTACCTGCTCGTGGTGGGGGACCGCGAGGCGCAAAATCTTGAGGTGGCCGTGCGCACGCGCGGTGGCAAGGACCTGGGCACGATGCCGCTCGAGCGGCTGGCCCAGGGTCTCGCTGCCGAGATCGCGAGCCGCGGCCGCACTGTTATGGAGGGTTGAAGTATCGCTGCTAACAAACGAGTCCGCCGGAATGATGAGATCGACGCGCGGGAGATACGCGTCATTGGTGCCGGTGGCGAGCAGGTTGGAATCCTGAGCCGGGAAGCCGCGCTCCAGATGGCGCAGGAAGTGGCGATGGACCTGGTGGAAATCTCACCAACGGCCGTGCCGCCCGTCTGCCGGATCATGGACTTCGGCAAGTTCCTGTTCGAGACGAACAAGAAGGCGCATGCAGCGAAGCGCAAGCAGAAGCAGATCCAGGTCAAGGAAGTCAAATTCCGGCCGGGGACTGAAGAGGGTGATTACCAGATCAAACTGCGTAATCTCCTGAAGTTTCTGGGCTCCGGGGACAAGGCCAAGATCACCTTGCGCTTCCGGGGCCGGGAAATGGCTCACCAGGAAATCGGGGTGCGTCTCTTGCAGCGCGTCCGCCAGGACCTGGAGTCAGTGGGGACCGTGGAGCAGTTTCCCCGGCTGGAAGGCCGGCAAATGGTCATGGTCATCGCCCCCAAGAAGAAGTAAGTGCAGAAGACGCGAGTGCCTCTCCCGAGACGTGCCTGATGCAAGAAAGAGAGTGACGGTTGATCGCCGGGGCAATCCCGCCGCGTGTGGTCGCCGGAACCCGCCTGCAATGGCCGCCAGTGGCTCCCGAGGGAGTCCAGTCGCGGTTCGGACCAGGCTCGAAGGAGACTTAGAATGCCCAAGATGAAGACCAATCGGGGCGCTGCAAAGCGCTTCCGGGCGACGGCCAATGGCTTCAAGGCCGGCCAGTCGCATCTCAATCACATCCTGACGAAGAAGAGCTCGAAGCGTAAGCGCCAGCTGGGTGCAATGAACCAGGTGGCCGAATGCGACGTGCCCGGCGTCAAGCGCATGTTGCCGTACGCATAGGGAGGACCGAACCATGGCACGCGTAAAACGTGGCGTGACGGTCAAGGCCCGTCACAAGAAGATGCTCAAGAAGGCCAAGGGCATGTCCCAGGCCCGGAGCAAGCTGTACAAGACCGCCAAGCAGGCCGTCATCAAGGCAGGGCAATACGCCTTCCGTGATCGCCGGGTGCGCAAGCGTGAGTTCCGTGCCTTGTGGATCACACGGATCAATGCTGCTGCCCGACTCCACGGCCTGTCTTACAGCCGGTTCATGAGCGGACTCATCAAGTCCGGCATCGAGGTCGACCGGAAGATGCTGGCCGATCTGGCCGTGCACGATGCCGCAGCTTTTGGCGCACTGGCTGAAAAGGCCAAGGCTAGCCTGGCTGCAGCCTGAGCGCCCCTTCGGAGCGCTGTGCGGGAACAGGCGGGCGCGCCCGGCGCGCCCGCGCTTCTCGCCCCGACTTTTGCCGTGCGAATTGAAGAGCGGTAATGAATAACGTGGAGTCGTTGCTCGCGCAGGCACGGGAAGCAGTGGCTGCCGCAGCCGATCTGCCTGCCCTGGAGTCCGTCCGGGTCCATTACCTTGGCAAGAAGGGTGCGATCACGGCCCTTCTCAAGCAACTGGGCAACCTGCCGGACGAGCAGCGGCGAGTCCAGGGGCAGGTCATCAATACCGCAAAGGCCGCACTGGTCGAGGCGCTGGACCAGCGACGCGAGTTGCTCGAGGCCGATGCCCTGGCCAGGCGGCTCCAGGCAAACTCGATTGACGTGACGTTGCCAGGCAGGGGGCAGCATGCCGGCGGGCTTCACCCGGTCACGCTTACCCTCCAGCGAATCGAGAGGATCTTCGCGGCCGCCGGCTTCGTCGTCAGCGAAGGCCCGGAAGTCGAGGATGACTTCCACAACTTCACTGCACTGAACATTCCCGCGGACCACCCGGCCCGGGCGATGCACGATACGTTCTACCTGCCCGATGGCAGGTTGTTGCGCACCCACACGTCGCCGGTCCAGATCCGCGCCATGTTGCGCCAGGGTGCGCCACTCCGGCTGATTGCCCCCGGCCGGGTCTACCGGTGTGAC
>Ga0209254_10001055_pt1 | contig 24369 bp, 16 predicted proteins | sample FrelakmetDIP11DI_FD_187148 | JGI IMG/M metagenome (GOLD analysis project Ga0209254, IMG submission 187148) | Freshwater lake sediment microbial communities from the University of Notre Dame, USA, for methane emissions studies - DIP11 DI (SPAdes)... | ecosystem: Environmental > Aquatic >...
ATGAGACGATTAGGCTTGCCCACTACCAGGTCGGGCTGTCTGCCCGTTGCAGCCTTGACGAAGGCAATCATTGCGCCAACATCCGGCATAAAGCCCTTTTCAGTAGGACAGTTGAAATCCGGATGAGTAGCAATGTATGGAACACCCGCCCGTACAAAATCGCATAACGCCCACAGCTTTTGATATGTTAGGGTCGTATCAAAGCCAAGCACCAAAAATTGTGGTTCCTGCTGTACGAGTCGAAAGCCGTGCTGACGGAATTCATCTTCGAGAGATGGGGTCCCTACCAAAAAAAGATTGGCTCCGGGATGCTGTTCTCTCAAATAGAGTGCGGTAGCCTCTCCCGACGTCAGCACAGATTCTTCCGCGAGGGGAAGCCCGAGGTGACTAATCTTCTCTGCATACTGACGACGATGTTTGGAAGAATTGTTGGTGAGGAAGAGAAACTCTTTCTTTTGCTTACGCAACAGATCAATGAAGCGCAATGCGCCCTCGAGCAGCCGATCACCCAGGTAGAAAGTGCCGTCCATATCCAGCAGGAAGCCACGAACAGTACTCAATTTTTCGACGCCATTCATCTTGAAAACCTATTTCAAATATGCACAATTTCTTTCGTTCTTGCCCACCGAGTCGCAGAGAACGCTCAGAGTTCCTGAGAAACAACAGGTAAAGTAGCAACAGCCGCCTTCGGCGAGGTTTTGCTTCAAGCGCAGCAAAGGGCTGAAGTTCAAGTATACCTCTTTTGGCATGTGCGAGTTGAGATTTATGATTTAGCCACTCCCGATTACTGACTGAGCCACGTGATCTATGCTATACTTTCCCTAATGCCCCCCAATCCCACCAAACATTGGATCATCGAGCCTGTCCTTCCACCGGAAGCTGACCAGGCACTGGTGCGCTTTTCTCCTATCCTGCGCCAGTTGCTCTATAACCGCGGCTATAAAACCGATCAGGCTGCCAGACAATACCTGGAAGCCCAGCCTCCGGCGGGCAGCGACCCGCTGAATATGCTGGGTGTACCGGAAGCAGTTGAGCGAATCTGGCAGGCTATCCAGAAAGAGGAACAGATCGCCATTTATGGTGACTATGACGCCGATGGAGTCACCGCTACCGCCCTGTTGGCAGATTTGTTGAAAAAACTTGGCGCACAGGTGCAGGGCTATATCCCCAACCGCTTCGATGAAGGCTATGGCTTGAATACAGAAGCGCTCGACGCTTTGCAGGCAGGCGGCACATCACTGGTCGTCACCGTGGATTGCGGTATCCGGTCGATGGATGAGGCCGAACATGCCCGGCGCATCGGGCTGGATTTGATCATCACTGACCACCACCACCCCTTGAATGAATTGCCCCAGGCACTCGCCCTGGTCAACCCCAAGCAGCTGGGCGAAACCTACCCGTTTGAAAACCTGGCTGGCGTTGGTCTGGCATACAAACTGGGCTGTGCCTTGCTGGAAAAAGCTCGTTCTGCCGGATACGCGCCTGCCGAACAAATTGAGGCGGAGGAATATCTCGACCTGGTGGCGCTGGGCACCGTTTCCGACCAGGCCCCACTGGTCAGCGAGAACCGGTCATTAGTGCGGCAAGGGCTGGAATACATCCGCCGACCGCGCCGCCAGGGTATCCTTTCGCTGATCGGCGCAGCGCAATTGAATCCCTTGCAAATCACTGCCGATAGTATCGGTTTTGGCCTGGGTCCACGTCTGAACGCGGCTGGCCGGCTCGACTCAGCCCTGGCAGCGCTGAACCTGTTATTAACCCAGGATCTGGCTGAAGCAGCTTCTCTGGCCCAACTATTGGATAATCAAAACCGCGAGCGCCAACAAATTACGCGTGAAATCCAGGCACATGCCGAGCAGCTGACTCTGGCAGAGGAGCCAGATGCACTGCTGCTGTTTTCTGCCCATGAAAGCTATAACCCGGGTGTAATCGGCCTGGCTGCCTCGCGATTGATGGAGCAGTATTATCGACCTTCGATTGTTGCCTATCATGGTCCGGAGCTCACCCGCGGTTCCTGCCGCAGCATCCCCGAGTTCCATATTACAAAAGCCCTGGACGAATGCGCTGACTTGCTGGTGCGGCATGGCGGGCATTCCGCCGCGGCCGGCTTCACCGTCCGGAACGAGCATCTGTCTGAGCTGGTCGAACGCCTGCGTTTCATCGCGCAACGCGAGCTAGGGAATATGGATTTACGTCCCAAGCTGCATGCCGATGCTCAGGTGAATCTTGCCGAGTTAACCCCTGAATTGCTAAAAGAACTGGGGCGCTTACAACCCACCGGTCAGAGCAACCCGGCTGCCAGGTTTGTCAGCCGCGGCGTCAGAGTTTTAAGAAGCAGGACGGTTGGCAAAGACAGCAGCCATCTTAAACTGACCATGACTGACGGTATCATCACTTATGATGCCATCGCTTTCCGTCAGGGTCACCTGTACGGTAACTTACCCCAGTATATCGATCTGATCTACAACTTCGAACGGAACGAATACAATGGCATTGCTTCGCTCCAGCTCAACGTGCAGGACATTCACCCGAGATCGTAATCAATTCATAAAGCGATATTTAAGCAACGTCCATACCGCTTGAATGGCGTCTTTGAATTTGATCTTTTTTCCCTCACTGTAATCGCGCGGATTGAAGGTGATCGGCACCTCGAAAATTCGCACTTTGCTCTTCAAAATTTTTGCAGTGAACTCGGGCTCGAAATCGAACCTCCGGGCATGTATCTCGATATTACTGACCACCTCACGCCGGAAGACCTTGTAACCGGTCTCCATATCGGTCAGGATATTGTTATAGAGCAAGTTCGTCATCAGAGTGAGCAGCTTATTGGCAATCATATGCCAGAACATCGTCGGTCGCCTGGCTGCGCCCAAGAAGCGTGAGCCAAACACTACGTCTGCCAACCCCTCTTCGATCGGCTGGAGCAAAGCAGGATAATCGCGCGGGTCGTATTCCAGGTCGGCATCCTGGATGATGATCACATCTCCGCTGGCCTGGCGGACACCAGTCATTACAGCTGCGCCTTTGCCCTGGTTTTTCTCGTGCAAAATTACACGGATAGACCTGCTGCCATCCAGCTCTTTTAGCACAGCGCGGGTACCGTCGGTGGAACCATCATCGACCACCAGGATCTCATCTACTCGATTGGTATCCTGGACGCTTGCCAGGATCTTACGGATGGTTTTCACTTCATTATAGACGGGGATGACCACAGATATTTTCATAAGGGAATTAAATCTTTCTGTCTTGAAGGCTATGGTTGAGGAATTTTATAGATTATAATCCTCAAAGGAGGAAGTATAGCGGACTCCTGGAAGGTATGGAAAAATGTTAGAACGTACTGGCAAAGGTTCGGGCTTACTCAGCAATCGAGAATTCGGGAAAGGCACCTTTTTCCCTCAACCTATCAGCCGGGTTGAAGATACCGGGCTTAGCGGTCTATGGCTGCAGGACCTGGCATTGAAACTGCTGTATTTCCAGGGTTACCTGACGGGTTACAAGATCGCAGACGAATTGGCTTTGCCCTTCCAAGGGATTGCCGATCAACTGCTCGAAATACTGAAACGCGAAAAATTAGCCGAGATCAAATCTACCCAGAATATCGGTATTGGCGAAGGAGCCTATGTCTATGGCATCACCGGCCTGGGCATTGCTCGAGCGCGCGAAGCGCTCGAACGCAGCCAATACGCCGGTCCGGCTCCGGTGCCGCTGGAAGCATACAACCAATCTGTTTTGGCGCAAGGCCGTGAGCGAACCACGATCAAGGATCATGACTTACGACGTGTGTTGGCACAACTCACCCTTTCGGACCAGATCTACGAACGGATCGGTCCAGCGGTGAATTCTGGCACTTCGATCTTCCTGTTTGGCCCGCCCGGAAACGGAAAAACCAGCATCGCCCGCGCCATCGGCACGCTCACTCTCAATGAAACGATGTACATACCTTACGCTGTGTACATCGATGGGCAAGTGGTCAAGGTTTTTGATTCGGTGAACCAGAAGATCGTACCAGATGAACCGCCACCGGCACCCGCCCTGGGCGAAAGCCGGTCCGGGACAGGCTCGCTGCGTAACAACCCCCCACGCCGTGACTTGCGCTGGGTGCGCATCAATCGCCCATTCATCATGGTCGGCGGAGAACTGACGTTGGCAGGCCTCGACCTGGTCTTTGATGATGTCCATAAATACTATGAGGCGCCTTTCCAGGTGAAAGCGAACGGTGGAATTTTATTGATCGATGATTTTGGCAGACAACAAGTCCGCCCCCGCGACCTGCTCAACCGCTGGATCGTCCCGCTGGAAAACCGGATCGACTATTTGACTCTCCATACCGGGAAAAAGGTCGAAGTCCCCTTCGATGTGATGGTGATTTTCTCCACCAACCTGCCTCCCAAAGATCTAGTTGATGAGGCATTCCTGCGCCGGCTGCGTCACAAAATAGAGATCGTCGATCCATCTTATGAGGAATATCGCGAGATTTTTAGGAATGTTGCAGATACGAAAGGCGTCACCTATAGCGACGCCGGTCTAGCATACTTGCTTCAGGAATGGTATATCCGGCGCGGGAGAAAAATGCGCGCTTCACACCCGCGCGATCTGTGCGATCAAATCCTGGACATCGCCCGCTATCTCAACCTGGCTCCAGAAATGACCCCCCAAATGATTGATCGGGCTGCAGGAGCTTACTTCGTGGAATTTTAATAATATGCTGTTCTCGAATTTGCCAAAGCCAGCCATCATTGCCCACCGTGGAGCAAGCGCTTGTGCTCCAGAGAACACCCTGGCTGCCTTCAAACTCGCTCTGGAACAAGGCGCGGACGCCATCGAACTGGATGCGAAATTGTCTGCGGACGAACAAGTAGTTGTGATTCATGACCAAACCCTGGATCGGACTACCCCTGTTAGCGGGCGAGTACGGGACTTCATCATGGCAGACTTGCATAAGATGGACGCGGGCAGTCACTTTGATGTCGCCTTCCTTGGTGAACCGATCCCCACACTGGATGAGGTTTTTAAAGCAGTGGGGCAGCTTACGTATATAAATGTCGAGCTGACTAACTATGCCACACCCAATGATAAATTGCCCGATAAAGTGGCTGAGCTGGTAAAGCGACATAAGCTTCAGCAACGAGTTTTTTTTTCTTCCTTTTACATTTCCAATCTTATTCGCATTCGCCGGCGGTTACCTGAGGTACCGGTCGGGTTGCTGCTGGCTTCCGGGTGGAAGGGTGACTTAAGTCACTTCATTTCAATATTCTTGCTGCGCTACCAGAGCCTCCATCCGGCGCTGAGGGATGTCTCCTTGCAGATGGTACAACAAACACACAAGAAAGGCATACCTCTGTTCGTTTACACAGTCAACCAAGAAGCGGACATGCGGAGATTATTTGAAATCGGCGTAGATGGTATATTTACCGCTGACCCCATCCTGGCCCAAACGGTGTTGGGCAAAATACGCCAAGCAGTCTCTAAAAACCCCACCTCCAAAAACTCTGCTGCAAAAAACCCTACTGGATAGCCTGGTCCCCTAACATGGATATCACCCCCGATGAGATCATGGTCTTCTGCATCGCTCGCCAGGTGCGCGACGGTGAGATTGTTGCCCAAGGTCTGGCAACGCCTTTGGTAGCCGCCGCTTACTTGCTCGCCAGGCAAACCCACGCGCCCAATTTATATTTCACATCCGCGATCGGTCAAGGGATATGCCGCCAGCCAGCGCCGCTCGGGTTGACGCGGGTTGAGCAACTATGGCTGGACCGCTCCCTAAAGAATGTAGGTTTTGTCCGTGGTGCTGCGGATATGCTGCCGCGCCTGCGCCCGAAAGAGTTCTTCAGACCTGCGCAGATTGACCCGGCCGGCAACTTCAACAACATCGCCTTCGGTCAGAATTATCGACGTCCCCGTCTGAGGTTGCCAGGCAGCGGAGGTATACCTGATGTAACGACCTATATTAACGATATTTACATCTATATACCGCGCCATTCCCGGCTGACCTTTGTCCAGAAGCTGGATTTTCTCTCGGGACTCGGCCACCACCCCGAACGTCGTTGGGGATCTGGTCCGCATTACCTGGTCAGCGACATGGGTCAGTTCGATTTCCAAGGCGTGGGACCCAAAGGTGAAACGGTTATGCGTCTGGTGAGTTATCACCCAGGTAACGATATCAAAAGTATCCAGGCTCACACAGGTTTCGAGCTGGTCATCGCGCCAGATGTGAAGGAGACGCAACTCCCGGATCCTGCAGAGCTTCGCCTGCTGCGCGATGAGATCGACCCGCTTGGCATTCGGAAGCTAGAATCACTCAGCGGGGCTTCCCGCCGCCAGCTCTTGCACCAGATCGTGGCAGCCGAGACCAGCGTTTGAGCGCTGTTCTCCATATGAAATGGGTTTTGATCAGAAGATGCGCTAAAATAGAGACATGAAATCCAAGAACCGCCGTTCGCCGCTCTACATGTTCTTAGCTGGGATCCTGGTGCTGGCGATCAGCCTGCCAGTTTTCGGTGCGCCGATGAACGTGCATAGCCAGACGCTCTCGCCGGCAGGACAGGCTGACCAACTGCTCAACCAGCTTACTCCCGAAGAACGCATCGGCCAACTCTTCTTAGTAACCTTTCAGGGCACTGATGTGGGGCCCGATTCGCAGATTTATGACCTGATTCATACGCAGCACCTGGGCGGGGTTGTCTTGCTGGCACGCAATGACAATATCATTGTCGCAGATAATGATCCTCAATCGACTCCAAAACTAGTCGCCTCTCTGATCCGCCAGCTGCAACAAACCGAATGGGAAGCTTCATTAAAAACTCAGGTTAACCCAGATACAGGTAATAGCTACTTTCCAGCCTATATTCCACTTTTTGCCGCTATCTCTCAAGAAGGAGATGGCGTACCCTTCGACCAGATACTCAATGGCCTGACACAGCTACCCAACGGGATGGCGCTTGGCGCGACCTGGAACCCGGACCTGGCAGCCCAGGTAGGGAATGTGCTGGGGCAAGAGCTGTCGGCGCTGGGGATAAATTTTTTATTAGGCCCCTCATTGGATGTCCTGGACGTGCCCAAGCTAGAGATCACCAACAATTTAGGCACTCGCACATTTGGGGGTGATCCATTTTGGGTCGGTGAGATGGGACGCGCCTATATCCGAGGTGTGCACCAGGGCAGCAACGGTAAATTAGCTGTAGCAGCGAAACACTTCCCAGGGTATGGTGGATCTGACCGCCTGCCAGAGGAAGAAGTGGCCACCGTCCGCAAAGGGCTGGACGAACTAAAAAGCTTCGATCTGGCGCCATTTTTTGCGGTTACAGGAAATGCCCTGTCAGCCGAAGAGACTTCAGATGCCTTATTGACCTCCCACATCCGCTATCAGGGTCTGCAGGGAAATATCCGCGCCACTACCCGGCCGGTCAGCCTGGATCCCCAGGCGCTGGCGCTGCTCCTGGAGCTCCCCGGTCTGGCTAACTGGCGGGAAAATGCGGGGTTATTGGTCAGCGACGACTTAGGGAATATGGCAGTCCGCCGCTTCTATGACTTGATCAGCCCATCTTATGATGCACGCCGGGTCGCTTTGAACGCTTTTCTGGCGGGCAATGATCTATTATATATAGCTGATTTCTCATCCACCAGCGACCCAGATTCTTACACCGCAGCATTGCACACTCTGGCTTACTTTGCCCAGAAATATCGCGAAGATGCGGCTTTTGCTCAACGCGTGGACGAATCGGTCAAACGCATCCTGACTTTAAAATTTCGCCTCTACCCCAGTTTCTCGTTAACCAGCATATTGCCTGATGTAGATCAGCTCACTGGATTGGGCCAATCGAGCTCGGTCACCTTTGACGTCGCCCGGAAAGCTGCCACTTTGCTCAGCCCCACCCAGGCTGAGCTGGATACGACTATCCCCGATCCGCCCAACCAGAACGATCGGATCGTCTTTATCAGCGACACCCGTACCGCCCTACAATGCTCTACCTGCATTCCTTATGCTCAGGTGGGAACAAAATCTCTGCAAGAGGCCGTGTTGAGGCTATATGGTCCGCAAGCCGGTGGGCTGGTAACGCCGAATAATCTCTCATCCTATTCATTTGATGATCTCTCTGCGATGCTCAGTTTGAGCCAGGCGGACTTACAATTAGAAAGAGACTTGATCCGCGCCCACTGGATCGTGATGGTGATACTGGGAGATACTGGCGATGTCTCTTCGCTACAGGTTCTGAAGCGCTTTCTCAGCAGCCGACCCGACCTCTTCCAACAAAAACGTTTGATCGTTTTCGCCTTGACCGCCCCATATTATCTGGATGCGACGAATATTTCCAAGCTAACCGCGTATTATTGTCTCTATAGCAAAGTTACACCATTCGTCGATGCAGCGGCCTATTTGCTTTTCGGAGAATTGCGCGCCTCCGGTTCACCTCCTGTCTCGGTGGCAGGGATTGGCTATAATCTCAATGAGGCTTTGTTCCCTGATCCGGCTACACCTATTCCACTCGAATTTGACCTGCCTCCAGTCCAGGCGGTCATTTCTACGACCGCGACAGTAGAGCCAACACCAGCGCCTGAATTCCGTATCGGCGATGTAATCCCATTGAGGACAGGAGTTATACTGGACCACAATGGGAATGCGGTGCCGGATGGGACGCCGGTCGATTTCCTGTTTACATACGGGAGCGAGGCGAACAGCACACGCCAGTCGGCTTTTACTCAACAGGGCGTTGCCCGCACCACCTATTCAGTGACAACCCCCGGAACGCTCGAAATCCTTGCCGAAAGCGAAAATGCTCGTTCCGCGCCCCTAAAAGTGGATATCCCTTCGCCCAGCGGCGACATCATTACCCCCTCGCCGACCCCGCAACCTACTGAAACACCCACGCTCGAACCTCCAACCCCCACCCCAGAACCGGTTGTCACTCCATCTCCGCTTGAAACAAAGCCTTATCTTCGGATTGGGGATTGGCTCATTGCTGTGCTGTTTACCTTTGGCATTGCCTTTGCACTCTACCGCCTGGCAGCCTGGCTCGGTTTTGTACGCTGGGGAGTGCGAGTCAGTTTCTTTGCACTAATTGGCGGGTTAATAGCTTACACATACCTGGCAATTCGTTTGCCAGGCAGTGAGGCTTTGCTCAATATTTCTGTGTCGGGCAGTGTGATAATTGTATGCCTGATCGGCTCAGCCATTGGACTGGGTATCGCGCTTGCCTGGCGGTCAATTGTCGAGAAGCGCAAGCATAATCCAACAAAAAATGGATCAGCGAGAGTGTAGCTGGTGTAAGATTAGCGCATCATTGTTACAGCCAGGCTAACCAACAGTAAAGCCACAGTAATCCAGATCAGCGATTGTTCGATAGGAGATGACACCAAATCTGCCAGGCTGGGAGTTGGTAATGCCGCCCGGGGCTTGATGACTGGATCCCAGTCTCCAAGCAAAGACTGGCGGAAAGTCTCAACATCTTGCGGTCTTTCATCCGGATGCAAGCTCATCGCCCAGAGGATTGCCCGTTCGGTACGCTGGCTGATATCCGGGTTGAAATGACGAGGCGGCAGCAAAGCCTCCGGGTTGAGAAAAAGCTCACGTGCTTCCACTGGAGGCTGGTTGGTCATGAGGTTGTAGAGCGTGGCTCCAAAAGCGTACAGATCACTGCGACCATCGGTATGTCCGGTATCACCACCATATTGTTCAAGAGGCGTATATAAAGCTGTGCCTCTGCCCTGTAATACCGTTATTGTGACTTCATCAGAAGCCAGGATTTTTACCAGACCAAAATCGACCAGTTTCAGCAAACCACTCGGAGTGAGTTTTAGATTGCTGGGCTTGATATCCCGGTGCAGGATGGGTGGATCCTGACTATGCAGGTAAGTCAACGCATCTGCCAACTGGCTGGCCCAATTCAAGACGTCTCGTTCAGGAAGAAAGCTGCCTTTCTGGCGAGCATCATTGATCAATGTGCGCAAGTCTTTACCGGGAACAAAATCCATCACCAAGTAATCGCGACCACCCACCGAGAAGAAATCTGATACTTTCGGGAGGTTCGGATGATCCAGGCGAGCCAATACGGTTGCCTCTCGCTGGAACTGCTCACGGGCCTGCTTCAGCAGGTCGGCAGGCAGGCTGCGGTCATGTTCGACTTCTTTAAGCGCACATTGGCGCCCTTCGAGGCGCAGATCATCCGCAAGGTAAATACTACCCATCCCCCCTTGACCGATGATCTTGACAATACGATAACGGCCGCGCAAAATTTCGTCGGCCTTAAGTGGCGTAGGCATATTCAGTTGAAGGGCCTTCTCTCGTCCAACCTACTGCGGAAAAGCACACCATCCAGTGGCTCATCCGCAAAGATTTATGATATTATACCCGTGGAGACGATGCAATGGAGAAATATACCGACGAAGTTCCGTTTTTAGTGGCCCAGGCTGGGCCATTACACGGTCAGCGTTGGGCTTTGCGTAAGACTTTCATCTTAGGTCGCGAACCCGGTTGCGATATCGTGATTGCTGATCGACTCGTCTCTCGTCACCACGCGCGCATCACGCTAACGCCGCGAGGAATTTGGCTGGAGGATTTGGGCAGCAAAAATGGGACCCACCATAACGGTAAACTCATCCAGGATTTGACCTTGCTAGGCGATGGCGATGTGATTCAGATCGCGCTGGCCCAACAATTCGTCTTTCTGAACTCCGACTCAACCGTCCCCCTGGAAAATCAACCAGCCGATAACCTCGATTTACAGGCTACTGGTTTACAAACGATGCCAGCCGCCGCCAGCGGCGGGAAGCTGCATCTGGAAAAACGCTCCCGGCGGGTTTGGATTCGACTATCGGAAGCCAGTGAGCCTCTCAAAGAACAGGAAATTCTGCCTCCCTTATCGGTCTCTCAATTCCGGCTGCTCGAAATACTCTATGATAACCAGGGCCGGGTGGTCACACGCCCCGAGCTGGTAATGACAGTTTGGGGGGAAGGCCAGGCTTTCGAAATTTCTGAGCAAGCCCTGGACGCGCTGGTCCGCCGGCTACGCGACCGGGTAGCCAGTGTCGATCCGGCGCATGAATATATCGTGACTGTACGCGGTCACGGCTTGCGCCTGGAAAACCCCGCTTAGTTGATTTTATTCGGACACACGGACTTCGGCAAGATCGGCGACTTTTATTCCGCGCGCATATTACGCTGCATAACGAAACGGATCGCCTGGCGGTTGGCGGCCATCACACGCGCAGCCAGCTCTTTATCCTGACCGGATTGCGTCTGGACTGCCAGGTTTGCCAGCAGCTCCATGAAACCTTCATTGACCTGGTCCTGGTGATCTTGCAAATATTGTTTACGCGCCTCGTCATCTATGATGTCCAGGTAATCTTCTACCAGCTGCATCTCTGGTGGTGGCGCACTGGCTTTCTGCAACATCTCGATGATCTTTTGTAGTTTCCCAGACCGCTCCAGGTCTCCCTTCTGCCTGGCTTCTTGCAACATACTGTCAATTTCTTGTTCGAAAACTTCATCGATTGCCGGAAGCGCTTTCGCAAGCGCCTCCTCAACATCCGGCGCTTGTAGAATGGCATCGATCAATTGCCGGACCTGTTTACGCTGGGTCTCAACCTGCTTATCGATCTCCTGTGTCATCTCCAACAATTGAGCGCGCAGTTCCACCAAGCGGGTGCGTCCATCTCCGCGCGCACGGTCGATCCGCTCGCTGAGCAACTGGAAGAAGGCATAATCCAGCAGAGGTCTGGCTAACCCAACCAGGGCGCTCAGGCGTGTCTCATTAGGAGCATGGATCACCAGATCCAACATCTTTTCGCGAGTTAAATCCTTGCCTTCTTTTTGCAGGTCAGCCAGGGCGGCCTCGATCTCCTTCGACTGCTCCTGAAGATGGCGTCCATAAGTGCTGTTTGCCAGCAGACTCTTCTGTAACTCTACCAACTGTCGCGCCGACTCCCGGTCTCCGCTAGACATGGCGGCTTCGCCTAACCGGTTGAGCAACATGAAGAAGTCTTGATCGAGCAAAGCATCTTCTTGTTTAATCATTTCGGTCCGCGCACTTTCATCCGAGGTGGTTGCCAAACGCTGCAATAAATTCAACCGCTGCTGTTGGGCCTGGATCATTTCACGTGTGATACCATCCGCCTCCAATACGCGCTCTACCAGCCCTTGTATCGTCAGTGTAGTTTGCGGATTGAGCAGATAACCTTTGCGTTTTTCCTGTGGGAGCTTGCTGATGACCTGGTTGATCAAGCTGCCAATGACACGCTCCTGCTCATTGCGTGGCAAACCGATTTCGGGTGGCACATAAGTGAGCAATAACTCCTTTTCCGGGTCATGATAAACCAGGATGGTCGAAAGGTTCCCTTGATAGCCACACAGCTTGCATTGAATCAGATTGAACGCACCGGAGAGAAGACGTTGTTTCACAGACGGGTCCGCGTTGACATCGAATAACTGATCTACGTCAGCAACGACAGGTTGGCGGCAGTTCGGACAGCTTACTTGGGTTTTCGTCATGAGGTATTACTCCAAAAAATTAGATTAGATGATTGCTCGGGTCTAAACCTGGAGGCTGTTCCGCTCGCGCGGCAAAGAGAAGCAAATACGCGCACCCGCACCAGGTTTCGGATCGACCCAGATGCGCCCGCTGTGAGCTTCCACCACGGCACGCGCCAAATACAATCCAAGACCAGCTCCTTTGGTAGTGCGGGAAGCATCGGTGGCGCGGTAAAAACGATCGAAGACATACGGTATATCAGAGATGGCGATCCCAGGGCCCTGGTCACTGACGCAAACAACCACCTGTTTAGGATGGGCCTGGCCTGTGATGCAAATCTCACCACCATCAGGCGAATACTTGATCGCATTTGAGATCAGGTTCGAAAATACCTGCGCCAACCGATCATCGTCACCCAGAATAATGGGAAAGTCAACCGGAAAATCGACAACGATATGGTGGCGGGTGGACTGAATCCGGAATCGCTCAGCGATCCGCCGGGCCAGCGCGCCCAGATCGACATCAGATGAATTGATTGCCAGCACACCCGCTTGCAGACGGCTGGCGTCCAGCAAGTTTTCAATCAACTCTGTCAAGTGGTCGGCTTCTTCTTCGATGACTGCCAGACTATCCGAGATCACTTCACGGTCCCAATTAGCGTCTTCTCTGCGCAATGTGCTGACATAGCCTTTGATTAGCGCCACCGGCGTTTTTAGCTCATGGCTGATGACTGAGACAAAGGTGCTTTTAAGCTCTTCGGCTTCTCGAAAACGCGTAATATCGCGCACTGAGGCAATAACGTTCAACAAGACACCATCCGGTGAAAGCAATGGGGCATAGGTAACCCCGACCGGCAGAGAAGGCTTTCCGGGTCGCTCCAGGTCGCCTTCAACATAAAGAGTGGCATTTGGCGTGAGAGGCCACCCGCCCAGTTCGGCCTGTTCTAGGCTCGTCCCGTCTTTTTGCTTTGCCCAGCGGATGACATCTTCATGTTTGGCGCCACGGATTTCTTCGGCAGCGCGACCCAACATACGGGTCAGGGCTGGATTACAGTGCTCGACGGTATGGTCAGATGCCAGGATCAAGATCCCATCCGCTAATGAGTCCAATAAAGCAGCCACACGCTGCTCTTCATCACGAATTTGGGTGTACAACTGCGCGTTTTGGACTGCAATGGCAGCCTGGTCAGCGAAACTTTGTAGCATCACCTTATCATTAGAAGAAAACACGCCCAAATAATTGCGGAAAATAAACAATATGCCGATCACTTTATTGCGAGCGATCAGCGGCAGAGCAACACCAGCCAGCAGACCCAGGCTGGCAGCACGCGTCAAATTCTGAAGCAAGCGGTTAATTTCAGGTAATTCATAAAGGGTTGGTTCTTCGTGCTCTGGAACAGTACCCAGAAGCGGCTCGAGCTGGCGCAAAAAAGCAGGTGGGATGCCCTGCGTTACTGCCACACGCCATCCCACCTGCCGCTCTCGTAATGCGATTAGACCAGCCTGCCCCGCCAGCATCTCGATTGAGATATTGAGGATACGGGCCAAAACCGAACTCAGATCCAACTCCTGGGTGATGGCGCGTGAAATCTCGAGCAGGTAATCGCGCTGGCGGACGCGAAAATCAGGCAGCAACGCTTTGAACCTCAATCGAGGGCGGATCGATGCCAACCTCGCTCAAGTGGATGGATTCCTCAAAGACCTCCATCGCTTCATCGATCTCAGGCTTGGATACGCTCAAAGGCGGCGCGATCCGGATTGTGCTGGCTCCACACCCTAATAGAAGCAAACCACGCATAAAGGCGTTGTCAACGATCTGGTCACGCAATCTGGCATCTGGATCTTTCGTCCCACGATCTTTGACAAATTCAATGCCAATCATCAACCCTTTACCGCGCACACAACCTATCGATGGGTGACGGGCCATGATCTCTTCCAGAATGTCCATCACATATTCACCCATATCGGCTGCATTCTGCATGTACTCGTTTTCAATCAACTCCATGGTCGCCAGCGCAGCTGCACAAGCCAGCGGGTTGCCACCATAGGTATTGCCATGCGCCCCTTTGGGCCAGGTAACGAGGTCTTCTTTGGCGAACATCACCCCTAAAGGAACCCCAGAGGCGATACCCTTGGCTGCACATACGATATCCGGCTCGATGCCAAAATGCTCAATCGCCCACCACTTGCCCGTTCGACCCATACCAGATTGCACTTCATCCACAATCAGCAAAATTTTATGCCGGTCGCAAAGCGCGCGTAAGGCGGGGAAGAAACCGGGCGCCGGGATTACATAACCACCTTCACCCTGGATAGGCTCAACCAGAATACCCGCCACGTCCTCAGGAGGAAGCAAATGTCCGAGTATCTGCTCTTCAATATAGCGGACAACCGCCGCGCCGTAATCTTCACCTGGCTTCGATTCAAGGATCGGGCGATACGGATCGGGGAACGGCACATGCACAACACCGCTCATCAAAGGATAGAAATCCTGGTGATAAAGCGGTTTGCTGGCAGTGAAAGACACGGCTCCCATCGTCCGGCCGTGGAATCCGCCTAAGAAGCCGATAAACTCTGTGGCATGGGTGTAGTGGCGAGCCAGCTTGATGGCAGCCTCGACGCTTTCAGTACCTGAATTGGTCATAAAAGAGACTGCATTGTCCAGGAAAGGTGCAATCTCATTAATTTTCTCTCCCAATTCAATCCATTTGGAGTGATAAAAATCTGAAGATATGTGAATAAATTTTTCGGCTTGCTCCTGGATCGCTTTAACAACCTTTGGATGGCTGTGACCGGTTGAAGTAACCGCGATCCCCGCCGCAAAATCCAGGAAACGGTTGCCATCGACATCCCAGACTTCCGTTCCTTTTCCGTAATCCATTACGAATGGATACCCGCGTGGGTATGAGGGGGAGATCACATCGTGATCTCGCTTTACAAGCGCCCGAGCCTTCGGGCCAGGTAAGTTCATTACATTCATACGCATCTCTCCTGAATTTGAACCGAAAAATGTCCCCAAAAACATAATCTATATATGGAGACAAACCAGCCTGAGAATTATACCGCACCTTCGTGTTCCATCGTTACTCCACACCTCTCACATGACTTAAAGCAGGCCGGAATGTGATATTCAGCACGAGAACAAACACCTGCCAGGTGTCTTTATAATTAACGGTATAATCAGGCGTTATGCCGCTGGACGAACCCGTAACCTCTGGGACGGAAAAACAAAAATCCACTCCTTCTATTGGGGAAACATTCTCCTTCGAGCTAGCTGCCAGACAGGGCAGAGCCAGGGCAGGTGTATTCCATACTCCCCACGGGGACCTGCTGACACCGGTATTTGCCCCGGTGGGCACACAAGCCACAGTCAAAGCGGTTACTCCTGCTCAATTGCACGAACTCGATGCCAGCCTGGTGCTGGCGAATACCTACCACCTGTATTTGCGTCCTGGCGATGAGCTGATTGCAGAAATGGGTGGGCTGCACCAATTTATGGACTGGCCGCGTCCAATCCTGACAGATTCGGGTGGTTTTCAGGTCTTCTCGCTCTCCGATACACGCAAAGTAGACGAGCAGGGCGTGACTTTCAAGAGTCACATCGATGGCTCGCTGCACCGTTTCACTCCCGAAAAGTCGATCTCCATCCAGGAAAACCTGGGCGCCGATATCATCATGGCATTCGATGAATGCGCCTCACCCAACGACCGGGAATATAACCTGCGCTCGCTGGGCCGGACGCATGCCTGGGCGCAACGTTGCCTGGAGGCCAAGAGGCGCCCGGACCAGGCCCTTTTCGGCATCGTCCAGGGAGGCATCTTTCAAGATTTGCGGGAAGAATCAGCCGCCTATATCTCTTCATTAGGTTTCCCAGGTCACGCCATTGGAGGGCTGTCTGTCGGGGAAACCAAAAACGAGATGCACGCCATGCTGGAGGTGGTCGATCGGGTATTGCCGGAAGAAAAGCCGCGCTATCTGATGGGAGTCGGCTCACCGGAGGACCTGGTGAATGGTGTGCTGCGCGGTATCGATATCTTCGACTGTGTACTACCCACCCGGCTGGCGCGTCACAATGCTGCCATCACTCACACCAGTCGTTTGAATATAATGAATGCCATCTATGCCCGGGACCCTCTGCCGCTAGAAGAAAATTGCACCTGTTACACCTGCCAGCATTTCAGCCGGGCGTACATACGGCATTTGATCGTTGGGCGCGAAATGCTGGCTGCGACACTTCTTTCTATTCATAACCTCCACACCTTGCTCCAGCTCGTGCGCGAGATTCGCCAGGCAATCCTGGAAAACCATTTCGAAGCCTACGCCGCCGAATTTCTGGCTCGCCATGCCGACTCACAAGAGAGCGAATAAATGACAATATTGCAGTCCATCATGCTTGGCATTATCCAGGGTCTGACCGAATTCCTGCCTATTTCCAGCTCTGCCCACTTAGTGGTCATACCTTATCTCCTGGGTTGGGAGATTCCAGTTCAAGAGGCTTTCATATTTGACATTCTTGTGCAGGTAGCCAGCCTGGTAGCCGTAATTGCCTATTTCTGGACTGACCTGATCGCGATCGGACGCGCCTGGCTGATCGGCTTGATCCAAAGAAAACCATTCGCAGATACTCATGCCCGGCTCGGCTGGCTTTTGATCCTGGCAACCATACCGGCTGGTTTGGCTGGCCTGCTGATCAAAGACCTGGTAGAACAGGCTTTCGCCAGCCCGGTCGTCACTGCTGCGTTCATGTTTGTCACCGCGGGGATGTTAACAGCTGCCGAATATTTCAGCCACCCTAAACGCGAGGCAGAACAGCTCAACTGGAAAGATGCCCTATGGATCGGCCTGGCACAGGCAGTCGCGATCTTTCCGGGCATCTCCCGCTCGGGTGCGACCATCTCGGGGGGCATGGCGCGTGGATTGAAGCGCCCGGCGGCGGCGCGTTTTGCGTTCTTGATGTCTATCCCGGTTATGCTGGCTGCCGGTTTGCTAGCCAGCCTGGATATGGTTAAGATTTCAGGGGTGATGAGCATGTTGCCGGTTTTCATCCCCGGATTGGTAGCCTCTGCAATTGTCAGCTATTTTACAATCCGCTGGTTGCTGAATTACCTGACCCAACGCTCGCTGTATATCTTCGCGCTGTATTGTGCGTCACTCGGATCGATTGTTCTGTTGTTTAGCTTGTTCCGTTGAGGCGGGTGGGGAGGGGAATTTAGCGACCGCCGGCGAGCCAAACAGAAGAACAGCGATATGTTGGTTATGCAGGTCCAGCTTGCCTTGTGAGGAATCAAATGCAATCTGCCCCAGAGTATAACCACCCAAGATAGGAATATTCTCCCCCAAGATTTCCCGTAGTGCATTGAGTTCACTTTCTGGTTCCAATTCCAACAACATCTGCCAGGCTGCATCCACCAGCAGCACTGCCAGGCAAGGTGTTGCTTCACCAAGCGCCGAGAGCGCCTGCTGGGTCGCCTGGCGGCAGGCCTGCTCACAACCAACTTGAGTGCCCACCATTATGTCAGCCAAAGCGCCTTCCACCAGGCCGGTATTCATCCGCAAACTACCATCCGCCTCTACCCGGATAGGCGAGCGTAGCACAAAGTTATCATCTTCTTGAAATCCCAAAGGATAAAGGCGCACCAGGGAGTTAAGGGGAGGATATACCCACTGGCGGGCTGTATACCCGAAATAACGCGCATATACTTCGCTGGGGAGCTGGTTGTCCATCAGCCTGATCCATTGGCCTTGCAGGCGGGTGATGCGCGCCAGAGCCCCTATGGGTTGCCAACCGTGCGCCACCCCGACGCCCAGGGTAAGATCGCCCGATAAGACTGCTCCCGCAAGACCTCCGCTGCCAGACTGGCGCCCACCAATCTGGTATGTGCGTCCCCGCACCAGGTCGCCGCTTGCCAGGCAACCACTTACCTGGATTTTTAAATCTGCCAGCGAGGAACACAACAGGTCGGCGCTGCCTCCCAAACCATCTGCCACTACCAGCAACATATTGTTGTCATTCGGATCTGGATGCAGGGTCGTTAACATTTTTTGCGTACAAGCCTGACTGTCCTGGCTAAATTCAGGCCACCAACCGGAGCGCCCGCGGACATTCTCTCCTGAAAGCAAACCTACCAATACAGAGCGGTGGCTCCTTCCAACGGAACTAATTTCAGCAGACGTCGAAAAACCCAGGATTGGTGCATCAGCGGTCACCTCGGTTACACCCGCCAGCGCCTGGTCAACCTGGTAAGAATGGGAGACAACCATCCAGGCAAATGCGACCGGCGCTCTGCCGAGCTTATCCAAAGCCTGGCGCGCGGCTTCCAGACCAGCTTGATGTCCATCTACCGCCCAGGATTGCCCAATCGCCGCCTTTACACTCATCTCTACTTCGTCCCGCTATTGGGCCTCTGCAATTGGGACTGTGAAATGGAAAATGGCACCTTTGTCTGCGCCGCCGCTAGTAAACCAGATGTGGCCTCCTTGCATCTCGACCAGGCTCTTCGTGATTGCCAGACCCAGCCCAGTGCCTGCGGCCATGTCTTTGGCAGAATCGGTGCGGAAGTATTGCTGGAATATCTTCTTCTGTTCTTCTTCAGGGATTCCAATCCCGCTGTCCTCTACCCAAAGATGCACATATTCCAGTCCGGTTGGCGAATCAGGCTGCGATTGAAAACGGTCAGCACCAATAATAATCTTACCGTTCTCGGGAGTATATTTGTGAGCATTACTGACCAGGTTCGTTATGATCTGCGCCAGTCGCGCCGGATCAGCCCACAAAATTGGCAGGTCTGGGGCAATTTGGAAGATCAGTTGTTGGTTCTTCTCGTCGATCTGTTTTTTAAGAGAGCGGATGACATCATCCAGCACTTCTGTCATGGGTAATGCGCGGTAATCCAGCCGCAAGTTACCCACCTGGATTTTCGTCAAGTCGTTCAGGTCGGTCACAATCGTGTTCATACGGTCGACATTCGAGCGTACAGTCGCCAGGAAACTGGTTTGCATCTCATTGACCGGTCCTGCCATCCCACCCGCAACCAGCTCTGAATAACCTTTGATGGAAGCCATCGGGTTCTTTAATTCGTGGGCCACAAAGGAGACAAACTGGGATTTCGCCAGGTTGGCTTCCTTCACTTCTTCATAAAGTCTGGCGTTAGCAATTGCGATAGCCGCGTGATCGCTTAAACGCATCAAGAAGTTCATCATCTCTTCTGGGTCGGTTTCAACTCTACGGCTCTCCAATAAAAGAATACCGATCGTCTCTGTTTCCCGGCGGATTGGGATGGCGAATTGCAGGTTTGCATTCTCGAGCAGGCTTGCCAGTGGTCGATCAGGCATACTAGCGGCAGTGGTTGCAGATGGCTGTCCCGTCGCCAATACCCGTTGTAAAACCGGTAAACCAGCAGAAATCAATGGACGGTCTCCGTTATTCGAGGCCTGGGAACTCGTTAATTCGTCTGCATATCCCTGGGAGGTCATAACACGGATGCCATTTTCCTCAGCTATCCCGACCAGTCCAGCCTCTACCCGAGACTGGCGCATCGCCCAATCCAGGGTAATGCGCATGGCGCGCTCGATATCAAGGCTGGCGTTTAACTCGCGGTCAATACGTTGCATAACCGAAAGCTCTTCCACGCGCGCAGCCAGGGCTTGATCGGTCATGGTGTACAGGCGGGCATTTTCGATGGCGATGGTCGCCTGGTTAGCAAAGGCAGTCAACAATTCCAGGTCGGAGTCGGTGAAGGGAGCGCCATTGGCTTTATTGATGACCTCAATCACACCAATCCCACGCTCCTGAATGCGCATGGGTATGACCAGCATATCCTGTGTGTCAAACCCGGTTTTATCATCCATCTGTTGATCCCATTCTTTGCGGCGTTTAACATCATTGGCAATGATTGCCTTGCCGCTTTGGATGGATTGACCAACCAGTCCAGTCCCCGCCGGCAGACGCCGGCCAATTAAATCCTCGGCTACCGGTGAAATCACGACTTCAAATACTAACTCGTCAGTCTGGGGGTCTACTAAGAACAAGCTGCCAGCCTGGCAGTTCAAGATTTCCACAGCGCTTTCTAGAATCTGGTTCAGCAGCGGTTTTATTTCCAGCGTTGAAGTAAGACTAAGACCAATCTCGTTCAATTTGGCAAGCTGTCGAGCACGGCTCTCGGACTCTTCCAGGGAGCGCGCCTTTACGATGGCCCCGGAAGCCTGGTCTGCGATTGCCTGCAAGAGATCGCGTTGCTCCTCTGTATAGGTGACAGCCGGATCGCGACTGGCCACGCTGAGTAATCCGATCGTTTCGGCTCCGGCATTCAGAGGCACACCCATCCAGGCGTAAATCCCCTGTACTGCCGGCAACAGACCGTGTCGCCGGCATTCTCGCTCGTAGTCATCCGTGATCAGCCAGCGCTGGTGGGTGATCACTTCTCTTTCCAGACCTTGCCCAACCGGAATGGGGCGACCTTCTCTCTCCGCCAATCGTTCATCATTCTCAAGGAAGAAAGCATGAGATAAGACTTCCGTCTCTCTATCCTGCAACGTGACGCAAAAATCACGCGCCGGGAGCACCTGGTTTGCCTGGGCAGATAGCAATTCCAGGATGTCGTCAAAAGTCACTGTAAAACTTACCCCCTGTGCGACGCGCGCCAGCACGTTCAACTCACGGACATGCCGCTCCAGATCGGCAACGACCTGGGCGCGTTCGACCGCCAGGGCTGCCTGATCGCACAAAGCCTCCAACAGACGCAGATCCTGGTTGGTATAAGGCACGCCAGAACGGCGGCTCCCTAAAGCAAGCCACCCGATCAACTGGTCTCTACCGGGCAAGGGGACAAAGAGCGTGGCATAAAGTAAACGCAAGCGCGCCTGCTCCGCCTGGAGCGCAGCCGGTAATTCACTCACATCTGTCAAGAATAACGCATCACGTTGCTTCGATAATACCTGCACCAGGGCACTACTAGCTGGGAAGCGGATATCACTGGTGGGCATTTTATCCTTCCCTGCTGCAGCGATATAGTGTCCGCTAAGCGGATCATACACATACAGATGTAAATAGGCCGGGGACATTGCCCGTTCCACAAAACTACGCAGCAATTCGATGATCGTCGCTAACTCTATCGCCTGGGTCAGCTCATGAGCAAAAGATTGCTGCAATTCACGGTAAACCAGCTGTCCCTTGAAGAAAAACCGGTCCACTGCGCCCTGCAAGTAGTTGCGCACCGGGTTCAGACTGATCGCCAAGAGGAAGACCATCAAACCCACTAAAAGAGGGTTGGTCGGCTTCAGAACGTCCCCGACCAGCAGGCTGAGGCCCCCCACCAGGAGGATATAACTTGCCATAGCCAAAGCGGCAAGCAGCGCATATAGCACGATCCGGCTAAGGAAAAAGTCGGTGCTGAGAAGGCGATAACGAATAATGGCATAAGCCGTGAAAACCGGGAAGAGGGCTAGCGGGATTAATAACAACGGGGTAAAAGATAAAGATGGGTTGATGGTAGTAACCACCAACCAGATGCCGATTAACGTAAACGAAAGCAGCGCGCCCCAGAAGATCAGCCGCGCTTGCTCACGCACGACTGGCGAGGTAGCAGTCAGGCGGCGCAAGACAATCATGGTCATAAAAAACACAAATGAGACCGCCATGAAAATAAACTCGAAGCGCCAGGCTGCTACATACGCGGTTGGATTGGCAAAGTTGTTCAGGGTAGGCCAGGCAATCAAACCCAGAGCGATTGCCACTGTATATCCAATCCAACCCAGAAACGGATAACGGACCACCTGACGGAAGCTCACCGGGAACAATAAAGCCAGATTGATTAATGCGCCACCAATGACTGCTAGCGAGAATGTCCAGATCATTGAAAAGTAATTGGTCGTATACAGATCAAACAAGCTGACCAGCGCAATGGAAGTCGCGGTAGTGAACAAAGTAAACGCCCGACCGGCAGGGTCAAACCGGCGAATGCCAAAGACATACAAACCACTGATCAGGTAAACCAATCCAATCACATAAGGGATAACAAAATAACTCAGCTGGTCAGCGAGCGGCAATTTGAGCAGTTTCAACTGGAATGTGACTGGTTTACCAGACGGGTCCAAGGCGGCTAAATCTATCTCATCTCCCACCTGGTAATGGCTCAAAACAGCCCGCATTTGGGAGACATTCGCCACCTTTTCCCCTCCCAGCGCGATGATCTGGTATCCAAAGGGCAGTCTCAACTGGTCACCCCAGGCGCCAGAATTCACTGGTTGGGTGGTATTGATCATTAATGTATGTTCAACAAATGCCCCAATGAAAGGAGTGCGCACTACAGAAGCGAACAAGAAAGGCGAAATCAAAAAAACTGCCAGCGCCACCAGCAGGTAAAGGAAGACAACCACCGGAGCCAGACGAGATTGAACAGATCTTGCACCAGAAGAGAGCGTAGCGCGCGAAATCGTGGCCATAGTCTTATTGTATGCTATCTTAGCGCAGTTCGTCAATCATTGTTTTGAATATTATCCAGCCATACCTTGCGAAGACTCAACCCATTTATTTTCCGAACTCGATGCGGGATTGGCTCCAAAACGCCCCAGGTAATCTGCGACTGCCGCTTGATGACCAACATCGCGCTGTGCCTGCTCAGAAAGGAACCATTTATGTTCCAGGACCTGGAAATAGAGCTCGGCTATCGTCATGTTCTGGCCAATCAACGGTTTCAAAGCCTCCACTACCGGCTGGTAGATATTTTCGAGCCAATGATATGCGGCTGCATTTAAAGGAATATTCCGGTTGCTGGATTGTGAAAGGGTGGCGCGCAATTCCTGGATCTCATTCATCATCGTACGCGCCTGCCTCTCTTCCATATCCAAACCGGTCAGGTCATAAATTTGATCCTTATGAAAATACCGGTCGGTAGTGATGACACGCAGCCGTAATTGACTGCCATTTTCCAAAGAAGCCAGCTCGACATCGCCAACAGAGAAACCCAAGTCATTTAATGCACGGATGCGCTCCTGGATGCGGAAATGCTCGTCAGGATTGATCACATCATCGCGGGTGATCTCCTCCCACAACTGCTGGTAGCGACGTTGGATGTAAATCCCCGCCTCCAACACAGGTAAGGCCATGTCGATCATCGAAAGCATACCGCTATCGTGTAGCTCGCCAAACTCGCGTGCTAAATTTTCATCCATGATCTGCAGATCGTGGAAACGGAGGGCGGGCGGGAAATAGCCAGCGTGAATCTCGGCTGTTTCCGCGTCGACCAAATAAGCCTGCAGTGCACCGGCATCCCGCCTGAAGAGCGTATTGGAGAGCGAACAGTCCCCCCAAAAAAGCCCACTCAAGTGTATCTGCACCAGCAGACCGGCGATTGCATCCAACAGATACTGCCGGTATCTTTCCATACCCTGGCTCATAAACAGCATGCGGTAAGGCAGCGAGCTTTCAAGGTAGCGCGTGACCAGCACGCTAGCGTTGCCCTGGCTGGTGGCGGTCAGGACATGACCGACGGGCGAGACTGCGGGAAGATTGGCCTCTTCAGCCTGGCGGAGAAGCTCATACTCCTGTTCGGCAGCGCCTGGCGCCATCTCTTTCAGTGCATAAAGGACCCCATCATAATTGACAAAGAGCACCGGGTGCCGGGATAACCCCCGGGGGACTTGCTCCAGGCGCGTGCAGTGATCTGCCCAATCGGGCAATGGCACTGCCCAGGGCAAATCCAGAAAATCTGGATTGCCAGGACGCACAATGATTTCAATCGGGTAGACCATTCCGCTCCCTCAATTCTTCTGAAAGCTGGCGGGCTTGCTCGATATAAGCCAGACTTTGGTGGCGGAAGTAAGTATTATAGAGCGTAGCATAATGCCCGCTCCGCTGCAACAGGCTCTCGTGATCACCTTCTTCAATAATCATACCATCTTCCAGG
>Ga0209254_10001056_pt1 | contig 24364 bp, 21 predicted proteins | sample FrelakmetDIP11DI_FD_187148 | JGI IMG/M metagenome (GOLD analysis project Ga0209254, IMG submission 187148) | Freshwater lake sediment microbial communities from the University of Notre Dame, USA, for methane emissions studies - DIP11 DI (SPAdes)... | ecosystem: Environmental > Aquatic >...
CGCTCCTTGGCGCGGCTCTTCTCCTCGTCGCGGCGCGCGCCGCCGAAGGCCGCGTCGAAGCCGTGCAGGTCCAGCGCCTGCTTGAGCGCCTGCGTCTTCATCACGTCGGTGTGGATCGCGGAGCCGTGCGTGAAGGGGTTGATGCCCTGCGCGAGCCCCTCGGGGTTCGTGTAGGCGATGAGCTCGAAGCCGTGCTCGCGCAGCATGCGCTCGCGGAACGCGTACATGTCGCGGAACTTCCACTTCGTGTCCACGTGCAGCAGCGGGAACGGCAGCTTCGCCGGGTAGAAGGCCTTGAGCGCGAGGTGCAGCATCACCGCGCTGTCCTTGCCAACCGAGTAGAGCATCACCGGCTTCTCGCACTCGGCGACCACCTCGCGCATGACCTGGATGCTCTCGGCCTCCAGCCGCTCGAGGTGGGTGAGCGTGCGCGGATGCAGCACGGCGTCGGACGTGTCGTTCATGCGATCTTCACCACGGTGCGGCCGGTGACCCGGCCCTTGAGGTAGTCGTCGAACTGCGCGGGCAGCTCGTCGAGGCCCACGACCTTCGTGCAGATGCGCTCGAGCCGGGCGGGGCGCAGGTCGGTCGCGATGCGCTTCCAGACCGCGAGCCGCGTCTCGCGCGGGGTCAGCACCGAGTTGATGCCGAGCAGGTTCACGCCGCGCAGGATGAAGGGCATCACGGTGGTGCGCAGTTCCGCGCCGCCCGCGAGGCCGACGCTCGCGATGCTGCCCCACTGGTCCACGGTGCGCGTGAGCCACGCGAGCAGGTCGCCGCCGAGGTTGTCGATCGCGCCCGCCCAGAGGGCGCGCTCCATGGGCCTCGAGCCCGGGTCGATCTCCTGGCGGCGCAGGATGCGCGCGGCGCCGAGGCCGCGGAGGTAGTCGTCGGCCTCGGGCTTGCCGCTCACCGCCACCACCTCGTAGCCGCGGCCCGCGAGCATGTCCACGGCGATGCTGCCCACCCCGCCGGTGGCGCCCGTCACCACGACCGGGCCCTGCCCGGGGGCGAGGCCGTTGTGCTCGAGCTGGTGGATGGCCAGTGCGGCCGTGAAGCCGGCCGTGCCGAGCTGCATCGAGTCCAGGGTGCTCATGCCGGCGGGCAGCGGGATCACCCAGTCGCCCTGCACGCGCGCGTATTCGGCGTAGCCGCCGTCGTGCGTCTCGCTCAGGCCGCAGCCGGTGACCAGCACGTGCTGGCCGGCCGAGTAGCGCGGGTCGGAGGAGCCCACCACCTCGCCCGCGAGGTCGATGCCGCCGACCAGCGGGTACCTGCGCAGGATGCGGCCCGCGCCGGTCGCGGCGAGCGCGTCCTTGTAGTTGATGCCCGAATGGCGCACTCGCACCACGACGTCGCCCGGGCCGAGGTCGTCGAGCGTCACTGCGTCGAGGCGCGCGACGATGCGGCCGTCGATCTCGTGGATCCGGAATGCGCGGAAAGGGGTCATGGTGGCAGAGTGCTCCGAATCGCGATGGCTGGACGGTTGGACCGGTGGCTGGCGGGGTCGTTCGAGGGTCCGGGGGGTGAGTTTACGCGGCGGCCCGGCGCCGGACCGTGTCCGGCGCACAGCCCGTCAGTGCCGGTCCAGCCAGACCTCCAGCCCGGCGGTGTTCAGCCGGACGTCGTCGTCGAGGAACGCGTGCCGACGGGCGAGGTCCCCGTCGTAGCCGTGCCGGTCGAGCGCGACGCTGAACCCGCGGAACATGTCCGCCTCGATGCGGGCGCGGCGCTCCGGGTCCCGGGCGTGCTCGCGCGCGATGCGCACCAGCTCGACGAGCGCGGCGTGCAGGTCGCAGGCCAGCCGCTCGAGGTCGGTCACGGGGCCGAAATGCGTCTGGAAGATGCGCTGCGGGCGGTAGGACATCAGCCGGTCGATGGTGGCGTGCAGGGCGTCGGGGTCGAACTGCACGGGCGTCGTGGTCGGCACCACGAACGGACCGCGCGCGGTGTCGAACTCGTGGTAGCAGATGCCGAAGTTGTCCCCGGAGTAGACCTCCCGGTGGTCGAGGTCGATCGGGCAGTGGTGGTGCTTCGCGTGACCGGGTGCGTCGATGAACTCGAACGTGCGGCTGCCGAGCTGGAGGCGCTGGCCGTCCCCGGTGACCAGCACGCGCTCGGCGGGGATCGGGACCAGCTCGCCGTAGAGCTGCCGGTACAGCGCCTCGCCGTACACCTGGATCGAGCCCGCGATGAGCCTGGACGGATCCACGAGGTGCGGCGCGCCGCGCGGATGCAGGACGGCCCGGGCGTTCGGCAGGGCCTGCATCAGCTGCCCGGCGCCGCCGGCATGGTCGAGGTGCACGTGCGTCAGGAACAGGTAGTCCACGTGCTCGCGCGGGATGCCGAGCTCGTCGAGGGCGCCGAGGAGGCGGGGCGCGGCCGGGGCGGGACCGGTGTCCACGAAGGCCGCGCGCCCGTCGTCCACGACGAGGTGACTCGCGGCGAGCTCCGGCCGGACGTAAAGGGTATCGATCAGGTAGACGCCGTTGCCCAGCGGCCGGGCCAGCGGCGTGCGGGCGCCGTCAGCGAGGCTCGGGATCATGGTGGCGTGCCGCGGCGACCGGGCGCGCGGCTCAGAGCCCCTTGCACTTGCCCAGGTAGCGGGTCTCGTCCGTGGAGCACAGGCTCGGCCGCTGGCTCGAGTAGTAGCCTGCCAGCGCCTTGATGTCCGCGTCGGTCAGGGCGGCGGCCATGCCGCCCATGACGGCGTTCTTGCGCTGTCCGCTGCGGTAACCCTTGAGCGAGGTCTGGATGTAGTCGGCGTGCTGGCCGGCGAGGTTCGGGTATTCCGGCAGGATGCCGATGCCGTCGGGACCGTGGCAGGCGATGCAGGTCTGGGCCGCGGCGGGCAGCGTCCCGACTCCCTTGCCGGTGGGCTTGAGCTCCGGGCCGGCGAGATAGGCGGCGATGTCCTGCATGTCCTGCTCGGACATGCTCACCGCGTGCGCGTGCATGGTCGAATGCGCGCGCTCCTGGCTGGCGTAGGCCTTCAGCGCCACGACGAGATAGGCCGCGTGCTGGCCGCCGAGCTTCGGCACGCTGTAGGCCGGATAGGCGTTCTTGTAGTTCGGGATGCCGTGGCAGCCGTGGCAGGTGTAGGCGAGCTTCTCGCCGCGGGTGACGTCGGCAGCCGAAGAAAGCCCCGGCGACGCGAGGCCTGCGATGGTCAGGCTCAGGGCGAGCCAGGCCTGTCTCGAGATCATTGCGGACTCCATGCGGGACAGCGGCCTCTCCCCGGCAGGCCGAAGGGCCGGGATGGTAATCAAAAGCGCCGAGGGAGTCGAATGGCCCCGGAACACGCCGCGGCCGCGCCGGTCGTACACTGGAGCCCCCCATCCACGCCGGAGCCCCCCCATGCTCGTCCGCCGCCGCTGGATCGCCGCGCTGCTCGCCCTGTCGCTCGCCCCGCTCGTCCCGCCGGGCGCGTCCGCGGCCGAAGAACCCCGGCCCCGCACGGTCAGCGTCTCCGGCCAGGGCGAGGTCGAGGCCGAGCCGGACATGGCGCATGTCGCGATGGGCGTCGAGGCGCGCAAGCCGACCCTGGCTGAGGCTCGGGCCGAGGTGAACGCCACCGTCGAGCGGGTGCTGAAACTGACCCGCGACCTGCGCATCGATCCGAAATACGTCAACGCCACGCGCGTGCAGGTCCAGCCCGAGTACAACTGGAACCCGAAGGACCGGAAGCGGACCCTGCTCGGCTATGTCGTCAGCCGCCAGGTGCGGGTGGAGTTGCGCGATCTCGAGCAGCTCGGCCCCCTGCTCGAGCGTGCCGTGGACGCGGGCGTGAACCAGATGGGCGACCCGGCCCTCGACTCGACCCGGCGCAAGGAGCTCGAGCGCGAGGCCATGGGCCGGGCCGTCGCGGACGCCCGCCTGAATGCCGAGGCGCTGGCCCGGGCGGCCGACGTACGCCTCGGCGCGGTCCGCACGCTGAACGGCGCCGCGTCGGCGCCGCCGATGCCGATGTACCGGATGCAGGCGGCCATGGCCGACGTCGCCGCGGCGCCGCCGGAGCCGAGCTACCCGACCGGGGAAATGAAGTTCAGCGCCAGCGTCAACGCGGAGTACGACCTGATCGTGGGGCCGTGACAGCAGCCGTGGCCACAACCGCCGGCACCCTCAGAGCGCCTCGGCGATGTCCGCCATGAGCCCCTTGTCTTCGGGCCGGGTGCCCGACGGGTAGCGCGCGAGCACCCGCCCGTCGCGGCCGACCAGGAACTTCTCGAAGTTCCACTGGATGTCGCCGGCGTGGCCGTTCGCCGCCGCGGTGAGCCAGGCGTAGAGCGGGTGGCGATCGGGGCCGTTCACCTCGAGCCTCGCGGCGAGCGGGAACGTGACCTCGTAGCGCGTGGAGCAGAACTCGCGGATCTCGGCGTCGCTGCCCGGCTCCTGGGCGCCGAACTGGTTGCAGGGGAAGCCCACGACCCGGAACCCGTTCCCGGCGAGCTCGCCGTGGAGCCGCTCGAGTCCAGTGTACTGCGGCGTGTACCCGCAGCGGCTCGCGACGTTGACCGCCAGCACGACGCTGCCGCGCAGGGGACCGAGCAGGTCCGGCTCGCCCCGGATGCCCGCGACCCTGAAATCGAAGAAGGATGCCATGACGCACTCCGGGACGGGCGCGGCTCGCGCCCTGTCGGACGGTTCGGCGACCCCGGGACCGTGGTTTCCGGGGCTCAGCCCGGCAGCCGGTCCACGATCAGGATGGTCCCGTCCACCCCGGTGACGCGCACCCGCGTGCCGGCGGGGACATCCGGCCCCCGCAGCTGCCAGCGGCGCTGTCCGAGCCTGATGCGGGCCGATCCGCCCCGTATGCCCTCGGACAGCGTGATCACCTGGCCGATGTAGCGCTCTCCCGCCCGCAGGGGCGAGGTGGCGCACTGGCGGTCCTGCTCCCGGACGCGGTGCTCGCGCCAGAAGTACAGGCCGAAGACGGTGCCGGCAAAGAGTAGGAACCAGGGCATGGCAGCTGGGCGTGCTGACTGGACGCGCATGTTTGCAGGCCGCCCCGTGGAGCTCAACCAACCATCGCGCCGGGCGCGGCAATCTGTGATGCAGCGCTCAACCGGCGCCGTCGACCCGCAGGTTCTTGCTGTAGTGCACGTTCATGACGTTGTCAGCCCAGCCCGTCACGTACGGTTTGACGAGGTGCTTGTTGACGTAGAAGTAGAGCGGCAGCACCGGGTGGTCGGCGAGCATGAGACGCTCGGCCTCCTCGAGCAGGGCGCGGCGCCGGGCGGGGTCGGGCGTGCGGGTGGCCTCGGCGAGCAATGCGTCGTAGGCCGGGCTCGAGTAGCCGGTGAGGTTGATGCCGAACCCGCTCTGCAGCAGCTGGGCGAACGAGAACGCGTCGTTGTAGTCGCCGACCCAGCTCGAGCGGAACACCTGGGTGTCGGTGCGCGCCTGGACGCTCTGCAGCAGCGCGCGGAACTCCTCGGCGTAGAGCGTGGTCTCGACGCCCAGCGCCTCCTTCCACATCGCGGCCACGGCGACGGCCAGGCGATTGTGCACCTCGCCCGAGTTGTAGCGGATCTCGACTTTGAGCGGCCGTGCGGCCGAGTATCCGGACCGGGCGTACAGTTCCCGCGCCTCGGCGACCCGCTCGGCCCACGGCTTCGTCGCGTAGTCGAACTGCTGCGGCGAGTGGTTCGCGACGCCGGGCGGTACCCAGCCGTAGGCCGGCGCCTCGCCGAGTCCAGTGACTGCGGTCGTCAGCCGGTCCCGGTCGATCACCAGCGACAGCGCGCGGCGCAGGCCCGGATCGTCCTTGAACGGCGGGCGCGTCAGGTTGAACCCGTAGTAATAGATGCTGAGCTGCGGCGAGACGTGCAGCTCGCCCGGCAGGTGTTCCTGGATCCAGGCGAACTGCTGGGGCGGCACGACATAGGTGAAGTCGAGTTCCCCGGCGCGGTACTGGCGGAACTCCGTACCGGAGTCAGCGTGATGCACGTAGTGCACCCGCGCCATCTGCGTCGCGGCGGCGTTCCAGTAGGCGGGATTGCGCTCCGCGACCACGTGCGAGCCCACCACCCAGTCGCTCAGCACGAATGCGCCGTTCGAGACCATCCGGCCAGGCCGGGAGTACTCGGCGCCGTGCTGGACGAGCGTCGGCCCGTGGACCGGGAAGGTGCCAGGCTGCGCGAGCAGGCCGAGCAGGTACGGCGCCGGTTGCTGCAGCCGGATGAGCAGGGTCCGCTCGTCTGGCGCGGTCACACCGAGCGAGGCAGGCGGTTGCTCGCCACGCACGATGGCTGCGGCATTCACCACCGGGTCGAGCACCTGCGCATAGGGCGAGGCCGTGGCCGGGTCGACCAGCCGGCGCATGCCCGCGACGTAATCGGCGGCGACCACTCGATCGCCGTTCGACCAGCGCAGGCCCTCGCGCAGCCGGAAGGTGTACTCGAGGCCATCGTCGCTGACGCGCCAGGACTCGGCCGCCGCCGGCACCGCCTGGCCGTCCGGTCCGATCGCGGTGAGCCCCTCGAACAGGTCGCGCAGGATGTTGAACGCCGCGTCGGTCCGGGCCCGCTGCGGATCGAGCGTGTCGGGCTCCGGGCCGTTGCCCCGGCGCAGTGTGTCGCGGGCTGCCGCGGCCTTGCCGGACCCGGCCGCGGCACCGGCCGCAGGCGCCTGTCGCTCACCACCGCCGCAGGCCACGAGGCTCGCCGCCAGCAGCGCGAGGACCGCGGCACGCCTCGTGAACGAACCCCGGTCGGTTGCGCCTGCCATGCTCAGCCCCCCAGGGCGGCGCGCGGCGCCGCGCCGGCCGCCGCTTCGCGACGCTTCAGGTGCACCAGCAGCAGCGAGACCGCCGCCGGCGTGATGCCCGGGATCCGCGCGGCCTGGCCGAGCGTCGCCGGCCGGTGCTCGGCGAGGCGCTCGCGCACCTCGTTCGACAGGCCGCGCACAGCGGCGTAGTCGAGATCATCGGGCAGCCGCGTGTCCTCGTGGCGTCGCTGACGCTCGATTTCCTCGTGCTGACGCTCGATGTAGCCGTGGTACTTGGCCTGCACGTCGACCTGCGCGGGCACCTGGTCGGCGAGGCGCTCGTCCCCGCCCCAATCCCCCGCGGCCTCGCCCACCGCTTCGACCAGCGCCGCGTAGGACACCTCCGGCCGGCGCAGCAGGTCGAGCGCGCGCTGCTCGCGGGACAGCGTCCCGAACCGGGCCTCGATGCACGCCCCCGCCTCCGTCCCAGGCCGCACCCAGGCGGCCTGCAGCCGGTGCAGCTCGGCCTCGACCGCGGTGCGCCTGGTCTCGAAGAACCTCCAGCGCTCGTCGTCCACGAGGCCGAGCTCGCGGCCCCGGGGCGTGAGACGCAGGTCGGCGTTGTCCTCGCGCAGGGTCAGGCGGTACTCGGCGCGGCTCGTGAACATGCGGTAGGGCTCGGGCGCGCCACGGGTGATCAGGTCGTCGATCAGGACGCCGAGGTAGGCCTCGCTGCGCCGCGGCCACCAGGGCTCGCGCTGCTGGACGGCGAGTGCCGCATTGCAGCCGGCCACGAGGCCCTGCGCGGCCGCTTCCTCGTAGCCCGTGGTGCCGTTGATCTGGCCCGCGAAGTACAGGCCCGGCACGAGCCGGGTCTCGAGCGTCGGCGCGAGGTCGCGCGGGTCGAAGAAGTCGTACTCGATGGCGTAGCCCGGCCGCGTGATGTGCGCGCGTTCGAACCCGCGGATGCTGCGCACGAGGGCTTGCTGCACGTCGAAGGGCAGGCTCGTGGAGATGCCGTTCGGGTAGACCTCGTGCGTGTCGAGGCCCTCGGGCTCGATGAAGACCTGGTGCGAAGCCTTGTCCGCGAAGCGTGCCACTTTGTCCTCGACGGAGGGGCAGTAGCGCGGCCCCACGCCCTCGATCACGCCGGTGAACATGGGCGAGCGGTCGCTCGCGGCGCGGATGATCTCGTGGGTGCGCTCGTTGGTCGCCGTGAGGTGGCAGGCCACCTGCCGCGGATGCTCGGCGCGCAGCCCGAGGAACGAGAACACCGGCACGGGAGCGTCGCCCGGCTGCTCCTGCAGTCCGGTGTAGTCGATGCTGCGGCCGTCGATGCGGGGCGGCGTGCCGGTCTTGAGCCGCCCGACGCGAAACGGCAGCGCGCGCAGCTTCTCGGCGAGGCGGTTCGATGGCGGATCGCCCGCACGTCCGCCCGCGTACTGCTCCAGGCCGACGTGGATGCGGCCGCCGAGGAAGGTGCCCACCGTGAGCACCACCGCGCGCGCCGTGAACTCTACGCCGGCCTGGGTCACGACGCCCGCGACGCGGCTGCCCTCGAGCCGCAGGTCGGCCACTTCCTGCTGGAACAGCGTCAGGTTCGGCTGGTTCTCCAGCAGGCTGCGGATCGCGCGCTTGTAGAGCTGCCGGTCGGCCTGCGCACGCGTGGCGCGCACGGCGGGGCCCTTGCTGGCGTTGAGGATGCGGAAGTGGATCCCGGCGCGGTCGATCGCGCGGGCCATCGCGCCGCCGAGCGCGTCGATCTCCTTGACGAGGTGCCCCTTGCCAATGCCGCCCACGGCCGGGTTGCAGCTCATCTGGCCGAGCGCCTCGATGCTCTGGGTCACGAGCAGGGTGCGACAGCCCATCCGGGCGGCGGCGAGCGCAGCCTCGGTGCCGGCGTGGCCGCCGCCCACCACGATCACGTCAAAGTGTTCGGGAAATCGCATCGAATCGCATGGTACCCCGCGGGGGGCAGATTCTACTGGCCGGCGCCGCCACGCAGCAGTGCCAGCAGGGCCGGCAACTGCAAGCGCGAATAGCGCCGCGCCTGGTGCTCGTAGCGGTTGTGGTGGTAGCCGCGGCGCAGCCATTCGGCGAGATAGGACGCGACGCTCATCCGGCCGCGGTTCCACTGGCGCAGCACGTGGAAGTACTCGTGCAGCACGAGTTCCGGGTCTTCGAAGAACTCCGCCGCGCTGCCCGGCAGCAGGATCCGGTTGCGACGGGTGGTCGCGCGGGCACCGGCGTGCAGCCGCGCGTACCAGGAGTTCTCCACGATCTCGACGTCGTCCACCTCGTCGCCGAGCAGCTCGACGAGCGCGGCACGCAGTTTCGCCGGCACGACGGCGGCGGTCCGCACGGGTCAGTTCCGCACGGGCGCCTTCGGGGCCGCCTTGCGGCGCGCACGGGTCGGCGCGGCGGCCGCGACCGAGCGGCGCCGGCTGGTGCGACCGCGCCTGGTCGGTGTCGCCTTGGCCGGTGCCGCCTTGGCCTTGCCCCGACGACGGGGCTGCGCGGGTGCCGGCAGGGCCGGGATCGTGGCCACCGGGGCCTGCCCCTCGGCAGTGTCCCGGATGTCCGCGAAGCTCTCGCGCAGGCACTGGGCGAAGAACGCGGGGTCGGGCAGCATCTCGCGGCAGGACACCGCGCAGATCCACATCGTACCGGCGTAGCTGAAGCCCGTGACGTTGAGTCCCATGCCGTCGATCGCGATGCTGATCGGCGAGTAGTTCACGAGCCGCGCGCCCGCCATGTACAGCGGCACGTCAGGTCCGCGCACGTTCGACACGATCAGCCCGACGCCGGGCAGCTTGACGTTGCGGATCAGCGTCTCGCTCAGTGGCGCCGGCAGTTGCTCGAGCAGGTCGCGTGCGAGCTCCTTGCCGACCGCGTCGGAGACGCGCTTCGACGTCACCGAGCTTGCGCTGATCGCCTGCAGTCGCTCGAGCGGGTCGGAAACCTCCGAATACACCGGCATGAGGGTGAAGCCGACCTGGTTGCCGCGGTCGCCGCCCTTGTCCGTGCCGCGCAGCGTCATGGGCACCATGGCGATCATCGAGGTGTCGGGCAGCTCACCCTTGGCATCGAGGTACTTGTTGAGTGCGCCGCCCACGATGGCAAGGAAGATGTCGTTGAGCGTCGCGCCTTCGACCGCCACGCGGATGGCTTTGAAGTCCGCCAGCGGCACGCCGACCGCCTCGAACACGCGGTGCGCGGAGACGTTGCCGCTGAAACGCGTCTGCGGCGGCAGCTTCGAGAGCAGCGGGCTCAGGTCGCCGGACAGCAGCGTCCTGAGCTGCGGCAGCAGCGTGGTGCCGAGCCCCGCGAGGCCGCCGAACGCGCCGACGCCGACGCCCGCCAGGCGCCGCGCGGTATCGAAGGAAAAGCGCGCCAGCGACGGCAGCCGCTCGAGGCTGTTCACCAGCGCGCGCGTATACAGTTCGGGCAGCCGTGGCTCGCGGTCCGCGGTGAAGCCGCCGAGCTCGGCCCCGTCGTCGAATATAGCCTCGGGCGACAGCGAGTGCAGCGCCTTGAGGAGCTCGGTGCCCGACTCGCCGTCGATGATCGCGTGGTGCATCTTGCAGTAGAGCGCGAAGCTGCCCGGCGGCGCGCCCGGCACGTCGTGCAGGCCTTCGATCACGTAGGCCTCCCACAACGGCTTGCTGCGGTCGAGCGGGCGGGAGTGCAGGCGCGCGACCTGGATGCAGAGCTGGCGCCAGTCGCCCGGGTGCGGCAGCGCGATGTGCCGCACGTGGAACTCGACGTCGAAGGCCGAGTCCTCGATCCAGTAGGGCCGGTCGAGCGCCAGCGGCACGGTCACCAGCCGGCGCCGGAACTGCGGGAACTGCTCGAGGCGCGAGGCGAAGAAGCGCAGCACGTCCTTGAAACGCACGCCGCCGCCGGGCGCGGTCGACGGGTCGTAGATCGCGAGCGAGGCGACGTGCATGAAGTTGTTGCCCCGCTCGAACTGCAGGAACATCGAGTCGGCGCCGGAGAGCTGCTTCATGGGAGTGTGCGCCGCGGTCGTTACGCCGTGGCCCGTCTGTGTAAGGGGGCTGAGAGACTACTGGCCGGCGGGCAAGGCGTCCACCAGCCCCGCGCCGGATGCTGCCCGTCTCACGCGGGTCAATAGTTCGAGCCCGAACCTGGACTGACTTGGCGGTTGCCTCGCGGGTCAGCTCCGACCGCTCTGTCGACCAAATCACTTCCCGATGCAGAAGCTCGCGAAGATCCGGCCGAGCAGGTCCTCGCTGGTCACCTCGCCCGTGATGTCGCCAAGCGCCTTCTGCGCGTCGGTCAGTTCCTGGGCCACCAGCTCGCCGGCGTGCCGCTCGGTGATCAGCCGGTGCGCCGCCTCGACGTGCGCCCGGGCGCGGCGCAGCGCGTCGAGGTGCCGCGCCCGCGCCGAGAGCGCGCCCTCCCCCGCGACGTGGAAGCCGACGCAGTCCTTGAGGTGCGCTCGCAGCAGGTCGAGCCCGGCGCCGGTGGCGGCGCTGAGGTACACGTGCGCGGAGGCTGCAGCGATCTCGAGGCGCGGCTCGCCGCCGCTCCGGTCGACCTTGTTCACGACCACGGTGCGCGGCGCGTCGGTCGGCAGGGTCGCGAGGTCGTTGTTCACCGCGGCAAGCGCCGCCGGGTCGGCGCCATCCACCACGAACAGCACGCGGTCGGCCCGCGCGAGCTCGCGGTGCGCGCGGCGGATGCCCTCCGCTTCCACCTCGTCGGGCGACTCGCGCAGGCCCGCGGTGTCGAGCACGTGCAGCGGCAGACCGTCGATCTCGATGCGCTCGCGCAGCACGTCGCGCGTGGTGCCGGGGACCGGCGTGACGATGGCGGCGTCGTAGCCCGCGAGCCGGTTGAGCAGGCTCGACTTGCCGGCGTTCGGACGGCCGGCGATCACGAGCGTGAGCCCGTCGCGCAGCAGCGCGCCCTGGCGCGCGGTCTCGGCCAGCTCGGCGAAGCGACGGCGGATGAACTCGAGCCGCCCGTGCAGCGCGTGGTCGCCGAGGAAATCGACGTCCTCCTCCGGGAAGTCGATGGCCGCCTCGACCCACATGCGCAGCTCGAGCACGGCCTCGGCGAGGTCGTGCACCTGCGACGAGAACTCGCCCTGCAGCGAGCGCAGCGCGGCACGCGCCGCCTGCGCCGAGCCGCTGTCGATCAGGTCGGCGAGCGCCTCGGCCTGGGCGAGGTCGAGCTTGTCGTTGAGGAAGGCGCGGCGGGTGAACTCGCCCGCCTCGGCGGCGCGCGCGCCGAGTGCGAGCACGCGCTGCAGCAGCAGGTCGAGCACCACCGGACCGCCGTGCCCCTGCAGCTCGAGTACGTCCTCGCCGGTGAACGAGGCTGGGCCCGGGAAGAAGAGCGCGAGGCCCTCGTCGAGCGGCTCGCCGCCGGCGTCGCGGAAACGGTGCAGCTCGGCGACCCGCGGCGCCGGGACGCGACCGAGCAGCGCCTCGGCGATGGCGCGGCAGCCGGGCCCGGAGACGCGCACGATGCCGACGCCACCACGGCCCGGGGCAGTGGCGACAGCGGCGATCGTGTCCGCGGCGGAGGGCGGCACGGCGCTCACGTCGCCGGCGTCGGCAGCCGGCCGTCCAGCAGGAACTGTGCGAGGGGCAGCGTGTGCACGCCGGGTGCAGCGCGGTTACGGAAACTCACCCGGTCGGCCGCTGTCTCGCAGAGCCACTCCTCGCGAAAGGTGGGGCGCGGCGCGGCGAAGGCGGCGGGCGTGTAGAGCGCCACGTTGCGGCCGCCGCTCGGGTCGCGGGCCGAGGGGTAGACCAGGGCCTCGGCGCCGGCGGCGCGCAGCGCGCTGCCGAGGGCCTGGGTGGCCGTGTAAGCCGCGGGATCGGCAAGCGCGGCGCGGTGTTCGTCGAAGGGCCCGGCATCGAGGCGGTAGCAGCGCGCGGTGCGCAGCCGCGCGCCGAACACCGTGTGCTGGGTGTGGAGCGGACGCGGCGGCGGGTCGACCATGCCGGCGCGGAACACGAACCGGTAGTAGGCCGCCTCGGCGAGCAGCGGCTCGCGGGTGCAGGCGGCGTAGTAGAGCGCGGGTTCGTGACGCCGCCCGAAGCGCGATCCGTAACGCAACGGCGGGTAGCGGAACGGCGTCGCGAGCAGGTAGTCGAGGCCGTCCGTGGCGGCGGGCCGCGTCGGCTTGGAGCGCTCGAGCAGCGACTCGAGCAGGTCCTGCTCGCCGAGGCTGCCGACCAGGCGCTGGGTCGCCACCTGCTCCTGGCTCTCGACCACGCGCAGCACCTCGCCGGCGTACGACACCGGCCGGGCCCGCGACTCGCAGGCTGCCCAGAGGTCGGTCATCAGAGCCGGCCGCGGATCGCGTCGAGGTACTCGACCACCTGCACCAGTCCCTGCACGCCCTGCACCTGCTGCGCCGGCACGCCGCCGGTGTGCAGGTTCTCGGTCTGGAACCAGTGGCGCATGGCGTCCCGGTCGCCGCCGGTCAGCGCGAACAGGGCGCGGTAGGCACGGATGAGGAGCAGCGCCAGCTCGCCGGACTTGCTCTGCGGGTCGAGGCCGCCGCGGGTGAGCGCGGTGCGGTCGCGGCCGATGACCAGGCCCAGCTCCTGCTGTGTCAGCCCCAGTTCCTTGCCGGCGCGGGCGAGCGCCGTGGCGAGGACGCGGCGGGGATCGGGCTGGGCGAGGGCGCTGGTCTGCATGGGGGCCTGAGCGGTGCTACGGCCACATCATACGCCAGAATGTTGCAATTGCAACGCAGCGGGGGCCTGGCGGCCCGGGCTCAGCTGCGCTGCTTCTTTGCTTCCGCCTCGACCACGCGGTTGATGTTCCACTGCTGCGCGATCGACAGCAGCGTGTTGGTTAGCCAGTAGAGCACGAGGCCCGACGGGAACCACGCCATCATCACCGTCATGATCACCGGCATGAAGGCGAAGATCTTCGCCTGCATCGGGTCGGGCGGCGCCGGGTTCAGCTTGAACTGCCCGTACATCGCCACGCCCATCAGGATCGGCAGGATGAAGAACGGATCCTTCGACGAGAGGTCCTGGATCCACAGCATCCACGGCGCCTGGCGCATCTCGACGCTCTCGAGCAGCACCCAGTAGAAGGCGAGGAACACCGGGATCTGCACCAGGATCGGCAGGCAGCCGGCGACCGGGTTGATCTTCTCGCGCTTGTAGACCTCCATCATCTGCTTGGCGAGCTTCTCCCGGTCGTCCTTGTAGGTCTCCTGGATCTGCTTGATGCGCGGCGCGATGGTGCGCATCTTGGCCATCGAGCGGCCGCTGGTCTCGGTGAGCTTGTAGAACAGCAGCTTGAGCATGATGGTGACGATGATGATCGCCCAGCCCCAGTTGCCGACGAAGGCGTGCACCTTCTCGAGCAGCCAGAACAGCGGCTGCGACAGGATGGTGAGCTTGCCGTAGTCGGCGGTGAGCTCGAGGCGCGGGCCGACCGTCTTGAGCTGCTCCTGCAGCTTCGGCCCGACGAACAGCGTCTCGCTGAAGCGGCCGGTGGTGCCGACGGGAATCGCCTTGAGCGGACCGCGGTAGGTGAGCAGCGCGTGGTCGTCCTCGGGACCGAGCGTGAAGTGATACTCCTCGCCGGCCGGCGGCACGGCCGCGCTCACGAAATGGTGCTGCATCGAGGCAATCCAGCCGCCCGTGACGTTCTGCGCGAAGCGGCCTTCGTCCTCGTCGGTCACGTCGAGCTTTTGGTAGCCCTTGCCGTCGTAGATCGCCGGACCGCGGTAGGCATAGCTCTCGACGTCGAACATCGAGCGCTTCTGCTCATAGACGTGGCGCGCGAGCTGCACGTAAGAGGCGCCCGACCAATCGCTGGCGGAGCGGTTGTCCACGTCGTAGAGCACCTGGACGTCGTAGCGTCCCGGCTTGAACACGTAGGTCTTGGTGACCGCGACGCCCTGCCCGTCCGTCCAGGTGAGCGGCACGCGCAGCTCCTGGGCGCCGGGCGCGAGCCGGTACTCGTTGGCCGCGCTGGTGAACGTCGCGAGATGCGTCGGCTCGGCCCGCCCGTTCAGGACCCGCAGCCCGGTGCGCGCCACGTGGTAGGTCGGGTCGGCCGTGTCGAACAGCCGTACCGGCGGGCTGCCCTCGCGCTTGTCGCGCGGATACTTGAGCAGATCCGCACGCACGAAGTCGCCGCCCTGCAGACTCAGGTCGAGGTCGAGGACGTCCGTGACCACCCGGACGAGCGGCTGCGCCGCCACGGGTGTGGCCGCGGCAGACGGCGCCGCGTTGCCGGTCCCTGCCCCACCCACGGCGGGCGCCGCGGCCTGCCCGGACGGCAGCGTCGGCAGCTGCGACTGGCCTGCGTCCGCGGCAGCGCCCGGAGCCGACGAAGGCGCGCCGTCGGTCGACGCCGTCGTCGCGGTCCGCTGCGGGGCCATCCCGTAGTCGCGGTTCCACTGGACGACGTTCATCCAGGCGAGCAGCGCCAGCGCGATCCAGAGGTAGATGCGTGGGTTATCCATGAGACGGTCGCTTCAGTAGGGGCGGGACGGCATCGGGGACGGGGTCGTAGCCGCCGGGATGCCAGGGATGGCAGCGCAGGACGCGGCGCACGCCGAGCCATGCGCCGCGCAGCGCGCCATGCCGGCGGATGGACTCCTGCGCATAGCAGGAACAGGTCGGGTGGAAGCGGCAGTTCGGCCCGAGCATCGGGCTCACGAACCACCGGTAGAGCTGGATTACGCCGATCAGGATCGAGCGCATCGCTGGCTCATCCTGACGAAGAGCGCTGCAACGCTCACGGCCAGCTGGGCGCGGGTCGCGCCGGTGGCGCCGGACCTTGCGTTGACGACCACGTCCACGGGGGGCAGTTCCTGCTGGCTCAGTCGAAAGCGCTCGCGCACGACTCGCCTGATGCGGTTGCGATTCACGGCGTTGCCGGCGATCCGGATGCCCACCGCCATGCCGAGCCTCGGGTGGCCGAGGCCGTTCGGCCTCGCGATCACCGCGAACAGGCCGTCGGAGACGCGCAGCCCTTCCCGGTGGACGAGATCGAACTGGGGCTTGTCAGTGAGGCGAGCTTCCCGAAGCAGGCGACCGGCGGGCGGACGCAACGCAGCTCGGGCCGGCGTTGCAATCAGACCGCGAGGCGCTTGCGGCCCTTGGCGCGCCGACGGCTCAGGACGAGACGACCGCCCTTGGTGGCCATGCGCGCACGGAAGCCGTGTGTCCTCTTTCGGTGCAGATTGCTCGGTTGATAGGTGCGCTTCATGTGCGGCTCCGTTCCTGGCGGAATTCAGACCAGAAACAATCACATGCACTGGTCATCAAGGGGCCGGAAAGGATACGCACAGCGACCCCGAGCGTCAACCGCGATCGGGGACTCAGGCGGCGTGATTCTCAGATATCCACAGGGCGAGGGGCAGTATAAACTCCCCGCCCCCCGCCGTTTCCCCTCGCCGCCGACCGGCCCCCATCCAGACCCCGCCGCTGAAATGTCTCTCTGGAATCAATGCCTGCGGCGACTGGAAGCGGAGATCCCCGAGCAGCAGTTCAGCACCTGGATCCGACCGCTCCAGGCTGTCGAGGAAAGCGACTGCCTGCGTCTGCTGGCGCCCAACCGCTACGTGGTGGACTGGGTCAACCAGAACTGCTCTGCCCGCATCGGTGAGCTGGTGGAGGAACTGGTGCCGCCGCCGCTGCCCCAGATCGTCGTGGAGATCGGCTCACGGGGCGGCACGCCGACCGGTATCGCCACTGAAGCCCCCACCACCCGACCAGCTGACCCGCGGGCAAGACGCGCGGCGGCAGCGCCGCCCATCGGCGGTCGGCTCAACCCCGAGTTCACATTCGCGAGCTTCGTCCAGGGCAAGAGCAACCAGCTCGCCCGCGCCGCCGCCATACAGGTGGCCGAGAATCCGGGACGTGCCTACAACCCTCTGTTCATCTACGGCGGCGTCGGCCTCGGCAAGACCCACCTGATGCACGCGGTCGGCAACCACATCCGCACCGTCAACCCGGACGCGCGCATCGCCTACGTGCACTCCGAGCGATTCGTGGGCGACATGGTGCGCGCCCTGCAGCACAACACGATCGACGCCTTCAAGACCTCCTATCGCACGCTCGATGCACTGCTGATCGACGATATCCAGTTCTTCGCAGGCAAGGAGCGCTCGCAGGAAGAGTTCTTCCACACCTTCAACGCGCTGCTCGAAGGACAGCAGCAGGTGATTCTCACCTGCGACCGCTATCCGAAGGAAGTGCAGGGACTCGAGGAACGCCTCAAGTCGCGCTTCGGGTGGGGACTCACGGTGTCGATCGAGCCGCCGGAGCTCGAGACCTGCGTGGCGATCCTCATGAGCAAGGCCTCGGGCGCCGGCGTGGAGCTGCCCGAAGAAGTCGCGTTCTTCGTGGCCAAGCGCATCCGCTCGAACGTGCGCGAACTCGAGGGTGCACTGCGTCGCGTCATCGCGAACTCGCAGTTCACCGGGCGGCCGATCACGCTCGACTTCGCACGCGAGGCACTCAAGGACCTGCTCGCGCTCCAGGAGCGCATGGTCACGATCGACAACATCCAGAAGACGGTCGCGGAGTACTTCAAGATCCGCGTCGCCGACCTGCTGTCGAAGCGTCGCAGCCGCTCGATCACGCGGCCACGCCAGGTCGCGATGGCGCTCGCCAAGGAACTCACGAATCACAGCCTGCCGGAGATCGGGGACGCGTTCGGCGGCCGCGATCACACGACGGTGCTGCATGCCTGTCGCGTGATCAAGGGACTGCGCGAATCACAGACTCGCATGAACGAGGACTACCAGAACCTGTTGAGGACACTGGCTGCATGATGTGAGGAAGTTGTGCATGAATCGGCGGGTGCCCGCGCCGCACATTTCGTCCACAGGGTACCGACAGTGCGCCAGCGACTTTCAAGCCGGTTGGTTCCGCCGGCAAATGCCGGCAGCGGTTGGGGAAAAAGGCGTTCTGCACAGGCGAGGCCTGTGCTAATAATCATAATTATCTGGAATTTCAGAATAAGACTTTTATATCTATATCCGGAAGCATGACGATGAAGATCATTGCCAAGCGCGAGTCGATCCTTAGCCCGCTGCAGGCGGTCATCGGTGTGGTCGAACGCCGCCAGACCATGCCGATCCTGGCGAACGTCCTGCTTTCCGCGAAGGGCGGACGGCTGTCGGTCACCGCTACCGACCTGGAAGTGGAACTCGTGGCCACCTCCGAAGTGGACGTGCAGCGCAACGGCGAGATCACCATCCCGGGCCGCAAGCTGCTGGATATCTGCCGAGCCTTGCCCGAGGGCGCGGAGATCACGCTGACACTCGACGCGGAGCGCATGTCGGTGCGGGCTCGCAAGAGCCGCTTCACGCTTTCGACGCTCCCCGCGAGCGAATTCCCGACCGTCGACGAGATCAACGCGCAGCAGACCCTGAAACTGCCGCAGAAGGACTTCAAGCACCTGCTCGAGAAGACGCACTTCTCGATGGCCCAGCAGGACGTGCGCTACTACCTGAACGGGCTTCTGCTGGAAACGTCGGCGAAATCGCTTCGAGCTGTAGCGACCGACGGCCATCGTCTGGCTTTGTGCGACGTGGATCTCCCGGATGGGGGAAAATCGGGCCAGCAGGTCATCGTGCCGCGCAAGGGCGTCCTGGAATTGCAGCGGATCCTCGGCAATGAAGAGCAGATGCTCGAAGTTGCGATCGGTACGAACCACATTCGTGTCCAGATCGGCGACATTCGCTTCACTTCGAAGCTCATTGATGGACGTTTTCCGGAGTACAGCCGCGTCATTCCCGCGACCGCGCCTCGGGTGCTCACCGCCGTCCGCGAAGATCTGCGGCTGGCGCTGCAGCGTGCCGCCATCCTCTCGAACGAGAAGTATCGGGGCATCCGCTTCGTGGTGAAGCCCAATCTGCTCACCATCCAGTCGCACAATCCGGAGCAGGAAGAGGCCGAGGAAGAGGTCGAGGTCAGTTACGAAGGCGAGGAGATCGAGATCGGCTTCAACGTGAATTACCTGCTCGATGCGCTGGCGGCAGTCGATGGACCGGAGGTCCAGATTGGCCTGACTGACGGCAATAGCAGCTGTCTGATTCGCTCGAGCGTCGAAAGCGGAGCCCGATTCGTCGTCATGCCGATGCGCCTGTGAGTGCGCACCGCAACGGCCGATGATTCTCGAGAGTCTTGGCGTCGAGGATTTTCGGTGCGTTGAGCGGGCTGAACTGGAGCTGCATGCACGCAGTAACCTGATCACGGGCCAGAACGCTTCGGGCAAGACCACGCTCCTGGAAGCAGTTTTCTTTCTGGGCCGCGGGCGCTCCTTCCGGACCGCCCAGACCGAGACCCTGATTCGCAGCGGCACCGAGGCCTTGCAGGTCGTGGGTCGAATCCAGGCGGGCGGACGGTCGAGACCCCTGGGAATGCGTGCCGATCGGTTCGGGATGGACGTGCGCTACGGCGGGCGACCCGTCGGCGGGCTCGCTGAGCTGGCGGCGGTGCTGCCGGCACAGGCCATCGACCCTGAGGTTCATCGGCTGATTGAGGGCGGGCCGCAGGAACGCCGTCGGTATCTGGACTGGGGTGTGTTCCACGTGGAACCAGGCTTCATCTCGCACTGGCGCCGCTACCAACGGGCGCTCAGGCAGCGGAATGCAGCGCTCCGGGCCGAGCAGGCGGAATCCCTGGTTCGGATCTGGGATGCGGAACTCGTGGAGGCGGGGGAACAGGTCGCCTCGCTGCGGGCCCGCTACGTCAAGGCGCTGACGGGTCACGTGGCTGACGTCGGTCATCGCTTGCTCGGGGCGCCGGTCGAAATCGGGTTGCATCGAGGCTGGGCGGCTGACCGCCCCCTATCCGAGGTGCTGGCGGCATCCTGGCCGCGCGACCGGGCACGCGGTTTGACGCATCCGGGGCCCCATCGGGCCGACATCGCCGTTCGCTTCGAGGGGACTTCGGCCCGTGAGCGAGTGTCCCGCGGACAGCAGAAGCTCGCGGCGGCCGCGCTGCTGCTGGGGCAGCTTCGCTGTGATGCGGAGCTGGGCTCTGAGGTTGCGGTATTACTTGTGGATGACCCGGCGGCGGAGCTTGATGGCGGCCACCTGGAGCGGCTGCTCGGCGAGGTGACGGACCTACCCGCGCAACTGGTGGTGACCGCCCTGGATCCTCAGATTTCGGCGCTCGCGAGCCTCCAATCAGGCCATCGGTTCCACGTGGAACATGGTGCCGTGACCCGTCTGGTATAATTCCGGGCCCTTCTGCACCGGGTCTCCCATGAGCGGCGCCGACGTCTACGACTCCAGCAAAATCAAGGTCTTAAAGGGCCTGGACGCGGTCCGAAAGCGGCCCGGAATGTACATCGGCGATACCGACGACGGCAGCGGCCTGCACCACATGGTGTTCGAGGTCCTGGACAACTCGATCGACGAGGCGCTCGCTGGCCACTGCACGGACATGCGGGTGACCATCCACGCCGATCAGTCCGTCACGGTCGAGGACAACGGCCGTGGAATTCCTGTGGATATCCATCCGGAGGAGGGCCGCTCCGCGGCCGAGGTGATCCTCACAATCCTGCATGCCGGCGGCAAGTTCGACGACTTGTCGTACAAGGTGTCCGGCGGCCTGCACGGCGTCGGCGTCTCCGTCGTGAACGCCTTGTCCGAGACGCTCAACCTGACGATCTACCGCGACGGTAAGGAATACCGCCAGGAATACCACCTCGGCGAGCCGATCGCCCCGCTGGCTGTGGTCGGCCCGAGCAGCCAGCGCGGTACGACCATCCGCTTCAAGCCCAGCGACACGATCTTCACCAACATCGAGTTCAAGTACGATGTGTTGCAGAAGCGCCTTCGGGAGCTGTCATTCCTGAACTCCGGGGTGAAAATCGAGCTGATCGACGAGCGCGACGACAAGCACGAGACCTTCCATCACGAGGGCGGCATCCGCGAGTTCGTGCGGTTCCTGAACCGCAGCAAGACCCCGATCCACGAGACAATTTTCTGGTTCCGCGGCGAACGTGATGGCATCGTCGTCGAACTTGCGCTGCAGTGGAACGATTCGTACGTCGAGACCACGTACTGCTTCACTAACAACATCCCTCAGAAAGACGGTGGGACGCACCTCGCCGGTTTCCGCGGCGCGATCACGCGGACGCTGAACGACTATATCGAGCAGGAAATGGCCGGCAAGAAGGACAAGGTGCCGACCACCGGGGATGACTCGCGCGAAGGCCTCACGGCCGTGCTGTCGGTGAAGCTGCCGGACCCCAAGTTCTCCTCCCAGACCAAGGACAAGCTGGTCTCGTCGGAGGTGAAGGGCATCGTCGAGTCGCTGGTCGCGGAGAAGCTGGGCGAGTTCCTGCTCGAGAACCCGTCGCAGGCCAAGGCGATCGTCAACAAGATCATCGACGCGGCGCGGGCACGTGAGGCGGCCCGCAGGGCGCGCGAGCTCACCCGCCGCAAGGGCGCGCTCGATATCGCCGGGCTGCCCGGCAAGCTCGCCGATTGCCAGGAGAAGGATCCCGCGCTCTGCGAGATCTTCATCGTCGAGGGCGACTCGGCGGGCGGCTCGGCCAAGCAGGGCCGCGACCGCCGCACCCAGGCGATCCTGCCGCTCAAGGGCAAGATCCTGAACGTCGAGCGCGCGCGCTTCGACAAGATGCTGGCGTCGGCGGAAGTCGGGACGCTGATCACAGCGCTCGGCTGCGGCATCGGCAAGGACGACTTCGACATCGCGAAGCTGCGGTATCACCGCATCATTATCATGAGCGTCGACGGCGACGAACATGTGTTTGTGCGCGACGCCGCAAACCGTACGCGCATGGTAAGGATCGGAGCGTTCATCGACGCTGCGCTCGACGCCCATCGTTCCACGGGCGCCCTCGAGTCCGATGGACACGTGGACAAGCTGCGCGCCGATCGGCTCGGAAAGGACCAGCTCGGCAGCGTGCTCTGTTTCGGCCTGCAGGATCGGCAAACCCGCTTCCGGCCCATCAAGGCGATCATTCGGCACCCGCTGCAGGACAAGATGTTCCGCGCGCGAACAGCCTACGGTCGCTCCGTGCGGGTCACGTCCAGTCACAGCGTGTTCGTCCACGAGGACGGCGTAATCCGGCTCAAGCGCGGTGACGAACTTCAAACTGGCGACCAGCTGGTCGCGCCGCAGCGCCTGCGGCTTGCGGAAAACGCGCCGCAAACGATCGATCTACTGCGTGCGTTGTGGGGCGAGTCTCGTTTCACCGCGAACCTGTGGCTGCGCGGCCCCGCGGTCGAGGAGTGGTTCAAGGACAACGTCCGTGGTCAGCCGCTCGAGGCCTACGCGCGCGCGGTCGGCGCCGACATCGCGGTCCCTGGTCCGCAGGTCGTCGTCGGCCCCAGCCGTCTCCTCGAGCAGACCTGGCAGAGCCAGTACACGGGATCGGGCCACAACATCGTGCGCAGCCGGGTGCAGCTCGCCGATCTCGCACCGGAGGATCTCGACTGGTTCGAAGGCCGCGAGGACGTAGAGCTCACACCCGAGCAGCACGGCTCGAAGGCGATCCACAGATACCTGCCGGTCGACGCAGACCTGATGTTCCTGCTCGGCTTCCATCTGGCCGGGAACTCGAGCTCGGAGCGCAACGGAATTCGCTGGTCGATCGGACGCAACAACGAGGCGCTGGTGCCGGAGCTCGTGGCGTGCGTCAGGCGGGTGTTCGGACTGGACCCCGTGCTGTATGAGTTCACTTCACGCGCGGCCGAACTCAAGCTGGTCAATCGCGTCGCCGCCGTCGCGTGGGAACGTCTGTTCGGATTCCGCGCTGCGGAGTCGCACACCAAGCAGATCCCCGACCTCGTCTTCAATGTCTCCGAATCGCTGCGCATGGCGTTCTTGCGCGGTTACCTGCGCGGCGACGGCACGATGGCCTCGGGCCGGGTGGCATTCGCGACGTCTTCGTACGACGTCGCCAGCGGGCTGATGTACCTGCTCTCGTCCTTTGATGTGGTCGCTTCGCTGAGTGAGCATGCCCCGGACGGTGTCGTGCGCCAGATTCGCGGGCGCCCCTGCGAAACGCGCCACGTCCACTGGCAGATCGTCGTGAGCGCCGCGGAAGACCTGCGCAAGCTCGAGGAGGCATGGCGCGACCATCCTGGCGCAGGCAGCCTCCGCTCCCGCCTCCAGCACGACGGGCTCACAGTCAATCGCCGCTTCACGTCGCTCGATGGCGACCTGATGGCGCTGCCCATCGTGGCTCTGGAGGAGATCGGGGCGAGCAACGGCTTCGTCTACGATTTCTCCGTAGAGGGGGACGAGAACTTCGTCGCGGGCATGGGTGGCCTGTGCTGCCACAATACCGATGCGGATGTAGATGGATCCCACATCCGCACCCTATTGCTGACGTTCTTCTATAGACAGATCCCGCTTCTGATCGAGCGAGGGCACATCTACATTGCCCAACCCCCGCTCTACAAGGTGAAGAAGGGCAAGAGCGAAACTTACGTCAAGGACGACAACGAACTGAACCAGCTGCTGCTCAAGTCCGCGCTCGAGGACGCCGAGCTGCACGTCAGCGGCGAAGCCGAGGCCATGCCGGTCACGGCGCTCGACACGCTCGCGCGCCGGTACATGGAGTTCCAGGCCGCCGCGCGCCGCGCGGCCCGCCGCTACGACCATCACGTGCTTGAGCAGATGCTGCAGTTGCCGGAACTCTCGCAGACGGAGCGCGAGGATGCCGACCGGCTCACCCAGTGGGGCGCGCAGCTCGAGGCACTGGTGAACGCGGGCCAGCCCGCGGGGCGCACCTACCGAGTCACGCTGCAGGCGGGCACGCCGCCGCACCTGATCGTTACGCGCACGGAGCACGGCGTCTCCGCCGAGAAGCACCTGCATCGCGAATTCTTCAGTTCGAGCGAGTACCGCCGCATCGCGGAACTCTCACGCACGCTCGCGGGCCTGTTCGGCCCCGGCGCCTTCGTGAAGCGCGGCGAAGCGCGGCAGGACGTCGCCAGCTTTCGCGAAGCGATGCAGTGGCTGTTCGACCAGGCGCGCAAGGGCCAGTACATCCAGCGCTACAAGGGTCTCGGCGAGATGAACCCCGGGCAGTTGTGGGACACGACCATCAATCCGGCCACGCGCCGCCTGGTGCAGGTCAGGATCGAGGACGCGCTCGGTGCGGACGAGATCTTCTCGACGCTGATGGGAGACCAGGTGGAGCCCAGGCGCGAGTTCATCGAGCGGAACGCGCTGTCGGCGACGAATCTGGACGTTTGATATGTTGTTTGTAGGGTCTCATCTGAAATGGCACGATTCTCAGTACTTGGCACTGAAAACGGCCGATAACTTCGCACAAGAACAGATCGTTACGCGGAGCGCCGCGGCGAAACTCACTGTACAGAAAGGTGCGCCGCCGTAATCGGCACGAAAGCCTGAAATTTCAGGCGTTCCCGGTCCCGAAAGGGCGATTTCGGGTCGGCCAGTGGCCTACTTGACCAAGAGGTTCGTCCCTATACCGTCTCGGTAGGCGTTCGCTGGATTTCCGAGCGATCTCACGCTCCGTGATCCCGGACGCTATGGGTATGACCTGACGACGCATTTGGCGCACGCCAGGAATTTCGGTAGAAAGCAATGGGATGGACCCCTCCCCACACCTACGGCATCGAGTGCCAGACTGGAGTTGTTAGGCAACCAGTCACGGAATGAGGAGGGGTCGTCATGAA
>Ga0209254_10001057_pt1 | contig 24338 bp, 18 predicted proteins | sample FrelakmetDIP11DI_FD_187148 | JGI IMG/M metagenome (GOLD analysis project Ga0209254, IMG submission 187148) | Freshwater lake sediment microbial communities from the University of Notre Dame, USA, for methane emissions studies - DIP11 DI (SPAdes)... | ecosystem: Environmental > Aquatic >...
AGTTTCCCGGGAGAAGCGACTTCCCATCATCAGGATGCGCGCAGCGCATCCCGAGGAGCGTGTGGGGCAGAGGCCAGCCACAATGGCCTCAATACGAGCACGCACGGGGGCCGCTGCCCCACACGCTCCTAGTTGATGTACCCGACCAGCGTGCGGGTCTTGTGCGAGCGGCGAAGCTGGTTGAGCGCGCGGCCCTCGATCTGCCGCACCCGTTCGCGCGACAGCCCCATGATGATGCCGATCTCGCGCAACGTCTTCGGTTGATCGTCCTCGAGCCCGAAGCGGAGCTCGAGCACCCGGCGCTCCCGGTCGGGAAGGTCGGCGAGGGCGTCGGCGACCGCGAGCTTGATCGACTCCCGCACCATCCGCTCGTCGGTGTCGGGCAGCACCGTCTGCTCGAGCAAATCACCGAGCTCCGAGTCGCCGTCGGTGTCCACCGGATCGTTCAAGGACAGCGACGCCAGCGAGGCCCTGGTCAGCATGCGGACGTCGTCGACCGGGATCATGAGCTCCTCGGAGAGCTCGGCGTCGGAGGGCGGCCGCCCGAACCGTTCAGTGAGCAGCAGGCGGATCCGCTCGAGCCGGTACAGGAGGTTGGCCTGCTTCTGGGGCAGTCGGAACGACCCGGCGTGCTCGGCGAGGGCGTGCAGGATGGCCTGGCGGATCCACCACACGGCGTAGGTGATGAACTTGACGTCGTGGCCCTCCTCGAAGGGCCGGTACTTGCGGGCCGCCTGGATCAGCCCTAGGTTGCCCTCGTTGATCAGATCGAGGAACGGCACGTTGGGATTGCGGAACCGCTTCGCAACGGCAACCACGAACCGCAGGTTCGACTCGACGAGCTGGCGAACGGCCTCCTCGTCTCCACTCGCGATGCGTCGCGCCAGCGCGAGCTCCTGGTCGTGGTCGAGGGCCGGGTACTGCGCGATCTCCTTGAGGTAGCGGCGCAGCGTCGCCGCTTCTGCATTCGGCGAAGCCCCGGCGCGCTTCCTCATTTCTCGTCAACCGCGCGGATCGAGGCCGACTCGACCTTCACGATGGCGTGGTACCTGGGCACTTCGGACTTCTGCTGGACGGTCCGGCGCAGCATCTTGGTCAGCAGCTCGTTCTCGGCCTGGACCCTGGCGAGCTGCTGCTTGAGGTTGAGGATGATCTCCACGCCCGCCAGGTTGACACCGAGGTCGCGGGTCAGCGACAGCACGGTCTCGAGGCGGTCGCAGCTCTCGTCGTCGTACATCCGGGTGTTGCCCTTGGACCGGGCGGGCAGCAGCAGCCCCTCGCGCTCCCACAGCCGAAGCGTCTGAGGATGAACGTTGTACCGTTCCGCGACCCACGAGATCATCCGGTAGCGTGGCTTCGACTTCACGGCTCCTCCGCTCGTCCACTGCACGGCGAGGGCTCCCCGGCTGCGTCCGTTCTCCCGGCGGGATGCCCCCTCACTCTAACACCAAGGGCGGCGACAACACGCCCTCGTCACTCGGAGTCCACTTGGCGCCCTCAGGTGCGCTCGTCGGCGTCGACGTCGACATACTCGGCGTCGATGACCTCCTCCTCGGTCCCCGGCGCCTGGCCGGCAGGACCGCTGGCGCTGCCGCCGGCCGCGGTCCCCGCCCCGCCTGCGCCAGACGAGGTCGCCTTGTAGAGTGCCGCCGCGATCTGGTGGCTCGCCTGGGTGAGCTTCTCGTACGCGCGCTCCATCCGGTCGGCCGGCCCTTCCTCGAGGGCCTTCTTGGCCTCCGCGAGCGCCCGCTCCGCCTCGGACAGGTCGGTCCCCGCGAGCTTGTCGCGATTCTCGTTGACCAGCTTGCCGGTCGAGTAGACGAGCCCGTCGAGCTTGTTGCGCGTCTCGACCTCGTTGCGCTTTCTCGAGTCATCCGCCGCATGCGACTGGGCCGCAGTCACCATCTGCTCGATCTCGCCGTCGGAGAGCCCCGACGAGCTGGTGATCTGGATGTTCTGCTCCGTGCCGGTGCCACGGTCCTTGGCCGCAACGTGCAGGATGCCGTTGGCGTCGATGTCGAAGGTCACCTCGATCTGCGGGATCCCGCGCGGCGCCGGCGGGATGCCGACCAGGTGGAACCGGCCCAGGGTTCGGTTGTCGCCGGCCATCGTCCGCTCGCCCTGGAGGACGTGGATCTCGACCTGGTTCTGGTTGTCGTCCGCGGTCGAGTAGACCTTGCTCTTGCGGGTCGGGATCGTGCTGTTGCGTGGAATCACGACGTCGGTCACGCCGCCGAGGGTCTCGACGCCGAGTGACAGCGGCGTGACGTCCAGCAGCAGCATGTCCTTGACCTCGCCGGCGAGCACTCCAGCCTGGACCGCGGCGCCGATCGCCACCACCTCGTCCGGGTTGACGCCCTTGTGCGGGTCCTTGCCGAAGAAGTCGGCGACCAGCTTGACGACCATCGGGATGCGCGTCGAGCCGCCGACCAGGACCACTTCGTCGATGTCCTTCGCGGCGAGCCCGGCGTCCTTGAGCGCCTGCCGGCACGGCTCGAGGGTCCGCTCGACCAGCGGCGCGATCATCTGCTCGAACTTGGAGCGGGTCAGCCGGATGTTGAGGTGCTTGGGTCCCGACGCGTCGGCCGTGATGAACGGCAGGTTGATGTCAGTCTCCATGGTCGACGACAGCTCCATCTTGGCCTTCTCTGCCGCCTCCTTGAGCCGCTGCAGGGACATCCGGTCCTTCGCCAGATCGACACCCTGGTCCTTGCGGAACTCGTCCACCAGCCACTCGATGATCAGCTGGTCGATGTCGTCACCGCCGAGGTGGGTGTCGCCGTTGGTCGACTTGACCTCGACCACGCCGGCGCCGACCTCCAGGATCGAGATGTCGAAGGTGCCGCCGCCGAAGTCGAACACCGCGATCGTCTCGTCGGCCTTCTTGTCGAGCCCGTAGGCGAGCGCCGCCGCAGTCGGCTCGTTAACGAGCCGCAGCACCTCGAGGCCCGCGATCTGCCCCGCGTCCTTGGTGGCCTGCCGCTGGGCATCGTTGAAGTACGCCGGCACCGTGATCACAGCCTTCTCGATCTTGCCGCCCACGTAATCCTCGGCAGCGGCCTTGAGCTTCTGCAGCACCATGGCCGACATCTCCGGCGGCGAGTAGATCCGTCCCATGATTTGCATCCGGGCGGTGTCGTTCTCGCCCTTCACCACCCGGTAGGGGACCGTCTTGATCTCCGAGATCACCTCGTCGTACCGGCGCCCCATGAAGCGCTTTGCCGAGAACACGGTGTTCTCGGGATTGGTCACCGCCTGGCGCTTGGCGACCTGCCCGACCAGTCGTTCGCCATTCGGAGTGAAAGCGACGACCGACGCCGTCGTGCGGTTGCCTTCCTGATTCGGAATGACGGTGGGCTTGCCACCCTCCATCACGGCGACCACCGAGTTGGTGGTGCCGAGGTCGATACCGATGACACGTGACATGATTGAATCCTCCTCAAGTCCCATCACCGAGAGGCAATATAGAACCTGAGTGAATCCTTGTCAAGTATTACTCGAGAAGCCGCACCCCCGGCCGATTCCGCTGCCTGCCGGCCGGCTCATCGGGCTCGGTCGCCAGGTTCCGGATGATGGTGAGGGACGGCGCCGGGTCGCCCTTGGCATCGGTGCCCGCGACCACGAGGCGGCCCTCGTGCGTGGTCAGGTGGTAGGGCCGCCGCCAGGGGTCGCTGACGTCGGTCGTGTAGCCGGCGTCGAGCAGGTCGGCGGCGCTCTCCGGGTAGAGGCCCTCCAGTGCGAAGAAGGTCTCGGCCGTCCGGCTGATTCTGACCAGCCGCAGCCAGGACAGACCGTGGAGCGCAAGGCCGTCCCACACTTCCGCCCGGAAGCGGACGAGCGGGTTGCCGCCGCTGAGCGGGATCATGATCAGCGCGAACGCGAGCACCGCTGCGAACGGGATCGCGAGCCACGGGATGGCGGCCGGCCGGCGGAGCTCGGATGGGCCTGCTGTCTCGCGGCTGAGCTGGCGCGCGACCTCCTCCGGGGTGGCCTCACGGACGATCCTGCGGTCGACCAGGTCGGCGAGCGCCTTGCAGGTCTCGAACTCGATGAGCGGGCTGCGCAGGATCAGCTCCTCGACCGAGTCGCGGCCGTTCACCAGCTCGAGCGCCAGCATCTGGTTGCGGGTCAGCCGATCGCCGACCGGCTCGGGCCGCGGCGCCTCCTCCGGTGACTCCGCGAAGCTGAACCGGAGATCGTCGATGTCGTGCTCTTCCACCTCGATGACCTCGAAGTGGCGGTTGGGATCGACTTTCATGAGCACGACCGTGCGGTCCGGGATCCGCTGGTCGATGAACGGCCACTCATCGGTCATCCTGGCGCCTTCCATGATGATCGAGTCAGCGGCCATCGGGACCATCAGGTCGCGGTCGTAGTCGACGCTCTTCTCCTGCGAGAAGTGATACTCGCCATCGGACCAGCGGAAGACGCGGTAGACGATCTGCAGGATCTGCTGCTCGAGCGCGATCCGGATCGACTCCGCGGCGACCACGCGGGAATCGATCAGGATCCGGCCCAGGCGCTGCAGGGTCTCCTCCTGGCGGCGCAACGCTGCCTCAAGCTCCTGCTCGGTGAGCTCCCCGCGCTTGAGCAGGATGAGGCCAATCCGGTCCTCGGTGTGCTGATTGAGCGACGACGACCCGACGATGCAGCCATCGACGAACGAGATCGTGACCAGCTTCTCCTCGTACTTGAGCGTCAGCACGCCGGTCTTGCGCTGAAGGGAGATCAGCTGCAGGATGTCGGCAAACGAGAAGTCGCGTAGGGTCCCCTCGAGAGCCATCTCACCTCCCCGGCCACGCGCCGACGACGCTGCGCAACCACAGCGCGAGGAACCCCGCCCCGAGAATGAGCTGCACCGGCGCGATCGCGAGGTACGGATCCACGCTCGGCAGCGCCCACGGCGCCCAGACCACCGCCCCGAGCAGGCAGATCCATGCCAGGGCACCGGTCGCCAGGCCCAGCCACGGACGTCGCTCCGCCAGGTCGGGGCTGCCTGGAATCAGCGCGCTGGCCACCCGCCGCGACGCAGTCGACACGATGTCCCAGCGGCGCACACGCGCCTGCTTCGCGAGCTGCTGGTCGATGGCGACCAGGTCGCGTTTGAGGAACACCGAGATGCACTGGCTGCAAAGCGCATCGCTTTCGGTCGCGGTCTTGCACTTCACGCAGAAGGTCTTGCCGCATCTGCTGCAGCGCTGCGCCGTCCACATCCAGCGGCCGCGCACGGCGAGCACGACGAGGCCCAGGATTCCGCACAGCCAGAACACCATCGACATCGGGGAGAACAGCGCCCGCACGAGATGGTCCTCCGCCGATGCAAGCCACGTCGGTGCACCGGTTTCGGAGGGCAGTCGCGCCAGCGCCGCGCCGATGTCCTCACGGCCAAGCCGCGGGTACCGGATGCGGGGATCACGCCCCGGGATGCCGAGGTCCTGCCAGCCCACTCCGGCGATCTCCTTGGCCGTCCTGCGGGCGGCGTCGCCGTCCTTGAAGCGGCGGGCCTGGTCGTACGCGAATGAAAGGTTGCGGTGGGCGAGAGCGTCGCGGGGATCGTTCTGGATCGCGTCGTTGTAGAGCTGAATGGCGAGCTGGACGTCGCCGTCCTCGAGCGCCACGTTGCCGAGAAAGACGCGTGGTCCCGAGTCCCGTGCGGCGGCCCGGATCGCTTTCTGGAACTCGATCCGGGCCTGATCGACGTCACCGTGCATCCGCTGCAGCTCGCCGTACAGCACGTGGTAGGCGACGTCACCGCCGAGCTCACCTCCGAGGTCGCCGAGCTCGTGCAGCGAGGGAAAGTCGATCCGGCGCTCCTCGAGCATGCTCGCCAGCCGGGTCGGGAGCGGCGGCCAGCGCAGCATGGAGTACTGCCAGACCGTCAGCGCGGGCACCACCAAGGCCAGTACAACGCAGGTGAGCACGGCCGCGATCCGCTGGCCGAGAGCCATGTAGACGAAGCTCAACGCGAACAGGTACATCAACAACCAGATCGGTCCGCGCCCGCCGAACAGCGGCAGCACGAGGATGGCGGCCGCCAGCACGACCGCATTGGCCGGCCGCAGGACGAGGCGTGCGAGCTCCATCGCGTCGTGAGCGATGCGCGTGATGAAGGTCAAAGTCTGCGCGAGCGCGGCCAGCAGCAGCGCCCAGGCCAGCGCGAGCACCACCCACTCGACCGTCGCCGCGCCGAGCATCGCGCGGGTCGGCTCGAACAGGAAGAGCGCCCACCACCCGGCGATATACGAATGCGCCGCGCCGAACAGGTCGCGCCGCTGCCACTGCCATCGCGCGAACAGGAAGTAGCTGGAAGGCAGCTCGGGGTCGAGCTCGCGAGCCGAGCGGACTGCGAGTGCACCGAGGGGATCCGGGTGGCGGCTCGCCCAGGTGACCAGGGCCTCGGCGTACGGCGTGAGGCGCAGCGCCTGACATTCGCTCGCCCGCGTCTGCAGCTGCCGGATCCGGTCCGAGACGTCCTCCCGGTCGCCTGCGGCCAGGGCCTGCTGGACTTTGACCCAGTCGTCGGCCAGCGCCGACGCGGCCTCGCCGACCGCCGGCGCGAGGGCCAGCGCCAGCAAACAGAGCAGCCTCCGGATCATCGGCGGCCCTGCACGAACGAGCTCCGCAGCTGGTACAGCACGTCGGTCAGGATGTGCGACTCCTCGAGCGAGAGGTTGCCACGGGTCTTGGCCTCGAGGGCGGCCAGGCAGTCGATCAGCCGCCGGGCTTCCTCAGGGTGAGGCGGCAGCCCTTCGGCTCCGGTCAGCATCAGCTCCGCCTGCTGGGCGAGCATGGCGACCAGCTCGACGAACTCACGAGAGGTTGCGGGAGGCGTCGCGTGGGCCGCCGCAGCTGGGGGCGGGGGCACGCTGGCCCGAGCCGCCGGCTGTGCGGTGACTGGACGGTCAGGGCGAGGATCGCCGTCATCCGTGAACCAACGCCGGTCGACGACCTTGATCTTGGAGGACGACCCTTCCGAGTCGCTCAACGAACCACCTCCGACTGTGGCGTCTCCCCTTTCAATTCTACGAACCAAGTCTCCGTCGATCAAGGAACTCGGCCAAAGCGGCCGGCCGGGGGTCGTCGGCGAGCCGAGGCGCGGGTCCGCGGCGCCGATCGGCGGCCAACCACACGGCGCGCGATGCCTCCCCACCTCGAGTTCCGTCACCGGCGCCTGAAGTTGGGCTTGCGCTTCTCGAGGAAGGCGGCCGTCCCCTCCTTCATCTCGGCGCTGGCGGCGCCGACGCCGAACAGCGTCGCCTCGAGGAGGCAGCCGTCCTCGAAGGCCATGTCGAGCCCGTGGAGCACGGCTTCCAGGCAGCTCGCCACCGCCTGCGGCCCGTTGGCAAGGATCGGGGCGAGCAGCTCCTTGACGGCCTGGGTCAGGGCGACCGGCTCGCAGACACGATTCACCAGGCCGATCCGCTCGGCCTCCTCGGCGCCGACATTGCGGCCGGTCGTCAGGATCTCGAGGGCGCGCCCGCGCCCGACCAGCCGCGGCAAGCGCTGCGTGCCGGCGTAGCCCGGTATCAGCCCGAGCTTGACCTCAGGTTGACCGAACACCGCGTTCGCGGTGGCAACCCGCAGGTGGCAGGCCATCGCGAGCTCGCAGCCCCCGCCGAGCGCATAGCCGTTGACCGCCGCAACGACCGGCTTGCGGAGGCGCTCGATGCGCGCGAACACCGCCTGGCCGCGCAGCGCGAACTCCTTCGCCTCGACCGGGCCGAGCGGATGGAGCTCCGAAATGTCGGCACCTGCCACGAAGGCCTTGTCCCCGGCTCCGGTGATCACGACGGCGATCACGTCGTCATCGTGCGCGGACTCGTCAATCGCCCGGTCGAGCTCGACGATGGTCGCCGTCGACAGGGCGTTGAGCTTGTCAGGACGGTTGACGGTGATCCAGCGGACGCCGTCGGTGGTCGCGACCTTGAGATTCTCGAACGACATGCCGAAGACCTCCTTTGCGCAGAGCGCCCACAGTGTACGCGCCCCCGCCCACCCAGGGGATGGGATTCAGGATCTGGGGGACAGCTCCCCCGACCGCTCTTGTCACGGCGACTTGTCACGGCGAAGTGCGGAGCACGAAGCCGGAAGGCAGAGGCGAAGCCGGATCCGCGCCCGATTGAGTCTCGATCGAGCTCAGCAAGCCCTCTCACGAGGGGCGCCCCTCACTTCCCGAGCAGGCCCGCCTTGAGATCCTCGGAGGGCGGGTGGTCGCCGAGCCACACCTTGAGCAACGCCTCCCCGAAGTCGTCACCGGTGATCGTTCCCTTCTCCTCACCGTTCAGGGCCGCGACGGTCCCGGCACCCGGTGACACCGTGAGCACGATCTCGTCCCCGTCCTTCATGTCCCCGAAGTACCCGATGAAGGTCGAGACCCGGTCGGCGAGGGCCGCGTAGCTGTCCGGGGAGTTGGCCTCGAACCCCTCGCGCCATGCCTCGTCCATCTTGCTCTTGGTCGCCATGTTGGTCGTGAAGTGCATGACGACCCTCTTGGTCGAGTCCGACCCGGCGATCGCTGCCGGATCGGCACTTCGCTGCTCGAGGTAAAGGCCGGCCACATAGACCTTGATCATCATCTTCTTGCGGACGCCCATCCCATTGAGCGCCAGGTTCTTGCCGCCAACCGTCACCTGGTCCGGAAGGGTCACGCCCGCAAGCTCGCCCGCCCCTGCCCACGATGCGCACAGGAGCAGCAACAGACCGGACACCACCCAACGCCGCATGAGTCACCTCCATCGAGTGCTGGGTTACGCGTCGGCATTGTATCCCACGGGGGGCGGCCGCCCAACGACGGTGGAGCTCCGGCCGGGGTCCAGACGCCGCAGCACGGGATCGGCACTTGCCAACCGGCACCGCCTGGGAGAGAATGAATGAGTGTTCATTCACCATGAGCGACACCCCCAGGCTGGTGGGACGAGCCCGCCCCCTGGCCCGGGGCGCGCCACGAGACCAAGGGAGGTGAAGTGATGCCGAGAGACATTCGAAAGGTCGCGGTGCTCGGTGCCGGCGTCATGGGGTCCGGGATCGCCGCCCATCTCGCCAACGCCGGGATTTCGGTGGTGATGCTCGACATCGTGCCCCCCAAGCTGGGCGACGACGACGCCAAGCAGGGTTTGACCTCCGACGACCCCCGCTTCCGCAACAAGTTCGCTCTCGCGGGGCTCGACAACATCAAGAAGGCGAAGCCTGCCCTCCTCTACTCGAAGCGCTTCCTGCCGCTGATCGAGATCGGGAACTTCGATGACGACTGGCAGCGCATCGCCGCGTGTGACTGGATCATCGAGGTCGTCGTCGAGCGTCTCGACATCAAGCAAAAAATCTTTGGCCGGGTCGAGGAGGTGCGCAAGCCCGGAGCCATCGTGTCGTCGAACACCTCGGGCCTGTCGATCGCCGGCATGACCGAGGGCCGGTCCGACGACTTCAAGAAGCACTTCCTGGTGACCCACTTCTTCAACCCGGTCCGTTACATGCGCCTGCTCGAACTGGTGGCCGGCGAGCACACGGCTCCAGACGTCCTCCAGTTCATCGCCGACTTCGGCCGCTTCCGCCTCGGCAAGGGCATCGTCTACGGCAAGGACACGCCCAACTTCATCGGCAACCGGATCGGCGCGTTCGGCATCGCGGCGACGATCAACGCGATGATGGAGATGGACTACCAGGTCGACGAGGTCGACGCCATCACCGGCCCCGCCATCGGCCATCCCAGCAGCGCGTCGTTCGGCACCGTCGACCTGGTCGGTCTGGACGTGCTGGCGCACGTGATCAACACCCTCAAGGAAGGGTGCCCGGACGACGAGAAGCGCGCTCTCTTCGACATCCCCGCTTTCATGAAGAAGATGATCGCCGACGGCTCGCTCGGCCGGAAGACCAAGGACGCCGGCGGCTTCTTCAGGATGGTCAAGGAGCCCGACGGGAGCAAGACCCAGCTCGTCGTCGACTGGAAGACGGGCTCCTACCGCCCGAAAGAGAAGCTGAGCGTCCCGTCGCTCGGCAAGGCCAAGAAGACTCATGACGTCGCGACCCGGCTGCGCGACCTCGTCGCAGCCGACGACCGCGCCGGCGTGTTCGCCTGGCGGCTGACCCGGGACACCCTGGTCTATGCCTCCACCCGCTTCGGCGAGATCTCCGCGAGCATCGTCGACATCGATAATGCGCTCAAGTGGGGCTACAACTGGGACCTCGGGCCGTTCGAGTCCTGGGATGCGATTGGCGTCAAGGCATCGGTGGCACGGATGCAGGCCGAGGGCGTCGCGCCGGCGCAGTGGGTCCTCGACATGCTGGCCGCCGGCCACAAGAGCTTCTACAAGGAGTCGGCGAAGGGCCGCCAGGTCTACGACCCGGCGAGCCGGAGCTACGTGCGCGAGCCGCGGCCAGCCAGCTTCCTGGTCCTCGCCGACCTCAAGCGGAGCGCCAAGAAGATCATCTACCGGACCAAGGGCGCCTCCCTGGTCGACCTCGGCGACGGCATCGCCTGCATCGAGTTCCACTCGGCGCTGCAGCCCAAGATGAACCCGATCGACGACCAGATCATCGAGGTCATACACAAGGGCGTCGAGATCGGAGAGCGCGACTTCCGCGGGCTGGTGGTCCACCACCAGGGCGAGAACTTCTCGGCCGGCGCCAATCTGCTGATGATCCTCGAGGGCATCGAGGCCAACCAGTGGACGATGATCGACCAGGTGGTCCGCGAGTTCCAGAAAGCCACGACCGGCCTGCGGCGCGCCCGGATCCCGGTGGTGACGGCGCCCTTCGGGTTCACCTTCGGCGGCGGGTGCGAGGTCACGATGGGCGGCGACCGCGTGTGCGCCGCCGCCGAGACCTACATCGGGCTGGTCGAGGTCGGCGTCGGCCTGATCCCGGCCGGCGGCGGCTGCCGCTTCTTCATCGAGCGGGTGCTCGAGGGAATCGACGCGCCGATCCTGTCGAACCTGCCCTTCATCCGCCAGGTGTTCGAGACCATCGGCATGGCCAAGGTCGCGACCTCCGGCGAGGAGGCCCGCGACTTCAAGTTCCTGCGGCCGTACGACGTGGTCGAGGTCAACCGCGACCAGCAGCTGTGGACGGCCAAGCGGATGGCGATCGCGATGGCCGAGGAGGGCTACCGCCCGCCGCTGCCCAAGAAGTTCCACCTGCCCGGCCGCGAGGGCATCGCGACGCTCGAGATGTTCCTCCACAACATGAAGGTCACCCACTGGATCTCGTCGCACGACCAGACCGTGGCCAGGCACCTGAGCAGGGTCATCTGCGGCGGCGACACAACCATCACCGACCCGGTCGACGAGCAGACCATCCTCGACCTCGAGCGCGAGGCCTTCCTGTCGCTGTGCGGTGAGCCGAAGACACAGGACCGGATCAAGTACATGCTCGTCAACAACAAGCCGCTGCGGAACTAGGCGCGCGGAGAAAGGAGTCAACGATGCGTGAAGCCGTCATCGTGTCAGTTGCCCGAACCCCGATCGGGCGCGCCAAGAAGGGCAGCCTCAAGGACACCCGCCCCGAGGGCTTCGCCGCGGCCGCGCTCAAGGAGCTGGTCAAGCGGACCCCGGGCCTCGAGCCGGCGATGGTCGACGATGTGATCTTCGGCTGCGCGATGCCCGAGGGCGAGCAGGGCATGAACGTGGCCCGAGTGATCACCATGGCGGCCGGCTTCCCCGCCGAGGTCCCCGCCATGACCGTCAACCGCTTCTGCTCGTCGGGCTCGCAGACCATCGCGCTCGCCGCCGACACCGTGAAAGCAGGCAGCAACGACCTGGTCATCGCGGGCGGCGTCGAGTCGATGTCGCTGGTCGAGATGGGCGGCAACAAGCTGATCGCCTTCCCTGACCTGGTCGAGAGCAACATCAACGCCTACATGGGGATGGGGACGACCGCCGAGGTCGTGGCGCGGCGGTTCGGGATCACTCGCGAGATGCAGGACGAGTACGCCTACCACTCGCACCGCAAGGCGGCGGCCGCGATCGCGGCCGGCAAGTTCGTCGACGAGATCGTCCCGCTCGACGTCCGGATCCGCGACAACGGCAAGTGGCGCGACGTCCACTTCGACACCGACGAGGGGCCGCGAGCTGACACCACCATCGAGGGTCTTGCCAAGCTCAAGCCCGTGTTCGACCCCAAGGGCACCGTCACTGCCGGCAACGCGTCGCAGATCAACGACGGGGCGGCGGTGGTGGTGGTGATGAGCCTCGACCGCGCCCGCGCGATGGGGCTCGCGCCGATCGCCTTCGTCCGCCAGTGGGCGGTCGCGGGCGTCGAACCCGACATCATGGGGATCGGGCCCGCCAAGGCGGTTCCCAAGCTGCTCGCCAAGGCTGGGATGACTCTCGCCGACATCGACCTCGTCGAGATCAACGAGGCCTTCGCCTGCCAGTCGGTCTACTGCGTTCGCGAGCTCGGGCTCGATCCCGACAAGACCAACGTCAACGGCGGCGCGATCGCCACCGGCCACCCACTGGGGGCCACCGGCGCCATGCTGACCGTCAAGCTGCTCGGCGAGCTCAAGCGCCGCCAGGCCAAGCGGGGCATCGTGACCATGTGCATCGGCGGCGGGATGGGGTTCGCGTACCTGCTCGAGATGGCGTAGCCGCTCGCCCGTGCCGGCATCACGCCCCGGCCGAACGGCCGGGGCGTTGTCGCCGAGCCGACTTGTCGACCGCGCGGCGACGCGCTAACCTTGCCAAGATGCGCGGCGTGATCGGCGTCCGTCGGGAGACCAAGAGCCCCTGGGAGCGGCGTTCGGCGGTGACGCCCGACCTCGCCCGCACGCTCACCGAGGTGCCGGGCCTCAAGGTCGTCGTGCAGCCGTCGGCGCGCCGCGTCTTCCACGACAAGGAGTACGTTCGCGCGGGCGCCGTGGTGTCGAACGACCTCTCGGACGCCAACGTCATCGTGGGCGTGAAGGAGGTCCTGCCGGAGAGCCTGCTGCCGGGCGCGACCTACCTGTTCTTCGCGCACGTGATCAAGGGGCAGCGGAACAACCTGCCGATGCTGGCGCGGTTTCACGAGCTCGGCTGCACCCTCATCGACTACGAGATGGTCCGCGATGACCAAGGCCGCCGGCTCGTCTTCTTCGGGCGATTCGCGGGGCTCGCGGGCGCGATCGACACCCTGTGGGCTCTCGGCCAGCGGCTGCGCTGGGAGGGCGTGCACTCGCCGTTCGAGTCGATCACCCCGGCCCACAGCTACCCCAGCCTCGACGAGGCCCGGCAAGCGCTGAGCGCGGTCGGGCGATCCATCCAGTCGAACGGCCTCCCGGCCGGCATCTCCCCCTTCGTGATCGGGATCGCCGGTTACGGCCACGTTGCGAGCGGCGTTCGCGAGCTGCTGAACGAGCTGCCGATCACCGAGGTCGAGCCCGACGAGCTGGCCAGCTTGCGGCCGCACGATGTGGCACACTCGCTGGTCCAGGTGACCTTCAAGGAGCAGCACATTGTCGAGCCGGTCGACCCGCGCCACCGCTTTGAGCTCCGGGACTACTACGACCATCCCGAACGCTACCGCTCGGTCTTCGCTCGGCATCTGCCGCGGCTGACGGTGCTGCTGAACTGCAACTACTGGGATCAGCGCTACCCCCGCCTGATCACCCGGACAGAGCTGCGAGAGCACTTCTGCGGCGACCTGCCGGCCCGGCTCAAGGTGATCGGCGACCTCGCCTGCGACATCGACGGCTCGATCGAGTGCACCGTCAAGGCCACCGACCCCAGCGACCCGGTCTACACCTACGACCCCGTCTCGGGGACCATCGCGGGGGGCGTCGAGGGCCCTGGCCCGGTCATCCTCGCCGTTGATATCCTGCCGGCCGAGCTGCCCCGCGACGCCTCCAACGCGTTCAGCTACACGCTGGCGCCCTTTCTCAAGGCGCTCGGCGAGGCCGACTTCGACCGCCCCTTCGAGGAGCTCGCGCTTCCCGCCGAAATGCGCCGCGCCGTGATCATGCATCGCGGACGGTTCACCCCCGAGTTCGCCAGGCTGCAGGCGTTCCTCGACGGTCGATGAGATCGACGGACGACTCGGCACGCGCCGGACAGCCGGCCTGCCTGGGCGGTGCGGGCCGCCCCGACCGAGCCGCACAGCGCGGCCGCCATCGACGCCTGGTGGGCACGCTCGACGCCGGCCCCGCAGGTATCCTCGCCGCAGCTGTCGCCGCACTGCTGATCGCGGCCGCGTGCGGGCGCGGCGGGACGCCGCCGGGAGCCCCGGCGCCCCCCAGCCGTGCCCCGTCCGCCGGCACCGTCCTCCGCGGCCTGCTGTCGCCGATCGATCCTGGCGCGCACTACCTCATCTACCTCCACAACCAGTTTTGGGAGAACGCGGCTCCCGGTGACCTGCACCCGCAGTTCGGGCTCTATGACTATGAGGGGATCCTCGCGGCCTTTGCGGCGCGCGGGCTGACGGTGATCGCCGAGCGGCGCGAGCCCGGCGCCGATCCCCCGGTGTCAGCCGATCGGGTCGTCCGCCAAATCCGCGATCTGGTCGCCGCCGGCACCCCAGCCAGCGCCATCACCGTGGTGGGGTTCTCGAAGGGCGGCGCGATCGCCATCCTCGCCTCGTCCGGACTCGCCGACGACGGCGTCAACTTCGTCATCCTCGCTGGCTGCGGGCGCTGGCTCGCCTCCCGACCCGACCTGGTACCCCGCGGCCGCATGCTGTCGGTGTTCGAGGCCAGCGACGATCTCGCCGGGAGCTGCCAGCCGCTGTTCGACCGCGCCCCGTCCGGCAGCCAGACCAACGAGATCGAGCTCCAACTCGGCGGCGGTCACGGTGCGTTCTTCGTCCCGCACCGGGAGTGGATCGAGCCAACCGTGGCGTGGGCGCTCGAGCGATAGGGGGTCGGGGGTTCGGCCCTGCCACCCGCCCGCTTCCGCTTCCGCGCCCGCTAGCGCTTGCGGTCGGGTGATAAGTGATACGTGATAAGCGATACGGGGTGGAAGCGGTGCGTCCCCGCGCCCGAGGAGCCTGCCCTGAGCGAGCGGCGCCCATTCGACTCGGAGCCCTGGCGGGCTCCTCGCTCAAGGCAGGCTCCAGCGCCGCGAGTCGAAGGGTTCCCGTTCCCGATGCCGGTCAGGCGTTGCGCTCCCTGTCCCGATCCGGCACGGTCCTGGAACCACCCTTCGTGGTCTCGTTCCGGCATCGGACTTGCATTCTGACGTCGCAGGACACGGCGCAGCACCGGCTGCTCCGAGCCGCCGCGGGAGGGTCGAATGCTCGGGCGCCTGAAAAATCCAACCAAACCGGCCAACGGGACCAACGGCCACGGCCACACCGGCTCGGGCACCAACGGACACGGCTCACCGGCGCCGCGCAGCAAGATCGAGGTCGCTGGCGACTACCGGTGGACGCTCGAGGTCCGCCACGATTCCCAGTTGCTCGGCGCGATGCACAGCTCGAACCCGTTCGTGCTGATCGAGTTCTTCCGTGAGTACACGGTGCTCTTCGGCACTCCTGTCGACAACTTCGCGGTCTGGCTGCGGCACCGCCAGTCGGATCGCGGCGCACCCCTGCTTCCGCTGTCCGGACAGGCGGCTTGGCTCGAGTTCCTGCGCCGGCTCGACCCGCAGCTTGACGACCACCTCGCCGACATGCGGGCCTCGATGGACCGCACCGGCATGATCGACCACGACGGTCGGCAGACCTACCCGGACGCGATCTTCGAGTTGGCGTTCGGCCAGAACTAGGAGCGTGTTGGGCATAGGCCCCTCGGCGCACGCGGGTCGCAGGCCTCCGGGTGTGCGTGAGGCGTCGCGGTCGCTGGCTGGCCTACGCCCCGCGCGCGCCGAGAAGGATGCGCTGCGCGCATCCTGGGGAGTTTGTGCCGCGGTGGCCGTGCGACGCCGACTCGGTCAAGCATGCCCGCCGAAGAGCCCAATGCAGTACGGACTCCCAGCGCACTGCCGACCGGCTCCCCGGCACCCCGTGTGAACGTCCGTTCCCGTCCCCGTTCCCGTTCCTGTTCCCGGCCCCCTTTTCCCGATCGTGCCCGAGACTGCGTACACTGTTCCGGTCGCCGGTGCTCAACCGTGCGTCGGACGGGAGTCGGATGGCTGCTCCGGGGAATCTAGCGGCTGCGAGGCCAACCCTCGGGGACCTGGTGCCCCGCGGCGGGACACACGACCCGGATCGCATCCTCGGTCTCTTCCTGGAGTGGGCGGCCCGAGCTGGCTTCGAGCTCTATCCGGCCCAGGAGGAGGCGCTGCTCGAGGCGATGTCCGGCCGCCACGTCGTCCTCAGCACCCCCACCGGCTCGGGCAAGTCGCTGGTGGCGCTCGGGCTCCACTTCAAGGGCCTGTGCGAGGGCCGGACCAGCTACTACACGTCGCCGATCAAGGCCCTGGCCAGCGAGAAGTTCTTCGCCCTGTGCGACGAGCTGGGGCCCGACCGGGTCGGCATGCTGACCGGCGACGCGAGCATCAACCCCGACGCAACGGTCATCTGCTGCACCGCCGAGGTCCTCGCCAACCTGGCGCTGCGGCTCGGCGACACGCTCGACGCGCCGTACGTGGTGATGGATGAGTTCCACTACTACAGCGACCCGGACCGCGGTTGGGCCTGGCAGGTCCCGCTCATCACGCTGCCGCGGACCCGCTTCCTGCTGATGTCGGCAACCCTCGGCGACATATCCAGCATCGCCCGCCACCTCGAGGCCGCGACCGGAATCGGCGTGGCCGAGGTGACCTCGGCCACGCGCCCGGTGCCGCTCGAGTTCGACTACCTGGAGACCCCGGTTCACGAGACGGTCATGGCGCTGGTCGAGGGCAACCGGGCCCCGATCTACATCGTCAACTTCACTCAGCGTGACTGCGCCGAGCTCGCGCAGAGCCTGACCTCCCTGCCGCTGATCTCCAAGCAGGACAAGGCGACGATCTCCCAGGCGCTCGGCGACGCCCGCTTCCAGACGCCGTACGGCCGTGAGTTCCGCCGCTTCCTGTCATTCGGCATCGGCGTCCACCACGCCGGGCTGCTGCCGAAGTACCGCCTCACCGTCGAGCAGCTCGCCCAGCAGGGGCTGCTCAAGATCATCTCCGGCACCGACACCCTCGGGGTCGGTGTCAACATCCCGATCCGCACGGTGCTGTTCACCAAGCTCGCCAAGTTCGACGGCCGCAAGACCACCCACCTCAAGGTCCGCGACTTCCAGCAGATCGCCGGCCGCGCCGGGCGCAAGGGCTTCGACGACCGCGGGTGGGTGGTGGCGCAGGCCCCCGAGCACGTCGTCGAGCGGCGTCGCGAGGAGGCCAAGGCAGCGGCCGGCGGCGGCAACAAGAAGCGGCGCCGGTCCCTCCAGAAGGCGGCCGAGGGCGAGGTGTCGTGGACCGACGAGACCTTCCGCCGGCTCCGGGAGTCGGCTCCGGAAAAGCTGCAGTCCCGGTTCCGCCTGACCCCGGGCATGATCGTCGACCTGCTCGAGCGGGACGCGGCCGCGAACGACCCCGAGCGCCGGAACTTCCACGCCATCCGCCGGCTGATCGCCGACTCCCACGAGGACGACACCTCGAAACGGCGGCACCTGGCGCGGGCCGCACAGCTCGTGCGCTCGCTCCGTCGCGAGGGCATCGTGCGTATGGTGCCCGACACCGCCTCGCCCTACTACTGGGCCACGATCGACGACGAGCTCCAGGTCGACTTCTCGCTGTTCCACAACCTGTCCCTGTTCCTGGTCGACGCCATCGGTCGCCTCGACACGACCGCCGAGACCCACGCGTTGGATCTGCTGAGCGTGGTCGAGTCGGTGCTCGAGGACCCCACCGTCGTCCTGCGCCGGCAGGTGGACCGGGCGAAGGACCAGCTGATCACCCAGCTCAAGGCCGAGGGCGTTCCCTACGAGGAGCGGATGCAGCGCCTCGACGAGGTCACGCACCCGCAGCCGGCGGCCCACTTCATCCAGATCGCCTTCGACCACTTCCGGTCCCGGCACCCCTGGGTCGGCGGCGACCTGGTCCAGCCGAAATCGGTGGCGCGCGAGATGGTCGAGGAGTACCTCGGCTTCGGCGAGTACGTCCGCCGGTACGGCCTCCAACGGTCGGAGGGAGTCCTGCTGCGCTACCTGTCGCAGGCGTACAAGACCCTCGACCAGAACGTCCCCGACGCGCTCAAAAGCGACGCGGTCTGGGACATCGTCGGCTACCTCCGCGGCGTCATCGAGCGCACCGACACCTCGCTGATCGAGGAGTGGGAGTCGTTGATCCACCCCGAGCTCCGGTTCCAGGGCGAGTCGAGCCGGGAGGGTCACCGCCGCCTGGTCGCCGAGGAGCTGCTCGCCGATCCCCGCCGGCTCTCGTCACGGATCCGCGGCGAGCTGCACGCGCTGCTCGCAGCCCTGTCACGGAAGGAGTGGGAGGAGGCCGCGGAGACCGTCCGCCAGGGCGACGAGAAGTCGGACTCGCACTGGCCGCCGGAGCGATTCGAGGAGGCGCTGGCGCCGTTCCTCGAGCGCTTCGGCAGGATGATCTTCGACCACCGCGCCCGCCTCGCCGACAAGACCACCATCCGCCAGACCGGCGAGCTGCAGTGGGAGGCGGTCCAGGTGCTGTGCGACCCCGAGGGCGAGGAACTTTGGTGCGTCGAGGCCGCGGTGGATCTCTCCGACCTCGAGCGGCTCGACGGTCCGATCATCGCGGTGACCCGGATCGGGACCTGAGGAGCGTGCAGGCCATAGGCCCCTGTGCGCGCTCCTGATGTCCGTCGTCGGTGGCCTCTGCCCGCACGCTCCTCGGGATGCGCGCAGCGCCTCCTCAGGAGTTCGTGCCGCAGCTACCGCCCGACAACAACTCGGTCAACCACGCACACCGAGTAGGTCACTGCGGTACGAACTCCCAGCGAGCTCCCGGCGGGCGGGGTAGGCCGCCACCGCGTGTGCGAGGACCGTCATCGCCCGTCCCAGGGTCGCAGCGTCGTACATGAAGGCGATCCGCACCTCGTCTACGCCGAGGCCCTTGGTCACGTAGAAGCCCTCGCCCGGCGCCAGACAGACCGTCTCGCCCTGGCACTCGAAGTCCTTGAGCATCCACTCCGCAAAGCGCTCGCAGCTGTCGATCGGCAGCCGGGTCATGGTGTAGAAGCTGCCCTCGCTGCGGTGCGGCGTCACGCCCTCGAGCCGCGACAGGCCGTCGTAGACCGCGTCCCGCCGACCCTGGTACTCGACGCACAGCCGCTCGGAGTACTGGCGGCCGCCGGTCAGCATCGGAATCACCATGCGCTGCTCGGCGGTGGCCACCGACAGCCGGGCCTGGCAGAAGCGCAGCGCCACGTCGAGCACCTCGCGGTTGGTGGTCGCCATGCAACCGATGCGCACGCCGCAGGCGTTGAAGCGCTTCGAGACGCTGTCGACCACGATGATGCGGTTCGCCAGATCGCCGTAGCGGGTGAACGAGCGCACCTCGCCGCCGTCGAACACGAACTCCCGATAGACCTCGTCACAGATCACGAACAGATCGGCCTCGACCGCCACCCGCGCCACCGCATCGAGCTCCTGCTCGGTGTAGACGGTGCCGGTCGGGTTGGAAGGGTTGCAGAGCAGGATGCCCTTGGTGCGGGGGCCGATCGCGGCCCGAAGCCGCTCCTCGGAGCCGAAGTGGTAGGCGTCCTCGACGCGCAGCGTCACCGGCACCATGGTCACGTCGGCCTGCGCCGCGAAGCTCAGGTAGTTGGTGTAGCACGGCTCGAACACCAGGACCTCGCCGCCGCCGCCGGCGACCACCGCGAGGACGAAGGTGATGGCCTCGCTGGCGCCGGTGGTGACCAGGATCTCGTCGGGTGCGAACCGGATGCCCCAGCTCGCGAAGAACGCGCTCCATGCCTCACGGGCCTCGGGCAGGCCCTCGCTCGGCGCATAGGCGATGCGGTTGAGGGGGAGCCCGCGCAGCTCGGCAAGCATCGGCCCCGGCGTCGGCATGTCGGGCTGACCGATGTTCAGATAGTGGACCTTGATGCCTCGAGCCTCGGCGGCGCGGGCATGGGGGGCGAGCTTGCGGATCGGCGACGCCTGGAGCCGCGCCGACTTGGGCGACAGTGACGGCATGTCGACCTCCCGTCGGGCGGATTGTAGTGGATCTCGTGTCTCCCTGCCCGCCCCCGCTCCCGTTCCCGTCCCCGTTCCCGTTCCCGTTCCCGTTCCCGGATCCGTCTCCGTATCCGCTTCAGCGCCCGACCACGCTCGTTCGCTCCGTCCTCGAGAGCGCTTCGCGCCGATTCTCTGAAGGCGTTCCCCGAGGTGATTCGCGGCCGGCGGCCGCTGTGACCAGCCGTCACCAGCGGGTGGCCGTACAATGGGAGCCGTGTCTCGGGAAGCGCCATGAAGGTGTTGCAGGGGTATCACGACCTCAGCCGGCGGTCCAAGCGGCTGCTCGCCTGGGACGTCTTCATGGTCTGGGTGGCGATCGTCAACCTGTCGCTGATCGTGTTCGATCTCACCTACCTGTGGCTGCGTCCGACCTACTTCCACTACCTCCCGGTGGTGACCCGGATCTATGACCCGGTCAAGGGGATCGCGCCGCACCCCCTGACTCGGAGCCTCCTCGACGAGATAGAGGCCACCGAGGCCCTCGCGCAGCGCGACCTGGGCTCGTCCGAGCTGGCCGTGCACGTTGCGAACCTCCGCGAGCTGTCTCTGCGGGTGTTCCAGGAGGACCCGTTCGAGCGGTCCGGGCAGTCGGACTTGCTCGGCCTGCTCAAGCAGAGGCTCGCCGACGCGACCGGTGTCCCCCGCTCGGACCTCGAAAACGAGCAGCGCCTGGAGGAAGCCGTGGCCCGCCTGTGGCCGACTGACCCCCAGGAGCTGCGATACCGGCTCGACCAGCGCGACCCGATGCTGCGCCGCGCCCTCGAGCTCAACTACTACCGCTCGTACGACCTCAACGGCCGCCTCGCCGACCACTTCTGGATGATCGACCTGCCCTTCCTGATCCTGTTCTGGATCGAGTTCCTGGTCCGCTGGGCGGTCGCCATGCGCCGCCGCGTGTATGCCAAGTGGTTCTTCTTCCCGATTTTCAACTGGTACGACCTGCTGGGCCTGATCCCGGTCTCCTACTTCCGGATCTTCCGCCTGCTACGCGCCGTCTCGATGTACATGCGGCTGCGGCGCAGCGAGCTGACCAACGTCGGCCAGGACATCTTCAGCCGCACCGTGGCCTACGTCTCGAACATCATCACCGAGGAGGTCTCCGACCGGGTCGCGCTGCGCATCCTGTCGGAGCTCCACGAGGAGATCAGCGACGGGACTCACACCCGGATCGTCCGCTCGACCGTGGAGCCCCGGCTCGACGAGATCCGGCAGGTCCTCGCCAGCCAGATCCGCACGATCCTCACCGATCCGACCACGCTCGCCAATCTCCGGGCGCTGCTACAGCTCAACCTGGATGCCGCGGTCGAGGAGTCGACGGCACTGCGGGCGGTCCCGATGCCCGGAGTGGTCCTCCGGCCTCTCGTCCGCGCCACCGGCGGCGTCATCCTCGACACCGCCCTGGAGGCGATCTCGGCGACGCTCGACTCCGAGGAGGGGCAGCGAGCGCTCGACGAGGTGGCAGCGTCGATCATCGACGCCGTGGCCTATGGCCCCGGGCTCACCCAGATCGAGGCGCTCACCAAGGACGTCACACTCCAGGTCATCGGCCACATGAAGGAGGTCGTCACGGTCAAGAAGTGGTCCCTCCCCCCCGGGGAGGCGCCATCCACTGACCCGGCGACCTCCTGAAACCCCCGCCCTTCAATGCCGCCGGCCGGGCTGACGCCGCGCCGGCGGCATTGAAATTGATGATCAAACAGGAGGGGTGCAGCGGGCCCGGCAAAGTCGCTGGCGCCAGGGGCGCCGAGACGCGCTCCCCCGCCCGCTAACGCTTCCGCGCCCGTTACCAGCCGGTGCCTGTGCCCGTGCCAGCTGTGCGAGCTCGACGGAGACGGGTATCCGGCTTCGCCTTCGGCTCCGCCGTGACGAACGGAGACGCGTGGACACAATGACGTAAATAAGGTGTAAACTGCCGTCGTGCCCGAGGCCGCCTCGTCGCGCCGCATCCTCCACTGCGACATGGATGCGTTCTATGCCGCAGTCCACATGCGCGACGACCCCTCGCTGCGCAGGAGGCCGGTGGTGGTTGGCGGCGACCCGGCCGGCCGCGGAGTCGTGGCCGCGGCCAGCTACGAGGCGCGCGCCTTCGGAATCCACTCGGCAATGCCCGCCGCCAGGGCGCTCCGGCTGTGCCCCGAGGCGGTGTTCCTGCGGCCCGACTTCCGGCGCTACGTCGCCGAGTCCGAGAAGATCCTGGCAATCTTCCGCGACTACAGCCCGATCGTGCAGCCGATGTCCCTGGACGAGGCCTACGTCGACGTCACCGACCACCTCGGCGGCTTCCCGTCGGCGACGGCGGTCGCGGCCGACATCCGGCGCAGGGTCCGCGAGGAGCTGCAGCTGACCGTGAGCGTCGGCGTCGCGCCCAACAAGCTGGTCGCCAAGATCGCCTCGGACCACCGCAAGCCGGACGGGCTGACCGTGGTGCCGCCCCGGCGGGTGATGCCGTTCCTGGCGCCGCTGCCGGTGCGCCGGCTGCACGGCATCGGACCGGCCTCCGAGCGCGCCCTCCACAGCATGGGCATCACCACCGTCGCCGAGCTCCGGGCGCTCTCCGTCGATCAATTGATGGCCCGCTTCGGCAGCTGGGGCCGCACCCTTTTTCAGAACGCCCGCGGCATCGACGACCGCCCGGTGCGGACCGACCACGTGCGCAAGAGCCTCGGCACCGAGCGCACCTTTCCGCGGAACATCACCGACCTCCACGCGATCGACGACATCCTCGGCGAGATGGCGGCTGAGGTGGCGAGCGGGCTCGAGCACCGGCGGCTCGCTGCCGCCACCATCACCGTCAAGGTCCGCTACCCCGACTTCGCGACCCACACCCGCTCGATGAGCCTGCCCGTCCCGACCGCCGCGGCGCCGGTCATCGCGAGCTGCGCGCGCCTGCTCGTCCGTCGCACCGAGGCTGCCGCCCACGCGGTCCGCCTGCTCGGCGTCAGCGCGAGCGGGCTGATCCCGTGCGACCACGAGCAGCTGGCGCTGTTCGACCCCACCCCCGCCCACACAGGCGATAGGGGCTAGGGGCTAGGCCCCCACCCCTTCTGCTACCGCGCCCGCTCTCGTCACGGCGTAGTCCACAGGCGACTCGTCACGGCGAAGCTGAAAGCGAAGCCGGAAGCCGGATCCGCGCCCGCTTTCGCTCCCGAGCAGCCTGCCCTGAGCGAGCGGCGCCCCTTCGACTAGGAGCCCTGCCGGGCTCCTCGCTCAGGGCAGGCTCCAGCACCGCGAGTCGAAGGGCTCCCGTTCCCGAGATCCGGATTTGATCCTCTCCCGACGCCGCGCGCCGTACAATCCACGCAGTGCAACGCTTCGACTCCCGCTCGCGCCGCCTCGTGGCAGTGATCGCGCTCGCGGCCGCTCTCTGGTGCACCGGCTTCGTACTCGCGCCGTGGCTCGAGCACCACGGGGCGGCGGCCGGCTCGTGGCTGCGCCTCGGCTTCAGCCCCACCTGCCACCAGCAGCCCGCGCGCTGCCTGGACCTGGGCGACGGCCCGCTCGCGGTCTGCGCCCGCTGCGCCGGCCTGTACGCCGGCGGCCTGCTCGGGCTGGTCGCCACCCTGCTGTCGGGCGTCCGCTGCCGGGCGGCGCTGGCGACCCTCGTCGCCGCCTCGGCACCGACCGTAGTCGACTTCGCCGCCAGCCTCGCCGGCCTGCCGAGCCTCCCGAGCTGGCCGCGGTTTGCCATCGCCGTCGCCCCGGGCGCGGTCCTCGGGCTGCTTCTCGCCGACGCTGCGGCGGATGTCGCGGCGCACGTCGGCCGACCCGCGGAGCGGGCAGCCGGCGATCCCGTACAATAGGAGCCACGCAAGGAGGAGACGATGAACGGCCAGGCCCCTTCCATGCTCAAGCCCGCGCTGGTCGCCGGCGCCGCATTCGGCGTTGCCGGAGCGATCCCGGTGCTCAACTGGATCAACTGCGCCTGCTGTGCGCTGATCATCGGCTGTGGGTTCGCCGCGGCCTGGCTGTACTCGCGGCAGTGCACGGCGGCCGGGGCCGGCTTCACCGTCGGCAACGGCGCCGTCGTCGGCCTCGCGTCGGGCCTGGTCTACGGCATCGTCACCGGGATCGTCAGTGCCGTCGTCACCACCGTTTTCGGCGTTGGCGACCTGGACCAGATCGTCGAGCAGCTCGAGAGCGTCGGCACGATGGACCCCCAGGTCGTGGACCAGGTCAATCGGTTCATGGAGTCGACCGGTCCGACCGTGCTCGCGCTGATCGGGCTCTTCTTCTCGATCGTGTTCGGCGTGATCTTCGCGACCATCGGCGGGCTGATCGGCGGCGC
>Ga0209254_10001058_pt1 | contig 24325 bp, 26 predicted proteins | sample FrelakmetDIP11DI_FD_187148 | JGI IMG/M metagenome (GOLD analysis project Ga0209254, IMG submission 187148) | Freshwater lake sediment microbial communities from the University of Notre Dame, USA, for methane emissions studies - DIP11 DI (SPAdes)... | ecosystem: Environmental > Aquatic >...
ACTGCCTGGCAAGCGGCGGGATGGCCAGCGGCGATAATGCGGCTGCGATGAACATTGCTGCCTCCTCAGCCCCGTTGCCGGTCCGCTCGGTGGACCTCTTCCGCCCGCTCGCCTGGCTTGGGGCGGGCTGGCATGATTTCGTGCGCAGCCCGCTGGCGGGCCTGGTCCATGGCGGCTTCGTTGCGCTGGGCGGCTGGGTCGTCATGCTGGTCTCCCTCCGCTTCGGCTGGGTGGCTCCCGGGGCGTTTTCCGGCTTCGTGATTCTCGGCCCGATCCTCGTCACCGGGCTCTACGAGATCAGCCGCCTGCACGCGCGAGGACAGGCAGCCGGGATGCGGGAAGCCGTTGCCGCCTGGCGGCGCGGCACCGCTCCCCTGGTGTGGCTCGGACTGCTGCTCGCCGCGCTCGGCACGATGTGGGTCCTGGTCTCGGCGCTGCTGTTCACGCTGTTCGCTCCCGCACCGCTGCGCGGGCCGCTCGAGTTTGTCCGGTATGCGTTCGTAGAGCAGGGGGAAGTCCTGTTTGCCATGTGGGCCGTGCTCGGCGGCATGGGAGTGGCTGTCGTCTTTGCCGTGACCGCTGTATCGCCGCCGCTTCTGCTCGGCCGGCGCGTGGGTTTCCGCCAGGCCCTGCTGACCAGCGTGCGCGCCGTCGGCGAGAACCCCGGACCGATGACGCTGTGGGCGATCGTGATCCTCGTGGCCACGTCGGCATCGATCGTCACGGGCATGCTCGGATTCCTCGTCACGGTGCCGGTGCTCGGCCACGCCAGCTGGCACGCGTACCGCGACCTGGTCGATGCGGAGAGCGCGCCGCTGCGCCACCCGTGACCATGGAAGGGACGGTCTTCGGCCTGACCGAGCAGCGCATCGCAGAGCTCGGGCTCACGTGGGGCATCGGCGGTTTCATCCTGCTGATGCTCGTGATCATCTGGAACCTGGCGCGCGAGTCGAAGGCGGGCAAGTTCGGCACCTTCATCCTGTTCTTCGTGCTTTCCTTCGGCATCCTCGGCTTTGCGATGAAGTCCCTGATTCAGTGGCTGATGAACCTGTGACCCCGATAATGGCGATCCGCTCGCCCGTGAACTGATCCGTTGCCTCCTGTCTCTCCCGAGGTCGCATCGCCGTGGCGCTTCTGCGTTGCGCCGATGATGGACTTGACCGATCGGCACTGCCGGTACTTCCACCGCCAGCTGTCCGCGCGCGCGCGCCTGTACACGGAGATGGTGACGACCGGCGGGCTGCTGCAGGGCGATCCCGGCCGCCATCTCGAGTTCAATGCCGAGGAGCACCCGGTCGCGCTGCAGATCGGCGGCAGCGAGCCGGATGAGCTGGCGCACGCCGCGCGGCTGGGCGAGCGCCGGGGCTACGACGAGATCAACCTGAACTGCGGCTGCCCCTCGGAGCGCGTCCAGCGCGGCGCCTTCGGCGCCTGCCTGATGGCAGAGCCGCGCCTGGTGGCCGATGGCGTGAAGGCGATGCTCGACGCCGTCGACATCCCGGTGACGGTGAAGCATCGCGTTGGCGTCGACCAGCAGGAGAGCTACGGTTTCGTTCGCGACTTCGTCGGCGCCGTGGCCGAGGCGGGTTGCCGTGTGTTCATCGTGCATGCGCGCAGCGCATGGCTGAAGGGCCTCAGTCCGAAGGAAAACCGCGAGGTGCCGCCGCTGCGCTACGAGGTCGTGCACCGCCTGAAGGCCGACTTTCCCGCTCTCGTGTTCGTGCTCAACGGCGGGGTGTCGTCGCTCGATGCCGCGCGGGCCGAACTGGCGCACGTCGACGGTGTCATGCTCGGGCGCGCCGCGTACCACGACCCGTGGCTGCTGGCCGACGTTGACCGCCGGCTCTTCGGGGATCAGGGTTCGGTGGCGTCGCGCGAGGAAGTGATCGTCCGGATGACGGCCTACCTGCACCGGGAGGCCGCACGCGGTACAGCGCCACGCCACGTCGTACGTCACATGCTGGGGCTGTACCAGGGCGTGCGCGGAGCGCGGCAGTGGCGGCGCGAACTCAGCGATGCCATCGTGCTCGAGCGGGAAGGCGCTGACGCGTTGATGCACGCGGCGCAGAGCGTGACGCCGCGGGAGGCGCTGCGCGCGGCCTGATCAGCCGCTGCATTCCCGCGCGACTTCCGACTCGCGCCGCTTGATGTCGGACTCTGCCTTTTCGATCTTCTCTGGAGTCGACGGGCGGGCGTTCAGTTCACCCCGCGAAGCCCTGGATCGTTCAAGTTCGCGCCGAGCGTTCTCGCAGCGCTCCTTCGCCTTGGCGTCGGCTTTCGCGCGCTCGTCCACCTGCTTCCGGTCGCGTGCTTCCTGCTGGGCCTGCTCCTTGTCGACCTGCTTCGCGGCCGCGCCTTCCTTGCGGGCGCGCTCCTGCGCGGCCTTCCTGTCGTCCACCCTGATCGGCGGCTCGGTGTTGACCTTGCGCACCGGCGTCGTCCCCGAGGGGCACGCCGTATTGGAGTAGGTAACGCGCCCGTCCTTCGACTCGCAGCGCTGGATGACGTCGGATTGCGCCCCGGCGATCGTGGCGGAGGCCAGTGCCAGGCCGGTGAACAGCAGTCGAGCTACGGGAGCGAAAACGAGCGACATGGCGTCAGTCTAGCCAACGCCATGCCGGAAGTGACCACGACTCCTACTGCGCTGCGACTCCGATCGCCTGGCGCACCGCGTCGGCGGCCGTCTTGTTGAAGCGGTACTGGTAGTCGTAGATCTTGGCGCCGGCCTCGTACAGCTTGCCGGGACGCACGCCGGGCGTGCCCTTGGTCGGCTGGACGAAGGCGATGCGGGCGGACTCCCGCTCCACGTTGGAGACACCGGTGTCGAGCGGGTCCACGAGCGCCGGGAACGACAGCACGACGGCCTTCGTGCCGCCGACGGTTCGCTCTTCCCACTTGCCTTCGGCCGCGACTTCCGTGCTGGTGCGGTCGCAGAACAGGGTGCCGGTCTTCGCCGGGAACAACTGCACGGAGCCGGCGCCCTTGGCGCCGGGCTTGAAGAACATCGCATAGGGCTTGGCGCCATTGCGGTCTTCGTACGCGAGGCAGTACGGGATCTGCTTGGAGAAGTTGCCGACGAACTGCATCGTGTCCGTCGCGCCCGTGAACGACTCCTTCGACGGCAGTACGAGCACGTCGTCGACGAAACGCGCTACGACGAGGTAGGCGCTCGAATTGGCCGGGAAGCGCGCGCTGGCGGCCTTGGCTGCTTCCTGCTTCGGGTAGTTGTCCGGGGTGCGCAGGAAGGGCTGGATCGGCATGCCGCTGACGTCGAACGGTTGCAGCGTGACGGCGATGCGCAACGGGTTGTCGGCGGCCGAATACACGAGGTACACGCTGCCATCGGGGGCCGGGATCGCGAAGTTCGGCCGTCCGGCCGAGCGACGCTCGCCGTTGAGAACGAAGCTGCCGACATCGATGTGGCCGTTGAGCGATCCGGTTTTCGCGTCGTTGCTCGTTTCGGTCAGCGCGTGTCGGTTGCCCTCTCCGGGCGTTGCGCTCGCCTTGAGGTTCGCGATACGGGAGCCGTAGATGTAGAAGAGGCCGTCGCCCTTCAGCGCCTCGATCGCGGGCTGGTTGACCGGCTTGGCGCCCGGAACCGGCACCGGCTGGCGCAGCGGCCCGTAAGTCGGCACCTGTTCCTGTTGGGCGAGCGCCGTCGAACTGGCGACCAGGGCTGCTGCGGCGATCCAAAGCTTGGTTTTCGTTGTCATGCGTTCCTCTGAGGCTCCCTTGATGTGGCTGCATGGTATCCAAAGGGCAACCGTCGTCCGATCCGAAGAATGGAGGCGGCGTCTCCCGTGAAAGCGGGACTCAAGTTTCCAGCTCGCGTCCTAGACCACTTTGCCCGGATTCATGATCCCGAGCGGGTCCAGGGTCTCCTTCAGGCGGCGCATCAGCGCGAGTTCGACCGGCGACTTGTAACGCCGGTTCTCCACGCGCTTCAGTTGCCCGATCCCGTGCTCGGCGGAGATGGATCCGGCGTGCCGGGCCACCTGGTCGTGCACCAGGCGATAGACCGCCGGCTGGCGCGCGATGAACTCCGCGTCGGACGCGCCCACCGGCGGACTGACGTTGTAGTGGAGGTTTCCATCGCCCAGATGTCCGAAGATGACCATGCGGATGCCGGGCAACTGCTGCGCCAGCAGCGCGTTGGTTTCGGCCACGAAGCGGGCGATCGCCGAGATCGGCACGGCGATGTCGTGCTTGATGTTCCAGCCTTCGGCGGCCTGGGCTTCCGAGATGAACTCGCGCAGGGCCCACAGGCTGCGCGCCTGTGCAACCGACTGCGCCAGCGCGGCGTCGGTCGCGAGGTCCCGTTCGATGGCCTGCTCCGCGACCGCCTGCAGCAGCGCCGCCGCGTGCGCGTCGCTCTCGTGGTCGCTCAGCTGCAGCAGCGCGTAGTAGGGCGAGCGGTCGGCCAGCGGCGACCGGTGCGGCGCAAAGTGCCGCTCGACCAGTTCCAGGCACAGGTCGGAGAACAGCTCGAAGCCCGTCAGTGCCGGACCGGCCATCGACTGCGCCACTTCCAGGAGCGCCAGCGCCGCCTCCACCGAGCGCACCGCGAGCAGCGCCGTCCCTTCGCCCCGAGGCATCGGGAACGTCTTCAGGCAGGCCGCGGTGATCACGCCGAGCGTGCCTTCCGCGCCGATGAAGAGGTCGCGCAGGTCGTAGCCGGTGTTGTCCTTGCGCAGTCCGCGCAGGCCGTCCCACAACTCGCCCGAGGGCAGCACGACCTCGAGCCCGAGTGCCAGCTCGCGCGCGTTGCCGTAGCGCAGGACCTGCGTGCCGCCGGCGTTGGTCGACAGGTTGCCGCCGATCGTGGCAGTGCCCTGCGCGGCGAGGGACAGCGGAAACAGGCGCCCGGCCTCGGCAGCGGCTTCCTGCACGCGCTGCAGCGGACAGCCGGCTTCGACCGTTATCGTGTTGTTGACCGGGTCGACGGCGCGCACGCGATTCATGCGGCCCAGCGACAGCAGGATCGCGCGGCCGGTGTCGTCCGGCGTGCCGCCGCCGACGAGGCCGGTGTTGCCGCCCTGCGGCACGATCGGCGCGCGTGCCTGCACGCACAGCCTCACCACAGCGGCGACTTCGTCCGTGGTGGCGGGCCGCACGACGGCCTGCGTGCGGCCGGTGTAGCGCTTGCGCCAGTCCGTGAGATACGGCGCCGTGTCGACGGACTCCGTCAGCACGTTGGCCTGGCCGACCGTTGCTTTCAGCTGCTCGACGAGGTTCACGAGGCCGCTCTCCGCGCCTTGGCCGCCTGTTTCAGCGGGCGCAGGTAGACGATGGACGCGACGAAGAACAGCACCGCGAGCGCGATCTCGATGGCGGCGAGCAGGTTCACGGGCGCCGCGTCGAAGATGCGCACCGCGCCTTCGAGCACGTACAGCAACGACAGCATCAGCGCCCACTGCATCGTGTAAGGGTCGGCGCGCAGCAGCCCGCGCAGCGCGAGTGCCAGCGGCAGCGCCTTGAGTGCCAGCCAGGAACCCCCGGGACGCAGCGGCGCCAGCCACGTTTCCCACAGCAATGCGAGGGCGATCAGCGACAGCCAGGCGGCCACGGCGACGTGCCAGGCAACACGCTGGCGGGGAGAAATTTCAGGGCTCACGCGCGTCCCAGCGCGACGGCTGTCCGCGCGAGGCGCGCGCCGAGGGCCATCGCGAGGCGACGTTCCTCGCCGGTCAGCACGACCGGCGCGCCGCGCCGCCCGAGGTGGCTCGCGCCGTACGGCGTGCCGCCGCTGGACGTGCCGTCGAGGTCAGGTTCGGTGTACGGAATGCCGAGCACCAGCATCCCGTGGTGCAGCAGCGGAAGCATCATCGACAGCAGCGTCGCCTCCTGGCCGCCGTGCATCGAACTCGCGGAAGTGAACACCGCGGCCGGCTTGCCGGCGAGGGCGCCCGACAGCCACAGGCCGGACGTCGAATCGAAGAAGTGCTTCAACGGCGCCGCCATGTTGCCGAAGCGCGTCGGCGATCCGAGCGCGATCCCTCCGCACGCCTCGAGGTCCGCCAACTCGACGTACGGCGCGCCCGCCATGGGGACCGGCGGCGCGGCCGTCGTCACGACCGGCGCGACCGGAGGCACCGTCCGCAGGCGCGCCTGCGCGCCGTCGACGGCGTCGATGCCATTGGCGATTGCCTCGGCAAGGAGGCGGGTGGCGCCATGGCGGGAGTAGTAGAGGACGAGGATGTCCACGCGGGAAGGGCGAGGCAAAGTGAGAGGCTGGCATTATAGGAACCGCTGCTTCGCCCTCCCGCCCTCCGACCTTCCCCGATGCGCTTGCCCTTCGCCGATACGTTCGACCGCCACCCGCGCCTGCGCCGCGCACGCGAGGTGCTGTCGTTCGCGGGTGCGCGGGCGCGCGACGTCCGCATGGGGCAGGTCGCCGGCAGCCTGACGTTCGCGACGATGCTGTCGGTGGTGCCGATCTTCGCGGTCGCGCTGGCGCTCTTCACCACGTTCCCGCTGTTCGCGCGGTTCCGCGGCGAACTGGAGAACTTCCTTCTCAAGGTGCTCCCGGGCCAGATCTCGGGCACCGTGCTGCGCTACGTGAACGAGTTCGCGGCGCAGGCGACGGAACTGACGGCCGTCGGCCTGGCGTTCCTCGCCGTCACGGCGCTCACGATGATCGTCACGGTGGACCGGGTCCTGAACGACATCTGGCGCGTCCGCGACCGCCGGCCGTTCGGTCAGCGCGTGCTGATCTACTGGGCCATTCTGTCGCTGGGCCCCCTGGTGATCGGCGCGAGCCTGAGCGCCAGTTCGTTCCTGTGGTCGCAGTCGGCCGAAACCGTGGGGCAGTTGCCGCGGCTGCTGCGCCACCTGCTCGACTACGCGCCGGTCGTGCTCACCGGCCTTTCGTACGCGGCGCTCTACGTGCTCGTCCCCAATCGCAGCGTCTCCTGGCGCGACGCCCTGATCGGGGGCTTCATCGCCGCCATCCTCGCGGCGTTGGTCAAGGGCGCCTTCGGGGTGTTCGTGTCGCGCGGCGTCGTGCGATCGGTCTACGGTGCGTTCGCGGCGCTGCCGTTCTTCCTGATCTGGGTGTACCTCGCGTGGTACGTGCTGCTGTTCGGTGCGGCGATCGCCGCGACGCTGCCGCGGCTGCGCGCAACGCGCTTCTCGGACGAGTCGCGCGCGGGCAACCAGTTCGTCAGCGCCGTGGCGCTGCTGAAGGCTTTGTTCGACGCGAAGCGGGATGGCCGGTCAGCGCTGCCCACCAGCGAACTCGCGCGCGCCGTACGCACGCCGATGGACGAGGCCGAACTGCTGCTCGAGTCGCTCGAACGGCTGGGCTATGTGAGGCGCGCGGCCGCTACATTGAATGGGCGGGCGCGGGAGCAGGACTGGCTGCTCGTCTGCGACACCAGGACGATGACGCTCGCACCGGCTTTCGGCCGCTTCGCGATCGATCCGACCAACACGCTGTTGTCGGTGGCATCGGCTGGACTGGAGCCCGTCTGCCGGCGTTGGTCGGAGGCGGAGTGGCTCAAGGCGCCGATGGAGGAGTCGCTCGCTTCAGGCTAGGCCGCGAGCCGCGGAGTGTTCCCTTCGAGGCAGGTCAGGGCAACGGCCCGATCCGGGACAGCAGGCAGCGCCGGTTGCGGACCGCGCTGAGCAGGGCTTCGATGCCGAGGCCGCCGATGACAACGGCGGCCAGCACGGCGCCGACCGACAGGTCGTTCCGGGACGTCACCAGGATGGCGACTGCGACACCCACGAAGAACACGCCGATCACGAACGCCGCGCCGCGCTCCCGCGTGACCTGGCGCTGCGCCGGGCTCCGGTTGTCGCTCATGCGGGACGGGCCGTGCAGCGCAGGGAAAATGAAGTGCTCATCGTGGACCTCTGGATCGAGCGGCGGGCATGGATCTTACGGCGTGCCGACGCCGGTCAGGTCACGCTGAGCACGAGCGCCGCCGCGCCGAGCACCAGCACGCCGGCGGCGCGCTCGGTAAAGCGGGCAAACCGCGGATCGCTCGTCAGCCGCGCCGCGCGCGAAGCGAGGTAGCCGTAGCCGCCAAGGATGAAGAACTCAGGAACGATCGAGCCCGCAGCGAGCCATGCCATCTGCGGGCCGACCGGCAGCTTCGGGTCGACGAACTGCGGCAGGATCGACGCAAAGAACACCAGGGTCTTCGGGTTGGCGAGTTGCAGCGTCAGCCCGGACAGGTAGATCGCGCGCGGCGCGCCGCCGGAGCGCTCGTCGCGGGTCACGGCGATGGGCGAGGGCCGCCCGAACAGCGCCGACAGCCCGATGTAGACCAGGTACGCCGCGCCGAGCCACTTCACGGCGATGAAGAACGCCTTCGAAGTCGCCAGCACCGCGCCGAGCGCCGTCGCCGAGATCGCGAAGTAGATCGCGTTGGCGCTGAGGATCCCGAGCGTGGCGTGGATCGACTTGCGCGCCCCGTAGGTCAGTCCGCAGGCGATCACCAGCATGACGGCGGGACCGGGCGACAGCGACAGCGCCACCTCGGCCAGCACGTACAGCCAGAAGGTGTCCCAGTTGACCGCGTTGACCCAATGGGCCACGAGCTAGTCCGCGGGCGCTGGGAACGCGCGCCGCGCGAAGTCCACGATGGCGGCGCGCACGCCGTCCGGGTTCTCGGCCATCAGCGAATGGCCCGAGTGGGGCAGCGTCACGACCTGGGGTGAACGGCAGGCGTCGATCAGAGCCTTCGCCGCGCGCGGCGGCGTCATCGAGTCAGAACCGCCGAGCACGAACAGCACCGGGCATTGCAGTGATGCCGCCGTTTCGAATCCCGCCGCATAGCGGCTGCAGGCGACGAAGTCCGTCGGCAGCACGGTGCCGCCGTTGCGTTGCTGGATGCGCTGCATCAGGCGCAGGTTCTGCCACATCGTGGAGAACCCCGGCCCCGGGTTCGAAGGCTTGCGGTCGAATCCCGCGATCGACGGGCTGTGCGACCAGACGTTGATCATGTCCATCGCTTCGTCCGGCGCCTCGCGGGTGGCGTTCAGCAGCGGCTCGGCGACTCGCATCGGGAACGCCGTGGCGACGAGTGCGACACCACGGACAACCTCCGGCAGTCGCTTCGCCAGTTCGAGCGCGATCAGCGATCCCATGCTCTGGCCGACGGCGATGAACTGGCTGACCCTGGCAGACCGGAGCGCGTCGGCAATGCGGTCGGCGATCGCCTCGACGGTCTCGAGCGCGGGTCCTTCGCTGCGCATGTGGCCGGGCAGGTCGAGCGCGAGCACACCGTAGCCGTGATGGGCGAGATAGCGGCTCTGCAGGATCCAGACACTGTGATCGTGCTGCGCGCCGTGCAGGAAGACGACCGTGGGCTTCGCGGCGTCGAACGTCTTGCCGCCGGTATAGGCGTAGAGGCGGGGCGAGGTCGCGAGGTCCATCAGCCCACCTTCTGCGCGCGTTTCAGCGCCTGGGCGAGGTCGTCGAGCAGGTCGGCCGGGTCTTCGAGGCCGACGGACAGGCGGATCGTGCCCTGGGTGATGCCGGCCGCCTCCAACTGCTCGTCCGGCACCCGGAAGTGGGTCGTCGAAGCGGGGTGGATCACCAGCGATTTCGCGTCACCGACGTTGGCGAGGTGCGAGAACACCTGCAGCGACTCGACGAAGGCGCGGCCGGCTGCGCGGCTGCCCCTCATGTTGAAGCTGAACACCGCGCCGCATCCGCGCGGCAGCAGGCGCTGCGCGAGCGCGTGGTCCGGATGCGAGGGCAGTTCGGGGTACGCGACCGACTCGACCGCGGCGTGGCTCGCCAGGAACCCGACCACCTTGCGAGTGTTGTCGACGTGGCGCTGCATCCGAAGCGGCAGAGTCTCGAGCCCCTGAAGCAGGAAGAAGGCGGTGTGCGGGCTCATGCAGGCGCCGAAGTCGCGCAGCCCCTCGCGCCGGGCGCGCAGCAGGAACGGCGCGACCGTGCTCTCCTCGGCGAAGTTCATCCCGTGGAAGCCGACGTAAGGCTCGGTGAGCGTCGGGAATCTGCCGCTGGCGAGCCAGTCGAACGTGCCGCCGTCGATCAGCACGCCGCCGATTGCGACGCCATGGCCGCCGATGAACTTGGTCGCCGAGTGATAGACGAGGTCGGCGCCGTGATCGAACGGCGTCATCAGGAACGGCGTGGTGAACGTCGAGTCGACCATCAGCGGCAACCCCCGGCGGTGCGCGATGTCCGCAACCGCCGGGATGTCGAGCACGTCGAGCCCCGGGTTGCCGAGCGTCTCGCCGAACAGCAACTGCGTGTTCGGCCGGATCGACCGCTCCCAGGCGCCGAGGTCGCGCGGGTCGATGAAGGTCGTGTCGATGCCGAAGCGCGCGAGCGTGTAGCCGAGCAGGTTGTGCGATCCCCCGTACAGCGAGCGGCTGGCCACGATATGCGCGCCGGCGCCCATCAGCGTGGCGATCGCAAGGTGCAGCGCCGCCTGCCCGCTGGCCGTCGCGATCGCGCCGACGCCTTTCTCGAGTGCCGCCATGCGCTCCTCGAAAACGGCGACGGTCGGGTTCGAGATGCGCGAATACACGTGGCCGGAGCGCTCCATGTTGAAGAGCGCGGCCGCGTGGTCGGAGTCTTCGAAGACGTACGACGCGGTGGCGTAGATGGGCACTGCGCGGCTGCCCGTGGTCGGGTCGGGCGGCTGGCCGGCGTGGAGCGCGAGCGTGTCGAAACCTGGATAGCGAACGGGCATGGTGGCAGCCTGGTGCGTCGGAAGCCCGATGATGCCAAATCGGGCCGGCCGTATTGCGACCGCACATCGAAATCGCGTGCGTTTGCCATTGCGCATGCGGCCGCACGGGACTAGCGTGGAAGGCAGCGCAACGCGGCGGATGGAGGAGACGATGACGACAGTGACCGTGGCGGATTTGGACATCGCACTCCGCCGGCAACCCCTGATGCGGGAGTTCACGCCGGCCCAGTTCGACCAGTTGATGAACATCGCCGAACTGATGGACTTCGAGCCCAATGAAGTCATCCACCGCGAGGGCGACGAAAGCGACAAGCTCTTCCTGGTCGTCCGCGGGCACGTGGCGATCGAACTGGCCGGGCGCCTCGAGGTGCTGCGGGTCGAGACTGTCGGTCCGGGCGGCGAGTTCGGGTGGTCGTCGATGCTGCAGGGAGCGGGCCGCTACTTCCAGTCGCGCGCGCTCGACGGCGTCCAGGCCCTCGCGTTCGACGCCGCCGACCTGCGCCAGATGTGCGAGGAAGACCCGCGGTTCGGATACGCCCTGATGACGCGGCTGCTGGCCGTCGTCGCCGAGCGCCTGCAGGCCACGCGGCTGCAGATCGTCGACATGCACTGGACGCCCGCGAAGCGCGCCGGCGCGTAGTTCGAGCACGTCGACGGCCGAGGGGATCGCGGACCGGCATCGTCCGCGGCCCGGTCCGTCGACGGCGGATCGGCCCCTTAGACTCCGCGGATGGTCACGCGGAGTGCGTTGCATCCCCCGATCGAGCCGTTCGACAGCGGCATGCTGCCGCTCGACGACGTGCACACGATGTACTGGGAGGCGTCCGGCAAGCCTGACGGCGTTCCGGTGCTGTTCCTGCACGGCGGTCCCGGCGGCGGTTCGTCCCCCGAGCATCGGCGCTTCTTCGACCCGACGTTCTTTCGCGCGGTGCTGTTCGACCAGCGCGGTGCGGGAGCGTCGACGCCGGTGGGCGAAACGATCGGAAACACCACGCAGCAGCTGATCGACGACATCGAGCGCCTGCGGGAGTACCTCGGCATCGAGCGTTGGCTCGTCTTCGGCGGATCCTGGGGCAGCACGCTCGGCCTGGCGTACGGGCAGGCGCATCCCTCGCGCTGCCTGGGATTCCTGCTGCGCGGCATCTTTCTCGGTCGGCCGAGCGAAATCGACTGGTTCCTGCATGGGCTGAAGAACGTCTTCCCGGAGGCGTGGCACAAGTTCGCCGGGATGCTGCCGCAGGACGAGCGCCGGGACCTGCTGCGTGGCTACCTGAAACGGCTGTTCGACCTGGACCCGCGGGTGCACCTGCCGTATGCGCGCGCGTGGAGCGAGTACGAGGGCACCTGCTCGACGCTGCTGCCGAATCCGGAGCTCGTTCGTCACTTCACCGAGGAGGCGCTCGGGCTCGCGAGGCTGGAGGCGCATTACTTCGCGCACGAGTGCTTCCTCGGCCCCAATGAACTGCTGGGCCGGATCGACCGCATCCGCCACCTGCCGGCGTCCATCGTGCAGGCGCGCTACGACATGGTGTGCCCGATCGTGAACGCCGACGACCTCGCGCGTGCGTGGCCCTCGGCCCGCTACGTGATCGTTGCCGACGCGGGGCACTCGGTGTGGGAGCCGCCGGTGCGCGCGGCGGTGATCGCCGAACTCGAACACCTCAAACACCACCTGATGGAGGCCTGATGCCACGCTTTGCCGCGAACATCAGCACGCTGTATCCCGAACATCCGCTGCCCGATCGCATCGGCGCCGCGGCTCGTGACGGCTTCGCCGCGATCGAAGTCCAGTCTCCGTATGCGGTCGGAGCAACCGAGTTGCGGCGCGCGCTGAACGAAGCCCGGACGCAACTGGTCCTGATGAACGCCCCGCAAGGCGACATGGACGCGGGGGAGCGCGGCCTGGCCGCGCTGCCGGGCCGCGAAGCGGAGTTCGAGGCGTCGATCGCCGAGGCCGTCGACTACGCCCGGGCCGTCGAGGCGCCGCGCGTGCACGTGATGGCAGGCAAGCCCGCCGCAGGAACGAACCCCGCGGAAGCGGAGCGCGCTTTCGTGCGGAACCTGCAGCGCGCCTGCGCGGCCTTTGCGCCTCACGGCATCCGCGTGATGATCGAGCCGATCAACACGCGCGACATGCCGGGCTACTTCCTGACGATTCCCGAGCAGGCCGAGGCGATCATCGCGCGCGTCGGCGCGGCCAACCTGGCGCTGCAGTTCGACGTCTATCACGCGCAGATCATGGTCGGCGACGTGTCGAAGCGCATCGAACGCCTGTTCCCCCGGATCGGCCACGTCCAGATCGCGGGTGTCCCGGAGCGCCACGAGCCGGACACCGGGGAGGTCAACTACCCCGCGGTGTTCCGCTTGCTGGACCGACTCGGCTACGCGGGCTGGGTCGGATGCGAGTACCGCCCGGCGCGCGGGGCGTCGCCTGGCGGGACGTCGGCCGGACTGGGCTGGCTGCGCCGCGGCTGATCCGCTCGGTCGTCGCGCGTATCGGGCGCTTGGCGTCGCCTCCCGGCGAGGCTACGATGCCCCTCCAGTTCAACCGCCGCGCGGCCCCTCCGGTTCCTCGCGCGCGCCGAGGAGGCACCGATGAAAGTCGCCGACATACTGCGAGTCAAGGGCAACGCCCTGTTCACGGTGACGCCGGACACGCCGCTTTCGCACGCGTTGGCGATGATGGCCGAGCAGGACATCGGCTCGGTGGTCGTGATGGAGTACGGCGAACTGGTTGGCATGCTGACCTTTCGCGAGGTCATCAACCGCGTCCACGCCAACGACGGTGCCGTCGGCGACATTCGCGTGCGCAAGGTGATGGACGACTCGCCGCTGACCATCACGCCGGCGACCGACGTGATGGAGGTGCGGCGGCTGATGCTCGAGCGGCATGCGCGCTACCTGCCGGTGCTCGACGGCCGCACGCTGGCCGGTGTCATTTCCTTCTATGACGTTGCCCGGGCGGTGCTCGAGGAGCAGAGCTTCGAGAACCGCATGCTCAAGGCGTACATCCGCGACTGGCCCGAGCCCGAGGAGGCGCGGTCCTAGTGCGCCCCGGTTCCGCCGGACCGCTGCCCGACGGCTTCCGGGTTGCTGTTGTCGGCGCCGGCGTTTCCGGCCTCATCTGCGCGAGCACGCTGAAGGTGCGGGGCGCGCACGTCGTCGTCTTCGAATCCGCCCGCCGCCCCGGCGGCCGCGCCGCCACCGAGATCACGCCGGCCGGCAGCTTCGACCACGGTACCCAGTTCTTCACGGCGCACAGCGCCGATTTCGACGGGCTCGTATCGGAGTGGTGCGGCGATGGGCTGGTCCAGCCGTGGACGGCGCAGGTGATCGCGGTCGAGGGAGAAGGTGCGGTGGACAAGACCGCATCGGCCCGGCGCTACATCGTCCGCGAGGGCATGCAGGCGCTCGGCCGCAGGCTGGCGGCCGATGTCGACGTGCGGTTCGACGTCATGGTCGCGTCCGTGACGAAGCAAGGCAATTCGTGGCATCTGCTCGATGCGCAGGGCAAGAGCCTCTCGCATGGCGGCTACGACGCGGTCGTGCTGGCGGTTCCGCAGCCGGCCGCGCTTCTCGGCGCCGCCCCCGAACTGGCCCGGCGCGCGAAGCAGATCGTCTGGCAGCCTTGCTGGGCGGCGTTGCTGGCGATCGAGCCGGCGAGCGGTTTCGATTTCGGCGGCGCCTTCGTCAATGATCATCCGGCACTCGCGTGGGTCACGCGCGAGGAGTCGAAGCTCTCGCCGCGGTCGGCGCTCGGCGAGCGCTGGGTGTTGCATGCGACGCCCCGGTGGTCGGCGCTGCATCTGAATCACTCCGTCGACGACGTCGCCGCCACGCTCGCCGGCGCGTTCGCGAGCCGCTTCAACTTCAGTTTCCGGCCCGCGTTCCTGACCGCGCGGCGCTGGCTCACCGCCACGCCTGCGAATCCGCTGAAGCAGGCTTTCCTGTGGGACCCGACCCTGCGCATCGGCGCGGTCGGCGACTGGTGCGGCGGCCCGCGGCTCGAGGGCGCCTTCATGTCGGGCCGCTCGCTTGCACAGGCCATCAGCGCGTAGCCGCTCGCGCCGCGAACCCCGATAATTGTGCTGCGCCCGGGGAGGGCGGGGAGTGGAGTTGAGCGCGGGAAGCCAGTTCGACCTGTTGCGGCAGCGGCGATTCGCGCCGCTGTTCTGGGTGCAGTTCCTCGGCGCGGCGAACGACAACGTCTTCAAGTTCGCGTTCACGCTGCTCGCCACATACGGCGCGTCGAGCTGGGGCGGCGTGGACGCGAGGCTGGCAGGATTCCTGATCGGGGGCCTGTTCATCGCGCCCTTCGTGCTCTTCTCCGCGACGAGCGGCCAGCTGGCGGATCGCCTCGAGAAGTCCTGGCTCATCCGCCGGGTGAAGGAAGCGGAAATCGTGATCATGCTGATCGCCGCGGCCGGGTTCCTGCTGCAGGTGCCGGCGCTGCTGTACCTCACGGTCTTCCTGATGGGGCTGCACTCGACCGTGTTCGGCCCGGTCAAGTACTCCTACCTGCCGCAGCACCTCGACACGCACGAGATCACGGGCGGCAACGGGCTGGTGGAGATGGGGACTTTCGTCGCCATCCTCTTCGGGACGATCGGCGGCGGCTTGCTGATCAACCAGTTCGGGCCGAGCGGTGCCGCCGCCACCGCTGCGGCGGTCCTCGTCATCGCGGTGCTCGGCCGTGCCGTGGCTCAGTTGGTTCCGCTGTCGCCCGCCGCGGACCCGAGCCTGCGGATCAACTGGAATCCGATCACCGAGACCACGGCCAACCTCCGGATCGCGCACTCGAGCCCCGCGGTGTTCAACTCGATCCTCGGCATTTCGTGGCTCTGGTTCTTCGGCTCGATCTTCCTGACCAGCTTCACGCCGTTCGCGCGCGAGAACCTCGGCGGCGACGAGGGCGTGGTCACGTTCCTGCTCGCGGTGTTCTCGTTCGGCATCGGCACCGGCTCGCTGGTGACCGAGCGGCTGTCGGGTCGCAAGGTGGAGATCGGCCTCGTGCCGCTGGGATCGATCGGCATGACCGTGTTCGCCGTCGACCTCTATTTCGCTTCGCGCGGCTTCGCGGCGATGCAGGGCGCGACGCTCGTCGAGTTCCTCCGCCACGACGGCGCCTGGCGCATCGCGTTCGATCTCGCCGCGCTGTCGTTCTTCGGCGGCCTGTACTCGGTGCCGCTCTACGCCCTGATCCAGAGCCGCGCCGAGAAGACGCACGTCGCGCGCATCGTCGCAGCCAACAACATCCTGAACGCGTTGTTCATGGTGACGGCGTCACTCATGGCGGCGGCGCTGCTCTCCGCGGGACTGACGATCCCGCAGCTGTTCCTGGTCACCGCCGTCCTGAACGCCGCCGTGGCGGCCTACATCTATCGCCTCGTGCCGGAGTTCCTGCTGCGCTTCGTCGCCTGGGTCCTTGCCCACACGCTGTACCGGGTGCGGTCGATCGAGACGGACCGCATCCCGGAGCAGGGCGCGGCCGTGCTGGTGTGCAACCACGTCAGCTTCGTCGACGCGATCGTCATCATGGGCGAGAGCCCGCGGCCGATCCGCTTCGTGATGGACCACCGGATCTTCAGGGTTCCGTTGATGAACTGGTTCTTCCGGAACGCCAAGGCGATCGCGATCGCGCCCGCGAAGGAGGATCCGACGATGCTGGAGAAGGCCAACGTGCGCATCGACGCGGCGCTCGCCGACGGCGACCTCGTCTGCATCTTCCCGGAAGGACGGATCACCGACACCGGCGAGATGTACCCGTTCAAGCAGGGCGTCGCGCGGATCGTCGAACGCAATCCCGTGCCCGTGATCCCGATGGCGCTGCGCGGCCTGTGGGGCTCGTTCTTCTCGCGCTTCGGCGGCGCCGCGTTCTCGCGGCCGATCGACGCGCGCCTGCGCCGCGGACTGCGGTCCAGGGTCGAGTTCATCGTCGGCGAACCGGTTCCGGCGGCACAGGCCTCGCCTGAGCTGTTGATGCAGCGCGTCGCGGAACTTCGGGGCAGCGAACGCTGAGGGCCGGGTGTCGAGCGTTCGGATTGCCCTGGGTTTCCTGCAGGGTGCGTCGGCGACCCTCGTACAATCCGTCGCCATGTCCTCCACGCTCGGCCATCTCTTCCGCGTCACCAACTTCGGCGAATCGCACGGCCCGGCGATCGGCTGCGTGATCGACGGCTGTCCGCCGGGGCTGCCGCTGTCGGCCGCCGACCTGCAGCCCGATCTCGACCGGCGCCGGCCGGGCACGTCGCGCCATGTGACGCAGCGGCGCGAGTCCGACGAGGTCGAGATCCTCTCGGGCGTCTACGAAGGCGTGACGACCGGCACTCCCATCGCGCTGCTCATTCGCAACGCGGACCAGCGCAGCAAGGACTACGAGAACCTCCTCGACACATTCAGGCCCGGGCACGCGGACTACACCTACTGGCGCAAGCACGGCCTGCGCGACCCGCGCGGTGGTGGACGCTCGTCGGCCAGATTGACGGCGCCGATGGTCGCCGCCGGCGCGGTGGCGAAGAAGTGGCTGCAGGCGACGCACGGCACGCGCGTTCGCGGTTGCATGGAGCAGATCGGCGAGGTCGTCATTCCCTTCATGAGTTGGGACGACGTCGAAGGCAACCCGTTCTTCGCGCCGGATGCCGGGTCGGTCGCCGAACTCGAGGCATACATGGACGCGCTGCGCAGGAGCGGCGACTCGGTCGGCGCGCGGTTGCGCGTCACCGCGAGCGGAGTTCCGGTCGGCCTCGGGGCACCGCTTTACGACAAGCTCGATGCCGACATCGCTTACGCGATGATGGGCATCAACGCGGTCAAGGGCGTCGAGATCGGCGCCGGCTTCAATGCGGTGACGCAGAAGGGCTCCGAGCACGGCGACGAACTGCTGCCCGACGGCTTCGCCACCAATCACGCCGGTGGCGTGCTCGGCGGCATTTCGACCGGGCAGGACATCGAGGTCTCGATCGCGATCAAGCCGACGTCGAGCATTCGCCTGCCGCGCCGTTCCATCGATCGCGCGGGCGAACCGACCGTCGTCGAAACGCACGGCCGCCACGATCCCTGCGTCGGAATTCGCGCCACGCCGATTGCCGAGGCCATGCTGGCGCTGGTGCTGATCGACCACGTGCTGCTGCATCGCGCGCAGAACGCCGACGTGCGGCACGATGTCCCGCCGATCCCGGCGGCCTCGCGCTCCCGCTGATGTCGAATCGCGCCGCGGCTCCCGACCCCGCCGGTCGGCGGCTGGGGATGTTCTTCGGCGCGTACTTCGCGCTGGTCGGGATACTCGGGCCGTACATGCCGCTGTACTTCGAGCAGCGCGGCCTGACGGCGGTGCAGATCGGCCTGCTGGTGGCGATGGCGCAGGCGATGCGGATGGTCGGGCCGAACCTGTGGGGCTGGCTCGCCGACCGTTCGGGGCACCGTACGCGCATCCTGCGCACCACATCGCTCGCGCTCGTCGTGTCGTTCGCGCTGCTCTTCTTTCCCGGCGGCTTCGGCTTCGTGTTCGCCGCGATGGCGCTGGTGAACTTCTTCCAGACCGCGCAGATGCCGGTGGCCGAGGCGCTGGCGTCGGCGCAGTTGCGAGGGCAGGCCGACGCGGCGACCCGTTACGGCCGGTTGCGCGTGATGGGTTCGATGGCGTTCGTTGCGGTCGTGCTTGCCTCGGGCCCATTGTTCGACCGCGTCGGGATGGAGGCCGCGCTGTGGGTGTGCATCGGGCTCGCGCTGCTGCTGCTCGGAGCGTCGTTCGGCGTGGTCGAGCAGCACGCCGTCGAATTGCCGCACGAGCGCGTGTCGGTGAGGGCGCGCCTGAGGGAGCCGCGCGTCCGCTGGTTCCTGGCGTCCGCCGCCCTGATGGTGTTCGCGCACGGCGCGCTTTACACCTATCTTTCGCTGTACCTCGCGCAGCTCGGCTACAGCAAGACGGCGATCGGAGCGTTCTGGGTCGTCAGCGTCGTGCTCGAGATCGCGTTCTTCCTCACGCAGGGCAAGTGGTTCGCGCGCTTCGGCGTGTTCCCGCTGATGATCTTCGCATTCGGGGTCGCCGCGGTCCGGTTCCTGCTGATTGCGGGATTGGCGACGGTGTGGTGGATCCTGGTGCTGGCCCAGGCGATGCACGCGGTAACGTTCGCGGTGCACCACAGCGCTTCCATATTGACGATCCAGCGCTGGTTCCCGGGACGGGCGGCGGCGCGGGGCCAGGCCCTCTACATCAGCATGGCGTACGGGCTCGGTGGTACGGTGGGCAGCCTGGTTGCCGCGTGGCTGTGGTCCGCCGCTGGTCCGTCCTGGGCTTTCGTTGCCGGCAGCGCGGGCGCGGTCCTCGGCTTCTGGGCGGCGGTGCGAACACGGCGAGCCGATCGCGACCGGGCGAAGCCGCACAGCGTGAACCTCGAACTCGACAGGAGTGTGAACGGATGAATCGGATCAGAGCGGCTGTCGCGGCCGCTGCGTTGTCGGTGCTCAGCGTCGGCTGCCAGTCGGAACAAACGACCCAGGGCGGCGTCGTGGGCGTCGACCGCAAGCAGCCGATGACGTCGCTCGTCAGCGCGAAGGAAGTCGAGCAGCAGGCGTCGCAGGAGTATGCGCAGTTGATGGCGCAGGCGCAGAAGAAGGGCCTGCTGAACCAGAATCCGCAGCACGTCCAGCGGGTGCGGACGACGGCGCAGCGCCTGGTCCCGCACGTCAGCGCGTTCCGGCCGGACGCGCTGGACTGGAAGTGGGAAACCAACGTGCTGACGTCGAAGGACGTCAACGCGTGGTGCATGCCTGGCGGAAAGATCGCGGTCTATACCGGCCTGATCGAGCGCCTGGACCTGACCGATGCCGAACTCGCGGCGGTGATGGGCCACGAGATCGCGCATGCGCTGCGCGAGCATGCGCGCGAACGGATCAGCCGCCAGATGGCGACGCAGACCGGAACGGCGATCGGCGCCGTCGCGCTGGAGATCCTCACCGGCATCCGCATCGACCCGAACCTCGCCGGCACGGTGTCGCAGGCCGCGTTCGTGCTGCCGAACAGCCGCGAGGCCGAGCAGGAGGCCGACCGCATCGGGGTCGAACTCGCCGCGCGCGCGGGGTATGACCCACGCGCCGCAGTGACCCTCTGGCAGAAGATGGCCAAGCTCGGCGGCAGCGCTCCGCCGCAGTGGCTCTCGACGCACCCGAGCAACGAAACGCGCCTGCAGGACCTCGAGGTCTACACGCAGAAGGTGATGCCGCTGTATCGCGCGGCGGTGCGGTAGGGCCTGTTGACGCCTGGATCGCCCATGCGCGAGCCAAGCGGTGACACGCGCTAGGCGATGACGAGGTCGGCGCGCGCCGTCTGCCGGGTGGCGCGGGCGAGCGGGTGCGCGTCCGGCGTGGCGGGACCGAAGCGCAACGTCAGCGCGGCCTGCTCGTCGGCGTTCAGGCGCGCAAACAGGAAGTCGGTCCGATTGCCCGGATCGTCCGGCAGGTAGAACTGCGTGGCGAGCACGCGCCCGTCGGCAGCCTGCACGCGGACGTGGATGTGCGGCGTGCGTCCGGGGTAGGCGACCGGACGAATCGTGCGGAAGTGAAAGGAGCCGCCGGCGTCCGTCGCGGCCACTCCGTAACCCTGGAAGTCGGGATCGCGCTGGGACTCGGCGCCGCCGTCCGGATGGTGATAGACGGCGAAGGCGTCGCACTGCCAGATCTCGACCGCGGCGTTGGCCACCGGGCCGCCGCGGCGGTCGAGGACCCGGCCGGTGAGGTACACCGGAATGCCCTGGGTCCGCACGCGATCGCCGTCCAGCCGCAGCAGGTCCGCATCGGTTTCGCGCGGCCGTTCGGACGCGCGGCGGGGATAGAAGGGGCCGAGCGCCTGCGCCGGCGTGACACCGGCGGTCGGCCGGGCGCGCGCGAGCGGAAGCGCGACGGCACCGGCGATGCCGGCGACGAACAGGCGGCGCTCCATCGTGCTTCGATTGTTCTTGCGTTCGCTCACTGGGCTAACCTCCGCGCTGCGCGCTCATGTGGACCCCTCGCTCATCCTGCTGCCTGAGACATGTTCGCGGGGCATTGCGTTCCGGATCGGCCGCGTCCGGATGGCATAATCGTTTCTGACGCCGGGCCTTTTCCCGGCGCGATTTTTTCAGGCATGGCCGCCGCGCGCACACTGTACGACAAGCTCTGGGACGATCACGTCGTTCACGTCGAGGAAGACGGGACGACCGTTCTGTACATCGATCGCCACCTGGTCCACGAAGTGACGAGTCCGCAGGCGTTCGAAGGGCTGCGTCTCGCGGGCCGCAGGCCGTGGCGCATCAGCTCGATCATAGCGACGGCCGACCACAACACGCCGACGACCGACTGGGACCGCGGCTACGAGGGCATCGCCGATCCGGTCTCGAAGGAGCAGATCGTCGAGCTCGACAGCAACATCAGGCAGTTCGGGGCGGCGGCTTACTTCCCGTTCCTCGACAAGCGCCAAGGCATCGTTCACGTGATGGGACCGGAGCAGGGCGCGACGCTGCCGGGAATGACCGTGGTCTGCGGCGACTCGCACACCAGCACCCACGGGGCGTTCGGGGCGCTGGCCTTCGGCATCGGCACCAGCGAGGTCGAGCACGTGCTCGCCACGCAGACGCTGCTGATGAAGAAGGCGAAGAACTTGCTGGTGCGCGTCGAAGGCAGGCTGCCGAAGGGCTGCACCGCGAAGGACATCGTGCTCGCGATCATCGGCCGCATCGGCACGGCGGGAGGCACCGGCTACGCGATCGAATTCGCCGGCGGCGCCATCGAGGCGTTGTCGATGGAAGGCCGGATGACCGTCTGCAACATGGCGATCGAGGCCGGTGCCCGCTCGGGCATGGTCGCGGTGGACGAGAAGACCATCGAGTACGTGCGCGGACGGCCGTTCTCGCCCGAAGGCGCGATGTTCGAGCCGGCGGCGGCCGCGTGGCGCCAGTTGCGCTCGGACCCCGGCGCACGCTTCGACCACGTCGTCGAACTGCGAGCGGAGGAGATCGAGCCTCAGGTGACCTGGGGCACGTCGCCGGAGATGGTCACGACGGTCAAGGGCCAGGTGCCCGATCCCGAGGCGGAGAAAGACCCCGTGAAGCGCGAAGGCATCGAGCGCGCCCTGAAGTACATGGGCCTGACGCCGAAGACACCGATCACCGCGATCCGCGTCGACAAGGTCTTCATCGGCTCGTGCACGAACTCGCGCATCGAGGACCTGCGCGAAGCGGCCTGGGTCGTGAAGCGACTCGGCAAGCGCGTGGCTTCGAGCGTGAAACTGGCGATGGTCGTTCCGGGCTCGGGCCTCGTGAAGGCACAGGCCGAGAAGGAAGGGTTGCACGAGATCTTCAAGGCGGCCGGCTTCGAGTGGCGCGAACCGGGCTGCTCGATGTGCCTCGCGATGAACGCCGACCGTCTCGAGCCGGGCGAACGCTGCGCGTCGACCAGCAACCGCAATTTCGAGGGCCGCCAGGGAGCGGGCGGCCGCACGCATCTGGTTTCGCCCGCGATGGCCGCGGCAGCCGCGATCGAGGGACATTTCGCTGACGTAAGGAGACTCCAATGAAGCAACTGCTCGTCGTTCTGATCGCCGCTCTCGTCGCTGCATTCGCGACCACGGGCTGCAACACGGTGGCTGGCATGGGCAAGGACATCGAGGCCGCCGGCGGGGCCGTCGACAAGGCCGCGACGGACACCAAGAAGAAAATGTAAGGAGCGGTCCTGGACGCCTTCACCGTTCATCAGGGACTGGTCGCGCCGCTGGATCGCGCGAACGTCGACACCGACGCGATCATCCCGAAGCAGTTCCTGAAATCGATCAGGCGGACCGGCTTCGGCCCGAACCTGTTCGACGAGTGGCGTTACCTGGACCATGGCGAGCCGGGCATGGATCACTCGAAGCGGCCGCTGAACCCGGACTTCGTGCTGAACCAGCCGCGCTACCAGGGGGCGACCATCCTGCTCGCGCGCAAGAACTTCGGCTGTGGCTCTTCGCGCGAGCACGCGCCGTGGGCGTTGCAGCAGTACGGCTTCCGGGCGGTGATCGCGCCGAGTTTCGCCGACATCTTCTTCAACAACTGCACGAAGAATGGCCTGGTGCCGGTGGTGCTGCCGGAAATCGTGATCGACCGCCTGTTCCACGAGGTCGCGGCTCATCCGGGCTACCGGCTCACGGTCGACCTGCCGCGGCAGAAGCTGGTGGAGGCCGACGGCCGCGAGCACGACTTCGACGTCGCGCCGTTCCGCAAGTACTGCCTGGTCAACGGGTTGGACGACATCGGGCTGACGCTGCGCCACAAGGACAAGATCGCGGCGTTCGAGAAGGAACGGCTGATGAAGCAGCCGTGGCTCGCCAGGACGAGCTGATCACTCCACTTCGTTCCGGTGCGGGCAGGGGCGGGGTGAACAACAACCGGTCCGCGCGGGAAATTGCATGAAGATCGCAGTCCTGCCGGGCGACGGCATCGGCAAGGAGATCGTGGCCGAGGCCGTCAAGGTGCTGCAGGCGCTGGGTGAGCGCTTCGAACTCGAGTTCGCCGACGTCGGCGGCACGGCGTACGAAGCGCACGGGCATCCCCTGCCGGACGCGACGCTGAGGCTCGCGCAGGCAGCCGACGCGGTGCTGTTCGGCGCGGTTGGTGACTGGAAGTACGACAAGCTCGAGCGCGCGCTGCGCCCCGAGCAGGCGATCCTCGGGCTGCGCCGGAACCTCGGCCTGTTCGCGAACTTCCGGCCGGCGCTCTGCTATGCGGAGCTCACGCATGCCTCCAGCCTGAAGCCCGAGCTCGTCGCCGGGCTGGACATCCTGATCGTGCGCGAGCTGACCGGCGACATCTACTTCGGCCAGCCGCGCGGCCGGCGCCTGGCCCCGGACGGCCCGTTCGCCGGGCAGCAGGAGGCGTTCGACACGATGCGCTACAGCCGCCCGGAAATCGAGCGGATCGCGCACGTTGCGTTCCAGGCGGCGCGCCGGCGCAATCGCAAGGTCACCAGCGTGGACAAGGCCAACGTGCTCGAGACCTTCCAGTTCTGGAAGGACGTCGTGACCGAGGTCCACGGCCAGTATCCCGATGTCGAACTCGAGCACATGTACGTCGACAACGCCGCCATGCAGCTCGTCCGGGCGCCGAAGAAGTTTGACGTGATCGTCACCGGGAACATGTTCGGCGACATACTCTCCGACGAAGCCGCCATGCTGACGGGATCGATCGGCATGCTCCCTTCGGCGTCGCTCAATGAGCGGAACCAGGGGCTGTTCGAGCCATCGCACGGCAGCGCGCCCGACATCGCCGGGAAGGGGGTCGCCAATCCACTGGCGACGATCCTGTCAGCGGCGATGATGCTGCGCTACTCGCTCGACCGGGCCGAGCAGGCCGACCGGATCGAGGCCGCTGTGCGAAAAGTCCTGGGGCAGGGACTGCGCACCGCGGACATCTGGAGCGCGGGCACGAAGAAGGTCGGGACCAAGGACATGGGCGACGCGGTGGTCGCGGCGCTGAACGGATAGACGACAGGCAGACAGCCGGCAGGGGCGAGGGAAATGAAAGTAGGCATCGTGGGTTGGCGCGGCATGGTGGGCTCCGTGTTGATGGAGCGCATGACCGCGGAGCGGGACTTCGAACTCTTCGACTCGGTGTTCTTCAGCACGTCGAACGCCGGCGGCG
>Ga0209254_10001059_pt1 | contig 24320 bp, 25 predicted proteins | sample FrelakmetDIP11DI_FD_187148 | JGI IMG/M metagenome (GOLD analysis project Ga0209254, IMG submission 187148) | Freshwater lake sediment microbial communities from the University of Notre Dame, USA, for methane emissions studies - DIP11 DI (SPAdes)... | ecosystem: Environmental > Aquatic >...
ATCCTGTAATTCATAAAATATTTCCCAGTCTTCGTAAACAGGCGCAACACCGGTATTTTTCCAACTCAATTGAATGGTATTCACTGTAGCAGCATTCAATGATTTTGGTAAGATCCCCTGTTCCAGAATGATCCTGTAGCCCGAAAGTTTCCAGGCCATCCGCATACTGTCACGTCCCTGTACATCAGCATTTTCTCCGCAATAGTTACCATTACCAACCATTGAAGCGTGGTAGAATTTTACCTGCCGCGGCAAATCATAAAATGCACAAGGACCGTCTCTTTTAGTTCTGCCACAACCTCCTTCCCCTAATACCGGTGCATATTTCCACCGGTTCATAATAGCAGTGTCAAAACGAAGGTTTTTATAAACCGTATAATTCTTTTCCAGCCAACCTGAAATATAATTTTCTTTCCAGCCCCAGTTATCCCTTCTCCATCCAAGTTTGCCCCATTTGTTAGCTGCAGTTAGCGCATGATAACCTACTGATGCAGGCACAAGTGTATTGGGTAGCTTTTCTCCATCAAATGCCGAAATGTTTGCCACCATTGGAACATCCTGAAAGGCCTTTATATGCGCATCGATAATCCGTATCAACGAAGCAGCTATCGGCCTTCTGCCTGCAGGATAATCAGCTGCGGAATTGATGACACCACTCATATGCCATTCTCCATAGGAGCCAAATCCCCGAATATCAATATAACCCAACGCCTTTTTATAGCTAACTCCTACGAAACTGGACTTTTCAATATGATCACTGAGGGCAACCAGCAAAGCCTCAAAACGGGATAAAAAATGTTCTGAATTGTAATTGGGTACCCAAAAAGAATTATCAATTGGTGAGATGAAATCTTTACCGGATACACCATCTGCCTGCATCAGGTTATGCAGATACATCGGATAACACATCTTAGCCCCATCATCCTCGGGACCTTCCTGTTGCCCCGGATACTGGGCCATAAGACCAAATCCAACTTTCTGCCTGGATTTTATTGCTTCCCGAAAAATATTATCAATCCTGCTAAAATCATAGACTCCTGCATCTCGTTCCAGTTGGTCCCATTGAATCCCGGACCGATGGTATATATCCATCGGCGGCTGTAGTGCAGCATCAGTTGGGTTATTGATCATTTCTGAAGGAGTACTGAAATGCCAGCGTTCTGCACCCCTGAAAGGTGATATGATATCAGGGTCTGAAAAAGGAATGGGATCAAATATAATTCGGCTATTCGTTACCGTATCAAGTGCTTCTTCTTCAGGCAAAGCCACTTCAGTGACAATTTCAGGTTTCTGTAAAATGGTATTAGCGATTACGGATACGATGATAACACCAAAAATAGCCAGGTATATGATTCGGTTGATTCTGCGCCTGGTAGTTGACTTTATGCGTGACATTTCCATCGGTTGCATTTAGTGTATAAAAATACATTTTTTAACCCGTTACTGAAATATCCAGTAACAGTTACATGAAAACAAGGTATATTCCATTGAACCTTAATATGTATTATAAAATTATCAGTGGTTAAATTGCCTTGCCTCAACACCTTATCTTTGTTTTATGACTTACCAGGAAACCTTGGAGTATTTATACAACCGATTACCCATGTTCAGCAGGATCGGATCTGCAGCTTATAAAAAAGACCTCACCAATACCATTGAGCTTTGTTCATTCCTTGGAAACCCGGAAAATAAATTCAAAACAATTCATATAGCCGGAACAAACGGGAAAGGTTCCGTGAGTCATATGCTTGCCGCCATTCTTCAAAAAGCAGGATACAAAACCGGGCTGTATACATCTCCTCATCTAAAAGATTTCAGGGAACGTATTAAAATAAACGGAGAGTTGATCTCAGAAGCATTTGTTGTATCATTTACACAGCAAATAGATCCAATGATCAGTAAAATATCTCCTTCTTTTTTTGAAATTACGGTTGCTATGGCTTTCCAGTATTTTGCCGACAACAAGGTAGATATTGCCGTTATTGAAACCGGACTTGGCGGGCGTCTGGACTCGACCAATGTCATAACACCTGAAATTTCTGTTATTACCAATATTGGGTGGGACCATATGAACCTGCTTGGAGATACCCTTAAAGCGATCGCAGGAGAAAAGGCAGGCATCATTAAAAAACAAGTCCCGGTTGTCATCGGCGAAACTCAACCTGAGACAAAACAGGTTTTCCTGGAAAAAGCACATACAGAAAATGCGCCAATATCTTTCGCAGACCATGCCCGCTATACGGCAAACTGGCAGTACGATCACCATCTGCTTCATCTGGATATTATGGAAATTGCAAATCAGCAAATAACACAATACAAACTCGATCTTTCCGGATATTACCAGGCAAAAAACCTGGTCACCGTTCTCGAAGCAGTGAACCAACTTCAGAAAAAAGGGTGGAAACTCAACCAGGAAGAAATTCACCAGGGCCTTGAGCATACTAAGAAAATAACCGGATTACATGGCAGGTGGGAAACCATTCATCTCCACCCGCAGGTAATTCTTGACGTTGCCCATAATGAAGCTGGCATGAAACAGATTGTTGCACAACTTGAGTTGATGCAATTCAAAAACCTGCATATAATAATCGGTATGGTTAAAGACAAAGACGTGGACAAAGTTCTTTCTCTGCTTCCCCCAAATGCGCGCTATTATTTTACCCGCGCTCAGATTCCCCGGGCCATGCCGGAAGATATGCTTGCCGAAAAAGCAAAAGCGTTTAACCTTACAGGTAAACATTATAAAGAAGTTCATGAAGCAATTGCAGATGCTTTACAGCATTCGGTTAATGAAGACCTCATATTAATTTGCGGAAGTGTTTTCCTTATTGGAGAAGTAGAACCGGGAAAAATAAAAGGCAATTAATCATAAAACTCATACCTCCCAAAAGTTCAAAAAGTAAGCTCGCCCATTTTTGCCAAAGCATAAAACAAAGCTGTGGTGTGCATGCTTTGTACTATTTCATTTTCCTTCAGCATCCGCTTAACCTCTGCCAGCGATAAAAGATGGACTTCAATATCTTCAAAATCATCCAACTCAGGACGGGAAGTTTTTTCACCTCCTGTAGCCAGGTAAAAATGCATCCAGTTATTATGGGTCGATGGATTTGCCGAAGTTTTGCCGAGGTATTTATACTCTTTGAAAACATAACCGGTTTCTTCTTTCAATTCGCGGGCAATTGCATCTTCCAAACTGGCATCACCCGGGTCAACACATCCGCCGGGGATTTCAAACATGGTTAATTCAAGCCCATGACGATATTGCTTTTCGAACACAAATTTCCCTTCGCTGGTAATTGCCACTGCGGTCACCCAGGTTGGAAATTCATACACATAATATGGGGTGATAAGCTTGCCATCAGGGCGTTCACAGGTATCCTTCCTTACAGTAAACCAGGTTTCCTTAAAAAGATATTCTGAAGCCAGCGTTTTCCAGTTCATATGCATTAATCATTAATCCGATTCTATGAAATTCTATCCTGGTGCAGTACTTGAAAACCAACCTACCATCCCATCCTTTCCCTCAGTGCGTTTATATGTGCGGTATGATGCCTTCCATGCCAGGCATATGTACCCAACAATTCCCAAAGCGTCATAACTTTATTATGCTGAGGGTGTATAACGGTCCTGTTCCAGCCGGATTGCTGAAAATTTTTAAGCAGGTCGTACCAGCGCGTGTGTAACGCATGCAGTAATGTAAGGGAAATATTTACAGGTACATGTTCCACATCACATAATAGCGCCCACTTTTCTTCATCATAAGGCTTGATTGTTGGCTGATCCTCAGTAAGGCCAAGCTTGAATCTGATATAGGCATTCATATGACTGTCGGCCACATGGTGCACCACCTGCTTCAGGTTCCATCCTCCCTCCCGGTATGGTGTTGCCAGCTGAGCCTCATCCAGGTTCACAATAGCATATTCCAGTTTTCGTGGCAGAAACAGTATTTCGGTCAGAAAGGCATCCCTATCCTTTTCTGAAAAAGGGACTGCCTCAAACCTGCCAATAGGATAACGTTGATCAGTATCCGAAAACATTGTTTTTACTATTTTACGATTTCAAGTAATTCCAGATCAAAAATCAGCGCTGATCCACCGGGTATATTTTCACCTGATCCCTGTTCACCATACCCCAGGTTATAGGGGACATATAATTTATACCGGCTGCCAACTTTCATGAGCTGAACACCTTCGATCCAGCCTTTGATCAGCTGGTTCAATGGATATACTATCGGTTCTCCGCGATCACGGGAACTGTCGAATTTTCTGCCATTGATCAAAGTTCCGTCATAGTGAATTTTGATGGTCTGTTCTGCCGTTGGCCGCTCGCCGGTACCTTCCTTAATTACTTCATACTGCAATCCGCTTGGGGTTTTAATAACACCCGGACGTTTTGCGTTTTCTGCCAGGAATTTTTCCCCTTCATCAATGGTAGGCTGAACCTTTTTACGCGACATCTTCTGCATTTCACGCCTGATCAGTTGATCGGCCTGCTCTGGTGTCATGAGTGCTTTATTTTTCAGGATATCATCAAAGCCCTTTCCGAGTAACTGCGGATTGACCGCAGTAATACCCTGCATCTTAAAGAAATTACCATCCAGCATCCCAATGGCATAGCTCATGCTATCCAGTGATGTTTTTAAAACTGGTGCGGGTGAAGTCTTTGCAGGAGCCGCTTTCGCCTGCGCTGGTTTGGCAGTGGTTGCAGGTTTTGCCGGGGGGGTGGTTTTTTGTTGCGCGAGTGCGGGCATTATTATGCCGGAGCTAAGGATAATGACAAAAATTTTCTTCATAATAATTGGTAAGATTAAAGTCTTAAGTTCTGAGATTGATATGTATATTTTTAATTGTTTTGTAAAACTTACTCATCCCTCATCGCATGGCCTGTAAGCTGGATAAAAACATCTTCGAGGCTTGCACCTTTTACTTCACGTTTCCGCTCAAATCCCCCGGAGAGAAGTTGATCGATCATATTACCCGGACTGTTCAATGCAATAATCCTGCCTTCATCCATGATCGCTACCCTGTCGCACAAAATTTCTGCCTCATCCATATAATGTGTTGTTATGATGACCGTAGTTCCCTGATCGCGGATATTTTTGATGAGTTCCCATAAATTACGCCGGGCCTGGGGATCAAGACCTGTAGTTGGTTCATCCAGAAAAATGATCTTAGGGTTATTGATCAACGTGGTGGCAATCGAAAAGCGTTGTTTTTGTCCGCCACTCAGTGATTTGTAACGGCTGTTTGCCTTCTCTTCCAGGTTAACTTTTTTCAACAGGCTTAAGGCATCAACCCGTTCGTTATATAAACCGTTGAACAAATCAATCAGTTCCGTCAGTTTAAGGCCCGGATAAAAACCAGAGGTCTGTAATTGCACCCCTATGATTCGCTTGATCTTTTCCGGTTCTTTGTCCAGGCAGTACCCATTAATTTTGATGTCTCCTGACGTTTTCAGCCTCAGGGTTTCCATGATTTCGAGGGAAGTGGATTTCCCTGCACCATTGGGCCCCAGAAGTCCAAATATTTCACCTTCCTGAACATCAAAACTGATGCCCTTCACCGCTTCAAAATCTCCATATCTTTTTACCAGGTTCCTGACTTCAATAATGGTTTTGCTCATAGATTTTTTTTATCCCATGCATAATTTACCAGATCCAGTTCCATCCGTACATCGGCCGTTTCAAATGGAGAATCAACCACAGGAACATCTTTGAAACCAAAGCCTGTATAGAGTTGAAGGGCTGTTGTTAACTGGTGATTTGAAAACAAAAATAATCTTTCAGCACCTGATTCTATGGCCTTATTTATACAACGGCTTATAAGCAACTTACTTATTCCCCTTCCGCGCATGGCGGGTATGACCGACATTTTAGCTAATTCGAAATGATTCTCGCCTTCCTTCATCAGGGCCGCAGATCCTACAGGTATACCATCTTCCATGGCCAGGAATATAAATCCTCCGGGTGCAATGATGGTACCCCTTGGGTCATCCAGAACCTGGATATCGTGTGATTCTGTAAGGCCATATTTATCCAGCCATTCCAGGTTCATCTCTTTAAAAGCTCCTGCAAAACGATCTTCGAATAGACAAATTTCAATCATGATTATTTTTCACCGGGATGAAGAAAACTTTCCAGTTCATCCATCATGCCCTTGCTGCCTATGAACAAAGTGCTGCGCTGGTGCAGTTTTTCAGGAACCACATCCAAAATGCGTTGCTCCCCGTTGGTGGCTTTACCTCCCGCTACTTCCAGTATGAATGCAAAAGGGTTGCATTCGTAAAGCAAACGGAGTTTTCCGCCCGGCTTATCTATAGTTGCCGGATACATGAATATCCCACCTTTAATCAGGTTCCTGTGAAGATCAGACACCATACTGCCAATGTACCTTTGCGTGTACGGCCCACCGTTATCTTTTGTTTTCTTCTGGCACTCGTTAATATAGTGTTGTACATTTTTAGCGTACTGGAAAAAATTACCATGATTGACAGAATAGATTTTACCATATTCAGGGCACTTAATATCCGGATGACTCAGTGAAAACTCACCGATGGAAGGGTCAAGGGTAAAGCCATTTACACCCCTGCGGGTAGCATACACCAGCATTGTGGACGAGCCATAAACAATATATCCGGCGGCAACCTGGTTTATGCCCGGCTGCAGGAAATCTTCGCGCTGAACGGGTTCTCCCTTTGGGGTTATCCTCCTGTAAACACTGAAAATGGTACCAATAGATACGTTGACATCAATATTTCCACTGCCGTCTAACGGATCAAAAAGGCATACATACTTGGAATTATTGCTAACGGGATCATCAAAAGCTACAAAATCATCCAACTCCTCACTGCCAATACCGGCGCAACTGATACCGTGTTTAAGCACGCCTACAAACTGGTTATTGGCATAAACATCAAGTTTCTTTACATCTTCACCCTGCACATTGACTTCACCTGCATCACCCAGTATATCAACCAGTCCGGCCTTATTTACTTCCACATTTACTCTTTTGGCTGCCAGCCCGATATCACGCAAAAGGCTGGCCAGTTCGCCTGTAGCATGAGGAAAATCGCGCATTTGCTGAATAGTGAATTCATCCAGGGTAAGTATTCTTCTGTTAACCATCATATACAAGCAGATTAATTCAACAAATGTAAGGTTTTGGGTGCTGCTGAAAAAGTGAAGGTTTTGTACAGGCTTGACAATAATTTCCGAGTTTTGCGTTCCGGTAAATCAAAACAGAGTTCATCAAAACAAAACAATGAAAGTATTCAAGTTTGGCGGTGCCAGTGTCAACAGCAAAGAAAGAATCCAGAACCTGGCGGAAATCCTGAAACTATATCCCAATGAACAGATCATGGTGATCGTTTCTGCCATTGGCAAAACAACCAATGCGCTTGAAAATGTGGTCAATGCCTTTTTTGCAGGGGAAAAAACAAATGCACTGGAGGCCTTTCACAATATAAAAGCCTCACACCTGGATATGGCCAGGCAACTTATTCACCAAAATATCCAACAAACGGAAGATGACCTCTCCGATATTTTTACAGAAGTGGAATGGATGCTCTACGATAAACCGGTAAGGGATTATGATTATTATTACGACCAGGTAGTTTGCTCAGGTGAGTTATTGTCTACCCGCATATTATCGGCTTTCCTTTCAGAATGTGGATTAACCAATGCATGGATAGATGTACGTGATGTTTTCCGTACGGATGATAATTTCAGGGATGCCAATATTGACTTGAAATTTACGCAGGAACAGGTATCCGTTAAAGTAAAACCCTTATTTAAAAAAAGCCCGTTGATCATCACGCAGGGATTCATAGGCGCCACAGATGAGAATGAGAGCACCACCCTGGGAAGGGAGGGCAGTGACTACTCTGCAGCCGTCTTCGCCAATATGCTGGATGCAGAAAGCCTGACCATCTGGAAAGATGTTGAGGGCGTGCTCAATGCCGACCCTAAAACCATTGCCAATACTGTTTTGATAAACGAATTGAATTACGACGAGGTAATAGAAATGGCATATTATGGCGCACAGGTGATTCATCCTAAAACAATAAAGCCACTCCAGAATAAAAGTATTCCGCTACAGGTAAAATGCTTCCTCGACCCGGCATTGCCCGGTACACTGATCCATAACAAAACCCTGCAGGGGCTACCTCCTATTATTGTATGGAAACATCAGCAGGCACTGATCCATTTTCATTCAAAGGACTTTTCTTTTGTTGGTGAAAAACCAGTTAGTCAACTCTACCTGATGCTGGCAGATCTAAAAATAAAACCTAATCTGCTTCAAAGCGGTGCCATAACCTTACAGGTATGCCTGGATGACAACCCGGAGAAACTGGAAAAGCTTGCGCACAAGGCGGGGGAACTCTTTGATGTACAAATGGAGAAAGGGTTGTCCCTACTCACCATCAGGCATTATACCAAAGCCATCATTTCGGAACAAACAGCCCACAGAACAAGGGTATTGCTGCAGCAAACACCAGACACGGTTCAGTTTCTGCTGCGATCCTGATATCTGTTTGGGAAGGCATAAAAAAACAGGCAATCTATGATTGCCTGCCGGTAATTATCATCATTACTATTATTCAGTTTATTTGACCTGTTCCCAGATCCGGATGGTTTGATTTTTACATTGGATTGGATTCAATATCGGTTTTTTCAGATATTGGGAGTCAAAACGGTGATCAAGTAATGATGGATTTTAATGGTTTCTTTGGCTTACCAGGCCAGTACAATAGATATTGGATTTTTAATAGAACGATGAATTATAGTCTGCATTATAAATGTTGATAAAAAAAATCCTATTTACACAATAAAAAAATAATGCCCTTTAAATACAGGACATTATACATTATTAAAAAAAATGGGGTGAAATATTAATACAGAACGTATTCGCCTTTCTGATCAACAGCCACAACAGGAATTTGCTTTGTTACCTCAAAATAATCGAAAACCTGTTTGAGTTTTGATTCAAAACGTTTCAATTCAGGGTCATTTTGTATTTGTCTTTCCAGGTAGAACAAACTGCGCTGTACATTAAAGCGAACAGGAAATATGTGTACAGGAATGAAATCCTGTCCGGAACTTTTTGCATAGGAGGTCAGGATATATAATTCTTCGATCTGAGGATTTGTAATTGGAATACATCCGGTAGTCACACAACTCCCATGAATAAAAATATCTCCGCCAGGCTGTGAGACGTCTGACAGTAAACGGTCAGAAGCGTTGGGATAATTTAACCCCAGGGATAAATGGAATGCACTGTTATGGTTAAATTCATTAATGTAATACACTCCTTCCGGTACCTGAAAATCTCCCTCAAGGCGTTTGGGACCTAGGGTTCCAGCTAAAGCACAGACTTTATACGTTTTGAAAAGTTTGAATTCTTCGGTGATATTATTTCGTACCCAAACCTCCAGTTCACTATCATATTTAAAAGAGCGGATATAAACCTGCTTTGCAGGCCATACCAGATTTTTTGCCTCAAACTGTCGCTTCAACGTATCTTCCTTACGTTTAAAAACATCAGAAACCCTGTTGAATGATTTTTGATAATCAACAAAGGAGTTTTGCGCCTCAAGGTTTGGGCACAAAAAAAACAGGACTGTTATGACAAAAAATAATTTCAGCTTCATATGTTGTCGCTCAGGTAAAATACACAATTTTTAATCCGAATCACACAAAAATAGCACGATTATCTTGTTAAACAGTCAAACCTATTTCCACATTTTTCGTTAAAATGTTGAAAACGAAAGCACTTACAAATTTCCGCGTAAACCCTGTTCCCTTTCTATAGCTTCAAAAAGTGCTTTAAAATTACCTTTCCCGAAACTTTTTGCCCCTTTTCGCTGGATGATCTCAAAAAATAGTGTAGGTCTATCCTCCACTGGTTTTGAAAAAAGCTGCAGCAGGTAGCCTTCTTCATCCCGGTCAACCAGTATGCCCAGTTCTTTCAGCGGTTCAAGGTCCTCATCTATTTTACCAACACGGTCTGAGAGGTCATCATAATAACTGGTTGGCACGCGGAGGAACTCCATACCCCTGTTCCGTAATGCTGTAACGGTATGCACAATATCGTTGGTGGCCATGGCAACGTGCTGTACACCTTCCCCATTATAGAAATCGAGGTATTCTTCCACCTGCGATTTCTTTTTTCCTTCCGCAGGTTCATTGATCGGAAATTTAACGTAGCCATTTCCGTTACTCATCACTTTGCTCATCAAAGCTGAATATTCCGTGGAAATGTCACTATCATCAAAACTCAGGATATTTCGGAAGCCCATCACTTCTTCATAAAACTTCACCCATGGGTTCATCTGGTTCCAGCCAACATTACCCACACAATGGTCAACATAAAGCAAACCGGTTTCAGTAGTTGAAAAATAAGGGGATGTCCACTCCCGGAAGCCGGGCATAAAAGCACCATTGTAATTTTTTCTTTCCACAAAAATATGTACCACTTCCCCATAGGTATGTATGCCGCTTAATACCACTTCGCCGTGTTCATCTTTCAACCGCTGTGGTTCCATGTATGATTTACCCCCCCGGGAAGTTGTATCTTCCCAGGCTTTAGTGGCATCCTGTACCCTTAATGCCAGCACTTTGATTCCGTCGCCATGACGGTGGATATGCGCAGCAACAGGATGATCAGTTTTAAGCGGCGTGGTAAACATAAACTGAATTTTCTGTTGCCTGACCACATAGCTGACCTTGTCTTTCTGTCCGGTTTCAGGACCGGCGTAAGCTAAAGGTTGAAAACCCAGAACACTGCGATAAAAATGTGCCGCCTGTTTGGCATTGCCCACATAAAACTCAACATAATCGGTACCCTCGAGTGGTAAAAAATCAGTTTGTACAGGCAAAGGCTTATTGATTACTGAAATAGAATCCATTATAAATTAATTTAACCCTTAAGAAAAAATGATGACAGGACTGCAGAAGAGAGGATCAGGCAAGTTTATCCATGGCCAGAACTTCCATCAACAGGAAGTATCCGCCACGTTTATCGGTGAAAGGCTTATATGGATAGTCAGGAACCATTAGTACACAAAGATAAAAAAACCTTTGACCAAACAAACCCCTGATTTTCGATCCCTTTATTATCTTCACCGTGGAAACCTGAAATATGATAAAACTGGGCATTTTAGGAGGCGGCCAGCTTGGCCGGATGTTATTACAGGAGGCAGCCAATTATCCGGTGGAAACCTGGGTGATGGAAAACGATGAAACATGTCCGGCCGCTACCCTATGCAATCACTTTATTAAAGGCGATATCCGTGATTTTAACGCGGTATATGCTTTTGGGAAACAGGTTGATGCCCTGACCATCGAGATAGAAAACGTAAACATAGAAGCACTCGAAAAACTTGAGTCGGAAGGAAGCCGGATTTTCCCCAATACCAGGGCGTTAAAGATCATCAAGAATAAAATCCTGCAAAAGGAATTTTACCGCGATAATAATATACCCTCCGCCGAATTTAAAATCATCCAAAACCGCACAGAACTGAAAGCAATGGCTGATTTCCTTCCAGCCGTACAAAAACTGGCAACCGGCGGATACGATGGACGGGGAGTCATGATGCTCAGGAAACCAGCGGATCTCGAAAACGGTTTTGATGACTCCAGTATCCTTGAAAAGATGATACCGATCCAGAAAGAACTGGCTCTTATAGTTGCCATTAACCAAAAGGGCGAACCGGCTGTTTTCCCGCCGGTGGAAATGGTCTTTGACCCCGTACTTAACTTGCTCGATTACCAGATATGTCCGGCCAGCCTGCCCGAAAAAACCCTTTGGAAAGCTGAAGCCATGGCCCTTGCCGTTGCCCGGAATCTGAAATCACCAGGACTTTTTGCTGTAGAACTTCTCGTAGATCCGGAAGGAAACGTGTATGTGAACGAAACAGCACCCCGTGTCCATAACAGCGGGCACCATACCATAGAGGCACATTACTGCTCCCAGTTCGACATGCTGATAAGGATCATCCTCGGTTATCCATTGGGAAATACGGATGCCATTCTGCCCTCCGTGATGCTGAATGTTCTGGGTGAAAACGGTTACCAGGGCGAGGCGATCTATGAAGGACTGCCCGAAGTGTTGCAGATCGAAAATGCTTTTGTGCATTTATATGGAAAGAAAGAAACCCGTGGCGGCAGGAAGATGGGCCATGTAACCATACTGAGCAAGGAAAAACAGGACCTGCTGCACCAGGCGAATAAAATTAAATACATGCTCAAAGTAAAAGGAACCATAAAGGCTGATCAGTCATAAAATCATTACAAATGGCAGGCGCGAAGAAAAATAAACCGACAATTAAAAGCAATCCAGTGGCAAAGAAAACAACCGTAAAAGCCCCAAAAACGGCTGTGGTAGGTATCATCATGGGGAGCGACAGCGACCTCCCGGTGATGCAGGCTGCTGCGGCTCAGCTTACAGCATTTGATATTCCTTTTGAAATGACCATAGTGTCAGCGCACCGCACACCTCTGAGGATGCTGGACTATGCCACCACAGCAAGGGAAAGAGGATTAAAAGTGATCATTGCAGGTGCCGGCGGGGCAGCTCATCTTCCAGGTATGGTTGCTTCACTTACCACCCTTCCGGTTATTGGGGTGCCTATCAAATCTTCCAATTCACTCGATGGCTGGGATTCCATTTTATCGATCCTGCAAATGCCTAACGGCATCCCGGTAGCTACAGTAGCCTTAAACGCTTCTAAAAATGCCGGCATACTGGCTGCTTCCATTTTATCTGTGTCAGATAATTCAATAGCAAAAAAACTGGCAATATATAAAGAAGAACTATCTGAAGAAGTATTAAAAAAAGTAGAAAGGTTCTATGAGGGAGACTGGCAGCATAATTTCGATAAGGTCAACTAAATGAACTTTTTTAAACCAAAACATTCGCACATGTCAAACATCATCCATGACCTGGCCAAAATGATCGACCACTCATTGTTACATCCAACCATGACGGATACCGATCTCCGGGAAGGTTGTGCACTGGCTATCCAATATGATACGGCTTCGGTATGCATAAAACCCTACGCAGTTAAAGAGGCGGCCCAATGGCTCGCAGGCAGTTCGGTGCTGGTGGGAACGGTTATCGGTTTCCCGCATGGCAATTCAACAACAGCGATAAAAGTGGCGGAATGCAAAAAAGCCTGTGAAGATGGAGCCGTTGAAATTGATATGGTGGTTAATATTGGAAAAGTGTTGAGCAGGGAATGGGCTTATGTCCAGGCCGAGATAAAGGCTGTGAATGATGAAGCTCTATCCCATGGTGCCATAGTTAAGGTGATCTTTGAAAATGATTTCCTTAGTGCAGAACATAAGATCCGCCTCTGCGAAATATGCAGTGAGGTTAATGTAGCTTTCGTAAAAACCTCCACTGGTTATGGTTTTGTAAAAGACACGGATGGGAAATTTTACACACTTGGCGCAACCGTTGAAGACCTCATTTTGATGAGAAAACATACCGCACCTCAAATTAAAGTTAAAGCTGCGGGTGGAGTACGAACCCTGGACGACCTGCTTAAAGTTAGAGAAACCGGTGTAAGCCGGGTTGGCGCCACAGCAACTGTAGCCATCCTGGAAGAAGCAAAGAAACGTTTTGGTGAAGGTTCAGATTACGATTTCAGCAAAAAACCTGAGAAGGACAGCGGTTACTGATATTCTAATATATAAATGGTTTTTCAAAACCCGGTGATGATCCCGAATTCCATTTCCATTGCAGGAGAGTTTTTATATATACAGTCAATGATCCCCTTTCCATACCGGGCATAAAAGGGCAGTATATTATCCACCCGTTCCTGCAATCCATTATTTGGAAAGAGTTCGGCTTTGATCTTTTGTAATTGCCTTTGCTCGGCTTCAAACTTTCTTTTTTCGGCCCTGAGCATTTTCTTTTCGAGCGTACGTAAATGCACAAGTGCTTTCTTTTCAATGGCCGCAACATGTAGTACCAAAGTCTGGTCAATAGCGTTTGCAGATCTGCTTATTTTAGTGTAAAACAAATGTGCATCAGCTATCTCTTGTTCAAGGCTCAGCTGGTGCTTGCTTTGCTTTTTGACCAACCGGTTCATAAGCTCAAAATCAGGTTGAAACAAGTCGTCAATCTGCCACCCGGTTTTTTGAAGCCTGATCACCTGTTCGCTGCTCATCAATAAAAAACTGTTGCGCAGAACCAAAACAGGAAATGGAACCTTAAAATGATCGAAGAGACTTTTTAGCTCAAGCCAGTATGCAGTTTCTGAACCGCCACCAATAAAGGCGATATTAGGCAGGATGGTCTCCTGGTAAATACCTCGGAGAACCACATTCGGACTGAATCTTTCCGGATGATTGTCGAGTTCAGCAACCATTTCCAACTCAGTAAATTGCTTATTAGTTCCTTCAACAAAAAAGATTCCGTCCTTTTTAGTTATTCGTTGCCGTGAGTTATCCTCCAGGTAAAATAGATTTATCTCCCGGGGGTTAACCTGTATTTTATAATGTTTGCCCAGTTCAGCCCTTGACTTTTCAACCAGGTAATAAGGTAAATGTGTATCCAGGTCTGCTTTGAAAACCGGAATCATCTGCTTCTTCAATTCAGGCTGATCGGGCTGAAGGATGAGCAGGCCATAATCTGCAAAAAGATGGTTTAGCAAACGGAATGTGGCCTCCGTAATGGTTACCCCTTCTGTGTAACAATCTTTGACAACAGCCATCAGTTCAGCACCAAAAGGCTCTACCCCTAACCGGCCTTCAAGTCGATGCACAAGGGCGATTAACCCTTTATCTACTTTCATCCGCCCTACCGCTCCGGTTTGCTTAGTCTCCCATCTCAATTTTTGACCGTCGAGATTAAGCTGACTTAATTCATCCAAATCATTATCCTCGGAGCCAATGTAAAATACCGGTACAAAATGATCATCAGGGTTTTGCTTATTCAGTGATTCAGCAAGGGAAATGGCATGGAGTGTTTTATAGACAAAATAGAGATAGCCCGAAAAAATGTTCGGCTGATGAGCCGTACAAACAGTAAAGGTATTTTCCTTTTGTAGCGCTTCCAGGTTCCTGGTCTGTGCCGGGGTTAGTGGCTTACTGGCATGTGTACGGCGAAAAGCTTCAGCCAGTTGATTACGGTCAACCGGAGTTTTCCGGCGTTCTTCAACAGCCTGTTTAAATCCCTCCGGTGAAGGAAAATGCGCATAAAATCCCGATAATTCTTTTTTCCGGTTCAGATAATCAAGAACAAGGGTTGAAAATTGACGGGTATCACTATAAGGGAGAAACCGGGATGTACATTCCACTCTGTATGATTTTGCTTATATGGCCAAAGGTTGAATTATCGGTGAAATTCCTGCATTTTTCGTTAAGACAATGGGAAAATTCCTTGTCTTTTTACTGTTGACTCAAAGCCCCTGCCCTTCATTGCATGTTTTCATAGAAACAGGATATCATTTAAAAAAAATTGAACACAGGTTACTGTAAACCGGGTTGTCGGTTATTCGGATTTCCACTTTTTTCAGGCGGACAAATAATTATACCACGTCCCCTTCCAGATCGTAGTCAAATGCCCTGGTAATTTTCACCTGGACAAATTCCCCGGGCTCAAGTTTCTTTTTACTGTTGATGATCACTTCATTATCAACTTCCACGCTGTCAAACTCCGTTCTGCCAAGGTACCTTCCAGATTCTTTTTTATCAACCAGGACCTTAAACTCACGGCCAATTTTTTCCTGGTTTTTTTGGAAGCTGATTTCCTGTTGCACTTCCATGATCTCCTGCGCGCGGCTTTCCTTCTCCTCCTGTGATAAACTGTCTTTAAGGTCAAATGCAGATGTATCTTCTTCGTGTGAATAGGTGAAAATACCAACACGGTCAAAACGATGTTCTTCCAGGAACGACTTAACCTCTTCCACGTCATCCCTGGTTTCTCCGGGAAATCCTGCAATAAGAGTGGTACGTAAACAGATTTCCGGGATCCTTGTGCGGATCTCCCCGATCAGTTCTTTCATTTCCGACCTGGTGATCTGACGTTTCATTGCAAGGAGCATGGCATCACTGGCATGCTGCAGGGGCATATCGAGATAATTACAGATATTATCCCGCTCCTTCATCACGTCAATTATTTCAAGTGGAAATTTAGATGGATACGCATAATGCAATCGTATCCAATGTAATCCGTCTATATCAGCTAATGCGTGCAGGAGGTCCGGCAAGGCCCTTTTCTTATAAATATCCAGCCCATAATAAGTAAGTTCCTGGGCTATCAGCATGATCTCTTTTACGCCGGATTTCACCAGTTTCTTTGCCTCCGCAACAAGTTCCTCTTTTGATTTACTTACATGTTTACCACGCATCAGCGGAATGGCACAAAAGGAACAAGTCCGGTTACACCCTTCGCTGATCTTCATATAGGCATAATGCGAAGGGGTACTTAGAATTCTCTCTCCCACCAGTTCTGCTTTATAATCAGCCTCAAATTGCTTCAGCATTCTCGGAAGTTCCATCGTTCCGAAATAAGCATCCACTTCGGGTATTTCTGCTTCCAGGTTATTCCGGTAACGCTCACTTAAACATCCGGTAACATATACCTTATCCAGTTTTCCTTTCTTTTTGAGTTCTACCTGTTCCAGGATGGTTTGCACGCTCTCTTCCTTTGCCTTGTCAATAAAACCACAGGTATTGACAATTACGATATTATGATCCTGCTTTTTATTCTCATGCACAACCTCAATATCATTAGCCTTAAGCTGGCCACTGAGAACCTCACTATCGACCATATTTTTACTACAGCCCAGGGTTATAATACTTACTTTATCTTTTTTAGTAGTTCTTGTTTTCATTTGATCTGCAAAGTAAAAGAATCCTGCCCGACTCCGGAAACCATATTTTCAATGGCATTATTCAAATAAGTTTAAATACGATCCATTGAAATACAAAGGATTGAAAATAAATACATTACCCATTTGCCTTTTTTTGTTTAACATTTTTGTCACTTTGTGCAAAAAAGCGTAACATATCGGGAAAATTTTAACAATATAAGTGACTGAAAAAATTGGTAATACTAATGATTCTCAATAGCTTTATGATAGGAAAAAGAAATGAGGCGATTGTTTTGAACCAATGCTGACCAGAAAAGGAAATCACCGATAGCTTAAGCCATTCTCCATTTTACAGGATTTCATGCCTCCGTCAATTCAAACGTACCCGGACATTCCAATAAAAATCATTCAAAAGTCTTTTTCCGTACATAAGAGTAAACCCATGCCTGGATGCCATTTTTGGCCTGTTCAGGATTTTAATATATGGTGGGTTAGGTGTCAATCAACTTCGGCAACAGCCCCTTGTTCTCAAGGGGTTGTCGCTTTATAGTCAGTCCTTATTCAGATTAAACAAACTGTCTGCAAATTCCTTCTTATTGAACACCAGGAGATCTTCCATTTTTTCACCAACACCTATAAATTTTACCGGGATCTGCAATTGACTGGCAATGGCCAACACTATACCTCCTTTGGCGGTACCATCCAATTTTGTAACAGCCAGCGCGGTTACGTCGGTAGCTGCCATAAAATGCCGGGCCTGCTCAAGGGCATTTTGTCCGGTTGAACCATCAAGCACTAAAAGTATTTCATGTGGGGCATCAGGTATTACTTTTTGAATGACCCGCTTAATTTTTGAAAGTTCTTCCATAAGATGGGCCTTATTATGCAACCTTCCAGCTGTATCAATTAAAACCACATCAACATCCCTCGCCAGGGCACTGTTCACTGTGTCAAAGGCAACAGAAGCAGGATCACTGCCCATATCTTTCTTTACAATTGGTACTCCGGTTCTTTCGCTCCATATGGTCAATTGATCCACTGCGGCAGCCCTGAAGGTATCAGCAGCTCCGAGTAAAACCGACTTTCCGGCACGGGTAAAATTGTAAGCCAGCTTCCCTATTGTTGTTGTTTTACCCACTCCATTTACACCTACTACTAAAATTACATAAGGTTTTTTTCCGGTTGGGGTGTCGAAATCGCGGTAGGATTGCTCCTGGGAGTCAACGAGAAGTGATTGAATTTCTTCTTGAAGTATTCTATTTAATTCGCTGGTATTAAGATACTTATCGTTTGCGACACGCTTTTCGATTCTGCCAATTATCTGGAGTGTTGTGTCGATCCCTACGTCTGCGCTAACCAAAGCTTCTTCCAGGTTGTCCAGTACATCCTCATCAACAGTACTCTTACCGGCAATGGCTTTGGTCATCCTGGAGAAAAAATTCTCCTTGGTTTTTTCAAGTCCCTTATCCAGGCTTTCCTTTTCCTTTTTACCAAATAGCTTATCAAAAAGTCCCATAATTGAATTTAATTATAAAGATCAAAACGCAAGAGAAAATCCTGGTGGATTTCTTTGCCAAAATCAAATGTATGGGTTTCATATACTACAAAACCGGATTTTCGATAAAACTGAATAGCCTTTTCATTCTGCTGCCATACCTGCAGCCAAATGACCTGATCCCCTTCATCTTTGGCAATCTGCTTTACCATTTTCATCAACTCCTTTCCAATGCTAAATCCCTGGAATTCCTGTAACACATAAATCCGCTGTATCTCAAGGGATCTTTTTCCTGTAATTCCCTTGGGCTGGCGGTCCTTCCTGATCTTGGTAAAACCCACTGCGGTATGATTCATCCATGCAATGTAAAAGCGAAAAGCAGGGTTTGAGAGCTCAGCATTGATCAGTTCTTCTGTAAAATGGTTCTCTACATATAACTGAAGGTTATCCGGATTACTGAGGTCGGCATAAGTCTCAATAAAGGTCTTACGGGCCAGTTCAGCAATCAAACCCGATTGGCTGGCATCAGCCTTTGCTATATAAATTTTATCTGTCTTCATGGTCATAAAAAAAAAGCTGTCCCCTTTTAAAAATGGAACAGCTTAATGGTTGTAAAAACCAGCATATTATTGAGCCAGGTACTCTTTGATCTTATCCTTATGAATGATGGCTTCTTTAAAAGTGTAGGCGCCTGACTTAGGGCTGCGGACGGCCTTGATCACTTTTGTCCAGTTCTTTGCATCTGCTGCTGCCTTCTGGTCTTTTGTCTTTATCGCTGTTTTAGCTGCTTTTGCCATGACTATTTAATTTCCTTGTGAACGGTATATTTTTTGAGAATCGGGTTGAATTTCTTCAATTCCAGGCGCTCCGGGGTATTCTTCTTATTCTTGGTGGTCACATAACGGCTTGTGCCGGGCTGTCCGGAAGTCTTATGCTCCGTACACTCCATGATCACCTGTACCCTTGAACCTTTCTTTGCCATTTTATTGCGTTTAAGATTTTATTAAATATGGACACCTGCTGCCCTCAGTTCTTTAACCACAGGATACAGACCTTTTTTATTGATCGTCCGGATAGCTTCAGAAGAAAGCTTCAATGTAACCCACTTATCTTCCTCCGCCAGGAAAAAACGCTTGGTTTGCAAATTAGGCAGAAACCTGCGCTTTGTCTTAATATTGGAATGCGACACCTTGTTTCCGCCAATCGGCTTCTTGCCCGTAACCTGACATACTCTAGCCATTATCTGAATTTTTAGGGAGTGCAAAGGTCGTGAAAAATATCAAAATACCAAAATGAATTTATAAGTTCTGCGATTTTTACATTTTTACGGCTTTAGAAATTGATTTTTGGACTAGTTCTTGCATTATTCAGATACCGTACCTGTAGAAAGTTATTCTATCCGCATGAAAACCAAACCATTGATATTCTTATTATGGTGCTTTGTCGTAATCCAGGACAGCTATGGTCAGGCCATTTGTACCATTCCAAATCAACCCTTTTCCCGGGACACCCTGATAATTTGCAAAGATACCAGCTTCCAACTTAGCCTGAACCAATACCCTGGGGCAAATTATCTCTGGTCGACAGGTGAAACTGATACGTCAATTAATATTACCAGATCAGGTAAATATTGGATTACGCTTGATGATGGCAAATGTGTGAGGTCGGATACTGTACATATTATATTTAATTCAATTATCCTTGAACCTGAAACGGATACAAATATTTTATGTCTTAACACCGTTGCGGGACCTCTGTTTGCCCGGGGTTCTAACCTGAAGTGGTATGATACCCTTCCAATCGGAGGAACACCAACAGTCAATGCCCCTATTCCAAAAACAAACCAATTAGGCGAGAAAATATATTATGTTTCCCAAACCCTTATGGGCTGCGAAAGCCCAAGAGCAGCTTTGCTTGTAGAAGTGATCGATAAACCAGGATTTCAGCTGGGTGAAAATATACTTATCCCCTGTGGCGCTTCGGGTATCAGTTTACAGGTTGTTGAAGAAAAATACACTTCATATCGTTGGACCAATGGAACAGCCGGTCCTGTTTACGATGCTACCCAACCCGGCACTTATATGCTCCGTGGCGAAAATCTGTGTGGATCAAAAACAGATACGGTAATTGCGGTTGATTGCGATACCAAATGCGTATATTTCCCTTCTGCTTTTACACCCAATGGGGATGGCCTGAATGATGTATTCAGGGCTACCTCCTTTTGTCCTGTTGATAAATTCAGGTTGGTTATCTCAAACCGTTTTGGAGAAATCATCTTCGAAACCAGGAACCCAAAAGACAAGTGGGATGGTAAGCGGATGGGAAGTCCACAGCCTGCTGGAACCTATGTCTTCTATTGCCAATACAATGATTTTGTGTTAAAGAAAGATATATTTTTCAAGGGGAGCATTCAACTTATAAAATAAGATTTCCAGGTGGGTTTATGATGATTATTTTTACATAATTAATGCCCATTGATTTAGACATATTGCAAAAACATCTTCCATTTCTCGAAGATGCCCTTCTCCGGGAAATTGCCAGAGAAGGCGAGTGGATAGAATTTGGCGCAGGTACTCAAATTCTCCGCGAAGGGCAATATGTAAAGGTAATTCCCATAGTAATAAATGGCCTGGTAAAGGTTTTTACCCAGGTTGAAAACAGGGAACTGCTGCTCTATTATATCCGTCCGAGTGAGAGTTGCATAATGTCTTTTTCCGCCATTCTTCATAATGACCCGAGTAAAATTTATGCCATCACAGAAGAGCCTTCCAAACTCCTGCTTATTCCGGCCGAAAAAATCAAGCAATGGCTGATAACTTATCCAAAATTAAACGGGCTTTTCTATCAGCAATATGATAACCGGTATGCAGAGTTAATCGAAACCATTCACCAGTTATTATTCAACCGGCTTGACCAGCGTATTTACGACTACCTGCTGGAATTGAGCCATATGAAGTCAAACAACATAATCCAGGTAAAACACCGCCAGATAGCTCAGGACCTTGGTACGGCAAGGGAAGTTATTACCAGGACGATCAAAAAACTGGAAAAAGAAAACAAGATCCGGCAGACAGAAAAGGGAATTGAAATAATATCTTGAAAAAAATCTTCCGTGGTGATCCAGGTCACCAGTTTTGGTAATACAGCCTGTTAACTTTGTTCCAGCAAACAGGCCAAAAATGAAAAAATCAATGATCCTTCGTTTTGCACTTGTTTGTGCCATCTGCCTGCTTATGGCAGTGGGGATAGCCAAAATCATTCAAATGCTAAAAAACTAAAAAAGATCAAACATGAAAAAGAACGTAGGTAATGCCGACAGGCTCGTCAGGGTACTTGTAGCCGCAATAATTGCAACCCTTTATCTCACAAATGTCATCAGTGGAACAGTTGGCCTGGTATTATTGGTACTGGCAGGTATTTTTGTTGCAACCAGCCTGATCAGTTTTTGTCCGCTGTATGCTATTTTTGGAATCAGTTCATGCCCTGTAAAACAAACCTCAAAATAAATCACCGGGCCGGTACTTCCCGGCCCTAACTTTTTAAACATGGCCAGTTTCCAGGAAATAATAAATGATGAAACCCCCGTATTGGTGGATTTCTTTGCAGAATGGTGCGGACCTTGCAAAATGATGGCACCCGAACTTAAAAAACTTGCAGACCAGCATGGCGACAGCCTGAGGGTTCTTAAAGTTGATGTTGACAAGAACCCCCAGGCCGCCTCTCACTACGGCGTAAGGGGTGTCCCTACCCTAATCCTTTTTAAAAAGGGCCAGCAACTATGGCGGCAAAGTGGAGCAATGAGTGCTTCACAACTCACATCCATTATTAGGAGTAAAACCTGAAAGTAGTCGCCAGTCGCCAGTCAGCAGTCGCCAACTAAAGCCAGAAGTCCTGGGTTCCCCAAAATTTTGGTAATAGAGAAAGCTGCCTCCATTCTTTATTTTCTTTCTTCATGTTCAAAGTGTTTGCCTTACACTTTCGATTTTGTACTGCACAGTCCTCTTCCGTGGGGAATAAAGAGCTAAGCCTCTGATTATTCTTTTCGTTCTTCTTTCATAGCGGCAGATGTATTTTGACTTTAACTTTCGATTTTCGATTTTCCACTTCCCACTTTCCTCTCACTTCCCTTTTGCCATTTGCCTATTTGCCAGTATTTTCGCATCTCATCTTTAATAATCATCCTTATGGCATATGACATTATTGTGCTTGGAAGTGGTCCCGGGGGCTATCCGGCAGCTATCCGTGCCTCACAACTCGGATTCAAAGTAGCAATCATTGAAAAAGAAAGCCTTGGAGGTGTTTGCCTTAACTGGGGTTGTATTCCAACCAAAGCCCTGCTTAAGAGCGCCCAGGTTTATGAATATATGAAGCACAGCGCCGATTATGGCATTATGGGCAGCAATATCCAGCACGATTTCGGTGCCGTAGTAAAAAGAAGTCGCGGGGTTGCTGATAAGATGAGCAAAGGTGTTCAGTTCCTGATGAAAAAGAACAAGATCGATGTAGTGATGGGATATGGCAGGATCGCAGGAAAGGGAAAGATTGAAGTAACCGGAGCAGATGGCAGCAAGCAAATGGTTGAAGGAAAGTATATCATTATTGCCACAGGTGCCCGCAGCCGCCAGTTACCGGCAATGCCTGTCGATGGTAAGAAAATCATTGGCTACCGCGAAGCAATGGTTTTGCCTGAACAACCCAAAAGCCTTATTGTAGTTGGCAGTGGAGCTATAGGCGTTGAATTTGCAGACTTCTATAATACAATGGGAACAAAAGTTACCATTGTTGAGTTCCTGCCCCGCATTGTGCCGGTTGAAGATGAAGACATAAGTAAAGAACTCGAAAAGCAATTCAAGCGTAAAGGAATCACTATCATGACCAGCAGCGAAGTTACTGCTGTTGATACCAGTGGCCCCGGTGTAAAAGCAACAGTAAAAAGTGCAACAGGCGAAACCGTTCTTGAAGCTGATATCCTGTTGAGTGCGGTAGGCATTGCAGCAAATATTGAGCAAATAGGACTTGAAGAAACAGGCGTTAAAACAGACAAAGGAAAGATCATTGTAGATAAAACCGGACAGACCAGCGTGCCGGGCATTTATGCACTCGGCGATTGTTCACCAGGCCAGGCATTGGCACACGTGGCCAGCAAAGAAGGCATTACTGTGGCAGAAAGCATTGGTTACCTGGAAAAAAAATATGCACATCAACCCGAAGCAATTGATTACAATAATGTACCAGGATGCACCTATTGCACACCGGAGATTGCATCTGTTGGGTATACAGAAAAAGCGGCTAAGGATGCGGGTTATGAGATCAAAGTAGGCAAATTTCCTTTCATGGCCAGCGGCAAGGCAAGCGCTTCCGGCAATACAGATGGATTTGTAAAAGTAATATTTGATGCAAAATATGGTGAGTTCCTCGGGGCACATATGATCGGCGCCGGTGTTACGGAAATGATCGCAGAGGTAGTTACTGCGCGCAAACTGGAAACAACCAATCATGAAATTCTGAATGCCATCCACCCTCACCCAACCATGAGTGAAGCGCTGAAAGAAGCCGTGGCCGTGGCTTATGGAGAAGCGATCGATATTTAAATAGTCGCCAGTCGCCAATCGGCAGTAGCCAAAAAGGCAAGCGATTGTTATTTAAAGAGTCGCCAGTAGCCAATCGGCAGTAGCCAAAAAGGCAGGCGGTTGAAAATATTGAAAGTTTTAAATAGAAACAGCCAAAATCATACATCTGATTTTGGCTGTTTCATTTATAATTTTAAAGATTCATTACATTTACTCAAGCTTGTCGACTGGAGACTGGCTATTGGAGACTGGCGACTGGCTACTGATTTGCAAACACCTTTTTCAATATCTCTGTAGTCCTCGCCATCGGGTCTTTCCGGATCTTCTTTTCTTCTTCCCCTACCTGGAAGAATATTCCATACAATGCCTTTTCGGTGACATATGCAGAAAGATCAGGATTTACTTTTTCTTTACTGAATTGATTATACGTGGTG
>Ga0209254_10001060_pt1 | contig 24310 bp, 22 predicted proteins | sample FrelakmetDIP11DI_FD_187148 | JGI IMG/M metagenome (GOLD analysis project Ga0209254, IMG submission 187148) | Freshwater lake sediment microbial communities from the University of Notre Dame, USA, for methane emissions studies - DIP11 DI (SPAdes)... | ecosystem: Environmental > Aquatic >...
TGAACGTTGGCCGGGTCGATCGGTTCGAAGTAGCTTGGCCAGCCGCAACCCGAATCGAACTTGGTGTCGGAGGCGAAGAGCCGCGTGCCGCAGCACACGCAGCGGTAGATGCCGGCCGCCTTGTGGCTCCAGTAGCGGCCGGTGAACGGCGGCTCGGTCGCCTTGTGCCGCGTGACGGCATAGGAGATCGTCGACAGGCGGTCGCGCCACTCGGCGTCGGTCTTGCTGACCTTCTTCATCGTCGTCAGGACGAGCACGACAGGCTCAGGCTGCCGGCCCACTGAGGCGGTGCCTTGGCGTAATCGTCGAACTCGGGTTGTTCGTCGTAGGGCCGCGCCAGCACGCGCAGCACCCGTTCGACCTCCGAAAAGTCGCGCGGTTCACCGCCATCGCCGCGCGCCTTGCGGATGGCGACCTCGGCGAGGTGGTTGCGCAGCACGTACTTCGGGTTGATGCGGTTCATCCGCTCGGCGCGCTCGGCATCGATGCTGCCTTCGCGGCGGAGCCTGGCGCGGTAGTCGACGGCCCACGCATCGAAGGCGGAGCGATCGGCGAACAGATCACGCACGGCGGCATCCTCCGCGTCGGATCCTGCTTCGCCCGGCAGCGTTCCGAGCTTGCGCCAGAACTGCGTCCAGTCGACCCGATTGGCGTGCAGCACGCCGATCAGCTGCTCGATCAGTGCCTCGTCGCCGGACTCAGAGGTGAGCAGGCCGAGCTTGGCGCGCATTACCTCGTCGATCGCCTGCGCGTACTCGTCCTTGTAGGTCTCCAGCGCCGCCTGGGTCGCCTCGACGTCGACGGTCAGCGGGATCATTGCCTGGCCCAGGCAGTACAGGTTCCAGTGCGCCACCGCCGGCTGCTGATTGTAGGCGTAGCGGCCGTGTTCGTCGGAATGGTTGCAGACGTGGCCGGCGTCGAAGGCGTCGATGAAGCCGAACGGGCCGTAGTCGATCGTCAGCCCAAGGATCGACATGTTGTCCGAGTTCATCACGCCGTGGCAGAAACCCACGCCCTGCCACTGCGCGATCAGCCGCGCTGTGCGCCGCGCCACCTCGCGCAGCAGCGCCAGGTAGGCCGCCGGGCCGTCGCCCGCCTCACGGCACTGCGGGAAGAAGCGGTCGATCATGTAGTCGGCAAGCTGCCTGAGCGCCTCGTGCTCGCCGCGCCAGAAGAAGAACTCGAACGAGCCGAAGCGGACGAAGCTCGGCGCCATGCGCGTGACCACCGCGGCGGTCTCGATCGTCTCGCGGAATACCGGCAGATCGGAGCCCATGATCGCCAGCGCCCGCGTGGTCGGAATGCCGAGGGCGTTCATCGCCTCCGAGCAGAGAAACTCGCGGATCGAGGAACGCAGCACCGCGCGCCCGTCGCCCATGCGCGAATAGGGCGTCTTGCCCGAGCCCTTCAGCTGCAGTTCCCACAAGTTTCCGTCGGCTCCTTGAACGCCGCCGAGCAGCAGGGCGCGGCCGTCACCGAGTTGTGGCACGTAGACGCCGAACTGGTGGCCCGAGTAGACGGCGGCGAGCGGATCGGTGCCGGCGATGACTGCCGAGCCCGCCAGCGGCTCGATCACGTCGGCGCTGCGCAGCGCCCCGGCATCCAGCCCGATCAGCGTTGCCGCCTGCGGCGCGGCGGCGACGAAGTACGGGTCCCGCAGCGGGGTGGGGGCGAGCCGCGTGTAGAAGTGCCCGGTCAGCCGTCCGAAGCTGTTGTCCCAGGCCAGTTCGGCCAGGGGCGACGACGAGATCAGGGGTAGCGGGCGTTCGGGGGCGTTCAAGCAGGGCTCCGCGGCAGGGGCGCAATTGTACCGGCCACTTGTACACTGCCGCCGCCAAAAAACCATCGAGAACGCGAGGAGACCGGGATGCTGCATGGCCTGATGATGGATGTGCCCCTGCTGATCAGTTCGCTGATCGAGCACGCCGACCGACATCATGGGGACGCGCAAATCGTTTCGCGCCGGGTCGAGGGCGACGTTCACCGCTGCAGCTACCGTCAGCTGCACCGGCGCGCGCGGCAGATGGCCAACGCACTTGCCGCCCTGGAAGTGGGCCAGTCCGACCGTGTCGCCACCCTCGCATGGAACGGCTACCGGCACCTCGAGCTTTACTTCGCCGTCTCCGGCAGCGGCGCCGTGCTGCACACGATCAACCCGCGGCTGCATCCCGAGCAGATCGCCTGGATCGTCAATCATGCCGAGGACAAGCTGTTGTTCTTCGACCTGACGTTCCTGCCGATCATCGAGGCGATCGCGCCGCATTGCCGCGGGGTGCGCAAGTTCATCGCGATGATCGACCGGGCCAGGATGCCCGCCAGCAGCAAGGTCGACCTGGTCTGCTACGAGGACCTCATCGATACGCACTCGGACCGGTTCGTCTGGCCCGTCTTCGACGAACGGCAGGCCTCATCGCTGTGCTACACGTCGGGCACGACCGGCAACCCGAAGGGCGTGCTGTACAGCCACCGCTCGACACTGCTGCATGCCTACGCAGCGGTCGCACCCGATGCATTGAACCTGTCGAGCAAGGACACCGTGCTGCCGGTGGTGCCGATGTTCCATGTCAATGCCTGGGGCTTGCCTTACGCGTCGCCGATGGTGGGCGCGAAGCTGGTGATGCCCGGCCCGAATCTCGATGGCAGGTCGCTGCACGAGCTCTTCGAGTCGGAGCAGGTCACCGTTTCCGCCGGTGTGCCGACGGTCTGGCAGGGGCTGCTGGCGCACACGGAGTCCAATGGGCTGAAGTTTTCGTCGATGAAGCGCACGGTGATCGGCGGCTCCGCCTGCCCGCCTGCGATGACCAAGCTGTTCGAGGAGAAGTACGGGGTTCAGGTGCTGCATGCGTGGGGCATGACGGAAATGAGCCCGCTCGGCACGGTCTGTTCGTTCAAGGCGAAGCACGAGGCGCTTAGCAGCGAGAACAGGCGCACCCTGCAGAACAAGCAGGGCCGGGTGATATTTGGCGTCGACATGCGGGTCGTCGGCGAGGACGGCGGCGAGCTGCCGTGGGACGGCAAGGCGTACGGCAGCCTGCTGGTGCGCGGGCCGTGGGTGCTGCGCGAGTACTTCAAGGGCGAGGGCGGCAACCCGCTGCAGACGGACGACGCCGGCCGCGGCTGGTTTCCCACCGGCGACGTGGTCACCATCGATGCCGACGGCTACATGCTCATCACCGATCGCACCAAGGACGTGATCAAGTCGGGCGGCGAATGGATCAGCTCGATCGAGATCGAGAACATCGCCGTCGCGCATCCCGCAGTGGCGATGGCCGCCTGCATCTCTGCGCGGCATCCGAAATGGGACGAGCGGCCGTTGCTGGTGGTGATGCGCAAGCCGGGCGCCGAGGTCACGCGCGAGCAGCTGATCGCCTTCTACGAGGGCAAGGTCGCCAAGTGGCAGGTGCCGGACGACGTCGTCTTCGTCGAGTCGATCCCGCTCGGCGCCACCGGCAAGATGCTGAAGAACCGGCTGCGCGAGCAGTTCAAGGACTACCGGCTGCCCGGCGCGTAGCGCCGCCGCGGCGCACGCTTGCGCGGCAGGGGGCTTTCTGTATTCTCCCCGCAGCCTTGAAGAGCCACTGGGAGACAGACGATGATGCGCACAGCACGGGCTCTCGCGCTGGCCGTTGCAGCGGTCGGGGCATGCGGGACGGTCGTGGCACAGAGCAAGGGCGGCGCGCCGTCGGCGCAGACGGTGAAGATCGCCTACCTCGACCCGCTGTCGGGTCCGTTCGCAGCGGTCGGCCAGAACATCCTCAAGCACTTCCAGGTCGCTGCCGAGATGGCCAGCACCAAGCAGCTGGCCGGGGCCGGGATCAGGTTCGAGATCATTCCGTTCGACAGCAAGGGTTCGCCGCAGGAGGCGCTGACGCTGCTGCGAGCGATCGCCGACCAGGGCATCCACTACGTGGTACAGGGACAGGGCTCGCACGTGGCGATCCCGCTGTCCGAGGCCATCGCCCGCAACAACGAGCGCAACCCGAAGCAGTCGATCGTCTTCCTGAACTATGCGGCGATCGACCCGGATCTGACCAACAGCAAGTGCAACTTCTGGCACTTCGCCTTCGACGCCAACACGGAAATGAAGATGGAGGCGCTGACGGATTACATGAAGGGCAAGCCGGAGATCAAGACGGTCTACCTGCTGAACCAGAACTACTCGCACGGCCAGCAGACGGCGCGCTTCGCCAGGGAACTGCTGGCGCGCAAGCGGCCGGACGCGAAGATCGTCGGCGAGGATTTCGTGCCGCTCGGCCAGGTACGCGACTTCTCGCCGTACATCGCCAAGATCCGCGCCTCGGGCGCCGACACCGTCATCACCGGCAACTGGGGCACCGACCTGGTGCTGTTCGTGCGCGCCGCGCGCGACGCCGGCCTGACCGCGAATTTCTACACCTACTACGCCGGCGTGATCGGCACGCCGACCGCGATGGGCGCCTCCGGCGCCGACCGGGTGCGGATGGTGTCCTACTGGCACCCAAACATCGAAAACAACCCGGCCGAGCCGATCTACGTCGACTTCAAAAAGCGCTTCAACGAGGAGTGGTACGTGCTTGCCTCGCAGACCTCGGTCACCATGCTGGCCGAGGCGATCAAGCGCGCCGGCAGCAGCGATCCGCTGAGGGTCGCGCACACGATGTCGGGCATGAAGATGAACGGCCTGATGGGCGAGATCGAGATGCGCGCCACCGACCATCAGCTGCAGCAGCCGCTGTACATCTCGACCTTCACCAAGGCCGGCGGGCCGGTCAAGTTCGACGCCGAGAAGACCGGCTTCGGTTTCCGCACAGAGAAGGCGATCCCGACCTACGTCGCCTCGACGCCGACCTCGTGCAACATGCAGCGGCCAGCGAAGCCGTAGCGGCAGGCTCTGGCTTTCAATCAAAGGGGATAGGCCGGCAGCAGGGCCCGTCCGCCTGAATCGACCGGCCCGGATGAAGGGCCGGTTTCACATCCGGGCATGAATCTCGAACTGTTCCTGGTGCAGCTGCTCAACGGCGTCAGCTACGGGCTGCTGCTGTTCATGCTCGCCGCCGGCCTGACGCTGATCTTCTCGATGATGGGCGTGCTCAATTTCGCGCACACCAGCTTCTACATGATCGGCGCCTACTTCGCCTACCAGCTGTCGGTGTGGATCGGCTTCTGGGCCGCGCTGCTGGTGGCGCCGCTGCTCGTGGGTGTCGTCGGCGCGGCGGTGGAGCAGTGGGGGCTGCGGCGCGTGCACAAATGGGGCCACGTGCCGGAACTGCTGTTCACTTTCGGACTTTCGTACATCGTCTTCGAACTGGTGCAGGTGATCTGGGGCCGGGCGCCGGTGCCCTACCAAGTGCCGAGCGAGCTGGACCGGCCGGTTGCCTGGCTGCAGGCAGCCGGCATCACCTTCCCGCAGTACCGGATGTTCATGATGGCGGTGGCGATCCTGATGCTCGGCGCGCTGTGGCTGCTGCTGAAGCGCACGCGCATCGGGCTGGTGATCCAGGCGGCGCTGACCCATCCGGAAATGGTCGAGGCGCTCGGCCACAACGTGCCGCGCGTGTTCATGCTGGTCTTCGGCGCCGGCTGCGCGCTGGCGGGGCTGGCCGGCGTGATCGGCGGCAACGCTTTCGTCACCGAACCGGGCATGGCCGGCAGCGTCGGGGCGATCGTATTCGTGGTGATCGTCTTCGGCGGGCTCGGTTCAGTGGCCGGCGCCTTCATCGCCTCGCTGCTGCTCGGCCTGGTCGATGCCTTCGGCAAGACCAGCAGCGCGTCGCTCGCCGGGCTGCTTTCCTCCGTCGGAGTCGAGCTGGCGCCGCAGACCTTCGGTTACCCGGTGCTCAGCATGACGGTGGCGCAGGTCGCGCCGGTGCTGCCGTACCTGATGCTGGTGCTGATCCTGATCTTCCGTCCGCGCGGCCTGATGGGCACCCGGGAGAGCTGAGGTTCCGACGTGACGGTGCTTGGCGAACTGCACTTCAAGCCGCTGAACTTCGGCCGCTGGGTGATCTGGGGCCTGACGGCGATCGTCTTCATCGCCGCGCCGCAACTGTTCGCGAGCGGCTTCGCCCGCGCGCTGCTGTCGCAGATGGCCATCATGATCATCTTTGCGTTGTCCTACAACATGCTGCTCGGGCAGACCGGGCTGCTGTCGTTCGGCCATGCGGTGTATTCGGGCCTTGGTGCCTATTTCGCCATCCACGCGCTGGCGCTGATCGGCAAGGGGTCGCTGGTCTTCCCGGTCTCCCTGCTGCCGTTGATCGGCGGCGCCGCGGGCCTGCTGTTCGGCGTCGTGTTTGGCTGGTTGACGACCAAGCGCGCCGGCACGACCTTCGCGATGATCTCGCTCGGCATAGGCGAGATGGTCTTTGCCGCCTCGCTGATGTTCCCGGGCTTCTTCGGCGGCGAAGCGGGCATCAGCGGCAACCGCACCGCCGGCGGCGCGTTTCTCGGCATCGATGGATTGAGCTTCGGCCCGGACATCCAGGTCTACTACCTGATCGCCACCTGGACCTTCCTGTGCATGATCGCCATGTACGCGCTGACGCACACGCCGCTCGGCCGCATCGCCAACGCCGTGCGCGACAACCCGGAGCGCGCCGAGTTCATCGGCTACGACGCGCAGCGGGTGCGCTGGATCATGATGATGCTGGCAGGTTTCTTCGCCGGCGTTTCGGGAGGGCTGTCGGCCGTCAACCTCGAGAGCGTCGGCAGCGGGGCGGTGCACGCGGCGGTCTCCGGCGGCGTGCTGCTGGCGGCGTTCATCGGCGGCGCGCTGTTCTTCTTCGGGCCGATCCTCGGTGCCGTCGTGTTCGTCTTCTTCGCCTTCGCGCTGTCGGAATACACGCCGGCGTGGCACCTGTACCTCGGCGTGTTCTTCGTGGCTCTGGTGATGTTCGCACCGGGCGGGCTGTCGAGCCTGCTCCTGCTCAACCTGCGGGTGGCCAGGTTGGGCAAGTTCCGCCGACTGCGCGATCCCTATGTCGGCGTGCTCGGCACCGGCGGGCTGCTTGCCGCCGGCATCGCGCTGCTGATCGAGATGACCTACCACCTGACGCTCGGCATCGGCACCGGCTCGAGCGTGAAGGTTTTCGGCTTTCCCTTCGACACGACGCGCGGCGAAAGCTGGGTGTTCGGCTCCGCGCTGGTGGCTGCCAGCGGCATGGCCTTCGAATACATGCGGCGCCGCTTCAAGCGCGAGTGGGACGCCATCGCCATCGAGATCGAGGACTGGCGGCGCGACAACCCGGAGCAGGACCAGTGAGCGGCACGCCGGCCGTGCCTGCGGCCCTGCAACTCGTCGACGTGCGCAAGCGCTTCGGCCGCACCGAGATCATCCGCGGCGTGAGCCTGGCGATCGGAACCGGGGAAAGGCACGCGATCATCGGCCCGAACGGCGCCGGCAAGTCGACGCTTTTCAACCTGATCAGCGGCCGCTTCCATGCCGACTCGGGCGAGATCCTGCTCGATGGCAAGGCGATCACGCGGCGCAAGCCCTTCGAGATCAACCGCATGGGCCTGGCGCGAAGCTTCCAGATCACCAACATCTTTCCGCGCCTGTCGGTGTTCGAGAACCTGCGCTGCGCGGTGCTTTGGTCGCTCGGTTACCGCTATTCCTTCTGGCACAACCTGAACAATCTCGCCGACGCCGAGGCCCGCGCCGAGGAACTGCTGGAGCGCATCGGCCTGCGACGGCGCCGCAACATCCAGGCCGGGCTGCTCACCTATGCCGAGCAGCGCGCGCTGGAGATCGGCATCACGATCGCCGGCGGCGCGCAGGTGATCCTGCTCGACGAGCCAACCGCCGGCATGAGCCGCAGCGAGACCTCGCGGGCGGTGGCGCTGATCCGCGAGATCTCGCAGGGCAAGACGCTGGTGATGGTCGAGCACGACATGAGCGTCGTCTTCGGCCTGGCGGACCGCATCTCGGTGGTGGTCTACGGCGAGGTGATCGCCAGCGGCCGGCCCGAAGAGATCCGCGCCGACCCGAAGGTCAAGGAGGCCTACCTCGGCCAGCCGGCGGAGGCCGCGTGATGTTGGAAGTCGACAACCTGCAGGCGGCAGCGAGCGCAGGGCGCTCGCGCCGCCGTGCCGCAAGGTCGGGCTCCCCCCTCCCTGTCCCTCCCCTGCAGGGGAGGGGACCCGGATCTGATCAATCCACGGGCGACGGGCAGTCCTGATGCTCACCGTTGACAACCTGCAGGCCTTCTACGGCAAGAGCCACGTGCTGCACGGCGTCGACCTGTCGGTCGGGCGGGGCGAAATCGTCAGCCTGCTCGGCCGCAATGGCGTCGGCCGCTCGACCACGGCCAAGGCGATCATGGGGCTGGTGGACTGCACCGGCCGCGTCGTCTTCAAGGGGCGCGAGATCACCGGCCTGCCGACCTACCGGATCGCCCACGCTGGTCTGGGCTATGTCCCTGAAAGCAGGGATATTTTTGCGGCACTCTCGGTGGCCGAGAACCTCACGCTGGGGCTGAAGGGCCGCCGGCCGGGGCGGTGGAGCTTCGACGACATGTACCGGCTCTTCCCGCGCCTGCGCGAACGCGAGCGGACGCTCGCCGGCGTTCTTTCGGGCGGAGAGCAGCAAATGCTGACGCTTGCCCGTACGATGATGGGCGACCCGGACCTGGTGATCATCGACGAACCGACCGAGGGCCTCGCACCGAAGCTTGTTGCGCTGGTGGCGGACTTCCTGAAGGCGCTGCAGGCGCGCGGCATCTCGGTACTGCTGATCGAGCAGAAGCTGACCATCGCGCTCGACATCTCGCAGCGGCTGTACGTGATGGGACACGGGCACATGGTCTTTGCAGGTACGCCCGACGAACTGCGCGGCAACCGGCTGATCCGGCAGGAGTGGCTCGAAGTCTGAGAATGCAGGGGAGAAGAAGACAATGAAGGTGTACTTCGAGCGGCGCGGCGAGGTCGCGGTGCTGCAGATCGACAACCCGCCGGTCAATGGACTGAACCTGGCGATGCGACGCGGCATCGTCGCCGGCCTGCAGCGTGCGCGCAACGACCCGAAGGTCAAGGTGGTGGTGATCACCGGCACCGACAAGGTGTTCTCCGGCGGCGCCGACATCCGCGAGTTCAACACTCCCGCCGCAGTCACCGAGCCGCACCTGCTGCAGGTGCTCGATGCGGTCGAGTCGAGCAGCAAGCCGGTGATCGCCGCCATCAACGGCGTCTGCATGGGCGGCGGACTCGAGCTTTCGCTCGCCTGCCACTACCGGATCGCCACGCCGAGCGCGACCATGGGCCTGCCCGAGGTGAAGATCGGGCTGCTGCCGGGTGCCGGCGGCACGCAGCGCCTGCCGCGTGCCGTGGGCGCCGAACTGGCGCTGCAGATGATCGTTTCCGGCGATCCGATCGGCGCCGAGACTGCGCTGAAGGCGGTACTGATCGACCGCATCGTGCCCGCCGACACTTTCCAGGGGGTGCTCGACTTCGCTCAGGAACTGGTCGGCCGGCGCACGCACCCGCGGCTGCGCGCGGCACGCGCCCTGCTGCCGAGAGGAGTCGACGCCGACTCCTTCTTCAGGGCGGCACGCGCGCGCGTGGCCAGGCAGGCGCGCGGGCAGGTCTCGCCGTTGAAGTGCGTCGACGCGGTCGAGGCGGCCGTGCTGCGGCCGTTCGAGGAGGGTGTGCAGATCGAGCGGGCGATGTTCCTTGAACTGGTGGCCTCCGAGCAGTCGAAGGCGCTGCGCCACGCGTTCTTCGCCGAGCGGGCGGCAGCGAAGATCGCCGGTCTGCCGGAGGACACGCCGACGCGGCGCATCGCGCGTGCGGCGGTGATCGGTTTCGGAACGATGGGCGGCGGCATTGCGATGAGCTTCGCCAACGCCGGCATCCCGGTCACCGTGCTCGAGATGACGCAGGAAGCGCTCGACAAGGGCCTGGCCCTGTGCCGGCGCAACTGGGAGGCCAGCGCGCAGAAAGGAAAGATGGCGCCGCAGCAGGTCGAGCAACGGATGGCGCTGCTCGCGCCGACGCTGCGTTACGAGGACCTGGGCTCGGCGGACATCGTCATCGAGGCGGTGTTCGAGGACCTGGCGGTGAAGCAGAAGGTCTTCCGCGAACTGGACCGCGTGGCCAAGGCCGGCGCGATCCTTGCCACCAACACCTCGACGCTCGACATCAACCAGGTCGCTGCCGTCAGCAGGCGGCCGGCCGACGTGCTCGGCACGCATTTCTTCAGCCCCGCCAACGTGATGCGCCTGCTCGAGGTGGTGCGCGGCGCCGCCACCGCGCCGGACGTGCTGGCCACGGTGATGAAGCTGGCCCGGCCGCTGAAGAAGGTGGCGGTCGTCTCGGGCGTCTGCGACGGCTTCATCGGCAACCGGATGCTCGAGCATTACGTGCGCCAGTCGCTGTTCCTGCTGGAGGAAGGGGCCAGCCCGCAGCAGGTCGACAAAGCGCTGACCGACTTCGGCATGGCGATGGGCATCTTCGCGGTGGGCGACCTCGCCGGGCTGGACATCGGCTATGCGATCCGCCAGCGTCGCTACAGGGAGAAGCCCGACGTGCGCTACCCGCGGATCGCCGATCGCGTGGTCGAGCTGGGCCGCCTCGGGCAGAAGACCGGCAGGGGCTGGTATCGCTACGAAGCCGGCAACCGCACGCCGCAGGTCGATCCGGAAGTCGAGCTGCTCATCGACGCCTACCGCAAGGAACTCGGCATCACGCCGCGGGCGATCTCCGACGAGGAAATCGTGCAGCGCTGCATCTTCGCGCTGGTCAACGAGGGCGCGCGAATCCTGGCCGAAGGCATTGCGCAGCGGGCGAGCGACATCGACGTCGTCTACCTGACGGGCTACGGTTTCCCGGCCTGGCGCGGCGGGCCGATGTACTTTGCCGAGAGCTTCGGCCTGGCCAAGGTGGTCGAGGCAATACGCCGCTTCGCCGCGCTGCCCGGCGCGGACGCGGCGTTCTGGCAGCCGGCGCCGCTGCTGGCCCAGTGCGCCGCCAGCGGCCGCCGCTTCGACGCCCGCTGAACGGCACGGCTGCCGCTCGCGCGGCCCAGGACCCTTCCCACAGGAGATCCCGATGGCGACCAACCGCCGAATCGTGCTCGCCAGCCGCCCGAGCGGCTGGGTCACGCCTGAGAACTTCCGCCTTGAAACCGTGCCGCTGCCCCCGCTGGCCGACGGGCAACTGCTGGTGCGCAACCGCTGGCTGTCGCTCGACCCGTACATGCGCGGGCGGATGAACGAGGGCCGCAGCTACGCGGCCGCGCAACCGTTGAACGAAACCATGGTCGGTGGCACCGCCGGCGAGGTCGTCGAGTCACGCCATCCGAAGTTCGCCGTCGGTGACCAGGTCGTCGGCCATCTCGGCTGGCAGGAGTACGGCATCTCCGACGGCAACCAGCTGATGAAGGTCGACACCACGCATGTGCCGCTGTCGGCCTATCTGGGCGCGGTCGGCATGCCCGGCGTGACTGCCTGGGTCGGGCTGAACCGCATCATCGAGCCCAAGGCCGGCGAAACCGTCGTGGTGTCCGCCGCCAGCGGCGCAGTGGGCAGCGTCGTCGGCCAGCTGGCGAAGCTCGCGAGCTGCCGTGCCGTTGGCATTGCCGGCGGCGAGCAGAAGTGCCGCTACGTGGTCGAGGAACTGGGATTCGACGCCTGCATCGACTACAAGCGCGACGACGTCGGCAAGGCATTGAAGGCGGCAGCACCGGACGGCGTCGACGGCTATTTCGAGAACGTCGGCGGCGAGATCATGGACGCGGTGCTGCCGCGCATGAACGCCTTCGGCCGCATCGCCCTGTGCGGGCTGATCGCCGGCTACAACGGCGAGCCGATTCCGATCCGCAACCCGACCTGGTTCCTCGTCAGCCGGCTGAAGCTGCAGGGCTTCATCGTCTCCGAGCACATGCAGCTTTGGCCGCAGGCGCTTAAGGAACTCGGCTCGCACGTCGCCGCCGGTCGCATCAAGTATCGCGAGACGATCGCGCAAGGCCTGGAAGAGGCGCCGGCCGCCTTCATCGGCCTGCTCAAGGGCCGCAACTTCGGCAAGCAACTGGTCAGACTGGACTGACGATGAACAGCTTCGCAGGCAAGGTGGCCGTCATCACCGGCGGCGGCAGCGGCTTCGGCACCGCCTTTGCGAAGCAGGCGCACTCGCTCGGCATGCGGATCGTGCTCGCCGACGTGCAGGCCGATGCGCTCGATCGGCAGGTCAATGCGCTGCGCGACGGTGGTGCCGAGGTCATCGGCGTGCGCTGCGATGTCTCCTCCGATGCCGACGTGGCCCGCCTGGCGCAGGCGGCCCACGAGCAGTTCGGCGCGGTCAACCTGCTGTTCAACAACGCCGGAGTCGCCGGCACCGGCGGCTACCTGTGGGAAAACAGCGAGGCCGACTGGCGCTGGACCCTCGGGGTGAACCTGATCGGCGTGGCCAACGGCATCCGCCATTTCGTGCCGCGGATGCTGGCGGCCGGGCTCGATGAGGAAGGCGGCCACATCGTCAACTCGGCGTCGATCGCCGGCTGGCTGTGCGCGCCGCTGCTCGGCATCTACAACGCCAGCAAGGCGGCGGTGGTGTCGGCGAGCGAGACGCTGTATCACGACCTGCGTCTGGCCGGTAGCCGCATCGGCGTGTCCGTGCTGTGTCCCGCCTTCGTGCCGACGGCGATCTTCGCCTCGGAGCGCAACCGGCCGGCGGAACTGGCCAATGCCGCCGCGCCGACGGCATCGCAGCGGCTGGCGCGCGCCGCGGGCGAAAAGGCAGTGGCCGGCGGCAAGCTGAGCGCCGAGGAGATCGCCGTGCAGACCTTCGACGCGATCCGCGCCAACCGCTTCTACGTCTTCACTCACCCGCAGATCATGCCGACGGTGCGCGCGCGGCTCGATGCGGCGCTCGCCGGAGCGCAGCCGGCCGATCCCTACGCGGGCCGGCCCGGCGCGCGTCCGCCTCCGGCGGATTAGCGGCCTTCGCAGGGCGGCACGATCAGGAACCACCACGACCCGGCGCGGTCTTATCGGCGCCGGCAACTGCACTGCTTCGGCCTGCGCCGAGGGGCTGCCGCGAGCCGGCAGCCGCAGTGCTTTGAGGCAAAATCCGCCGCCTCGCGGCGCTGCCGCCATCCAGTACATCAGTTCCAGGGATCGCTCATGAGTTTCTTGCGTCAACTGTCTCTCGGGCTTGCCGTGGTCGGCCTGCTCGGCCTCGCACCGGCGGGCGCGAAGACCGACCCGGCCTACACCAAGGTCGCCACCGTCGAAGGCGTGACCGAGTATCGGCTGGCCAACGGCATGCAGGTGCTGCTGTATCCGGACCCGTCGAAGCCGACGGTGACCGTGAACGTCACCTACAAGGTCGGCTCGCGGCACGAGAACTACGGCGAGACCGGCATGGCGCACCTGCTCGAGCACCTGATCTTCAAGGGCAGCAAGAAGCACCCGAGCCCGGAGAAGGAATTCAACCGCCGCGGCTTCCGCAACAACGGCACCACCTGGTTCGACCGCACCAACTACTTCTCGACCTTCCAGGCAACCGACGACAACCTGCGCTGGGCGCTCGACTGGAAGGCCGATGCGATGACCAACTCGTTCATCGCCAGGAAGGATCTCGATTCAGAGATGACGGTGGTGCGCAACGAGTATGAGAGGGGCGAGAACGAGCCGTTCCAGGTGATGTTCAAGCGCCTGTTCGCGACCGCGTTTCACTGGCACAACTACGGCAATTCGTCGATCGGCAACCGCAGCGACATCGAGAACGTCCGCATCGAGAACCTGCAGGCGTTCTACCGGATGTACTACCAGCCCGACAACGCCGTGCTCACCGTTGCCGGCAAGTTCGATGTCGAGGCGACGCTGTCGCTGATCGCGCAGACCTTCGGCAAGATCCCGCGACCGAAGCGCACGCTGCCGGTGCTGTGGACGGTGGAGCCGATCCAGGACGGCGAGCGCAGCTACGTCGTGCGGCGCAAGGGCGACGTGCAGGTGGTGATGGTCGGCTACCGGATTCCGTCACTGCTGTCGGATAGCACTGCGGCAATTGGCGCGGCCGCCGACATCCTCGGCGACACGCCGAACGGGCGCCTGCACAAGGAACTGGTGGCCACGGGGATGGCGGCGCAGGTCTTCTCCTGGGCAATGCAGGTTCGCGATCCGGGGCTGGCCATCTTCGGCGCGGTGGTCAAGAAGGGCGAGCCGCTCGAGCGGGTGCGCGACAGGCTGATCGAGATCGTCGAAACGAGCTTCGCACAGCAGGCGCCGACCGAGGCCGAGATGACGCGGATGCGGCAGGACAACGAAACCAGCTACGAGCGCGCGCTGGCCGATCCGCAGCAGTTCGGGGTCTCGCTGTCGGAGTACATCGCCGTAGGCGACTGGCGGCTGTCCTTCCTCGCCCGCGAGCGCACCGCCAAGGTCTCCGCCGAAGAGGTGGCGCGCGAGGCGGCGCGCTTCTTCCGTCGCGACAATCGCACCGTCGGGCTCTTCCTGCCGGAGGACGAACCGCAGCGCGCCGAGATTCCTGCGCCCCTGCCGGCGGCTGCCATGCTGGCCGAGTTCAAGCCGAGGCAGGCGACCGCTGCCGGCGAGGCCTTCGACCCGTCGCAGAAGAACATCGACGCGCGCACGCGCCGCTTCGCCGTCGGCGAGCTGAACGTCGCGCTGCTGCCGAAGAAGAACCGCGGCGAGACGGTCAACGTGGTGATCCGGCCGCGCTGGGGCGACGAGCGAAGCCTCAACGGCAGGACGGTGATCGCCTCGCTCACCGAAGCCATGGTCCCTCGCGGGACGGGCAGGTTCACGCGCCAGCAGATCGCCGACGAGATGACTCGGCTGAAGATGCAGGGATCGCTGCGCAGTTTCCAGACCGACCGCGGCAACCTGGGCGATGCGCTGCGGCTGTCGGCGCACGTGCTGCGCGAGGCGAACTTCCCGGCCGACGAGTTCGCGCAGCTCAAGCGTGAGACGGTCACTGGGCTGCAGTCGCAGCTGTCCGACCCCGAGGCGCGTTCGCGCGACACGCTGGCGCGCCACTTCGACACCTATCCGGTCGGTGACCCGCGCGCCTACATCCCGCTCGAGGAGCGCATCAGGCAGATCGAGGCAGCGACGCTGGACGAGGTCAGGAAGTTCCACGCCGACTTCTGGGGCACGGCACGCGCCGACATCGCGATCGTCGGCGATTTCGACGACAAGGCCGCCGAAGCGCTGATCAAGGAACTCTTCCCGGGCTGGGCGTCGAAGTCGCCTTACGCACCGATCCTCTCGGAGCCGCGCGACGTGAAGGCGCAGCGCATCGCCATCGACACTCCCGACAAGGAGAACGCCTACTACCGCGCGCGGATCAACCTGATCCTGCGCGACGACGATCCGGACTATGCGCCGCTGGTGCTGGGCAACTACATCTTCGGCGGCGGCTCGGGCCTGTCGAGCCGGCTGATGGACCGCGTGCGCCAGCGCGACGGCATCTCTTACGGCGCCGGCTCGGGGCTGCTGGTCAGCAGCCGCGACCGCGCCGCGGGCTGGCAGATCGCCGGCCTGGTCGCGCCGCAGAACAGTGCCCGCTTCGAGCAGGCGGTGCGCGAGGAACTGGACCGCATGTTGAAGGACGGCCTGACCGACAAGGAGGTCGCCGACGCCAAGAACGGCCTGCTCCAGGAGCGCGTGCTGAACCGTTCCAGCGACGGCATCGTCGCCTCGACGTGGAGCAGCTATCTCGACCTCGGCCGGACCTTCACCTCCTACAGCCTCGCCTTCGACGAGCGGATCAAGTCGCTGACCACGGCCGAGGTCAACGCCGCGCTGCGGCGGCACCTCGACCCGGCGAAGATGACGGTGGTCATCGCCGGCGACGCGGCCAAGGGGGCGAAGTAGGTGGCGATCGAGTCGTTCCGCCATCGCCTGCCGCTGCGCGTTCGCTGGGCCGAGGTCGACATGCAGGCGGTGGTGTTCAACGGCCACTACCTGACCTACGCCGATGTCTGTGCCACCGAGTACTGGCGGGCCATCGGCGTGCCTTACCCGTCGGGGTTCGCCGATCTTGGCATCGATGCGTTGGTGCGCAAGGCGACGGTTGAATACCACGCGGCGGCGCGCTACGACGACGAGTTGCTCGTCTGCGGCCGCATCGCGCGGCTCGGGCGCAGCAGCGCCGAGTTCGCCGTGTCGATGTTCCGCGCCGACGACACGTCGCGCTCGCTGGTCGATGCCGAGCTGGTCTACGTCTGCGTCGATCGCAGCAGCGCGCCGGTCGCCTGGCCACCGCAGATGCGCGAGCGCATGCGCGCCTACGAGACCGTCACGCCCGCGGAGGGACACACCGGTGGCTGAGGCAGCCCGCGTCGAACTCGGCGAGTGGACGGCGATGCGGACGCACGCCGAGCCGGTGCGCCATGCGGTGTTCGTCGAGGAACAGAAGGTCCCGGCGGAGATCGAACTGGACGGCTTCGACCCGGTGAGCGTGCATGCGCTGGCCTTCGACCGCGAGGGCAGGGTGCTCGGCACGGGCCGGCTGCTGCCCGACGGTCACATCGGCCGCATGGCGGTGCTGCGGCGCTCGCGGGGCACCGGCGTGGGCAGCGCGCTGCTGCAGGCGCTGCTGCAGGAGGCGCGGGCGCGCGGCGATCGCAAGGTGCTGCTCAGTGCGCAGGCGCATGCGATCCCGTTCTACGAACGCTTCGGCTTCATCGCCGAGGGCGAGGAATACGACGATGCGGGCATTGCTCATCGGATGATGCGGCTCGTCTTCTGAGCGCGCCCGGACGCCGGCGCCTCAGCCCGCCCTGCGGGTGCCCGACAAGCGCGTCGCCGACGCGGAGGCTGCGTCGACCGTGAACTCGAAGTGGCGGTCCCGATGGACCGCCGGCGCCCCGGGCTCGAAGCTGCGTTCGAGAAAGTTGACCACGCCGTCGCGCCGCACGGTCACCACGGTCGTCGAGCGCGTCCCGTAGCCGTGGGCGCGGATCTGGATCGGCGCCAGCGCGCGCTCCCAGTCCAGCGGCACGCCGGTCGAGGGAAGTTCGGAGTCGTGCACGGCTCGCCGGTCGGCCATCAGCGCCAGCAGCGAGTCGGGCTCGACACGGCTGGCCAGCGCGCAGGCAAACGCGCCGACCGCGCGCACGACTTTCGGCCACGGCGTGTCGAGGAAGGCATTCGACAGCCCGTAGATACCGGGCGATAGCGCCCGCGCACCGTGGTCGCGACGGTTGGTGTAGTACACCAGCCGCGACGCGCCGCCTCGCGAGGCGGCCGGCTCGGCGACCAGCAGATTGAAGCCGTTGTACGCACCCATGCGCGGCGCCTGCTCACGCAGCCATTCGCCGGCCGACCGCGTGCTCTGCAGCGCGCCGACAGCGATCGCGCCGCGCGACGGCGCATGCGGGTTGCGCTCGCTCGGCGCCCGAACATTGGTCAGCAGCGCCACCCGGCCGCTGCGCGTGACGCCGAGCCAGGTGCCGCCGGCTTCCTCGTCGCGGCCGGCGAGCAGCGCCACGCTCTGTCCCCACCAGGAGGCCGGCCGCGTGCTGCGCGTGTAGAACTCGTCGCGATTGGCCGCCAGCACCAGCGGATAGTCCGGGTGCACATGCCAGGCGATCACGGCCAGGCACATGGCTCAGAGGTCCTCGAACCGTTCGGTGCGCCGCTGCGCAACGAGCGAGGCCGGCAGGCCGGCGCGCGCCACGGCACCGGATAGCGCGTCCCCGAATGCCGCCGGCTCTTCGATGCCGTCGTAGACCTCGAGCAGCGTGACCGGCCCGTCCGGGACGTCGGCGCGGCGCATCAGTCGGGCATGCACGCCGCGCGACGTGGCAATTTCCCGCTGCATGCCGCGCAGGCGGGGCTCGAGTTCCCGTGCTGCCGGCGGATCGAGCTTGTAGTAGACGAACCAATGCTGCATCGCTGCGACCCGCCTCAGGCGGTGATGTCGACCAGGTCGTAGGGCAGCGCGCGCAGTTCGAGCAGCGGACCGTCGGGCGCGCCGAGGTGCAGTGGCGCCTCGGTCTTCTCCAGCGGGCACTCGAACAGCAGTTCGAAGCCGCCGCCCGGCGCACTCGCTGCCATCACCACGGTGCCAGCGGCCTCGGCCTCGCCGGCGGCGAAGACGTCGGATCCGGCCGGCGCGGCGACCGCGCATTGCGCCAGTTGCATGCGCCGCTTCAGCTTGCCGCGGTACTGGCTGCGGGCCACCACTTCCTGGCCCGGATAGCAACCCTTGCTGAAGCTGACGCCACCGAGCACCTCGAAGTTGATCATCTGCGGCACGAACTTTTCCTGCGTGGCAGCGAACACCGTCGGCACGCCGGCGTTGATCTCGCTCCACCAGAAAGCGCCGTTGCCCACGGCGGGCAATTCGGCGAGCCCCGCCAGAACCTTCTGCGCTTCCGACGCCGGCGCGAGAAGGAGGAAGCGCTCGGGCACGCGCGCCGAGCCATGCAGTCGGGCGATGCGCGCGCCGTCGAACCGGGCGCACTGTCCCGGCGCGGCAGGCACCGTGCACCCGAGGGCACGCAGCTTCGACGCGGCGCCTGCGCCGAACACCGCCCAGGCACGCCAGGCCTCGGATTGGTCGGCGAGCCTGACCTTGGCGCGCAGCACGAACATCGACAGGCGCTTGATCACGCCCGGTAGCAGTTCGCGCGGCAACAGCAGATGAATCGCCTGTTCGTCGCGCCAGACGCGGAAGGTCGCCAGCAGGCGGCCCTTGGCGGTGCAGTAGCCGGCGAGTACCAGTCGATCGGCGCCGAGATGCTCGATATCGTTGCTCAACTGGCCGTGCAGGAAGCGCGCGGCGTCTTCGCCGGTCACGGTGATCACGCCGAGGTCGGCGAGTTGCGCGCGCACGGCGCCGCACCGCGGCGCGTCGGCCTCGGCCGGCTCGAACTGCCAGCAACCCGCCGCCGTCACGGACGGTGTTTCATTCAACAAGGAATCGCGGACATCCATCGATACGTTCGCAGCAGCGAAGCTGCCGTGCGCGCGAAAGTATCATAGGAGCGCATGAGTTGGCCGAGCCGCCGCAGGGGCGAATCTTTCGAACGGCGCGCTGGGTGCTTGCCATGAGCGCGGTCATCCGTTCGCCCTCATCGCAGCAGGGTCGCATCCTGCTCATTGCCATCGCACTGATCCTGCTGGCTGCCCTGGGCGCGGCCGCAGCCGTGTGGCATCTGTACCAGCGGCCGCTTCCGCTGCGTGACGAGCGGGTCGAGATCGTGGTTCCCGCAGGCGTTTCCGCGCGGGCGATCGCGCAGGCACTGCGCGAGAAGGGCGTCGACGTCAATATCGACCTGTTCGTGGCGGCGGCGCGCTGGACGGAGGCCACGCAGCGGCTGCGCGCCGGGCGCTACGAGATCACGCGCGGCATGCGCATCGCCGACATCCTCGACCGCCTGATTCGCGGCGAGACGCTGAAGGAACGACTGACCATCGTCGAAGGCTGGACCTTCCGCGAGATGCGCGCCGCGCTCGCCGCCCATCCGCTCCTGAAGCGCGACAGCGGGACGATGACCGATGCGCAGGTGCTCGCCGCGGTGGGCAGCACCGAGTCGCATCCCGAGGGCCTGTTCGCGCCCGACACCTACGTCTTCGATGCCGGCTCCAGCGACCTCGAAGTCCTGCGCCAGGCGTACCGTGCGCAACAGACGCGGCTGTCGCGGGCCTGGCAGGAAAGGGCGGCCGACCTGCCGTTGAAGTCGCCGTACGAGGCGCTGATCCTCGCCTCGATCGTCGAGAAGGAGACCGGGCAGTCGGCGGAGCGCGGCCGGATAGCCGGGGTGTTCATCAACCGACTGCGCACCGGGATGCTGCTGCAGACCGACCCGACCGTGATCTATGGCCTCGGCGATAAGTTCGACGGCAACCTGCGCAAGCGCGACCTGACCGCCGACACGCCATACAACACCTACACGCGAGGCGGCCTGCCGCCGACGCCGATCGCCCTGCCGGGACAGGCGTCGATCGAGGCGGCGCTCAAGCCCGAGCAGACGCGCGCCCTGTACTTTGTCGCCCGCGGCGACGGCACCTCGCAGTTCTCGGAGTCGCTGGCCGAGCACAATCGCGCCGTGGCCAAGCATCAACTGGGAGGAAAGAAATGAGCGCGTGCCTGCCGCGGACGACGTGCGCAGCCGAGGGGGTGTGGTGACCGCGCGCGGCCGCTTCGTGACGTTCGAGGGCATCGACGGTGCCGGCAAGAGCACGCAGATCGCCTTCATCGACAGCTGGCTGCGGGGCCGCGGCGTCGACGTGCTGCTGACGCGCGAGCCGGGCGGCACGCCGATCGGCGAGACCCTGCGAGAGATGATCCTGCACCGACCGATGCGGCCGCGCACCGAAACCCTGCTGATGTTTGCCGCCCGCTGCGAGCACGTCCTCACCGTGATCGAGCCGGCGCTGGCCGCTGGCCGCTGGGTGCTGTGTGACCGCTTCACCGACGCGACCTACGCCTACCAGTCCGGCGGCCGCGGCCTGCCGCAGGCCGACGTGGCCACCCTGGAGCGCTGGGTGCACCCGGGACTGCAGCCCGACCTCACCCTGCTGTTCGACCTCGAACCGGCGATCGCCGCCGAGCGCCTGGTCCGGGCACAACGCAGCGACCGTTTCGAGGCGGAGCAGCGTGATTTCTTCGCCCGCGTGCGGGAGCACTACCTGGCGCGGGCACGCGCCGAGCCGCAGCGGTTCTTCGTCGTCGACACGTCGCAGGACAAGCCCGTGGTGCAGGCAAGACTGATCGACGCGGTCGGCCGTCTGCTATGACGCGGCGTCGGCTGACCTGGCTCGAGCCGGTGTGGCCGATGCTGCCGCCACTGGCCGCGCGCGGCGTGCACGCCGTGCTGCTGCACGGCCTGCGCGGCGTCGGCAAGAAGAGCCTGGCGCTCGATTTCGCCGAGGCGCTTCTCTGTTCGACACCGCTGGCGGACGGACACAGCTGCGGCCAGTGCGACGAGTGCAAGCTCACCGCCGCGTTCAGCCATCCCGACCTGCGCTGGGTGCTGCCGCAGGCACTGGCAGAAAGGCTGCTGCCGCAGGCGCAGGACGAGGACCAGGCGACGGCCGTCACCGCCGCAGCGGAGCCGGGCGAGGGCGACGGCAAGCCAACGAAAGCCAGTCGCGAGATTCGCGTCGACCAGGTACGCGGGCTGTCCGACTTCCTCGGCATTGCCGCGTATCGGGGCGGGCAACGGGTGGTCGTGCTGGCGCCGGCCGAGGCGATGAACGCCATTGCGGCCAACACGCTGCTCAAGATGCTCGAGGAACCTCCGCCGGCGACGATGTTCGTGCTGGTTTCCGATGCGCTCGACGACGTGCTGCCGACGATTCGGTCGCGCTGCGTGCTGGTGCAGGTGCCGGTGCCCGACGCGCGGGCCTGCCTGCCCTGGCTGGCGGCGCAGGGCGTCGCCGAGCCGGCGGCGGCGCTGGCGCTGGCATCAGGCGCGCCACTGGCTGCGCTCGCCGAGGCCTCCGAGGAGTCCATCGCGCCCGAGGCGTCGGCGGCGCTGTACCGGATGCTTGAGCGCGGGCCGGCGCTGACGCCTGCACAGGTCGCTGTAAGTATTAGCCGAGACCCCCCTGTGCCGGCCTGCGTGCGGCTGATGCAGTGCTGGGCATTCGACCTGATTCAGTACCGTGCGCGCGGGTCCGTCCGTTATCATCCGCAGCGCGAAGCGTGCATCAGGCAATTGGCGGCGTCGGCGCGCAGCGAGGGACTCTGGCGCTGGGCCGATGCGCTGAAGAGTGCCAGCGCGGCGCGTGAGCATCCGCTGAACGCACGTCTTGTCATCGAATCGCTGCTCGCCAGGTACATCGAAGTCTTTTGACGATCGCAGATGAGCGACACACCGAACACCCGATTCGGCGGCGGGGCGCCCGACCTGCTGGGTCCCAACACGGTCAGCGCGCCCGTGGCGGGCGGCCGGCCGGCGATCCTGTCGCTGGCGATCAAGGAAAAGGCGGCCCTGTATGGCGCCTACATGCCGTACCTGAAGAACGGCGGCATCTTCGTGCCCACCAACCGCCCGTACAAGCTCGGCGACGAGGTCTACCTGATCCTGACGCTGATGGACGATCCGACGAAGTATCCGATCGCCGGCCGGGTGGTCTGGATCAGCCCCACCGGCGGCACCGCGCGCACGCCCGGAATCGGCGTCCACTTCCCGGGTGACGAGACCGGCGTTGCGGCGCGGCGGCGCATCGAGGAACTGCTGGGCGCGGCGATCAAGTCGGGCCGGCCGACGCACACGATCTAGCAATCCGCCGGGTCCGCGAGCGGCGGCGCCGTGTTCGTCGATTCGCACTGTCATCTTGTCTTTCCCGAGCTAGCCGACGACATCGACGGTGTGCTGGCGCGCATGGCCACGGCCGGGGTCGGTCGCGCGCTGAGCGTCTGCACGCGGCTGGACGAGTTCGAGCGGATTCACGCGCTGGCGATGCGCGACGAGCGCATCTTCGCCTCTGTCGGCGTCCACCCGGACACCAGCGGGGCCGAGGAGCCGACGGTTCAGCGACTGGTCGAACTGGCCGCCCGCCCGCGGGTGATCGCCATCGGCGAGACCGGGCTGGACTACTACCGGCTGCCGGAGCCGCTCGAATGGCAGCGCGACCGCTTCCGCGTGCACATTCGCGCGGCGCGCGGGGCCGCCAAGCCGCTGATCATCCACACCCGGTCCGCCTCGGCCGACACCCTGCGGATCATGCGCGAGGAGCGGGCGGACGAGGCGGGCGGCGTCATGCACTGCTTCACCGAGTCGCTCGAAGTCGCCCAGGCGGCGATCGACCTGGGCTTCTTCATCTCGTTCTCCGGCATCGTGACCTTCAAGAACGCCCGCGAACTGCAGGCGGTCGCCAGGGCGCTGCCGCTGGACCGGTTGCTGATCGAAACGGATGCGCCATACCTGGCGCCGGTGCCGTTCAGGGGCCGGACCAACGAGCCCGGCTTCGTTCCGCACGTGGCGCGCAAGCTCGCCGAACTGCACGAGACTTCAGCGGACGCGATCGAGGCGATCACGTCGGACAATTTCTCGCGATGTTTCAAATGTTTATGAGCTGAACATCGCGTGGACTGTGAGGAAGATCGCGCGAGATCTTCTGGCTGAGAAACACATTAAATACATTGGCTTATGAGCGAGTCCTCAGGTGGTTTCTTTGTTCAGCCTCCTGTGTCGCCATAGTTCGCATAATGTATATTATGTTAACTAACGGGGCGTGATTGCCGCCCGCCTGCCTATCTTGACCGCGCCCGGCCAGGCGACGCGCCCCCCTACGAGATAATGCGCACCGATCTGTCCCTCCGCCTGTGCCGTTCCGGCGCAACCGAAGCAGATGTCTCCCGCACCCGCCGCCCACATCGTCGACGACGACAGCGCGATTCGTGATTCCTTGTCGCTTTGGCTGGGCATGCGCGGCATTCGCTGTCTGGCGTACGCATCGGCCGAGAGCTTCCTGGATGTGGTCCAGGCCGACTGGCGCGGCTGCGTGCTGATCGACCTGCAACTCGAGGGAATCGACGGCCTGCAACTGCAGGCGCGCCTCGTCGAACGGAGGGTCACGATGCCCGTGATCTTCGTCACCGGACACGGCGACGTCGCCACGGCCCGCGACGCGCTGAAAGCCGGTGCGCTGGACTTCATCGAAAAGCCCGTCGACAACGATCGTCTCGTCGAACTGGTCGGCATGGCAATGGCCAAGGACGCCGCGCAGGCGCACCGACAAGCTCAGGCCGAGCAGCTGGCGAGCCGGATGCAGCGGCTGACGCAGCGCGAGCGCGAAGTCATGGACCAGGTGGTCGCCGGGCGCCACAACCGCGAGATCGCCGCCGACCTCGGCATCAGCCCCCGCACGGTGGAGGTCTACAAGGCGCGCCTGATGGACAAGCTCGATGTGCGGCGTGTCGCGGATCTGGTGAAACTGGCGCTCGAAGCGCAGGTCGAATCCAGACAATGACCCTCGCGGCAGCCGGGCAAGACCTCCCGCCTGCGTCAAGGTCGCCACAGGGGCGCTAGCTTGGGGTCGTTTTAGCTGCGGTGCCGCTCCATGCGCAGGCGATGAAATGTCCGCAGTGGCGCGCTCCTTGCCTTGCGGCTCATGGGACTCATGTTCACCAATCCTGACCCAGCGCAACCGGCTGTACGCAGGGCGAATAACATGACCCGCATGTGCCCCTGCAACAGCGCAGTACTCACAAGCGAGCCGACGCGAGCCGAAGCGGGCTCTCGCGTAGTCAAGGCTGCGTGGCGCTTTCTTGGCGCAATCGGCTTGCTGCTGATCCTGTTGCAGGCTGCGGGTTCTGTGCAAGCGGCGGCTGTCGCGGTGTTGCAGGTCGACGGCGCCATCAGCCCGGCCTCGGCCGACTACATCGAGCGCGGCATCGGCAAGGCGCAGTC
>Ga0209254_10001063_pt1 | contig 24296 bp, 20 predicted proteins | sample FrelakmetDIP11DI_FD_187148 | JGI IMG/M metagenome (GOLD analysis project Ga0209254, IMG submission 187148) | Freshwater lake sediment microbial communities from the University of Notre Dame, USA, for methane emissions studies - DIP11 DI (SPAdes)... | ecosystem: Environmental > Aquatic >...
CCGCAAGCTGCGGTACAGCTCACCCGGGTCGCGGTTTTGACGTTTCCAGCCTTCCGCCGCCAGCGTCAGGTGGCGGTGCAGCCGTAATCCCGCCCGGTCTTCTTCCAGCCAGCCGCGCAGCGTCGGCCACTCGCGGATCAGGGCTTCATGGGCTACTTCCACCACATCGTTATCCGTGCTAACCAGCCTGGCATCCGCCAGCCTGGTGAGTACCTCGCGCACTGCATTTGAGTCTTCGGGCGAGGAAACCAGCTCGTTCAGTGGAACTCGCCGGCGAGTATCCATGGTGGACTCATCCTCCCCCAGCTGGGTCAGGTGCAGGAAGATATTGCGGGCAATGGCTTGCTGCGGGGCATCCAGCTGGTCGCGATAGACCATGTCTGCCGTTTCACCGATCGCCCCGCGCACGCCCCCGGAGGCCAGGTAGCCCGAGATCGTCAGGGAGCGCCCTCGTCGGCGGTGGAAGGTTTCCAGCATGGCATGCGAAAGCAGAGGCAGCGCGCCCGGTTCCGGTGAACGCCCGGCATCCGCACCTATATCCTGCAAAACCAGCTCGACCAGCCCTGGCTCAAGCTCCCAGCCGCCGCGCCGGGCAGGTTCATGCATCGCCTCGCGCAGCTCGGCTGCGTTCATCGGCCCGATATATTCCTGCTGGCTGGACAGCGCCTCACGCAGCGCGCTGTATGCGGCGCAGCTGGCATAGAAGTCGGCTCGCAGCACCAGCACCACGCAGGTCTTGCCTCCCGGCTGAGTGGCGGCGGTCAGCAGGTTGTCCACAAACGCCTGCCGCTCGCTTTCCTCCCGGCTCAGCGTGAACAGCTCTTCGAACTGGTCTACCACCAGCAGCAGGTGCGGGGGAAGGCCCCTGGAGGCGGTGGGCCCGCCTTTCCCCCCGCCCAGGAGCTGCTCCGTAAACAGGTGCAGTGCACGCGGGTCGCCTGACAGGTCGTCCATCAGGCTGGCCCTGGGAAGCAGCGAGGTGTGGTCCTGGGTCAGGCTGGAGGCCAGGGCCTGCAGCGGGCGGTCGGTGGGGGTGAGGCTGTGGATGCGCCAGCCGGCAAATGACAAATTGCGCCGGATGGCGGGCAGTAAGCCGGCATGCAGGATGGAAGATTTTCCGCTGCCGGAGGCGCCCACCACTGCCAGGAAGCGTGAGGCTGGATCAGCTGAGAGTGCACAGTAGATGCGCTCCACCAGCCGGCTGGTCAGCGCGCTGCGACCGAAGAACAGGCTGGCGTCCGCTTCATCGAAGGGCTGCAGCCCCTTGTAGGGTGCCGGTCCGTCAACCGCTGCTTCTTCGAAAGCCGTCTCGGCTGCCAGCTCGAGCAGCCGCCGCGCGACCAGGGGTTCCTGCTCCAGGTCGAGCGCCGGGACGAATTGGGCCGCCACCATCGCCAGGTCCGGCAGGCGCTGGTTCAACTCCAGCCGGCTGATCTGGGCGTGGCTGTAGCCGACTTTCATCGCCAGCTCGCGCTGGGTGATGCCGCTGCGCCGGCGCAGGAATTTAAGCAGGTCGCCGAAGCGCGTGAAGCGCTCTAAAGCCAGCTGCGAGGTCTGATCGATCATAAAAGTGCTCCCTTTAGCCCGTAAGTCCACACCTGCGGGCCTTGTGCACCATTATCACCTATTTTAAATTAATTGGTGAATATTGGTGAATCTTGTCAACTTTGGTGAGCGCCGCACTGCTACAGTAGGGTCATCGACCGAGGCCAACCAAAATCACCCTCGGAACAGGAGATCAAAATGACCACCAACCGCTTATTCAACCTGATCGTGGCAGCAGTACTGCTCTCGATGACCGCCCTCACCGTCCACCAGGCCTGGGCGACCTCCCAGGTAGTGCCGGCCGAATCCAGCCAGGCAGTACAGGTTTCTGCCCCGCAGGAAGGGCGAACCGCCAGGCCGTGCCCCTTCACACCCGCCGAACGCCGCTCGCTGCGCGCCGAGTACCACAACGGCAAAGGCCCGTGGATCACCCGCTCCGAATCGGGTTCTGCCGGCCTGCAGGGTGGGGCGCTGGCCCTGCTCGGCTGCTGAAAATCACACACTCCTCCTTCTACGACCTCACAGGTCTTCTTCGACCTGTGAGGTCTGGAAGAACCAGGAAAGAGAACCGAAATGGAGAAACTATTATGAAAATCTACGAAGAAGTAGCCAGATTAGAAGTAAAGGAAGCCATCCAAAACGGCGTGTCTGCCCAAACCCGCAAGCGCATGTTGAAAGCCAACAGTTCCCAACCGGAGCTCACAGCTGAACAGCGAGATGAGCTGTTCCGCACCCTGTTCAGTGAAGAGCGCCCGTCAGGCAGGCTGGAACCCAAGCCGCGCCTGTCCGTACTGGTCTATATTGCTCTATCGCTTGGTTTGGTCCTGGCGATTACAGCTGCTGCTCAGGCGTGGTTGTTGACGTAGCCTGACTCTTCTCGATGCTTCCCGTCGCACAGCGGCTTGATTTCCGATTTTCCACAGCGGCACAGCACGTAGCACTCCCCCAGTTTCCTGGCGCCTTCCGTCTTCCAGGCCAGCGGCTCGTCGCACTCAGACACTTACCTGCGTTTTATGCACCAGAAGAAGGCCTCCCAGCACGAAATACGGGCCATCTTCCGTCACGATATTTTTCGCTTCGTCCTGGCTTTCACCCTCCTCGCTCACTGCCGCCCTCCACCGTAGAACCCGATAGGGTCACTCCCCGAACCGGTCGACTAAAACCACGTGGCGAAGTCCCCGATCACTGACGGTGAGGGAATCCTTGCCCAGCTTATCCATGATGGTCCGCACGATGCACGCCCCTGCCAGGATCACATCAGCCCGCTTGGGTTGAAGCCCAACGATCGCGCGACGCGCCCCGAGTGGCTTCGATCGATACATCTCGATCTGGCGCTCAATCTCCGCCCGGTGCAGAATGGTCCCCTGAATAACATCCGGATCGTATTTCGCTATATTATTGTATAATCCAAGACTGTAGCCCAAATACCGTGAGTGTATACCGGTCAATAAATTTGTTTTATGAGAATTGAAAGGAAGAAGGACATGGCAAGTTCTTTAACGGAGCAGCAGATCAAGGAAATGCTTGACCATATGAAGGGTTCGGATTCGGTCGAATTGAAATTGACGGTACCAGACACGAACATCGGTTCGACCGCGGTTCTGCTCGGCATGGATCCACTGGAGGCGGAGATCCGCCAGATTGTCTTTTTCGACACCCCGGATCTGAGCCTGAACCAGGTGGGGTTGGTGGTGCGCGCCCGCCGAATCCAGGGCGGCGCGGGTGATACCGTGGTCAAATTGCGGCCGATCCATCCTGACGATCTACCCCCCGAGATGAGCGCCTCGCAAAATGTGAAAGTTGAAGTGGATGCGATGCCGCGCGGCTTTGTTTGCTCCGCCTCGATGAAAGGGCTGGCTACGGCCGCTGCCGTACGCAGCGTGACAATCGGGGAGAGCGCGATCAAGCGCCTCTTTTCAAAAGAGCAGAGAGTATTATTCCGCTCACGCGCACCGGAGGGTTTGAAGCTCAATGACCTGGCTATCTTGGGGCCGATCAATATCTTGAAACTGGTGTTCGAGCCCACTGGACTCAAACGCAAGTTCGTGGCTGAGCTGTGGCTTTATCCGGATGGTTCACGCCTGCTCGAACTTTCCACCAAATGCCCTCCTTCGAAGGCCTTCCAGGTCGCTGCCGAATGCCGCGAATATATCGCTCAGAAAGGGATCGACCTGACGGCGGAGCAGCAGCCGAAAACCAACCGGGCGCTCAAATATTTCTCGGCACAGTATAAGAAAGCCGAAGAAGCAAGGCAGGCAGCCTCCGCAGCCGACCAGACGCTATCCGGACAGGATCAAGCCTAAATTTTTCCAGGAAACGACAAATGGCAACGATTATCCCCCGCTGGGAATGGCGCACATTCGGACCGCGCTTTAAATCTGCAGAAGCCTTTTTTAACGCAATGGCGCCTAAGGATGTCCAGGAAAGCGACGAGATATACCTGCTTACGGAGACTGGCAGCAACGTAAAAATCCGCAGCGCGCTGCTCGATATCAAGGTGCTTAAGGAAGTAAACCCGGCAGGCCTGGAGCAATGGATACCGGTGCTGAAAGCGGGTTTTCCACTGCCCTCGGCTACGGTAAAAGAAGCCTTCAAAGCCATGGATGTCCCTGCGCCTGAACTGAAACGCGCGGAATATAGTCTCGAGCAATTTCTAAGCGAGGTGGTCGCTCCGCATGGTTCGGTCATGGTTGCCAACGTGCACAAGAAGCGAGTACGCTACACGGTAGGCGGTTGTATGTCGGAATTCTCCGATGTATCCGTCGGGGAGAAATCGACCAAAACGATCGCAGTCGAATTGGAAGATGACCAGGCGGTCTCGGCCGCCGTGCGATTGCTGGGACTTGAAAATTATTTCAACGTCAACTATATTCGCGGCTTGATGGACCTGGTGAGCGGTAGGCCGTATCGCTACGCGGTTATCGACACGGGAACGAATTCCGTCAAGTTTCACATCGCAGATCTGGCAGCAGACGGGAGCTGGAAGACAATCATAGACCGGGCCGAGATGACCCGCCTGGGAGAAGGCCTGGAAAAAAGCGGGGCGATCAGCGAAGAGGCTGACAGCCGGACTGCCCAGGCTATTGCTGGCATGGTCGAGGAAGCCAAAGCCAGCCGCTGTTCGGCGGTCGCGGTAGTTGGGACGGCCGGCCTGCGGATCGCCAGCAATTCTGCCCAGGTACTTGCCTCGATCCGCGCAAAAACCGGCGTGGAAATCCAGGTGATCTCCGGGGAGGAGGAAGGCTGGCTGGCTTACCTGGCAGTGCTGGCGGGCTTGCCACTGGGCAAAGGCAGGCTGGTAGTTTTCGACACCGGTGGAGGCAGCTCCCAGTTTACGTTTGGAGATGGCAAGCAGGTCAGCGAGCGATTCAGCGTCAACGTTGGGGCTGTCCGCTATACCGAACGATTTGGGCTGGACGGCGTGGTCGCTCCCGGTACGCTGGCTGAGGCAATGCAGGCAATTTCCACCGATCTCTCTCAGATCGACGGACGCCAGTCGCCGGATATGCTGGCAGCCATGGGCGGCGCCGTGACTAACCTGACGGCGGTCAGCTATGGTATGGCAAAATACGATCCGGATGTGATCCAGGGGACCGTCCTGCAACGCTCGGAGATCGACCGCCAGATCGAGATGTACCGCACGACGCCTCTCGAAGCTCGCCGAACGATCCCCGGATTGCAGCCAAAACGAGCCGAGGTCATCCTGGCTGGAGCCTGCATCGTGCGCACCATCATGGAAAAGCTGGGCAAGGATTCCCTGACGGTCAGCGACCGGGGGCTGAGACACGGCGTGCTGGTGGAGCGATTTGGGATTTGATGGATTTGGTGTGTTAAGCGAAAAACGGGTGCTTTCAGGTCAAGAACTGAAAACACCCGTTTACTTCTAGTCGACTCTCTGGCTTATGCCGCAGGCACTGCTTCGGCGTCTTCGGCTGGCTGCGCTGCTTTCGCTTCGCCGCGCTGCAGCACCACCTCGTCCTCCTGCAGGTCGATGTTTATTGTGTCGCCGTCTTCGAATTCGCCGGACAGCATCCGGTCGGATAGCGGGTCTTCGATCTTCTGCTGGATGATGCGGCGCAGCGGGCGGGCACCCATGTCGGGGTCGAAGCCCAGCTCGGCCAGCTTATCCAGGGCTGCCTGTGTCGGCACCAGGACCACTTCATGTTCTTCCAGGCGGGCGGCGACCTTGTCCAGCTCCAGCAGCACGATCTTCTTGATATCCTCTTTATTCAGTGAGCGGAACACGATCACCGAATCCAGGCGGTTGATGAATTCAGGACGGAAGACGCGCTTCAGCGATTCGAGCAGCTTCTTGCGCATATCTTCATAAGATAGGCGCTCTTCCAGCTCCTCTTCACGCTTGAGCGTAAATCCGACCGACGATTGGCGCTTGATCATGTCGGCGCCGACGTTGGAAGTCATCACGATAATGGCGTTGCGGAAATCCACCTTGTGGCCGCGGGCGTCCGAAAGGTGACCTTCTTCCATGATCTGCAGCAGCATATTATGGGCTTCAGGGTGCGCCTTTTCGATTTCGTCGAAGACCACGATCGAGTACGGCCGGCGGCGCAGTGCTTCGGTTAACTGCCCTGCGTCTTCATAGCCGACGTATCCAGGTGGGGCGCCTACCAGCCGGCTGACGGAATGGCGCTCCATGAATTCGGACATATCCAGCTGCACCAGGGCGTCTTCGCTGCCAAACATGAAGCGCGCCAGGGCCTTGGTGAGCTCTGTCTTTCCCACTCCGGTCGGTCCCAGGAAAATAAACGAGCCGATGGGGCGGCGCGGGTCTTTCAGGCCTGCACGGGCGCGCCGTACGGCCTTGGAGATAGCCTGGATGGCTTCTTCCTGCCCGACGATGAATTTCTGCATTTCTACTTCCATCTGCAGCAGGCGCTGTGATTCTTCCTGGGCGATCTGCATCAACGGGACGCCGGTCCACATCGAAATCACCTCAGCGATATCTTCGGCCGTAACCTTAGGGCTGTTGGCCCGGTCCCATCCAGTGCGCAAGCGTTCGAGCTGGCGTTCCAGCTCCTCCTGCCGCTCGATATAATCCTGGGCGTCATCGTGTCGCCCGTCTTCTACCGCCAGGTTGTGGTTGCGGCGAATCTCGCGCAGCTGGGAAGTGATGTCTTTGGCAGTCTTGGCTGCGTCGCTTTTGTACATACGTACGCGTGAAGACGATTCGTCGATCAGGTCGATGGCCTTGTCTGGTAAGAAGCGTTCGGAAACGTAGCGCGCCGAAAGGTGGGCAGCTGCGTCCAGGGCTTCATCCGTGATAGTAAGCCGGTGATGCTCCTCGTAAGCGCCGCGCACGCCGCGCAGGATATCGATGGTTTCTTCGATCGATGGCTCTTCTACGACGATCGGCTGGAAACGGCGCTCGAGGGCTGCGTCGCTCTCGATGTGCTTGCGGTATTCATCCAGGGTGGTGGCGCCGATTACCTGCAGCTCGCCGCGCGACAGTGCCGGTTTGAGAATATTGGCGGCGTCGACCGATGAGCCGGCTGCGCCAGCCCCCACCAGCATGTGGACTTCATCGATGAACAGGATAGCAGCCGAGGCTTTCAATTCGTCGATCACGCGCTTCAGGCGCTCCTCGAACTGTCCGCGATACATGGTGCCTGCCACCAGCGAACCGACATCCAGCTGCAGGACTCGCTTGTCGAGCAGTGGGGCCGGAACGTCGCCTTCGATGATGCGTTGAGCCAGACCTTCGACGATGGCTGTCTTGCCTACCCCGGGTTCTCCGATCAACGCCGGGTTGTTTTTTGTGCGGCGCGCCAGCACCTGGATCACGCGTTCAATTTCCATCTGCCTGCCGATCACCGGGTCCAGCTTGCCTTCCTCTGCCATGGTGGTCAGGTCGGTGGCCAGCTGGTCAACCATGGGGGTCTTGGCCTTGGATGGTTCTGTCTGCCGTGTGGCGGGCTTCGGTTCGCCGGCCGTGCTGGTCTGGCGCGAGGCGCTGCTTTCCTGCAGCACGCGGCGGGTCTGCCGCCGGATTTGCTCGGAGCTCACTCCCAGCTTGCGCAGCACATCCATAGCGATGCCCTCGCCGTGCCGCACCAATCCCAGCAGGATATGCTCGGTGCCGATGTAATGGTGGCCCAGGCGGCGGGCTTCTTCCACCGCAAACTCCAGGACCTGTTGTGTGCCAGGAGAAAGGTCCAGCTTACCGCCCCGGTATTGACCGACACCGGTCAGCTGCTCCACAATCTCTTGAACCCGGTCTGCTTCCAGGCCTAATTCACGCAGCACGCGCCCGGCAACCCCACCCTCTTCGCGTATCAATCCCAGCAGCAGGTGTTCTGTGCCGATGTGATTGTGGCGCATGCGTTCGGCCTCTTGATGCGCCAGACTCAAAACCCGCCGGGCGCGTTGGGTAAATCTCTCCATACCAGCCAAGGTACTCCTCCTACCGAACCAGTACCACGATATTCGTTTCTTTGTAAGGATGCTCCATTCCCTTTGTCGCCTTCAAGTGAGGGGACATCAGGCATACAGTGGAGCTGTAAACATCATATTAGAGACTTTTAGTCCAATTGGATTCTACCAGAGTTTGCATTGAGTCCTGTTTTTTGATGGTTAGAGCCCGTTAAGGTTAACGGAACTCATATAAAAAAAACAGGGAGCATTCTGATAAAACTTTGCTCCCTGGAAAGCGCTGCAAGCTGTGGATTCTGTTCGCCAGATCAGGAAAGCGGGGGCTCCTCGGCTGAATCGCCGGTGGCAGATTCTTCATCCATTGGTTCTGTGGAATCTGGCACCTCTGAAACAGGTTCTGCGTCTTCATTAACTGTGCTGTCGGGTTCCTCCGGGGCTGTGATCACCTGGGAGGCTTCTGCGTAGTCTGCTTCTTGCGCGGCGGTTGCTGCGGCTTCAATTTCTGCGCTGGCTTGTTCTTCTGAAACCGTGATTTCCTGGATGGTTTCTGCGAAAGGTTCGTCTTGCTGAGTCTGGACTCTGTCCACCTCGCCAGCCAGGGCCATCTTCCAGTCCAGGTCGGCATAGGCCGGGGAATCAACCTTGCGGAGACTCAATCCGATGCGGCGGCGCTCGGGGTCGATTTTGATAATTCGCAGAGTAAGAACATCGCCTTCTTTGGTCACCTCTTTGGGGTGAGTGATCCTGTTCTCGCTCAGCTCCGATACGTGGATCAGTCCCTCCAGGTCATCGCCAATGCGTGCGAATGCACCGAACTTGGTAAGGTGGGTAATCGTGCCTTCCACGAGCAAACCCTCTTTCAAGTGACCGATTTTCTGCATCCACGGATCGGCCTGCTGCTGGCGCAGGGATAGTCCAATCCGTTTCCGTTCCCGGTCCACGCTGATGACCTTCACTTCTACTTCCTGTCCAACTTTCAGGACTTCGTTCGGGTGCTCGATGCGCTCCCATGAAATCTCGGAAAGATGAACCAACCCATCCGCCCCGTCGATATTTACAAAGGCACCAAAATCCGCCAGGCTGGTTACCCGTCCTTTACGTATATCACCTTCATGAAGCTCGTCGAGCAAGCGGTCTTTGAGGGTCTCGCGCGTTTCCTGGAGTGCCTGGCGTTCGGATAAGATCAAACGGCGCCGCGCGCGGTCGACTTCGATTACGCGCACGTTCATCTCTTCCCCGACCATCTTGCCATAGCGCATGTCCGGCGATTCGTTCGCCAGGCTTGGGCGCCGCAGTAAGCTGACCTGGGAGGCCGGGACGAACCCTCGCAGTCTGCCGATCGGCACGATCAATCCTCCCTTGTTATAGCCGATTACCTCGCTGGCAAACACCTCGTTCGAGGCAAGCAGGCTTTCTACTTCCTCCCAGTCCTTCTCCTCACGCGCTTGTAAGTAAGAAAGTACTACATTCCCGTTATTGTCTTCGGGTTCAATTACAAAAACCGGTATTTCTTGGCCTTGAAAAAAGGCCTCGCGCTCTTCGTCGGGAATCTGGTCATATTCCCGTCCTGAAATTATCCCCTCTGATTTCGTGCCAATGCTGACAAGGATTTCGTTTTCGCGTATTGTCGCTATGATTCCCTGGCGTATCTCACCTTGTAACGGAAGTTCCAGGCTGATCCCTTGTTGTTCTAAAAGCGATTGCATCGTGGCTTGATCTTGGTCAACCGCAGGGTTCTCGCTTTTGGTTTCTTTTTTGGGTTCAGCCTCCTGCCCGGATTGGGCGTTTAAATTCTCCATAACTATGGTTGCTCCACTTAGCAGATTTTTTTGCTGGGGCGTATTATAAAGGTGAACGGGTAACTTGACAACCTTTAAGATCAGATTAGAATTCAAGTAGAAATCAAGGGTTGCCACCTTTTTAGCCAGCCGAAGCTATACAATGTGGTTCCTATCATAGAAAACACCGGTCTGTCCTGCCGGTGCTGAGGACTATATGCCGCCGATTTATCCTTTCACAGCCATTGTTGGCCAGGAGCGCATGAAACGCGCCCTGGTTTTAAACGCCGTCGATCCCCGCATTGGAGGTGTCTTGATACGCGGCGAGCGTGGGACTGCCAAGTCCACCGCCGCGCGCGCCATGGCAGCCCTGCTTCCCCAGATCGAGGTCTTCGTCGATTCACCTTTCAACGATGACCCGGATTCTCCCAATACCTGGTCTGACTGGGCGAAAGAGCAGAATGCAGCCGGCTTGGAAATGCGCAAAAACAAGAGGCAGATCCGTTTTGTCGACCTGCCGGTGAGTGCAACGGAAGACCGCGTGGTCGGCACGCTGGATATTGAAAAAGCCATTCAAATTGGTGAGCGCCATTTCGAACCCGGTGTTTTGGCAGCCGCGAACCGCGGGCTGTTGTATATCGATGAAGTCAACTTGCTGGATGACCACGTGGTGGATATCCTGCTGGACTCGGCAGCCATGGGTGTCAATATCGTGGAGCGCGAAGGTATTTCTTTCTCACACCCGGCACGCTTCATACTGGTTGGCACCATGAATCCGGAAGAAGGTGATTTGCGCCCTCAACTGCTGGACCGCTTCGCACTCTCCGTGGACATTCATGGCATCCGCGATGCCCGCGAGCGGGTGCTGATCATGCAGCGCAACCTGGCTTTTGAGACTACTCCAGAGGAATTTCGCCAGCAGTGGCTGCCGCACGAGCAGGAGCTTTCCCACCAGATCGAGCAAGCCAGGCAGCTCGTCGACCAGGTTAAATTTAACAACCGTGACTTGCTGTCGATCGCGGCACTGACCTCCTCCTTGAATGTCGACGGTCACCGTTCTGACCTGGTGATTTTGAAAACAGCCCGCGCTCATGCCTCCTTCGAAGGTCGCACTGCGATCACCGATCGTGATATCGCCGTGGCTGCCGAACTGGCTCTACCGCACCGCATCAAGCGCGGCCCCTTCCACCAATCCGATATCGCCATGGAAGATCTCCAGGAGCGCATCGAACAGCTGCAGGGTGCTTCGACCAGCGAGGGTGATCCTCAACCGGTGCCAGAAGAAGAGTGGTCTGACCAAAAAAAAAAGCCGTAACCACTGAGATGAAGTCGGTCGAAGAGACGAAACAGTCTCCTACCGAACCGGCCCGCCAGAACGTCTTCGATTCTCTCAGCGCCAACTGGTGGGACGGGGGCGAAAAAGTAAAAATCGGCCCCACCTTCACGCCCAGGAAGTTTGCCAACCCATTGGACCGCGTCACCCGCCGGCACGCCGGCAGGCGGTCTCACACCCGCACGGACCGCAAACGCGGCCGGTATGTGCAGTCTCGCCCGGCTAACGGTAAAACAGACGACCTGGCCTTCGATGCCACCATCCGGGCTGCCGCCCCATTCCAGCTCGAGCGCACGGAGCAGCGCAAGCGCGTGGCTTTTGCCATCCAGACCAGGGATTTTCAGCGCAAAATCCGCATCAAGAAAGCCGCCAACCTGATCCTGTTCGTGGTCGATGCCTCCTGGTCGATGGCGGTAGCCGAACGCATGTCAGCCACCAAGGGCGCCATCCTCAGCCTGCTGACCGATGCCTACCAGCAGCGCGACCGGGTTGGATTGGTTGTGTTCCAGAAGAACCGCTCGACCCTGGTGCTTTCCCCCACGAATTCGATCCAGCTGGCCCAGCGCGCCCTGGCGGATATCCCGGTGGGCGGTAAAACGCCGCTGTCCGCCGGTTTGTACATGGCACAGCAGGTGATCCAGCGCGAGCGCATACTGCATCCCGATGTCAACCCGTTGATGATCATGCTGACCGACGGGGCTGGTAATGTATCGATGAGCGAGCTGCCACCGCAGGAGGAAGCCAACCGGCTGGCTGAACAGATCGCCGGAGACGAAATCCGCTGCGTGGTCATTAATATGGAACACGCCGCCTTCGACCAGGGACTGGCCCAAAACCTGGCCGACCACCTGCACGCCACCTGTTTTACTCTCAGCGAGATGAAAGCCGAAACCCTATACCAGAAAGTTCGCGAGCAAATCAATTATTAGGCCACCAGACCGAAGGCCTGTAAGAGGCGCAGGAATTCGAGGCCATACCGGTACGGGAATGTTCCGTATGGTTAATATACACAAGTTAATAATGTTAATTAAGAAATAGTAGTAGTAGTAGGGCCTGTGGAAAAGTGGAAAGAGCAGTCTATAAGGAGGTTTTTACCGTACGGGTGGCTGTTCCTGGCGGCCCGCTGCTCCCGGTGGGGGAGTCTGAGTCTGGTGCATTCATCCGTGCCTGTGGATAACCTGCTGGAAAGATAGGCGACTTAAAGAACTCATCAGGTATATGCACCGGTTTCGGCCAGCATCCGTGTAGTGGGGTGAAAAAGCAGCCTGGAAAACACATTAATTAATAGGACAAACATTCGACTTTTCCCCAATTTGCACGCTTTATCCACAGAAAAGTGCGAGTTATCCACAGTTACTGGCAGAAAGTTTCAAAGAAATCCCGCCAATACCCTTGACAAAACGCTTGTGTTAGACTATTATCTAATTAGATATATGTCTAATGAAGTTATATGTCTAACATAGACGAGTATCTAAATTAGACCTTTGGCTAAAAGAGTACCAGTTCTCTCAAGACGAACGGCCGTACGCCGTGAAGGAGGTTGCCATGTTAAGTATTTTTGCCAGCGCCTATCAAGCACAGCTTTTGCGCTCCAACCAGCAAGTTGCAGTATCGAACCGCTCCATGGAGATCGCAGATGCTCGCACCAATCCCGCCTTCAGCGATATTTTGCTCACCCGCCTCGGTGATTTCCTGATCGATCTGGGCGAGCGCCTCAAAGGCCAGAACCCATGTCCTGAATTAACACATGGGCAGGCCTGATGGACGGCGTTGCAGCTGAGGTAGCACAAGAATCGATCAACAACCAGCAGGCTGGGGCAGGCAGTTCTCGCCTGCCCAGCCTGACCTGGGAGATTGGGACAGCCTACGAATTTTTCATCAGCCTGTATGTCCTGCACCACCCGGATGAATTCGGTTTACGCGCTTCCTGGGCTGCCGGAGTGCGCTCACGCCTGGACCCGGAGGCCAGGAAAACCCTGGAAGAGGCGCAGGAAGTGATATGGGTTCCCTTAGGATGGATTTATTCAAATCCTGAAGTGCGTGACAGCGCCAGCATACTCTGGACTCTGCGCCAGATGCCGCCAGCCAGCCGCTTATTTAACCTGACCTTCACCTGCGAGGAGATGAAGGCTTCGGAAATGGCGGGCATTTTTATCAGCGTTTTAGAGCGGAAATCCTGGAATGAGAGCGACGCGGCGCTCCTGGATGAATATCTGCGCAAGGAGTTCCACAAAGCAATACCCGACCGGATTCCGAAGATGCTGGACATCTGGGCAAACTCTGCCGAATTTGGCGAACGGTTGCTGTCTGCTCTCCAATCCTATTACCGGGTTTTTTTCGCAGAAGAGGAGAAGCATCTCCAGCCCCAACTGCAGGCTGGTCTGCAGCGCGCCCAACAGCTGGCCGAAAAACTCCCCCTGCCTGAATTGATTGAGCAGCTTTCTCGGGGGGTTGTCTTGAAAGATGTCCAGAAACACGACGGCCTGATCCTGGTGCCCTCTTTTTGGAGCACGCCGATCATCTTCTTTGACGAGTTAAGTGACAAACGCATGATCATGGCCTTCGGCGCCCGTCCAGAAGACGCCTCGCTGGTACCCGGTGAAGTGGTGCCAGACGCACTGCTCAGCATCTTGAAAGCCCTGGCAGATCCGACCAGGCTGCGCATCTTGCGCTACATGGTGCGCGAATCCCTGACGGCAGCTGAGATTTCGCGCCGGCTGCGCTTGCGCCCACCCACCGTCACTCACCACCTGAGTTCGCTGCGGCTGGCAGGACTGGTTCAATTACGGCTGGAGGAGGATGAACGCCGCTATAGCGCCCGCTTGGAGGTCCTGGAAGGATTAACCACACAAATCCTGCGCTTTATCGGTCAACACGGAGAAGAAGACAACACGGTAGAGTGATGACAGCTGCTGCGCCGCAGACGCCGCTACGTATGAGCAAAGCACGGCGTGTGTTGGGAGAATACGCAGATAACCTGCGCAAATTCAAGCCCAATGCACGCCTTTATTTGTTAAATATGGTCATCGCTGGCGCCGCGATGGGCATATTCAGGCTGCTGTTCAATTTCTATGTGCTCAGCCTGGGCTATGACCAGGCCTTGCTTGGCAACTTGGTGACCATCAACAGCCTGACGGCTCTCTTGGCGGCCTTGCCATGCGGCTTCCTGGCAGACAAGATTGGCCGCAAGGCCGCGCTGCTGACGGCCGGCGTTCTATCCAGCTTTTCGATATTCGCCATGATTCTGTCCCCGGGAATCGGGGTTTTTTACGCCACCAATGTGCTGTTTGGGTTGAGCCAGAGCCTGGCTGCCGTCACCATGGGACCGTTCTTGATGGAAAACAGCGGCGAAGACGAGCGCACTTACCTGTTCAGTTTCAGCTCGGGTCTGCAGATGGCTTCTTCTTCGGTCGGCAGCTGGATCGGCGGCTACCTCCCGACCTGGATGGCGACCAGGTTTGCGGTTTCGCCCACCGACAGCAGCGCCTATGCCGGCGCCCTGGCTGTTACAGCCATTCTCGAGCTGGTGGGAATCATACCTCTGGTTTTATTGCGCACCCCAAAACTGGAGCTCTCGCAGCGCTCCGCCTTTGCTCCTCTGAGATTTGCCCAGGAGCATCCGGTCATGCTTGGCAAGCTGATCCTGCCGATGCTGCTGACATCCATCGGCGCGGGATTGATCATGCCGTTCATGAACGTGTTCTACCGCCAGGTCCACCTCCAGCCCGACCCGGTGATCGGCGCGTTGTTCGCCTGGGGGTCCCTGGCGATGGGCATCGGATTACTGATTGCGCCGCCCCTGGCCGACCGCTATGGGAAAATCCAGGTGGTGGTGATCACCCAGGCGCTTTCGATTCCCTTCCTGGTGATGATGGGCTTTGCGCCAGTCTTCTGGCTGAGCGCAGCCGCCTATTACGTCCGCGTGGCGCTGATGAACATGAGCGGCCCGGTCTACCAGACCTTCGTCATGGAGCGCGTCGACCAGACGGCACGCGCCACCGTTGCCAGCCTGGTGAGCATGGCGTGGAATTTTGGCTGGGCGTTTTCCCCCACCATCAGCGGCTGGCTGCAGGTGGATTACGGCTTTGGGCCGGTATTTCTGGGCACGATCATCCTGTACTCGTTTTCTATCTACCTGTATTGGGCGTTCTTCTGGAAACGAAGCGAGAAGAATATCCCGGCGCCGGTACTGGGTGATTGAAATGTAACTTCCGGGTCAAGCATGCATCTAAACTAAAGATAAATAAAAGCTAGCTGAAATATAAAATATCTGGAGGAATTCTCAAACATGGAAATGACAATTGACTTTCCCGGCGGGTCAAAAGTGGACGCACACTTCGGCTCTTTCACCGTGCACACCGACCAGCCCCCAACTTCATCCGCACCGACACCCTTCGCCACCTTTCTGGCTTCGCTGGGGACCTGCGCCGGTATTTACGTACTGGGCTTCTGCCAGCAGCGCGGCCTGCCGACCGAAGGCCTGCGCATCGTCCAGCGCATGCACACCGATGCCCACAGCGGCATGATCGGCAAGGTCGAGCTGGAGATCCAGGTGCCGCCCGAGTTTCCCGAAAAATACTTTCCAGCCATGGTGCGGGCAGCAGAGCTGTGCGCTGTAAAGAAGCTGATCGAATCGCCTCCGCAGTTTGACATTTACACCCGCACCGTTGAATTGGAAAAAGTCTAATATAAATAAGGCGGTGCAAATAAAAAGCCGGGACGAGCCCGGCTTTTTATGCTTAATGGACCGGACTTAATCCGGACCGATGTGCGTTCCGGGGTGCAGGACTGCGCTCTTGGGGATGACCACGATGCCGTCCTGCACCACCCAGTTCTCCTCGTCGAATTCCACCCCCGCCGGGAACGGCTTGATCACCACGCCGGCGCCAATGTGCACATTCTTATCCAGGATCGCGCCGTCGATCTGGCAGTCCGGCCCAATTCCCATCGGGATCGTCCCGGCCGGGAGCGGTCCCGCCGGGTCGTAGAAATCGGCGCCCATCATGATGGTGTTCTGCATCCTGACTCCGCTGGCAATCTGGCTGCGCAGTCCGATGATGCAGTTAGAGATGGTCGCATCGTGGATCTGGCAGCCTTCCGTCAGCAGGACGTTATGCAGCCTGGCGCCGTCTACCACGGAACCCGGCAGGAAGCGGGCGTGGGTGAAGATCGGGCGAACCGGATCGTAGAAATTGAACGGCGAGTCGGGGTGCGCCAGGCGCAGGTTGGTCTCATAAAATGAGCGGATCGTCCCGATGTCTTCCCAGTACCCTTCGAAATCAAATCCATAGACCTGGCAGGTGCTCAATGCATTGGGGATGATCTGGGCGCCAAAATCTTCGTACGGGGTGTTTTCCAGCAGGTCGATCAGCACCTGCGTGTTGAACAGGTAGATGCCCATCGATCCCAGGTAGGGTTGCTGCGGATCAGCGCGGCTGGCAAACTGCGCCAGGACTTCCGGGTCGCGCGGTTTTTCTACGAAGGCTGAGATGCGGCAGTCCTCCTCGCGCTTGAGCAGCCCGAACCGGTGCGTATCGAGCGCCGCCACAGGCTGCACTGCCACGGTGATATCGGCCTTGTTCTGCCAGTGGAACTCTGCCAGGTCTTCGTAGTCCATGCGGTACAGGTGGTCGCCGGCCAGGATCAGCACGTATTCGGCGTCGGTGGCCTTGATCTCGAACAGTTGCTTGCGCACCGCGTCGGCCGTACCCATGTACCAGTCGCTGCTGCGCAGGGTCTGCTCGGCTGCCAGGATCTGCACCCAGCCCTGGTGGAAGTCGTCAAAATTATAGGTCTGCGTGATATGACGGTGCAGGGACACGGAATTGAACTGCGTCAGGATGGCGATGCGGTGGATGCCCGAGTTGATGCAGTTGCTGATGGGCACGTCGATCAGCCGGTATTTGCCGGCAATCGGAACCGCCGGCTTGGAGCGCTGCCGGGTGAGTGGGTACAGGCGCCGGCCTACCCCGCCGCCCAACACCACCGCCAGGATCGAATCAAGGGCAGGCATGCCTGGCTCCTTTATCCGATGTGCAACGAATTGAAGAATTTCGGGATATCATTTCCTGTTATTCTATCAGGCTAACCAAAGGTTTCGATGCGCTCCAGGATCTTGATGCCTCTCTTTTCCAGCTCATTAATATATTCTTGATAGTGCTGGCTGCTAATTCCATCTTCCGGTGCGACGATGCCCTTCTGCAGCACCAGACCCCTGCCGATGAACAGGGCCGCGACGGCCGCCGAAAAACCCGTCACCCGCGCCATCGAGCTGATCCCGTTCTTGGTATCTGCCTCGTCCCACAAGTAGTAGTTAATCCGGGTCCGCTTTCCGTTCTTGGTCCCCACGACCGTGTTCCACATCACGCACACATCGGTGTCTCCTGGCACGGGGCGCAGCCGGGGCTCGATCACTGCCAGCAGGAACTCGCGCGGTGCGATCTTCTGGCCGTCAATTTGAACGGGCGTCAGGTCGAGCATGCCGCATTCCTTCAGGGCTTTGACTCCCTGCCAGTGTCCCGGCCAGCGCACTGTCTTCTCTGCGAATTCTTTCAGGTTAGGCCGGGTGAAGATGAAGCTGGGCATTCCAGGAGTGATGGCGCACTCCAGGTCTTCATTCACCCCGAACTCGGAGAATTTAAAGCCTTCCAGGTCGCCAGCCGCATCGACTTCCACCACTTTGCCGTCTTTGATCACCTTCACTTTGATCATGTATTCCCGCAGGACATGTTCGAAGGCCCAGGTGATCATGTATTTGAGCGGGTGCTTTTCGGAAGATGCCTTCGACGGTATCCCTCCTACCCGGCCGATGGCGCTTTCGGTCTCATCCAGCTTGCGGATGCCCTCGCCGATGGTGATGTTGCTGATACCCGGAGCGAAACCGGCGCCGTCGAAGAAGGTCACGCCATGCGCCACGGCCTGCTGGTGCAGCCACTCGCCGTAGTCGTCCACGCCCATGCCAGGCGGTAATCTCAGGCCCTCGATTTCGTACGCGTCCGGCCGTCGGTGAAACTCCTCCAGCATATCGACGATGTTCAGGCCAGCCTGGATGGCTGCATCGGCCACATGGTAGCTTGTGCGCCGGTCAGGCAGCGCCAGCACCCCCACGTCATACTGCTGCATGACGCTCTTGAGCGCTTCAGTGTCATCGATGTCGAGCACGTGCAGCTTCAATTTGGGACTGCCGATCCAGGCCTTGGTCTCCTCGAGAGCTTCCGCTCTCCTGCCGACCAGTCCGACGATCTCCACGTCTTTTTCCTTGACCACGTCCCAGGCCACGGCTGCGCCTATCTTCCCTGAGCCACCGAACACCAGGATTTTCATTGTTTTCTCCTTTTTGTTTTTGTATTTATGACGGTATGCTTGATTTTGGCTTTTTATTGAATGTCATTGCGAGCGTTTGGAGTTTACCCGTTTCTCTTGCGGGGCGAAGCAATCTCTCCCGGGTGTAAGGGATCAACCCTCCAGCATCGACGATCGCCTGGCGCGCCCTGGGCAGCGGTGTCACAGCAAAGAATCTGCCGCTGGTTTTGTTCACGATCTTCTCAGCGCTGATTTCCAACTCGTCGCCCTGCTCGGCCTCGATCTCCGGGCAGATGATCGTCTTCAAGCCCACGTTGATGGAATTCTGCAGGAAAATGCGCGCAAAATCGCGCGCCACCACCACCAGCTCCGGGCCTTTCAGGCAGGAAGCCGCCTGCTCGCGCGAGGAGCCGCAGCCGAAGTTTTTGCCAGCCACCACCACGCTGCCGGCCGGGATTTCACCTTTCTTCAGCCGTGAATTGAAGTCCACTGTATCAGCAAAGGCATACTGCGGAGTTTCGGACGGCAGGACCGTGGCCATGAAGCGCCCGGGATAGATGATATCGGTGGAGATATCGTCGCCAAGCTTCAAAACGACTTCAGACATCGCGGCCTCCTGTGCGCGGGTCGGTGATGACGCCGCTCAGCGCGCTGGCCGCGGCCACAGCCGGCGAGCATAGATACACTTCGGAATTGGGGTTGCCCATCCGTCCCTTGAAGTTGCGGTTGGTGGTCGAAAGAGCCGTTTCGTTGTCTGCCAGGGCGCCCTGGTGTATGCCCAGGCACGGCCCGCAGCCGGAGTTGGCCACCAGCGCCCCGGCTTCCATCAGCGTGGAGATGTAGCCCTGTGCGATCGCTTCCCGGAAGATGCGACCGGAGGCGGGGAAGACCAGCATGCGCACCCCCCGGGCAACCTTTTTACCCGCCACGATGCGTGCCGCGCTCTCGATGTCATCCAGGCGGCCGTTGGTGCACGAACCGATCACGATCTGCTGGATCGGCCTGCCTTCAACCTCCTGCACGGGTTTGACGTTGTCGACCGTGTGCGGGCAGGCGATCTGCGGATCCATTCCGGACACATCGACTTCGAGGACCCGGTCGTAGGCCGCCTCCGGGTCGGGTCCCAGTACCTCGATTGGCTGCCGCACTCCTGCCACTTCCCTCAGGTAGCGCAGCGTCTCGGCATCCGCAGGCACGATCCCCGCAGTCGCGCCGGCCTCCACCGACATGTTGCAAATCGTCAGGCGCCCCGAGGTGGGCATATTCTCGACGGCCGGTCCGTGAAACTCGATCACCTTGAAGTTGGCGCCTTCGGCCGTGAGCAGGCCGATCAGGTACAGGATCAGGTCTTTTGGCAGGACGAATTCGGGGAATTTTCCCTTTACCACCACCTTGATGGTCCCCGGCACTTCGACGTTTAACACGCTTCCCAGGGTCCAGACCGCAGCCATCTCGGTGGCGCCGATGCCGAAGGCGAAGGCTCCCAGCGCGCCGTGGCTGGTGGTGTGGCTGTCTGTGCCGACCACCACCGTTCCCGGCAGGACGTATCCGTTCTCGGGCAGGATTTGGTGGCAGATGCCGCCTTCGTCACCCCGGATGTCGTGAAATTTGCCGATGCCCTGCTGTTCGACGAACTCGCGCACCTTCTGCTGGTTGGTGGCGGTCTTGGCGCTTTCCGCCGGCACGCGGTGGTCGAAGATGATGGCGATCCTGGACGGGTCCCAGACCCTGGCTTCCATGCCGGTGCCCTTATAAATTTCTTGGAACTGGTTGATCACCAGGGCGCCGTTCTCGTGCGACATAGCCAGGTCGACCCTTGGCTCGACTACCTCTCCTTTCCTGACAGATGCCTGCCCTGCGGCTTTTGCCAGGATTTTTTCTACCAGTGTCATGCCCATATTTTGTTCCTTTTTATTCCGTCATTCTGAGTGGCCCGCCCTGGTGCACTTCCAGGGAGCGAAGAATCTTCTCCAAACCTCACAGGCCAGTCAAAGTCCTGCGTACTTTGCAGGGCCTGGCGTACGGAGTTTACACTGGTGTCTTTCCAGTGCCAGGGTTTTCTTAAACCTGTGAGGTCTTAATGCATCTTAGATTACCGACTTCTCCTTTAAAACATTGATCTCTTCCTCGCTGTACCCCAGCTCTGCCAGGATTCCGTTAGTATGCGCCGACAGGCGCGGCGGCGGCTGGCTGATTTCTGCTGGAGTTTTGGAAAATTTGGCCGTCAGGTTGAAAATCTTGATGTCCCCGATTCCAGGCTCGTCGATCTCCCGGATCACCTGGCGGTGCTGCACCTGCTCGCAGCTCAGCGCCCCTTCCAGGCTCAGGATGTCCCCGGAAGGGATACCCCTGGCGTTCAAGGCATCCACCCAATAGGACGTCGATTGCTGGGCCAGTTTTTCTTCCAGCAGTGGGGTCAGCAGGAAGCGGTTGCCTTTGCGGGTGTCGCGCTCCTGGAAGCGCGGGTCGCTGACCAGCTCCGGCACTCCCAGGACGGCTGCCAGGTCTTCCCACTGCTGCTGCTGGTTGGCGGCGATGTTGATGTACCCATCCCTGGTGCGGAAGGTGCCGGAGGGCGCCGCGGTGAAATTGTCGTTGCCCAGCAGCGCCGGCTGCTGGCCTCCGATCAGCAAATTGGCAGCCACCCAGCCCATCAGAGGCATGATCGAGTCGAGCAGTGCGATGTCGATGAACTGCCCCTCCCCGCTGTGTTCCCGGTAATACAGCGCCGCCATGATGGCAAAGGCTGCGTTCAGTCCGCCGACCGTATCGCACACCGGGAAGCCGCAGCGCAGCGGATTGAGGCGCTCGTCTCCGTTAATGGACATGACCCCCGAGAGTCCCTGGATGATCTGGTCGTATGCCGGTTTGAAGGCCTCCGGCCCGCTCTGGCCGAAGCCCGAGATCGCGCAGTAAATCAGGCGGGGGTTGATTTTAATCAGCTCGTCGTAAGAAAAACCCAGCCGGGACATCACCGCCGGCCTGAAATTCTCCACCAGCACGTCCGAGATCCTGACCAGCCTGGTGAAGATTTCCTTACCTTCTTCCGCTTTCAGGTTGAGGGTCAGCGATTTCTTGTTGGCATTCTGAGCCAGGAAGCTGGTGCCCATCAGCTGCTGGTTGAATTCGGGCACATTGCCCAGCTTGCGCGCCAGGTCGCCGCCCTCTGGATTTTCGATTTTGATCACATCCGCCCCCAGCAGCGCCAGGTGCAGCGTGGCAAACGGCCCGGCCAGCACGTTGGTCATGTCCAGGACGCGGATCCCTTCCAGTAATTTCATTCAAACCTCCTTGAATGTCAGGGCGAACCTGTCCCGCCTGTCCTGGACGAACGGACAGTCCAGGGTTCTCTTACGGGAGCAATCTCCTCGTTGGCCTGCGGGATTGCCCTTATTAACATTTACATCAGCGAGCCCGATTTCAGGATCATGCCTGGCAGCTCGCGACCGAAGTACGCCTCCACCAGGCGGGCCAGCTCCAGTAGCCGCTCCAGACGGATGTCGCCGCGTAGTCCCATACGCTGGAAAGAGTGCACCAGGTCTTCCGTGCTGACGTTGCCCGCTGGCACCCTGGTGAACGGGCAGCCGCCCAGCCCGCCGAAAGCCGCTTCGAAATAAGTCACGCCGCTCTGCAAGGCGGCAAAGCAGTTCGCCAGTCCCAACCCGTAGGTGTTGTGGAAATGGCAGGCGCTTTCCGCCGCGGGCTCCAAATGATGAATTGCTGTGAAGTAATCTTCCACCTGCCTCGGCTGGGCGTGACCGGCCGTGTCTGCCAGGCTGATATTGCGCAATCCTGCCTCCAGGTACGCCTGTACGATGCCCAGCACCCGCTCTTTGGGCACCGCACCCTCGAAGCCGCACCCGAACGCCGACTGGACCGAGGCCTGCACGCGCTTACCGGCTGCCAGGGCGCTCTGTGCCATGGGGATGATGCGCCTCAGAGCTTCTTCTGTGGTCATGCCGGTGTTCTTCTGGCTGTGCGTGTCGCTGGCCGAGACGCCCATGCAGAACATCTCCACCCCGCAAGCCAAGCCGCGTTCCAGGCCTCTCTCGTTCAACACCAATCCGGAAAAGACTGGACTAGAGAAATTGCCTGCTTCGCCAGTTTGTGAGTTGGTGAAATGCCTGAACAGGAGGTCGGTGTCTGCCATCTGGGGCATTTTCTCCGGGTTGACGAACGACCCCAGCTGGATGATATCGATTCCAGAAGTGCGGGCCAGCTCTGCCCAACGGATCTTTTCATCCAGTGGCACGCTGCTCTTCTCCGCCTGCAGCCCGTCGCGCAGCCCCACTTCGTGGATCAAGATTTTATTCATATACTGCCTTTCACCTTCTTGATGACGGCCTTCTCCTCCCAATCACCAGTTGACGAATCTACCAATTACAATTTACTGGCTACCGCCCTTCCCATCTCCAGGGTCGAGCTGCTTCCACCCATATCGTAGGTGCGGACCCGGCCCTCTTTAATTACAGCTGCCACGGCTTCTTCCAGCGCCGCGCCCTTCTCTCCCTCACCCAGCCAATCCAGCATCATCTTGACCGACAGAATCGTGGCAATCGGGTTGACCTTGTACTGGCCGGTGTATTTAGGCGCCGAGCCGTGCGAGGGTTCGAAGACGGCCAGTTTCTCGCCGATATTCCCGGAGCAGCCGAAGCCCAGCCCGCCCACCATCTGCGCACACAGGTCGGAGACGATGTCGCCGAACATGTTGGTGGCCACCAGCACGTCGTAATTATTTGGATTCTTCAACAGCCACATGCAGATGGCGTCGATGTTGGCGTCGTCCATTTCGATCTCGGGGTACCCTTTGGCGACCTCCCGGGCGGTCTCCAGGAACAGTCCTTCGGTGGCGCGCACCACGTTGGCCTTGTGGATCACGGTCACCTTCCTGCGACCGTGCTGGCGGGCGAAATCGAAGGCCGCCCGGATGATGCGCTCCGAGCCTTTGAGCGTGTTGATCTTGGTCGAAATGGCGTACTGGTCGGGCGGCAGGTCTTTGAAGGCGCTGAAGGGTTTCGAGATCCTGGTCAGCAGTTCGACCAGCTCCTGGGGTACCGGGCTGAACTCCACACCCGAGTAAAGGCCCTCAGTGTTTTCCCGGAACACCACCAGGTCGATGTCTTCTTTGTAGTTCAGGGGATTGCCTGCGTAGGCCTTGCACGGCCGTTCGCAGATGTACAGGTCGAACATCTGGCGCATGCGCACGATGGGGGAACGGTATGCCAGGCCTTTACCCTGCAGCGCAGACCTCAGCTCGCCCTCGGCGGCCTTCACCGGCTTGGAGGTGATGGCGCCGAACAGGGCAGCGTCCACGTTTTTCAGCAGCTCGACGGTGCGCGGCGGGAGGGCATCCCCTTCCTGGCGCCAGAATTCCCAGCCGATGTCGCCTGGGAAGAAATCAGCCTGCAGGTCGAGCCGGTCCAGCACGATCCTTGCGGCCTCCAACACATCCACGCCGATCCCGTCTCCGGGTAGCCAGGCGATCCGGTAGCGGGCGGAAGAGCGATCAGTCATAGGATTCTCCGTATCAAATAAATGACGATGACTAATTTTAGTGCTTAATGGGCGTTAGAGCAATGGACGGATGCTATCAACCTGCCAGGATTTAAGTCACTTCAATTGCGTCCCCACTCAGATGGCGAAATATAAAACGGTACACGGATGAACGCGGATTTAACGGATTTTCTTATTAAATAAGTATCTAATCCATGTTTATCCGTGCAATCTGTGTACAAGAAATTTTAACCGATCTGGGTTGGCGAGCGGGGATCATGCCGGGCGTGGTTGGAATGCGCCCGGGTGAATGAAGTCGTGGCATAACAGTACTGGCAGCCGAACAGGCAGCTGTCATACATGCCAATGTCTTTGCTGACGACGCAGCCGCAGGCCTTCCGCTGGCCGGGGTCCTTGACGTGGCTGGCGTCGATGTTGAAAAGTTCTAGAAGCAA
>Ga0209254_10001064_pt1 | contig 24295 bp, 17 predicted proteins | sample FrelakmetDIP11DI_FD_187148 | JGI IMG/M metagenome (GOLD analysis project Ga0209254, IMG submission 187148) | Freshwater lake sediment microbial communities from the University of Notre Dame, USA, for methane emissions studies - DIP11 DI (SPAdes)... | ecosystem: Environmental > Aquatic >...
GGGGATTTCCTAGCCTGGGTTCCCGGTGCCAAACGCCAGCAGAGCTACCCATCCACGGTAGCTTATTTGGCTAGGCTCCTGATCCACCGCCACGCACGACTCGGACTACTGGACGACGATGGTTACCCGGTAGAGGAGATGGGGATTCTGCGTTACGAGGCGGACAACGTCGTACAGCTGCGGGGTTCTTCCGCCGGAGCCATGGAAGTCCGTCCCGGCAAGCGCTGTGACGAGTGCGGCAACTATGCCGTTATCCGCAAGGATGGTTGCAACTTCTGCACGGCTTGCGGCGCGACGGGTGGTTGCGGGTGATTCAGCCGCACGGCTTGTGTCTGACAGCAAACGGAGCGCGGTTTGCGCTTTGCTGAGCGCCGAGCCGGGAGTGACTCGGTCTCTCCGGTTGGTTTCCCCACTTTCCCATTCTTACCCTTGATTTTCCACACGCCGAGACCGGTGTCCACAAGCCCTTGTCCCTCGTCTGCCGGAACGCGAAACGGTGAAGGGGATAAGCGATTGTTGAATGTGTGACCCCGATCTCTTTCTGAGACCACATCGCTCGCAACAATTACCTGGAGTCTGGCCCGGGGGGGACGAAGTTGCATGCCCGATAGGGCAAGCGGCCCTTGGTCCTGACAGGCTCAGCATCAACCCGTACATCAACTTGTAACAGTTGGGAGAACAGCCATGCGACTCGATCAAGATTCTAAGGCGAAGCAACGTCGCCCTCCCTGCTCCGAAACGACCGGCACCGGAACGGCATTGACTCCAGTCCGTGCAGCGGGCGCGATTGTGCTCGGCCTCTGCGTCTGCGGAGTAGGACTCGCAAGAGACGAGCCTCGGCCCGCCTTCCCGGAAATGCAACTGCCGCGCAGCATGCGCGGGGAACAGGCTCTGCAAGCTTGGGGTGACAGATTGCCATCCGTGGCGGCGTACCATCGCATGACGCCCCGCAAACTGCAGGACATCATGCAGCGCGACAAAACAGCGTGGATCGACAGGAAGGGCCGTCTCTTGTTCATCGATGAACAACCGGAGCTTCCGGAGCCCACCGAGAGTATGTTCGCGCCGGCAACGGCCGAGGCGGTAGCACCCTACGCTCTGGAACAAACCTTCCTGCTGCACAGTCGCGCCGGTTCAAAGAGGGTGATTTATCTGGATTTTAACGGCCATGTTGTGACCGGGTCCGCGTGGAACTCAAAGTATGGCATGTCCACCATCAACGCACCTGGTTATGACCTGGACGGCGACCCGAGCACTTTCAACGCCACCGAGCGCGAGCGCATCCAACGTATGTGGCAGCGCGTCGCCGAGGATTATCTACCTTTCAATGTGGATGTCACCACGGAAGAACCCCCCGCGGGCGTTATTACCCGCAGTACGTCGTCCGACGACACCTACGGCACTCGTGCGGTGATCACCCGCGACTTCACCGCCTCCACGTCCTCTCCTTGTGGCTGCGGCGGCTTCGCCTACGTGGGTGTCTTCGATCACTATCCGAACGACAATTACAAACCCGCCTGGGTATTCTTTGATCGCTTGGCCAACGGCAGCGAAAAATACGTCGCCGAGGCCATTTCCCACGAGGTTGGCCACAATCTGGGCCTCAGCCACGATGGCACCAGCAGCACCAGCTACTATACCGGTCACGGAAGCGGCGCAACCGGCTGGGCACCCATCATGGGTAGCGGTTACTCCAAGGAAGTCGTCCAATGGAGCAAGGGGGAATATCCTGGCGCCAACAACAGAGAGGACGACATCGCCGTCATTGTTGGCAACGGCGCGCCTTTGGTTACCGATAACTACGGTGACACAACCGCAACCGCCGCGCCGTTGAACGGCGTCTCGAACGGCTCCAGTGTATCCGTCGATCAAAGCGGCGAGATTGAGCGACGTACCGACGCGGACCTGTTCGCCTTCACCAGTGCTGCCGGAGCAATTAAGCTCAACGCCGCTCCGGCCGAGCGCGGTCCCGATCTGGACATTTCCGTCGCCTTGTATGATGCTTCCGGCAGCTTAGTGGCCTCGAGTAATCCCGCCGATGCCCTAAGCGCAACGCTCGACGTCACGGTGTCGCCGGGTAACTACTACGTCCGAATCGACGGAATCGGAAAGGGCGACCTCAGCACCGGCTATTCCGATTTCGGCAGTCTCGGCTTCTACCACGTTACCGGCAGCTATCCAGCATCCAGCGCAGTCGCTCCGGTGGCGGTTGCCACGGCGTCCCAGGGCAGTTCGCTTCAGGTTAGCTTCGATGGCCATAGTTCACAGGATCCAGATGGCTTCGTTGTCGCCTACGACTGGAATTTCGGCGACGGTTCCGCCCACTCGACCGACATGAACCCGCTCCACACGTATGGCGCCGCCGGTACCTACACCGTCACATTAACGGTGACCGATTCTCAGGGGCTCAAAGGCTCCACAGCGGTGACGGTGACGGTCAATCCTGATCCGTCCGCGTTAGCGGTGCGGGTCGGCAACATAGACATGAGTGTCACCCGGATCGGCAGTTACTATCAGGGCATAGCCAAAGTCACGGTCCTCGACCGCGGCGGAAGGGCTGTCAGTGGCGCTACGGTGAGCGGGAAATGGAGCGGCCTGGTGAGCACCGCGGCCTCGGCAAAGACCAGCAGCACGGGGATAGCGCAATTCACCACAGCCAGGACGAGACTGACGGGAACCTTTACTTTTACCGTCACAGGCATTTCGTACCCCGGTTATAGCTACGATGCCAGCCAGAATACCGAAACGAGCGACAGCATCAGCAGGTAATTGCGTGAGGAACCCCACCGTTCCCGCACCGGTGGGGTTTGCAGTCGCCTGCAAAGGCAGTGAAGAAGCGGTGCCGGCGGTGTGCCTCTCGAACCCACGATCGCGAAACCGGACGGGTCCCCACCAGCAAACCCTATACCTTCACTGCCACTCCTTTAGCCATCGCTATACGCGCCGATGTCCGTCCGTTGAACTGCTCGGCCAGCGCATCCGAAGCGTTGGCGGCGCTCAGACGTGCCCGAAATTTTCGGCCGGTGTGACCCAGTAACTGATGCCCGTCTTTGGGAAATCCTGCCGGAGTTTCTCGAGCAATGTGTCCACCTCCGGTTTCGGTCGGCAGATCTCGAAACGGATATTCCGCTTCCGCCCGCTCACCTGCTCGGCCAGAGTCAATCCCCGCGCCTCGCTTGAATGACCGTTGACCGGGAAACTGGAGAACCCGGAACGGGACTCAGAGCTGAGCAGCCAGTCGATGATCGCTTCTTCGAGGTTGGGTGGTACCGTCAGCGAGAGCAGCAAGCGTGGCTCATCCATGGAGAGGCTCTCGGCCTTCGCCGAATCGGCGGTAGAGGATGGGCAGGATGATCAAGGTCAACAGGGTGGAAGTCACCAAGCCTCCGATGACGACGATCGCCAGAGGACGCTGAATCTCCGAGCCGGGTCCCGTTGCGAACAACAAGGGGATCAAACCGAACGCAGCGATGCTTGCGGTCATCATGACTGGGCGAAGGCGACGCAGAGAGCCGACTACGACGACTTTCCCCATGTCCATGCCCAAGGCACGCAACTGGTTGAAATAGGTTACCATCACGACGCCATTCAATACCGCGATGCCGAGTAGTGCGATGAAGCCGACCGAGGCGGGAACCGAAAGATATTCCCCGGACAGCCAGAGGGCGAAAACACCACCGATCATCGCCAGCGGAATGTTCGACAGCACCAAAACCGCCTGCCGCACGGACCCGAAGGTCGAGAACAGCAGGATGAAGATCAGGCCAATCGAAACCGGGATCACGATGGCCAGCCGTTTCGCCGCCCGCTGCTGATTCTCGAACTGGCCTCCCCAGGTGACGTAATACCCGGCAGGCAAGGCGATCTGCTCGCTGACAGTGCGCCGTGCCTCATCGACAAATCCGACCAGATCGCGTCCTTTGACGTTGCAACGCACGACGGAATAGCGCTGACCGCGCTCCCGCGCGATCGAAACCACCCCTTCCACGCGTTCGATCTGCGCCACCACCGACAGCGGGACCCGCTGGCCGTCCGGCAGGGTCACTTGCAGCGTCGACAATTGTGCCGGATCGCTCAAGCCTCGGAGCAACAGCGGGGTGCGCCGAATCCCTTCCTGGACGATGCCGATTTTCAACCCCTCGATCTGGGCACGCAACATGCGCTCCAGCGAATCGCCGTCGAGGCCGAGACGCCCGGCGGCCAGACGGTCGATCTTGACTTGCAGATACTGCATCCCGGTGTTCCGCGTAGTGAATACATCCGAAGCGCCGGAAATCTTGCGGAGCGCCGTGGCGATTTCTTCGGCCTTAGCATTCAGCACGCTCAGTTCCGTGCCGTAGAGCTTCACCGCCACGTCGCCGCGCACGCCGGTCAGCATCTCGGTCACCCGCATCTGAATCGGCTGGGTGAAGCCATAGGCGATGCCGGGTATGGTTCCCACCACCGCCCGAATGCGGTCGATCAGCTCTTCCTTGGTCTCAACGCTCCACTGGTCGGGTGGCTTGAGCACCAGGAAGGTGTCGGTTTCGTTCAGCCCCATCGGATCCAGGCCGATCTCGTCCGCCCCGACGCGCGAAACCACCCGGGTGACCTCCGGCACATGCTCGAGAATCGCCCTCTGGATTAGTTTGTCGAGACGGACCGATTGATCCAGATTGATCGACGGCAACTTCTCCACTTGAACGATGATGTCGCCCTCGTCCATCGTCGGCATGAAGGTCTTGCCGATCTGGAGATACACCACCACCGTCATTGCCAGCAGGAGTCCGGCAACACCGAGTACCTTAAAGCGATGAGCCAGGCAAGCGCGCAACACTGGGCCGTAGAGCCGGTGCAGTGTTCGCGGCAGCCAAGGCTCATCGTGAGAGATCGTCCGCAGCAGAAACGAAGCGAGCACCGGGATGGCGGTTAGCGACAGCAACAGTGATCCGCTGAGCGCAAAGACGATGGTGAGCGCGACCGGCCGAAACAATTTGCCCTCGAGGCCTTCCAGCGTAAGCAACGGCAGAAAGACGATCACGATAATCAGGATGCCCGCAGTGACTGGGGTCGCGACCTCCCGCACGGCACGATAGATCAGATGCAAACGCGGGAGCTTGCGGGCCTTGTCTTCGTCGGTCAGGTGCGTCGCGATGTTTTCGACGACCACCACTGCGGCATCGACAAGCATACCGATGGCGATCGCCAGACCGCCGAGACTCATCAGGTTGGCAGTGAGTCCGAAGTAATACATCAGCAGGAACGTGAACAGCGCCGCCAGCGGCAAAATACAGGCGACGGCCACCGAAGCGCGGACATCGCCGAGGAACAGCGCCAGCAAGATCAAGACCAGCACGATGGCTTCGGTCAGCGCCTTGGTGACCGTGTGCACTGCCCGGTTCACCAGGTCGCCGCGATCGTAGAAGATATTGAGTTCGACGCCCGGTGGCAATGCGGGTTTGATTTCCGCGATCTTCTGCTTCAAGCCTGCGATGACTTGGCGGGCGTTCGCACCGCGTAGACTCAACACCAAGCCTTCCGTCACTTCGGCCTGGCCGTTCTGGCTGACGGCGCCATAACGGGTCAAGGCGCCAATCCGCAATTCGGCAATGTCGCCCAACGTGATGGCGGTGCCTTCGCGACTGGCGACCACGATGGACCGGGCATCCTCCAGGCTGCGGATGCGGCCTTCGCTGCGCACCAGCAAAGCCTCTTCCCCATCCATCAGCCGGCCTGCACCGTCGTTGCGGTTGTTCGCCGTCAGCGCTTGGACCAGCATGGCCATCGTCACGCCGCGCGCCGACATCCGCGAATTGTCGGGAATCACTTCGTAGCTCCGTGCCAGGCCGCCGAGCGTGTTGACGTCGGCGACACCAGGGACGTTGCGAAGCGCCGGTCGGATCACCCAATCCAGCAGATTGCGCCGCTCCATCAGGCTGAGACCGCCACCCTCCACGGTGAACATGAACATCTCGCCCAACGGTGTCGTCATCGGCGCGATGCCGCCCTCGATACCGTCCGGCAGCGCCCCCCAAACCCCGTTCACCCGTTCGGCGACCTGTTGCCGTGCCCAGTAGATATCGGTGCCTTCGGCGAAGTCGATGGTGATGTCGGACAGGGCATATTTCGCAATGGAGCGCAGCATCGTCTGCTTGGGAATTCCGAGCAGCTCAACCTCGATGGGCGCGGTGATGCGTGTCTCCACCTCTTCCGGCGTCATCCCCGGCGCCTTGACGATGATTTTGACCTGGGTCGGCGAAACGTCCGGAAAAGCATCGATGGGGATATTGACCGCTGCGAAATAGCCGCCCGCCGCGAGCAAGCTCGCCAGCAGCAGCACCATCACGCGCTGCGTCAGTGCGAAGTCGATCAGTCCCGCCACGCCTATTCGCCTTCGCCGATGCCGAGCCAGGCGGCCTTCAGTGCCGCGACACCCTGGATGACCACCTCGTCTCCTTTCTTCAGGCCCTCGTGAACGACGACGTCACGTGTTTCGATGCCGGCGACGGCGACTTTCCGGACGACGAAACCTTCCGGTACGCGGACGAACATATAGTGCTGACCGTCCTGGTTGACCAACGCCGACACCGGGAGGCGCACGATGTAATCGGTGCTGGCGTGTGAGATAAGGACATTGACGTTCTGACCAGCCAGCACGCCGCTGGCAAGCTTCTCAATGACCGAACGGACCAGAACGCTCTGGCTGGTCGGGCTGATGCTTTGGCTGATCTGGGTGATGCGCCCGCTGATCTTTGGGTTGTCTAAGGTCACACGGTCGCCGATGCGTATTTCGCTCGCACGTTCCTGAGGAACGTTGAGCTCGAGCCAGAGTTCGTCGACGTTCGCCACCCGAAACAATGGCGTCAGAATATCCACGCGCTGCCCCGCGACCGCCATGCGCTCAAGCAAAATCCCATCCACCGGGGAGCGAAGCTTCAGGGTATCGCTCAGTTGCCGTGAAGTCTCCAGTTGTGTCAAGTCGTCGGGTTTCATCCCCGACAGGACCAAGACTTGTTCGGCTTCGCGGAGCTGGGTTTGCGCTTTGTCGAACCGGCTCTTGGTTTCCTGCCAGCGGAGCTTCGAGATAATCCCTTCGCTCATCAGGGTCTGATCGCGCTGCAACTGTTTCTGCGCAAGCTCGAACTCGGTGACGGCATTGAGCAGATCGCGCTGCTGCCCCACCAGATCGGGGCTTTTCATCTCAGCGAGAACCTGACCTAACTGCACCGGTGAACCCAGCGCGACGTTGACTTTGCTGACCAGCCCGGCTTGCGGGGCACTGACCAAAAACTCATGCTGCGGAGGTACCACGATCCTGCCAGGCGCCCAGGCCAGCGGAAGGCTGCCGACTCGCTCGGGAGCGACCGTGCGGACGCCGACATGCTGGATTTGTTCGGCCGTGAGTTTGATCAGGTCCTCTGCCAGTGCGGTATCTGCGAGGAGCAGCACCGCGATTCGAAGCACGCGTCCGATCAAGGGGTTAGCCCAACGATTTGGTTGTAAAAGGCCAGATCGCGCTGCAACAGGATCGCCCGTTCGCGGGCGTCACGGATCGTGGTCTGGGCGCTGGATTGAATCTTCAGAAAGTTGATGAGCTCGATCTCGCCGGATTCGAAGGCCAATTGATTCATCCTGATCTGGGTCTCGGCAATTTCTCGCCGGCGCTCGGCGATCTGGAGCAGGGACCGATCGGTTTCTATGCTTCTGCGGATCGCGGCGAGCGCTCTGGTCAGCTCTCTCAGCAAGGTCTCACGCTCGACGATCTTCTGGTTCAGCGCAATGTTGGCTTCGGCGACGAAGGGCGAATTCCAGTCGTCCCCACCGACCGGGATTTGCAGCACGATGTTGGAGCCGCTGTTGAGCGATTCGCCCTTGAAGGTGCGAGCGTGGTTGGTGCCGACCAGGATCGAGGGCTGGTTGCCCTGTTTGTAGCGGCGCGTCCAATCGACCTGGGCCTGAGCCCGTTCGATCATCGCATTGACTGCGGCCACCGAAGGGTGGCTCTCTTCAATGTCTTTGATCGGACTCTGGGTTTCCGCAAAGTCTGTCGGAACGCGCTGCAGTCGGGTGACATTGGTGTAGGCCTGATAGCTCTTGATGAGTTCCAGTTCGGCCTGACCCAACAGCGTCTTCTTTTCGAGGGAATCACTCTCGGCCATCAACAGGTCCGACCGCGACAGGTCGCCAAGTTCGACGCGCCGGGCCACGGTTGCGACCAGTTTGGTGGAAACTTCATAGACTTGCTGGGCAAGTTCGTAGCGGTTCTCCGCCAATTTGATGTTCCACAACGCCTCACGCACCAGACCGGCCACCTCATGCTTCACCGCTGTTCCGAACGCTATGGTACTCCGCGCGGCCTCATCGGCCACTTTTTGTCCGGCCTCCCTCTGCCCCCACCGCCACACCGGAATCTGATAACCGGTCTGTACTTCGTCGAGGCCTTGGTTGGACATGATCGTGTCGTCGATCCACTGCAAGAAAATCAGCGGGTAACCGGCGATCCAGCTTGCCGCTCGCGTCTGCAGTGCCTTAGCCTCTTCCTCCGACGCGGAGATCAAAGCCTGGCGCGGGTACTGTTCGAAGGTCGCTTCGATGACCTTTGGCAGCTTCAGCGCCGGATCATACGGTACGACCGGCCGGTCGGAGAACGTCAATTCCCCGAAGGCGCCGGTGGAGAGTGCTGTCACGCAGACCTTACCGAGGGCCTTAACGAGGCGGTTCAGGTTCATAGGAACCTCCTTTTCCAAATCCCGCTGACCCATAGGGGAACGCCCGCCCGCACGGAAGCGGCAGAGTTGAATCGCCCATGGCGCACCTTGAATGTAATGATCCCGCGGGGACTCAAACGAAGCTGAAACTCGGGCCCAATGAAGGGCCTGGTGATCCTCAGAGTGATGTCAGTCGAGGGTCTTGCCATGGAAGAAGCGGGTCGATTGGATAGCGCGCATGCACCACCTCACAGTGAACAGCTCAATTTTACCGTTTGGTCGAGGGCAATGCCGGGAAGAATTCGCCGACTCGTCGAATGTGTCGTTGACAAGAGCGTGACCAAGAGCGCTCTGACAGGCCTCGGGGAGGCCGAGCTCCTTGTGGGAACGAGCTTTGCGAGGTTCGCAATAACCCGCGCTCGGTGAGCGATGGACACATTGCGGTTAGCCGAGGCCCTTTCCAGCGACCTTTGATGAAGCTTGCTCTCGAGGTATGATTCGCGATTGCGCCGCCGCGTCACCGTCTCGCCCTGGCGAACGCGGATGGCGATTGTCGGAGCGCCTTGGTTTGGCGGCACGAATGCATTCGATCTGGCTGATAGGAAACTTATGAGCAACTGGAAACGATGGTTGACCATGGCAGTCGCGCTCGTTGCGATCCTTTCCATCGTCGCACTGGGGACAGGCGTCGCCTTGACCCATTTCTTGATCGATCTCTGGTGGTTTCAGTCGCTCGATTACGGCGGATATTTCTGGTTGCGCTTTCTCTACCGTTACATTCTGTCCGGAGGCGTGACGCTGTTCTTCTTGCTGATCTTTTTCCTCAACTTCTGGGCAGCGTCCCGCTACCTCGGAGTGGATCCGGATACCCTCGCCGATCTGGCCAACACCAGCGATGGAAGGAGGTCACGCCGCGTGTTGGCCGTGTTTCAGCAGGGCTCTCTCAAGGTCTTTACCCTGCTTTCGCTGCTTCTCGCGGTCGCCATCGCATGGCCGTTCTACGCCAATTGGGAGCAGGGGTTGTTGTTCTTCTTCGGCCCCAAGGCCGGTGTTGAGGAACCGGTTTTCGGTAACGATATCTCGTTTCATCTTTTCCAGCTGCCGATCTTTCACCTGGTGCAGAGAGCCCTGCTGTTGGCCTTCGGAATCTTGACCCTGGGTATCGCCGCGCTTTATTGGATGGAGAACCGGATCACCTCGGAGGTCAAGCACGATTGGCCAGTCGGGGCGAAGATCCATCTCAGCGGTTTGGTGGTCGTCACCGGCCTCATACTGGCTTGGGGTTTTCTGTTGAAACGCTATGAATTACTTAACGTAGCGGCCCATGAACCCGTTTTTTTCGGACCAGGGTTCGTCGACATTCGCTACCATCTGCCCTTGATCTGGGTCATGGTCCTGAGCTTGCTCGCGGGCATCGCGGCACTGCTCGCGCAGTTCCATTCCGGCAAGGGGCTGCATGCGGCCGCGGCTTGCGGAGTGCTCTTCATCGCGGCTTGGGGGCTGCGGCAGGTCAACGTGATCCCGCAGATGCTCGATCGCTTCGTGGTCAAGCCGAACCCGGTCAAGGCCGAACGGGAATTCATGAAGCACAATATCGACGCGACGCTGCAAGCCTACGACCTGGACAAGGTCGAGAGCATCGACGTCACCGCCGCGACCGATCTGGAGGACATCCTGGATCCTCACATTCGCGAGACGCTCCACAACATTCCGGTCTGGGACCCGGAATTCTTGGATGACGTTTATCAGCAAATGCAGGGGATCCGCCCGTACTACAAGTTCAGTGACGTCGATGTCGCCCGTTACCAGTTGAAGGGACAGATGGAGCAAGTGAACCTGGCGGCTCGGGAGGTGAACACGGACAACCTGCCTCCAGCCGCCCAAACCTGGGAGAACCTGCATCTGCGCTACACCCATGGTTACGGGGCGGTCATCACCCCGGCCGCTCAAGAAGGCGGGGTTCCGATGCGGTGGTATCTGCGCGATCTGAACTTGCGGTCGGACGTGGGTTTTGCCGTCGAGAAACCGGATATCTACTTCGGCCTGGAGAAACTCGATTACGCCATCGTGCCGAACCGGCTGGACGTGGTCGGAATCTCCAGCCTCGACGAGGTTTCCAGCCAGAACTACAGCGGGCGGGGAGGCATTCCCATCGAGTCGCTGTTTCGGAAACTGTTGGTCGCTCTGTATCTCAAAGAAGAGCGGGTGTTCTTTACCGTCGCGATCGACGGCAGCAGTCAGCTCTTGATCCGCCGCAACATCGTCGAACGGATCAAGACCCTGACGCCCTATCTATCGCTCGACAACGATGCTTATATCGCGGTGACGCCGACCAGGGTTTACTGGATTCAGGACGCTTACACCCGTTCCGACCTCTATCCCGTCGCCAAGAGTTCTCAGTTTGCTTTCAGCGGGGAAAGTGAGGAGAGGACGTTCAACTATATCCGTAACTCGGTCAAAATCGTCATCGACACCTTCGACGGCACGGTCGACTACTACGTGACCGACTCCACGGACCCCATTGTCCGGGCTTATCGGCGAGCCTACCCGGGTCTGTTCAAGGACATGAGCGACATGCCGCCGCTATTGCTCGATCAGCTCCGCTACCCCCGGGATATGTTCGTGATTCAGATGAATATCTTCGCCCGCTACCATCAGAGGGAGCCGGCGCTGTTCTACCAGCAAGCGGAAACCTGGAATTTCGCCAAGGTCCAGGACAAGTTCGTCAAGCCCTATTACCTGACGACCTACCTCGAAGGGTGTGGGGACATGAATAATTTCGTCCTGTTGAGTCCGATGACGCCGATTGGGCGCAGCAACCTCAGTGTCCTGGCCATCGGCGGCGCGCAGAGTCAGGACCGGTGCGGCACATCCTACTCGAAGCAAATCGTGTTCTACAAGTTCAGCAAGGACGTCCAGGTCGACGGACCCTCCCAAGTCAGTGCCCTGATCGATCAGGACCCCGTGGTTGCGCAACAATTCACCCTCTGGGACCAGAAAGGATCGGCCGTCATCCGGGGCCGCATCATCATCTTGCCGGTGGGCAACTCGATCCTCTATGTCCAGCCCGTGTATCTGGTTTCCACAGCGGCGACCAAGATTCCCGAGTTGACTCGGGTGATCCTGTCGTTGGGGAATGTGGTGGTGATGGATACGTCGCTGGAGGCGGCCTTCAACAAGCTGGAGGCGAAGCTTAAGGCGGGTGCGCCGCAGGGACAGGCCGTCCTACCGCGCGACCACACCCAGCCGCAAACGTTGCCGTCTCTAACGCCGCTGCCGTAGCTCCGGTTCGCCATCGAACGGGTACCGGCGACGATTGCGGCCATCGAGCACGATGAAGACGGAGCGGCGGGCACGGACCGACCGCCGTGCCAAACCCACGCCGGCTATCGGCCCGTTCTGGTTTCGAGGGAGGCGGGGGCGCGCGCGGCGACAGACTGACTTTCCCAGAGGCTACTACGTCGATCACCCGGGATCCCGAGCCCTTGCGGCGGTCACCATCCTGCTGATATTCGAAATACTCGACGGGGTTTTCACGCTCCGTCTAATGGAGCAGGGTGCGAACGAAGTCAATCCCTTTATGGCTTCCCTTCTATCGATGGGGACGGCGGTGTTCGCGTGCGTCAAGTACGGGATCGCCGTCGCGGCGCTCGTTATTCTACTGATCCATAAGAACTACGTGATTTTTCACCCACTGCTCCGAGTGAAGTGGCTTCTTGTGTTCCTCCTGTTTACCCACGCAACCCTGATTGGCTACGAGATCATGCTCTTGGCGGGCTATTCCAGGTAGGCTGGGCTTGCAGCTCGCGGAGAGAGTGGCCCAAACAGTGCTGACGCCTATTCTTCCGTTTCTTCAGTGGGCGCGTCCGCCTCCTCTTGGATGGACTCTTCGCCTTCGTCTATGTCCATATCCGTGCCTTCCTCGGGCTCTGTGGCTTTGTCCTCCTCTTGCTCGGGCCCGGTGGACTTGTCGTCCTCATCGTGGTTGGAGGTCGGAGGACGATCCTCCCCCGGTCTGGCCGCGTCTTCGGGAACCTTCTGGTTCAGAAGCTGCTTTGCCAGTTCTCCGACGATCTCGTACTGCAGCCCCCAGTCAGACCGTCCCAGGACGAGTTCGGGCTCGCGCTGGATGATGACGAATTCAGCAGATCCATCCTCTGCAAGACCGATACGGATGGCCTCGCCAGGTGCCGGATTTTCCCAGCGCTTCACGGCAATCGCCCGGGCGGATTGCCAGGCACTCAGAAGTGCTCCAGCAGTTGCTTGAGAGTCTGCAGGACCCGGTGGCTCCAAGGTCCATTTGCCATCCTGCCCCAGGTTTGCCGTTGTGCCCGGAAAGACGATTGACGTAATCTTCGCATCTTCGGGAAGTAGCTTCTTGTCGACGTAGTCGGTCGCTTTGGCCGTCAAGTGATGAAAGAAATCGTCCCGCACCAGGTGTAGCGTCTCTCCAACCTGCACGTAGCGACGCATGTCAATGGGGTCCGACCCGCCGAAACGGATCGTCGTGTCGCCGATCGTCAGGGAAGCCTTCGGCTTGTCCAATTCGAATTTCGACAGCTCTTCTGACTTCAACGGATAGTGCGCATCGCTCTCAGAACGAGCCACATCCATCAGCTGGCGAACGCGGATCTCATTTGCCGGAGCCGCGAACGGTGACTTCAGCCACCAGTGCCCGTCTTTGCGTTCGAACACAATGAGGTCCTGGTTCTGCAGCGTCAGCGTAGCGACGCCGCTCTCGTCGATCTGTGTGAGCGGATTGGCGTGCGGCTTTTCCTTTCCGGGCTCGAATATGGCGACCAGCGCCAACGCGCCAATGACACAAAGCAGGACCAGGTTTAGCAGCAGTCTTGTTTTCATCGATCAACGTCTCCGGCGTTGGAACCAGACGAGGGCCCCCGTACCGATAAGTGCGACGGGCAAGAGGATCAGGAAGCCCACGGCGATGATGCCTATGGTGCTTTCCGAGAAATTCAGCGCACGGTCCGGTGCGGTGCGCGGCGGAAGGTTGATGAACTTATCGTTCTGAGTCAGCCAGTGCACGATGTTCAAACCCAACTCGAGGTTGCCGCCTTCGCCGAGGAATGCATTGGAGAGGAAATCCCCATCGCCGATCACAACGACACGCTGCACCGCAGGCTTCTGCTGCTCCTGTGCTTGGAAGTCCTTCTTCTCCGACTTCTGGTCCGCGGTTCCGGTTTCCGGTTTGAGTGACGCCTCCGCCTTGATCGCCCTGGTCAATGCGACGCCGATCTGCAAGGGTCCTTGCTTTTCGCCCCTCGCGGCGTCGAACTGAATTTTTCCTTCGATCGGGGCGGTTTCCGTCCAAGAACGCGCCAAGGTACTCAGGATTGGTTCGTACTCGAACTCGCCCTCACCCGGCTTCGCTTCCTCCAATGCCATCGCCGCCGGAAAAATGGTCACCGTCTGGAACTGGGCGGTGATGGCATGGGGAACATAATCCGCCACCAGAGCAAAGGTCGGATCACTGATGCCGAACAGCTGCGTGGAAGCATCCACGACGACCCCCGGAAGAAATCTCAGACCCAGTTGCTCGGCGAGCGGCGCGAGACCGTGTAAGTCCCCAGGATCGGCCAGCCACAGCAGATTTCGGCCCTGCTTGACGTAATCCTGGACTATAGCGACCTCGCCAGGGAAGAGGCTGGTTTTTGGACCGGCGATCACGAGTACCGCAGTGTTGTCCGGTATGGTCGGCGTAACCGCCAGATTCAACGCCGTCACCGAGATCCCTTTGCGGCCGAGTTCCTCGCCGAACTGGCTCAAATCGTGGTTTGCGCGGCCGGCAGCAGACCGATCACCGTGCCCCTCGAGCAACACGATGTGCTGCTCCTTGGCGAGCGCAAGCCTCTGCAGAGCGTTGGTGAGAGAGGCCTCATTAGCTTGTTGAATCTTCTCACTGCGTCCCTGATACTCGACGAAAAGCTCACCGTCGGTCGTAATGCCCAATTCTCTGACTTTGCCGGGCTGCGTGTCCGGATTCACGAACGTGAGCGAAATGCCCTGGTTGTGGCGTATGAAACGCCCGACCTGGTCATCGATTTGCTCCCGCAACTGGCGGTTCTCGCGGGCGTAGGCGGTAATCTGCACCGGCCCATCGAGGAGATCCAGGACCTTGCGGCTGGCTTCGGACAGGGTGTGACGACCGCCGGCCGTCCAGTCGAATTGCGCGGAATAACGGGTGCTCAACCAGGCCAGCAGGCCCATGATGGCCACGAAAAGAATGCTGAACGCGAGGTTCTGAAAGCGAATCTGTAAGTGGATCTTGCGGCTGATTTTCATTTTTGCAGGCGATCGTTATCCAGGCGATGAACGCTGAGCACGAGGAAGGTGGCAATGAGCAGCACGAAGTAAACGAGGTCGGTGGTGTTGATGAGCCCTTTCAGCAGGTTCTCGTAGTGGCGCAGCAGGGACAGGTATTCGAGGGCCCCGCTGGCCGACTGCACGGCATTGCCGCTCCAGTCCACAATCCAGAGCAGAAGCAAGGCGCCGAAGGTACTCACCGCGGCGACGGTTGGCTGGCTCGCCAACGCGGACATGTAGAGGCCCAGCGAGGCAAACCCGCCGAGGAGAAGAATCAGGCCAAGAATGCACGCGGCGAGCTTGCCTAGGTCCAGACCCCCGCCCGCCAGCAGCGAGAGAGGCATCAATGCGATCATGGCCACCATGATCAGCAGAAAACCAAAGACACCGAGGTATTTTCCGACGATGATTTCGGTCATCGAAACCGGCGCGCTGAAGAGCAGGCTCAAGGTGCGGTTGCGCCGCTCCTCGCTGACCAGGCGCATCGTCAACAATGGGGTCACCAGGAGCAAGATGACGCCGGCATTCCCGAATAGCGGCGCGACCAGCAAATCCGTGACGCCGGGCGCATCCTCCATCCCCGCCATGCGGGGTTGCATCATCAGATACCAGTCGATCTGGGCGAGGAACATGTATGCAAGGATGATCTGGATCACCCCGAGGATGGACCAGGCTAACGGCGAGAGAAAGAGTGTGCGGAGTTCCCGCCCGGCAATGGTAAGCGCCATCATATGTCTTGCTCCTCATGGGACGGACTGTGCCGCGTTATCTCAATGAAGATTTGTTCCATGGAGCGTCGCTCGGGAATAAGTTCCAAGAGACCCCAGCCGTTGGCGACGGCGATTTCGGCGACGCTTTCGGCTGGGTTCTGGTCCTTGTCGTGGAAAATTCGCAACCGGTTTTCGTCCAATTGCTCGATGGATTGTACCCCCTCAAGAGCGGAGAGCTTGTCCGATTCGGGGGACTTTCGGGTCATCAGCACGATGCTGGAAGCCCTCATTTGCTGCTCGAGACCTTCGATGGTGTCTTTGAGCACCAGTTGCCCGCGGTGAATGATCTGTACGTGCGTACAGGATTCCTGTACCTCTGGCAGAATGTGGGTCGATAGGATGATTCCGTGCTCCTTGCCCAATTCGCGGATCAGTTCCCGAATTTCACGGATCTGAATCGGGTCCAGCCCTACCGTGGGTTCATCGAGGATAATCACGGCTGGCGAGTGTAGAATTGCCTGAGCAATTCCGACGCGCTGTTGGTAGCCCTTGGACAGATTGCCGATCAGTCGTGACCCAACCTCATTGAGTCCGCAGCGGTCCTTGGCCTGGGCCAGACTGTTGCGCACCTTTCCTCTCGGGAGGCCATGGAGTTTCGCGCAATACTGGAGGTACTCGTCGACGGTCAGTTCCCGATAGAGAGGCGGAATCTCGGGCAGATAGCCCAACTCCCTCTTCGCCTCCTTCGGGCGATCGAGTATGTCGATCCCGTTGACCAGTATTTGGCCAGAGGTGGGTGCGAGGTTGCCGCAAATCATCTGCATCGTGGAGGTTTTGCCTGCGCCGTTAGGCCCCAGGAACCCCAGGATCTCGCCTTTCTCCAAAGTGAAGGTGACATTGAGCACAGCACATTGATCGCCGTAGTAGCGATAAAGTTGTTCGACTTGGACTAAATTCGTCATGGCGCGCGTAAGATACAAAAAGAACGAAAAAAAACAAACAGCAATGGACGGATCCGGCGGTTGGCGCGGCTCGATTCCACCCGAGGATCTGATAAGCTTGGCTCCAACGCCCTACTGACTGAGCCCGGCGTTCGACCCCATGTTGCGAAATCCCCCCCTCAGCTTGTACGTGCATCTTCCCTGGTGCGCACGCAAATGCCCCTACTGCGACTTCAACTCATACGCCGCGCCGGGACCTGTGCCGGAAGACGATTATATCGAAGCCTTGTTCGCCGATTTGGATCGAGAGCTGAAGCGCGTGGGCGAACGCCGTTTCGAGACGGTATTCATCGGTGGTGGAACGCCCAGTTTGTTCCGTCCAGAAGGTATAGCCAGGCTCCTGCGGGGAGTCCGTCGACGCGCATCGTTGGCGCCGGATGCTGAAATCACCTTGGAGGCCAACCCGGGAACCGTCGACACGACGAGACTCAAGGGGTTTCTGAACGCCGGCATCAATCGTCTCTCCATTGGCGTGCAGAGTTTCAACGATTCCATGTTGAGATCATTGGGGCGCATCCACGACGGCCAGGAGGCGCTTCGGGCGGTCCAATTGGCCCGGGAAGCCGGCTTTACGAATTTTAACCTCGATCTGATGTTCGGGTTGCCGGGACAGGGCATCGAGGAGGCCCTCTCCGACGTGCAAACTGCGATGGCGCTTTCGCCGAGCCACATTTCCTTCTACCACCTGACGCTCGAGCCAAATACGATTTTTTACAAGCACCCACCCGCTGTTCCCGACGAGGAGTCGGTTTGGCGAGCTCAAGAGCGATGCCAACAAGCCCTTCGCGCCGGCGGCTATCTGCAGTACGAGGTCTCGGCCTATGCGCGCAGCGGCTTCCAGTGCCGCCACAACCTGAACTACTGGCGCTTCGGCGATTATGTCGGCATCGGTGCCGGCGCCCATGGCAAGATCACCGATGCCGATAACGATCGGCTCATTCGCACTGCGAAAGTCAGACGGCCGGAAGCCTATTTTGAATCGCTGCGGATCACTGCGGAAACCGGTGGCGGAGAGGTGATCGCTCGTAAGGACAGGCCCCTGGAATTCCTGATGAATCACCTGCGTTTGCGGGAAGGCTTTCCCGAGTCGGCTTTCCCAACACGCACCGGCGTGCCTTTGGACGTTCTCGAGACCACGCTTTCGGACTGCGTTCGCGACGGCCTGTTGACGAGAACCGACGGGGTTATTCGGTGTTCGGATAGGGGCTGGAACTTCCTCGACGACGTTCTCTCTCGCTTCCTTGTTTGACCCCTCTCATCCGATGAAAAGCCGTCCAACCCAGACATACACCCACGCGCTCCCGGCGGACGACCGAGTGCGTCCCAAGCTCGACACTCTCATCCGCCTCTCTGCGCCTGCGACGGCTCTTCCGCTCTATCGATCGACCGCGAGGGCCCTTCAGAGTGGGCAGTATCTCTCGCGTTTCAAGGGCCGTGGTATGGAATTCGCCGAGACCCGCCCCTATGTTTCCGGCGATGATGTGCGGAGCTTGGATTGGCGAGTCACGGCGCGGACGGGTCGCGTACATACCAAGCTGTTCCGCGAGGAGCGGGAGCGACCCGTGCTATTGGCGGTAGATGTTCGGGCGAGCATGTGGTTCGGCACGCGCGGCGCATTTAAGACGGTGGTAGCGGCGCAGCTTGCGGCTTTGCTGGCCTGGAGCGCGCACCATCGCGGCGATCGCGTCGGCGGCGTGGTGTTCTCGGAGAGTGGCCGGATCGAAGTCAAGCCGGAGTACAGCCGGCGCGCCGTGCTGCGATTTCTCAAGCATTTGGCGGAGGCCGAGCCGCGGCAACCAGGCGAGAGGGGTCCCAACGAGCATTTCGGGGAAGCCATGACGTCTTTGGAGCGCCATGCGCACACCGGTTGCCTGATGTTCGTATTCAGCGACTTCCGGGGCTTCGATGCCGATCAGGCGGCACGCCTGAGCCGCTTGCGCCGGCACGGCGACACGGTGCTGGTCACGCTGTACGATCGGTTGGAGCAGTCGCTGCCGACAGAAGGCCGTTACCGCTTCGGCGACGGAGTGCGTGACGTTATCCTGGAGTTAAGCCCGCGGACGGCCGGCCAATATCGCGATCGCTTCGAGGAGCGCCTGCAACGCTTGCGGTCGTTTGCTCAAAGCAACCGGATGCGTTTTCTGCTTTGCTCGACCGAGGAAGATCCCCTCAAGATCCTGCAGCGCGGGATGTCTTCGGACCGCCACCATCTCTGAAGCATGACAGGGCTACCGTTACGAGACATTCATCTACCGCCTTCGATCGGCTGGTGGCCTCCGCCGGCGGGATGGTGGCTGCTCGTGCTGGCGGTGATCGGGCTGGCGTGGGCCGCCGCGCGCTATGGGCGCCGAGTGAAGGCGCTGACGGTTCAGCGCATCGCGCTGCGGGCATTGGATGCGCTACAGAACGACCCGCTGCTCGCGCCGACGGAGAAAGCGCAGCAGCTGTCGATTCTGCTTCGTCGGGCCGCCCTCAGCGCGTATCCTCGCGAGGAGGTCGCCGGGTTGAGTGGCCACGAGTACCTGCTCTGGCTTGAGCGCCTCCTCGGTGACGGTCGGTTCATCGGCGGTCCGGGGCGTGTGCTAAGCGACCTCCCGTACCGACCCGATCCGGCGGACGGTGCGAGTCTGGATGCGCTGTTTACGCTCTGTCGGGACTGGTTAGAGCGGCTTCCGCCTTCCGGTTCCTAGACGACTGTATTTCCTGTACGTATGCTCGAATTCGCCTGGCCTTGGCTGTTTCTATCCGTGCCGCTTCCCTGGCTCGTTCGGCGCTTGTTGCCTCCGAGCCCGAATACGGGCGAAGCGGCACTGCGGGTTCCCTTCCTCGGCGAACTGTTGGGATTCGCCGCGCAGCGAGGATCTGCCGGCCACCCTCGACCGCATGTCTGGCTGGCCATTCTGGCCTGGCTGGCATTGGTCGCCGCCGCCGCGCGACCGCAGTGGTTGGGGGATCCGATCGAACAGACCGTCAGCGGCCGCGACTTGATGTTGGCCGTGGATCTCTCGGGAAGCATGGAAATTGAGGATTTCGTCCTCGAAGGACAAGCCGTGGATCGTCTGACCGCGACGAAACAGGTGGCCGGCGAGTTCATTGAGCGTCGAACCGGTGACCGCATCGGCCTCATCCTGTTTGGCGAGCGTGCCTATCTCCAGTCGCCGCTGACCTTCGATCGGAGGACCGTGGACACATTCCTTGCAGAATCGGTGATCGGCCTCGCCGGCGACAAAACGGCGATCGGGGATGCGATCGGACTCGCCGTCAAGCGCCTGCGACAGAATCCGGATCAGCAACGTGTCCTGATCCTGCTGAGCGACGGCGCGAACACTGCCGGAGCCGTATCGCCGTTGCAAGCGGCCGAGCTTGCCGCAAGCGAGCACCTGAAGATCTACACGGTAGGTGTCGGCGCGGAGCGAATGCTGGTGCCGGGCCTGTTCGGTACCCGTGAGGTCAATCCCTCTCAGGACCTCGACGAGGAGACCATGCAGGCGATCGCCGATAAGACCGGCGGACGCTACTTTCGAGCGCGCGATACCGAGGAGCTGGCGAGGATTTACGGGGTCTTGGACCAGTTGGAACCAGTCGCGAAGGACCGGCTGTACTATCGACCGTATGCCGAGCTCTACGTCTGGCCGCTTGCGCTCGCGGTGTTGGTCGGGTTGGCGATGCTTTGGCCACGGCTCAGGGGAACCTGATGGACTCGTTCCATTTCCTCCGTCCGGTTTGGTTGCTGGCCTTCGTTCCGCTCTTTGCCGCACTCTGGCGCTTGCATCGATCGCGCTCGCGGCTCGGAAATCTGACCAGGATCTGCGACCCGGTGCTCTTGCCGCATCTGATAATCGACAGGCCCCTGGGGAAGCGGACCACACTTGGCCTGTGGCTCACAGCACTCGGCGGCTCCCTGGCCATCGTCGCCTTGGCCGGACCCGTATGGGATCGCTTACCGGTTCCCGTCTTTCGGAATGAGAACGCGGTGGTGATCGTGCTGGACCTATCCACCGCCATGGATGCCTCAGACCTCAAACCCAGTCGATTGGACCGGGCCCGTTACAAGATCGCAGATCTCTTGCGGGCGCGTCGCGACGGCCAGACCGCCCTGGTGATTTATGCAGGCGATGCGTTCACAGTGACTCCGTTGACCGACGACGCTGCCACCATTGCGTCCCAGCTAAGCGCGCTGAGTACCGAGCTGTCCCCCGTTTCCGGGCAGCGTGCCGATCTCGGCCTGGACCTCGCGGTTCGGCTGCTGCGTCAGGCCGGTCTTCGGAGCGGGGATATCCTGTTGATGACGGCCGGTGCAGACCAATCCGCGGCCCTGGAGGCCGCGAAGCGCGTCAGAGACGAAGGGTTCCGGTTGTCGGTGCTCGGCGTCGGCACGGAGGCTGGTGGGCCCGTTCCTCGGTCGAAGGGTGGTTTGTGGAAGGACGAGCAAGGCAACATCCTGGTACCGAAGCTCGACCCATCGGCGCTGCGTCGGCTCGCCGATGCGGGCGATGGTCGCTACCGGGAGATCACCGCCGATTCTTCGGATATCGATGCCCTGCTCGCGTTCTTTAACCGCCCCGCCCCGAACACGGTCCAATCGTCCGCAGCCCAAGTGCGTCTCGAACAGTGGATCGAGCGTGGGCCCTGGCTGGTGCTGGCGATCTTGCCGATCGCCGCGCTCGCTTTCAGGCGCGGCTGGCTGCTGCTAGTTCCGCTCATCATGGTGGTGTTGCCCGAGCGCTCCGAGGCTTTCGAGTGGCGCGACCTGTGGTCCAGGCGGGATCGAAGGGCAGAATCAGCGTTCCAACAGCAGCACTACGAGGAAGCCGCGCGGCAGTTCGACGATCCCGCTTGGCGAGGCGCGGCTTGGTATCGCGCCGGCGAGTACGAAAAAGCATTGCAGTCGTTGCACGGCATCGATTCAGCTGAGGGGTGGTACAACAAAGGCAACGCACTCGCGCAGCTCGGTCGGTACCGGGAAGCGATCGAAGCCTACAGTCAGGCGATGGAGCGGGATCCGGGGCATACCGACGCAAAGCACAACAAGGAGTTGCTGGAAAAAGCCATGAAGCAGCAGGAGCAAAAGCAACGGCAGGCTTCCGACTCGTCCTCGAATGAGCAAGGCGGCGATCAAGAACAGGAAAGCCAAGCCGACGAAGGGAGCGATACGCAACAGGGCAAGCAGTCCCCGGGGAAAAGCGACGACTCCGGGCAGACTAAGGAACAAGAGGCCGGGTCCGATTCCGAGGACACCCCCGCTTCTTCCGATTCATCCGGTTCGTCGGATCAGCCCCAGGACCAGCAGCGAGACGCTGCCGGGCGTGGAGCGTCCTCTGTGGAGGACCGACCCGCCGGGTCCGAGAAGCCGCAAGGGGGACGGGAGAACGAGCAGCCTTCCGGCGAGAAGGTGGAAGCGGCGGGTACCGCGATGGAGCAATCGCAGCGCCGTGAAACCGAGCAGGCGAACGAGCAGTGGTTGCGCCGGATTCCCGATGATCCGGCCGGGTTATTGAAACGCAAGTTCGCTTGGCAATATCGCCAGCGCCAGCAGCAGAACAAGGAGCAAGAAGAATGACTGCGAGCACTACCGGAGCGAACCTCGGCGAATCTCTGAAGCCGGATGAGTCGCTGCCGTCCAGGTGGCGGCGGCGGGTGTTCGGCCTGTTGATGTTGTGCCTGGGATTGGCGGGGCCCGCCATCGCCGAGATTGTCGCCACCAGCGATCGCGATCCGGTTTCTCTGGGGGAATCCTTCAATCTGGTTTTTTCCGCGGACGAAGAGCCGGACGCCGCGCCGGACTTCGCGGCGCTGAGCGAGGACTTCGAAATTCTGAGGCAAGGCAAGTCTGCCCGGGTCAACTTGATGAACGGGCGCCTCAGCCGGCGCACGGAATGGACCCTGACCCTCACCGCGAAGCGCCCCGGTTCTTTGACCGTGCCCCCCATAGCCTTCGGCAACGATCGCAGTAATCCCCTCACGCTGACCGTGCTGCCTGGCCGAACACCGAGCGCCGCATCTGCCGGGAGTGGCGATGTGCTGTTGGAGGTGGGTGCCGAACCGCGAAATCCCTACGTCCAGGCCCAGGTCGTGTTCACGATTCGCATTCTGCACCGCGTCGCGTTACGCGGCGGACAACTCGAGGATCCGAAGCTGGGCGATGCCGTGGTGCAGAAACTGGGGGAGGACAGGCGTTATCAGATCGAGAGAAATGGCGACACCTACGGTGTGATCGAGCGCCGATTCGCGATTTTTCCGCAGAAGAGCGGTCCGCTCAGGATCGAACCCGTTGCTCTCGAAGCCGAAGCCTCCAGGGGAGCGGGATCCATGTTCGATGAGTTTTTCGGCCCGCAAGGGCGTTTGCAGAGGCTCCACTCGGAAGCGGTGACATTGCAGGTTCGCCCCATTCCCCAAGCCTTCAAAGGCAAACAATGGCTGCCGGCCGCCAAACTCGAGATCGAGGAGTCGTGGTCCAGCAATCCCCCGCAAACGAAGGTCGGTGAGCCGATCACGCGTACTCTGTCAGTGCGCGCAGATGGCGCGACGATGGGCATGTTGCCGGAACTCTCGGATAAGGCCGCAGGCAGCCTTCCGGGATTGCAGCAGTATCCGGATCAACCCGCGCTCAAAGAGGAATTCGGGTCTCGGGGAATGAGCAGCAGCCGCCGCGAGAAGACCGCCTTCATTCCCTCCAAAGACGGCGCTTACCGAATCCCCGGCACCGAGATCGCCTGGTGGAATACGACCACTGACCGTTTGGAAGTGGCCCGGATTCCGGAAAAGGTGCTGAGCGCGACGCCTGCTGCCCAAACGACGCCGCCGGAGGACACGTCGGGCACGGCACCGGATGCACCGGAGGAAGCTGTGGTGCCGTCGGGAACTGTCAGCGCGCCCGCGGCGCACCGGCAGGACGATCGCGCCGGTCTCTGGTTCTGGCTCACTTGGCTCTTTGCTTCGGGCTGGTTGGGCACGCTCTTGATGTGGCGGGTGAGGTCAGGCCGAAGCAAGGTTGAACCAAGGCCGCGGGTCGAACCGGCACCTGATTTGTCGCGGGCCCTCAAGATCCTCGAACGTGCCTGCACCACAGGGGATGCGGTGGCCGCCAGGCAAGCGGTGCTGGAGTGGAGCGCTGCTCGCTGGCCCTCGGATCCACCGCCGAGCCTCGAACAAGTCGGCGCGAGGCTCGGCGGCGAATTGCCCGAACAGATGGCTGGCCTCAACCGCGCACTCTACGGCGAGACCTCGGGTGAATGGCGGGGCGAGGCGATCTATCGGACTCTGTCACTGGCCTCGAAAATCCGCCACACTCCTTCCACTGCGGCGCGTGGTGGCGAGGTACTCGAATCCTTGCACCGGCTCTAGGCGCTCGGCGCCATCGTGGAGATCGTTGGGGGGCGCGGGCTCGGCGCTCGATGCGTTCAAGCAGCGCTGTTCCGTGATCGCCGCGTGAGCGACCAAAGGGGGGCGTAGCGCGCCTAGCCGCAGAGCGTCGGCCGGGCCACCCAGGGGCCTTAGGGTGCCGGTGAGCGCAGCGAACCGCATCGCTCGCGGGGTCCGGGGTCACCGCGCCCTGCCGGACCAGCACTGACGCCCA
>Ga0209254_10001065_pt1 | contig 24292 bp, 16 predicted proteins | sample FrelakmetDIP11DI_FD_187148 | JGI IMG/M metagenome (GOLD analysis project Ga0209254, IMG submission 187148) | Freshwater lake sediment microbial communities from the University of Notre Dame, USA, for methane emissions studies - DIP11 DI (SPAdes)... | ecosystem: Environmental > Aquatic >...
ATCCCCGATCCCCTCGCCATGAACTTCATCGACCTCAAGACCCAGTACCGGCGCATCCAGCCGTCGGTCGACGCGCGCATCCACAAGGTGCTGGAGCACGGCCAATACATCATGGGTCCCGAAGTGACGGACCTGGAGATCATGCTTGCCGATTATGTCGGTGCGAAGCATTGCATCGCGGCGTCCAGTGGCACGGACACGCTGCTGATTGCGCTTATGGCGCTTGGCATCGGACCCGGCGACGAGGTCATTACGGTGCCATTCACGTTCTTCGCCACGGGCGAAATGATCGCCTTGGCGGGGGCCACGCCCGTCTTCGTGGACATCGATCCACGGTCATACAACATGGACCCCATCCTGCTCGAGGCGGCGATAACGCCCCGGACCAAGGCGATCATGCCCGTGTCGCTATACGGTCAATGCGCGGATTTCAATGCAATCAATGCCATTGCGGCCAAGCACAAGTTGGCAGTTATCGAAGACGGCGCGCAAAGCTTCGGGGCCACGCATTGGGGCAGGAGGTCCTGCGGCTTGTCGCTGATCGGATCGACTTCTTTCTTCCCGTCAAAGCCATTGGGCGGTTACGGCGACGGTGGCGCGTGTTTCACGGACGACGATGGTCTCGCGAAGTTGATGCGTGAGATCCGCGTGCACGGCCAGGATCGACGCTATCACCATCCGCGATTAGGTGTGAATGGCAGGCTCGATTCAATTCAGGCCGCTGTGCTGCTTGCCAAGATGGAAATCTTCGATGACGAAGTGGCGGCGCGGATTCGCCTCGGCGCACGTTACTCCGAGCTGCTGGCCGCGGCGTTCGCAGACCGGCTTGCGAAGATCCGCATACCGTTCGTCGAGGCGTTTAACACCTGTGTCTACGCTCAGTACACCATCGAAGTGGACGATCGCGACGGCTTCGAGGCGCGCATGAAGGCGCTTGGCGTGCCGACTGCGGTGCACTACCCGCTGCCGCTGCACCTGCAGCCGGTGTTTGCGCACCTCGGGCTGCGCGAAGGACGCTACCCGGTTTCCGAGTCCGCCGCGCGTCGCGTCGTCAGCCTGCCGATGCATCCGTACCTGTCGGAGGAGCAGCAGGTGAGGGTGGTGGCTGCTGTCAGGGAAGCGGTTGGCTGAAGGAAGGGGATGGGGGATAGGGGATGGGGGATAGTCGGAGGGCAGCTGCCGTACACTATCCCCCATCCCCTATCCCCCATCCCCTTCCTCATGCGCCAGATCATCCTCGACACCGAGACCACCGGCCTGGAGCCCGAGCTGGGCCATCGCATCATCGAGATCGGCTGCATCGAGGTCGTCAATCGCCGGCGCACCGGACGCGTGTTCCAACGCTACCTGCGTCCGGACCGTGACATCGATCCGGGCGCGCTGCAGGTGCACGGCATCACCGCCGAGTTCCTCGCCGGCCAGCCGCGCTTCGCAGAGGTGGCGGCCGAGTGGCTCGAGTTCGTGCGCGGCGCCGAGCTCGTGATCCATAACGCGCCGTTCGACGTGGCGTTCCTCGATGCCGAACTGGCGCGCCTGCCCGAGCCGCCGGGCAGGGTGGGCGAGCTCTGCGAAGTGCTCGACACGCTGGCGCTCGCGCGCCGCTTGCACCCCGGGCAGCGCAACGGCCTGGATGCGCTCTGCAAGCGCTACTCGGTCGACAATTCGCACCGCGACCTGCACGGGGCGCTGCTCGATGCAGACCTGCTGCTCGAGGTCTACCTCGCCATGACGGGCGGGCAGGGCGCGCTCACCCTGGACGAGGGTACGGCGGCCAGCGAATCGCGCAGCGCGACGCGCAAGATCAAGCGGCCCACCGGTACCCTGCTCGTGGTGCGGGCGACGGCCAACGAGCTGCAGGCCCATGAAAACCGGCTGGCTGCGGTCGACACGGCGAGCGGCGGCAAGACCGTGTGGCGCACGCTCGGGGGCGACGCATGACCGTGACGCTGGCGCAAGCCTTCGCGCGCAACTTTCTCGGCCACTCGCCGGACTGGTACAAGCTGACGATCGTCGGCTTCCTGGTGGCCAACCCGATCATCCTGCTCTGGCTCGGCCCCACCGCCACGGGCTGGATCCTGCTGCTCCAGTTCATCTTCACGCTGGCGATGGCACTGCGCTGCTATCCGCTGCAGCCGGGCGGCCTGCTGGCCATCCAGTCCGTGCTGATGGGCCTGACCACGGCGGAGAGCGTGTACGAGGAGGTGGTGCAGGCCTTTCCCGTGATCCTGCTGCTGATCTTCATGGTGGCGGGCATCTACTTCCTCCGCGACTTGCTGCTGTACGCATTCACGCGCCTGCTGCTGCGCGTGCGCAGCTCGTCGGCGCTGGCGCTGATCTTCTGCAGCCTCGCCGCGCTGCTGTCCGCGTTCCTCGACGCGCTCACGGTGGTGGCCGTGGTGGTCACGGTCGGTGTCGGGTTCTACGAGGTCTATCACCGGGTTGCGTCCGGCAAGCGGCACGACGCCCACCACGACGCGACGGCCGACGACGGCGTGCACCTGCTGCATCGCGAGAACCTCGAGCAGTTCCGCGGCTTCCTGCGTGGGCTGATGATGCACGCGGCGGTCGGTACGGCAATCGGCGGTGTCACCACCCAGGTCGGCGAGCCGCAGAACCTGCTGATCGCGGAGCAGGCGGGCTGGGTGTTCGGCGAGTTTTTCCTCAAGATGGCGCCGGTGTCGATCCCGGTGGCGATCGCGGGATTCACGACCTGCTGGCTGCTCGACCGGCTGCGCCTGTTCGGCTACGGCGTGCAGCTGCCCGACGCCGTGCGGGCGGTGCTGCTCGATTATTCGAACGAGCTGTCCGCCCGCGCCACGATGCGCGACCGCGCGGTGTTGATCGTGCAGGCCATCGTGGCCCTGCTGCTGGTGCTGTCGCTGGCGTTCCACGTCGCCGAGGTCGGGCTGATCGGCCTGCTGGTGATCATCCTCGCGACCAGCTTCACGGGCATCACCGAAGAACACCGTCTCGGCAAAGCGTTCGAGGCCGCGTTGCCGTTCGCCGCGCTGCTGGTCGTGTTCTTCGTGATCGTGGCCGAGATCCACGACCAGCACCTGTTCGAGCCATTGATCGCGCAGGTGCTGGCACTCGAGGGCCGCCTGCAGGCGGTTGCGCTGTACTGCGCGACCGGGGCCCTGTCCGCAATCAGCGACAACGTGTTCGTCGCGTCGATCTACATCACGGAGGTCAAGGCCGCGCTGCTCAAGGGCGACATCACCCGTGAGCAGTTCGACCTGCTCGCGGTGGCCATCAACACCGGCACCAACATCCCGAGCGTGGCGACCCCGAATGGCCAGGCCGCATTCCTGTTCCTGCTCACCTCGACCCTCGCCCCGCTGATCCGCCTCGGCTACGGCCGCATGGTGTGGATGGCGCTGCCGTACTTCGTCGTCATGACCGGGGTGGGGCTGGCGGCGGTGGCGTGGCTGCTGTGAGGGGATACGGAATAGGGGATAGGGGATAGGGGATGGGGGATAGTAAGAGGGTGGTGGCATCAGGGGCCGGCCGCATGATTTGACCGCTGTCTCATTTCCACCGCGGGTGATGTGGCATCCTTTGCGCCTATCCCCGATCCCCTATCCCCCATCCCCTGGTCCTTTATGCCTCGCTTCAACCTGCGCAACCTCAAGATCGGCGTCGTCGGCCTCGGCTACGTCGGGCTGCCCCTGGCCGTCGAGTTCGGCAAGCGCTTCAGCACGGTCGGCTTCGACATCAAGGGCCCCCGCGTCGACGAGCTGAAGGCGGGCCACGACAGCACCCTCGAGACCACCGAGGAGGAGCTGGCGGAGGCGACCAAGCTCAGCTACACGACGAAGCTCGATGACCTCAAGTCCTGCCGGGTATTCATTGTCACGGTGCCGACGCCGATCGACGAGTACAAGCGCCCGGACCTGACGCCGCTGGTGAAGTCGAGCGAGTCGGTGGGCAAGGTGCTGAAGAAGGGCGACGTGGTGGTCTACGAGTCCACCGTGTACCCGGGCTGCACCGAGGAAGTGTGCGTGCCGATCCTCGAGCGCGTCTCGGGGCTCAAGTTCAACAAGGACTTCTTCGCGGGCTACAGCCCCGAGCGCATCAACCCGGGCGACAAGCAGCATCGTCTCACCACCATCCGCAAGGTCACCTCGGGCTCGACGCCGGAGGTGGCCGACTTCGTCGACCAGCTGTATCGCTCCATCATCACGGTCGGCACGCACAAGGCGTCGAGCATCAAGGTGGCCGAGGCCGCCAAGGTGATCGAGAACACGCAGCGCGACGTCAACATCGCGCTGATCAACGAGCTGGCGCTGATCTTCAACCGCATGGGCATCGACACCGAGGAGGTGCTGCTCGCGGCCGGCAGCAAGTGGAACTTCCTGCCGTTCCGGCCGGGCCTCGTGGGCGGGCACTGCATCGGCGTGGATCCCTACTACCTGACGCACAAGGCGCAGGCGATCGGCTACCACCCGGAGATGATCCTCGCGGGCCGGCGCATCAACGACAACATGGGCACCTACGTGGCGCAGCAGATCGCGCAGCTCATGATCCAGCGGCGGATCCAGGTGAAGGACTCGCGCATCCTGATGATGGGCCTCACGTTCAAGGAAAACTGCCCGGACGTGCGCAACACCAAGATCGTCGACGTGGTGAAGGAACTCGAGAAGTTCGGCGCCAAGGTCGACGTCTGCGACCCGTGGGCCGACGCCGACGAGGCCGAGCACGAGTACGGCCTGCGCCCCGTGAAGAAGCTCAAGCCCGGTACCTACGACGCGGTGATCATGGGCGTGGCCCACGACGAGTTCCGCAAGATGGGTCTCGCCAAGGTGCGCGAGCTCGGCCGCAAGAACCACGTGCTGTACGACATCAAGTACGTGTTCAAGGCGGGCGAGGTCGATGGGCGTCTGTGACGCCCAGGGGATGGGGGATAGGGGATCGGGGATAGTCGGAGGCGCAGTGGCTACCGAGGCAACGCTCTCCGCATCTGCCGTACACTATCCCCCATCCCCTATCCCCGATCCCCTCACATGAAGATTCTCGTCACTGGCGCTGCCGGCTTCATCGGCTTCCACACCGCGCAGAAGTTGCTCGCGCGGGGAGACGAGGTCGTGGGCCTCGACAACCTCAACGAGTACTACGACGTCCGCCTGAAGCTGGCGCGGCTCGAGATCCTCAAGCAGAGCCCGAACTTCCGCTTCGTGAAGCTCGACCTTGCCGACCGCGAGGGCATGGCCGCGCTGTTCGCGGCCGAGAAGTTTCACCGCGTCATCAACCTGGCCGCACAGGCCGGGGTGCGCTACTCCATCCAGAATCCGCTGGCCTACGTCGACAGCAACGTGGTCGGGTTCGCCAACATCCTCGAGGGCTGCCGCCACAACGGCGTGGAGCACCTCGTGTACGCGTCCACCAGCTCGGTGTACGGCGCCAACACGAAGATGCCGTTCTCGGTGCACCAGAACGTCGACCATCCGCTGTCGTTCTACGCCGCGACCAAGAAGGCCAACGAGCTGATGGCGCACACCTACGCGCACCTCTACTCGCTGCCGGTGACGGGCCTGCGGTTCTTCACTGTGTACGGTCCGTGGGGCCGGCCGGACATGGCGCTGTTCCTGTTCACGCGCAACATCCTCGAGGGGAAGCCGATCGACGTGTTCAATTACGGCCACCACCGCCGTGACTTCACGTTCGTCGACGACATCGCCGAGGGAGTTGTGCGAGCCTGCGACCGCGTGGCGACCGGCAACCACGCCTGGGACAGCGATGCACCGGACCCCGGCACCGCGCGCGCGCCCTACCGCCTCTACAACATCGGCAACAACCAGCCGGTCGAGCTGATGCACTACATCGAAGTGCTCGAGCAGTGCCTCGGCAGGAAGGCCGAGATGAACCTGCTGCCGCTGCAGCAGGGCGACGTACCGGATACCTGGGCCGACATCGACGACCTGCAGCGCGATGTGGGCTACACGCCGGCCACGCCGGTCGAGGTCGGGGTGAAGCGGTTCGTGGACTGGTACCAGGCGTACTACGATGATGGCGGCCGGCCGGAGGGCCGCCAGGTCGCCAATCCCCGATGACTGTTCGCCCCGGCGGCGGATAGAATTCCGCTCCTCGTCAACTGAGGGTTTCGGGTAGGGTTGGGGAACATGTCCTTGTCAGCACGACCAATCTTGGATCGCAAAATCAGGCTTGCCGTTATCGGCTGTGGTCGAATTTCGGCTAGCCACTTCGGCGCCATCCAGCGGCATGCCGACAATGTCAAGCTGACTGCGGTCTGCGACAACGATCCGACCGCGCTGCGGCGGGCTGCAGATGCAACTGGGGTGCAAGGCTTCGCTGACTGCAGCGAGCTTCTCGCCGCCAACCTGGCCGATGTGGTGGTGCTTTGCACGCCGAGCGGGTTGCATCCGGCGCAGGCTATCCAGGCCGCGCGGGCCGGTTGTCACGTCATGACCGAGAAGCCCATGGCGACTCGCTGGGCTGATGGTCTCGAGATGGTCCGTGAGTGCGACGCGGCGGGCGTGCGCTTGTTTGTCGTGAAGCAGAACCGCCGCAATGCGACCTTACAGCTCGTTAAAAGGGCCGTCGAGAGCGGAAGGTTTGGTCGCATATACATGGTGACCATCAATGTGTTCTGGACGCGCCCGCAGTCGTATTACGACAGCGCCAAATGGCGCGGTACGTGGGAATTCGACGGTGGCGCGCTCATGAACCAGGCAAGTCACTACGTGGACCTGGTGGACTGGCTGGTTGGACCGGTGGAGAGCGTGCAGGCCTACGTTGCCACTCTGGCGCGCAACATTCAAGTGGAGGATACGGCTACTGTCGGCGTGCGTTGGCGCTCCGGGGCACTCGGCTCGATCAACGTCACCATGCTTACGTATCCGCGGAATCTTGAGGGATCGATTACGATTGTAGGGGAGCGTGGCACCGTCAAGGTGGGTGGTGTGGCTGCCAACCAGATCGAGCTTTGGGAGTTCGCCGACGCAGATCCTGACGACCAGCGTGTCAAGGATGCCAGCTACGAAACGACGTCGGTCTATGGTTTCGGTCACCCACTGTATTACGACAATGTTATTCGCACACTGCGTGGCGAATGTGAGGCGGAAACAGATGGGCGCGAAGGCCTGCGCTCACTGGAGATCCTGATCGCGAGTTACTTGTCGGCGCGCGACAACCGCCGTGTCGCCCTGCCGCTGCAGTACTGAGCATGGGCCCGGCAACGGTACATCCCAGTGCGATCATCGACCCCGGTGCTGCCCTCGGCGAGGGCACGCGAATCTGGCACTGGGTGCACGTCTGTGGCGGCGCGGTAATCGGCCGTAATTGCTCGCTGGGGCAAAACGTATTCGTCGGTAATCGTGTTCGCATCGGCGACAATGTAAAGGTCCAGAATAACGTTTCCGTCTACGACAACGTGACACTCGAGGACGATGTCTTCTGCGGGCCGAGCATGGTCTTCACCAACGTTGTCAACCCCCGGTCGGCTGTCTCACGCAAGGACGAATACCGGGATACCATCGTGCGGCGTGGCGCCACGCTCGGCGCGAACTGTACGATCATTTGCGGTATCGAAATTGGCGAGCATGCGTTCATCGGCGCTGGGGCGGTTGTAAACCGCGACGTGCCGGCTTTTGCGCTCATGCTTGGCGTCCCGGCGCGCCACGCAGGGTGGATGAGTCGGCACGGTGAGCGGCTGCCGCTGCCGACGTCCGGTAACGGCGAGGCCCGCTGCCCGCGCACGGGCGATCGCTATGTCCTTCAGGAGGGTGTCCTGCGGCTCGAGGCGATCGGCTGATGCCAAGTGGCAAATTTGTGTTCATTGGGAGCAACATCGGTAAGTCGTAGCCCGCATCGCGCCCGCACAGCGAATTGGGGCAGCACCTGGTAGGGCGGCCCCGTAAAATGCGTAGAGCCCCCTGAGGACGACCCGATGCCCGATCGCACCAGCCTGCCGGCCTGGAAGGACCTCCAGGCCCACGCGGCCGACCTCGAAATCCACCACCTGCGGCAGCTGATCGCCGATGATCCGCAGCGCTTCGAGCGCCTGAGCCTCGCGGAGCTCGATTTCCTCTACGACTTCACGCGCCAGCGGCTCACCCCCAACACGATCAACCTGCTGCTGGAGCTCGCCCGGGCCTGCGGCCTTGAGGAGCGCATCCAGGCGCTGTTCGCGGGCGAGGCGGTGAACAACACCGAGCGGCGTGCCGCCATGCACATGGCACTGCGCAACCGCTCCGACCGGTCGATCACGGTCGACGGTCGCGACGTCATGCCCGATGTGCGCGCCGAACTCGCGAAGATGCGCGAATTCGTCACCGGTGTGCACGAGGGCCGCATCACCGGCGCGAAGGGCGCCCGCTTCACGGACGTGGTCAACATCGGCATCGGCGGTTCCGACCTCGGTATCGTCATGGCCACCGAGGCGCTCGGACGCTTCCGCAATCGCGGCATGCGGCTGCATTGCGTGTCGAACATCGACGGCGTCGAGCTGGCCGAGGTGATCGAGCAGGTGAACCCGGCGACCACGCTGTTCGTCATCTGCTCCAAGACGTTTACCACGCTCGAGACGTTGAGCAACGCCAATTCCGCACGCGAGTGGCTCATCGGCGAGCTCGGCACGACTGCCATCGCGAAGCATTTCGTGGCTGTCTCGACCAACCACGCGGCCATGGACGCGTTCGGCATCGCGCCCGGGTCACGCTTCACCATGTGGGACTGGGTCGGCGGCCGCTATTCACTGTGGTCCGCGGTGGGGCTGTCGATCGCGCTGGCGCTCGGCATGGACCAGTTCGAACTCGTGCTGCAGGGCGGCCACGACATGGACGAGCACTTTCGCACGGCGCCGCTCGAGCGCAACCTGCCGGTGCTGATGGGCCTGATCGGCGTGTGGAACGGCAACTTCCTCGGTCACGACTCGCTGGCCGTGCTGCCGTACGACCGCCGCCTGCACCGGTTCCCGGCCTACCTGCAGCAGCTCGAGATGGAGTCGAACGGCAAGAGCGTAACGCGCGACGGGCATGCGATCGGTTATCCGACCGGGGCCGTCGTGTGGGGCGAGCCCGGCAACAATGCGCAACACTCGTTTTTCCAGTTGCTGCACCAGGGCACGGCGCGCGTGGCGATGGACTTCATGGCGCCCGTGCACGCGTCGAGCCGTTTCCAGGACCAGCACGACCTTGCGCTCGCCAACTGTTTTGCGCAGGCCGAGGCGTTTGCCCTTGGCCAGACCGAACTGCAGGTGCGCGCGGACCTCGCGGCCAAGGGCACGGCCGACGCCGAGATCGAGCGGCTGCTGCCGCACAAGGTGCACGTCGGCAACCGGCCGTCGAGCCTGATCCTGTTTCCGCGCCTCGGGCCGCGCACGCTCGGGCGGCTGATTGCCTGGTACGAGCACAAGGTGTTCGTGCAGAGCGTGATCTGGGACGTGAACCCGTTCGACCAGTGGGGCGTGGAGCTCGGCAAGAAACTGGCGGGTTCCATGGCGCCGGCGGTGCAGGCGGCCGCGTGGCCCGACGGCCCGCGCCACGTACAGGCGCTGCTCGAAGTGCTGCGTCGCTGGCGCGCGGACTGAGCCGGCCAGTACCATCTCAAAATGAAACACCTTGCACTGGCCGTGCTCGCGCTCGGCGCCGCGGCTGCTCCGGCGCTTGCTCGTGAACCCTGGATCGCCGCGGGCGACACTCGCGTGCGGCACGACGTGCAACTGCTCGTCGACGGTGGAGTGATCGAGCTGCCGATGTCGGCCTGGCCGATCGCGGCGGCGGACTTGTTGGCCGCGCTGAGCAAGGCCGAGCCCCGACCGACCCCAGCGCAATCGGCCGCGATCGCCCGCTTAAGCAAGCTCGTCGGCTCCGGGGACGACGGCCATGACCTCGGCCTGCAGGTGTCGGCCGCCGCCCGGCCGACGACCCTGCGCACCTTCGAGGACACCCCACGGGAGGAAGGCGAACTCACCGGCTGGATCGCCGGCACCGTGGGCGATCGCTGGGGTGGCCGTCTCGAACTCACCGGTGTTGTCGATCCGGACGACGACGAGGCCGTGCGACTCGACGGCTCGTACTTCGCCGGCCAGTTCGGCAACTGGATCGTCACTGCCGGCGCGCAAGACCGTTGGTGGGGCTCGGGCTGGGAGGGCAGCCTGATCCTGTCGAATAATGCGCGCCCGGTGCCGGCGCTGTCGCTCGATCGCGCGGTGTCGAAGCCGTTCGAGACCAAGTGGCTGAGCTGGATCGGGCCGTGGCGGCTCACCACGTTCATGGGCTACATGGACGGCGACCGCGGTGACTACGACCATCCGCTGCTGTTCGGCATGCGCGTCTCGGCTCGGCCGCTCGACGGGCTCGAGATCAGCCTCGAACGCACGGCGCAGTGGTGCGGCGAGGGCCGCTCCTGCGACCTGGGCGATTTCTGGAACCTGTGGAGCGGCAACGACAACGCCGGCGAGAACGTCGACCCCAACGACGAGCCCGGCAACCAGCTCGCCGGCTGGGACATCCGCTGGGCCTCGCCAATCGGCGACTGGCCTTATGCCCTCTATTTCCAGCACACCGGCGAAACCATCGACAACCAGATCCCGCGACCGTACCGCAGCCTGGAGCTCGCCGGCGCCGAGGTTTGGGGCGAGGACGGAGGCGGCGCAAGCTGGCGCGTGGCGCTCGAGTGGGCACAGACCCGCTGCGGCGGCACCGAGAACGGCGAGAAGATCTGGGACTGCGCGTACAACAGCCCAGTGTTCTTTGCCGAAGGTTACCGCTACCAGGGCCGGCCGCTTGGTCACTCCATGGACGGCGACGGAGAGATGTTCTCGATGCGTTACGTGCGCGTGGGGCAGGGCGGGTCGACCTGGACGGCGGTGGCGCGGTACACCGAGGTCAACCAGGGCGGCTACGTGCCCGACGAACGCAATTCCGTGGCCCCCGGGCCGGAGCAGTGGACCAGCCTAGACCTAGTCTACCGGCACCCGCTGACCTCCGGTTGGCTGGAGGCGGGGGTGGGCGCGGACCAGCGGCGGCGCGACTGGAACGACAGCGATGCGCTGCTCGGCCGGGCCTACCTGACCTGGCGGCACGACTTCTGACGAGTTCGCTGCTCGCGCGCAGAGTCGGAACGGTGGCGGCGTCGGGTTGCGGGGGCAGGTGTCTCGTGGCCAGGGACGCTGGGAACCATCCCTGGGGCTCGCGCGCGACGTCCGTGTCGCGCGACGCCCTGGCCACGAGACACCTGCCCCCGCAACCCGACGCGGACGGTGCGGTTGGCGCGGATAGAGCTGCCGGACGCCAATGTCGCTGGACTCACTGCCACCGCAGGCTCTTGGTCGGGGATCTGCGGCTGGCAGGGCGTCGCGCGACACGGACGTCGCGCGCGAGCCCCATGGATGGTTCCCAGCGTCCCTGCCAGCCGCAGATCCCCGGCCAAGAGCCGGTCAACGGTCAGGCCCCGCGTTCCGCTAGAATTGCGCGGTTAGCCGTCCCCAAGGATCGTCGATTGCCGCGTATCAGCTCAGCCGGCGCTTTCGCCGCCGGGATCGCGCTCGCTTGTGCGCTGGGGGTCGCCCGACCGGTCGCGGCCGAGCCGTGGGTGGCCCCGGGCGAATCGCGCCTGCGGCACGACCTGCAGGTGCTCTACGACCGTGGTCTGTTGACCGGCCCCAGCCTGTCCTGGCCGCTGTCGTGGCCGGACATCGCGCGTGACCTGGGTCGCATCGACGTGAGGGAGCAGAGCCCGAGTGTCGCGATCATCGTTGCCAGGGTGCGCCATCGCCTCGACCGCGAGCAGCGCACGGACAATATTTCGCTGCAGGCCAGCGTGGCGGCAGGCGCCGACCCGAGCGAGCTGCGCACCTTCAGCGACACGCCGCGCGAGCAGGGCGAGGCGACGCTGTCGGCCGACTGGCTCGGCCAGCGCTTCGCGTGGAAGGCTAGTGTCACGGCGGTGACCGACGCCGCGGACAACCAGACCTGGCGCCCTGACGGCTCGTATTTCGGCGCGAGCCTGGGCAACTGGATGCTGTCGGTCGGGTACCTGGAGCGCTGGTGGGGCCCTGGCTCGGACGGCACGCTGCTGCTGTCCACCAACGCGCGGCCGGTACCCTCGATCTCCCTTGAGCGCCAGGAATCGACGCCGATGGACGTGCCGCTGCTGCGCTGGCTCGGCCCGTGGCGCTTCCTCACCTTCATGGGCCAGCTCGAGGAAGATCGCGACTACTCGAACGCGCTGCTGTTCGGCATGCGCATCGAGTTGCGGCCGCTGCCTTCGCTGCAGATCGCCGCGAGCCGCACCGCCCAGTGGTGTGGCGACGGCCGACCCTGCGACGGTGGCACGTTCTGGGACATGATCATCGGCAACGACAACGACCAGGACCTCGACCAGCAGCCCGGCAACCAGCTGGCCGGGTTCGACGTGCGCTGGACCTGGCCCGGGGGCAAGGTGCCGCTCGCACTGTATGCGCAGGCCATCGGCGAGGACGAGGCAGGTTTCCTGCCTTCGAAATACCTCGGCCTGTTCGGCGCGGAAGTCTGGGGCGCGGTCGGCGACGGCAGCTGGCGGGCGCACGTCGAATACGCCGACACGGCCTGTGATTTCCTGGCGTCGCCGCCGGAATTCGGTTGCGCATACACGAGCGGCATCTACACCGACGGCTACCGCTACGAAGGGCGCTCGCTCGGCCACTCGATGGATGCCGACGGGGAATCGCTCGGCTTTGGCGGTATGCTTATCGACCGGGCCGGCCATGAGTGGCGGGTTCTGCTGCGCAACGTCAAGCTGAACCGTGCCGGTGCCGCACCATTGCACTCGCTCGCCGACGGACCGGCCAAGGTCAAGGACGTCGAGTTGGTGCACCGGCGTGACTACGCCTGGGGCACGGTCGAGGCGAGCCTCGGCTACGCGGATACGGAGGCCGACGCTGGCGTGGATCTCGCCGTGCAGGACGGCTTGCGCGGTTACGTTTCCTGGCGGTATGCGACGCGTTGAGTCGCGTCGAGTGCTGCCCAACGACGGGATGAACATGGCTTCGAGCATTTTCAGGCGGATGTCACTTTGGGGCGTTGCGGTCGCGATCCTGGCCCTGGCGGGTTCGTTCCTGCAGGCACCGCCAGCGCTCGCACAGGCTCGCACCCCGACCAGTGCCCAGCTGGACGCGTTCCGCAACCTGACACCCGAGCAGCAGCGTGCGGTGCTCGAGCAGCTGCAGAAGGGCGGGAGTACCGGGGAAACACGCGACCAGACGCTGGAGTTTCCCGCCACGACCGAGCCGAAGCCCGTGCGCACGGACGCCGAGACCGAGGCCGCCTTTACCGCTGAAGGCGACGCGCGCCTGCGCGGCGGCGACACGGTACTGATCGAACTGTCGATCCGGCCCAAGGGCGAGGACGACCTCGAGAAGTCGATCGCCGAGGAAAAGCGCAAGAAGGAACTGGAGCAGACTGCGGCGGAGCGGGCGGCTACGCCAGGCACGCCGGCACTCGACGTGCGTTCCAAGTCGACCACCAAGCAACGCAAGAAGGAAATCGAGGCGGAGCGCCTGCGCGAGCGCACGCCGGAGGAAATGGCGGTGCTTGAGAGGGTCCGCGACCGGATCCGCTTTGGCAACCCCTACAAGCTCGATCGCAACGGTGTGCTGCAGCTGCCGGGCGTGAGCGGCATTGCGCTCGCCGGCCTCACCGAGGAGCAGGCGACGCGACGCCTGGCCGCCGATCCCGCGCTGCGCGACTTCCTGCTGCGACTGACGCAACTGCCACTCGAGCTGCAAGGTGCTGACGCACTGCGGCCCTTCGGCTACGACCTGTTCACGAACGCACCGACCACGTTCGCCCCGGTGTCCGATGCGCCGGTGCGCGGAGACTACGTGCTTGGACCGGGCGACGCGGTCGGTGTGCAGTTGCTCGGCAACTCACCCAGCGTCCACACGCTCACGGTTGGCCGCGACGGCAGCATCCGCATCCCCGAACTCGGTCCCTTGTCCGTCGCCGGCATGCGCTTCACCGAGGCGCGGGCAGCCATCGAGAGGCTGGTAAGCGAGCAGATGATCGGCACCCGCGCCGTGGTGAGCATGGGTGAGCTGCGCGCCATGACGGTGTTCATCACCGGCGAGGCGGAGCGGCCGGGGTCCTATTCGATCAGCGGCCTGTCGACCATCACCAACGCGCTGTTCGCCAGCGGAGGCGTCAGCGAGATCGGCTCGCTGCGCAACATCCAGCTCAAGCGCGCCGGCCGGCTGGTCACGACGCTTGACCTGTACGACCTGCTGCTGCGCGGCGACACCCGCAACGACCTGCGATTGCAATCCGGCGACGTGATCTTCATTCCGCCGGTGGGCAACACCGTGGGAATTACTGGCGAAATCCGCCGTCCCGCGATCTATGAGCTGAAGGGCGAGTCATCGGCGGCCGACCTGCTGTACCTGGCCGGCGGCCTGCTGCCCGAGGCCGACCCGCGCAACACCACCATCGAGCGCATCGGCGACTCGCGCGAGCGGCAGGTCGTCAGCGTCGACCTGGCCAGCCCGCAGGGACGCGCCACGACATTGCGCTCCGGCGACCTCGTGCGCATCAATCCGGTGCGGCCGCAGTACAGCAACGCAGTCACCATCAAGGGCCACGTGCTGCGGCCAGGACCCGTCGCCTGGCGCGCCGGGCTGCGGCTCACGGACGTTCTGCCGCGCGTGGAGGACCTCAAGCCGGGTGCCGACCAGCACTACGTGCTGATTCGCCGCGAGGCGGGGGACCGTCGCGTGACCGCGGTTTCTGCTGACCTGGCTCAGGCGTGGCGGGCACCAAACTCGCCGGCCAACGTCACGCTGTCGCCGCGCGACCTGGTGTACGTGTTCAACCTCGAGGGTGGCCGTGAACTGGAATTGAAGCCGCTGCTCGCCGAAATGCAGCAGCAGGCGGGCATGGGCGCGCCGACGCAGACCGTCGGCGTCGGTGGACAGGTGAAGGCGCCGGGGCGATATCCGCTCGAGGTCGCCATGACCGTGTCGGACCTGGTGCGTGCGGGCGCCGGGCTCGACGAGGCCGCCTATGGCGGCGCCGCGGAACTGGCGCGCTACGAGGTCGTGAACGGCGAGTACCGCCAGGTGGCGCTGATCGACATCGACCTCGGTCAGGTCCTTGCCGGCGACGCCGCCGCGGACTTCGTGCTGCAGCCCTACGACTACCTGACGATCAAGGCACTGCCGCAGTGGACCGAGCAGGAGACGATCACGCTCGGCGGCGAGGTGCGTTTCCCGGGCAAGTACCCGATCAAGCGCGGCGAAACGCTGAGCCAGGTGCTGAAGCGCGCGGGCGGGCTCACCGACCTGGCGTTCACTGAGGGCGCCGTGTTCACGCGTGAGTCCCTGCAGGAACGCGAAGCGCAGCAGCTCGCGGCGTTGGCCGACCGCCTGCAGGGCGACCTTGCGGCACTGGCATTGCAGGCCACGCAGGGCGGAGGATCCTCGGGGCAGAACGCCAGGGAGGCCGTCTCGGTCGGTCAGACGCTGCTCGACGGCCTGCGCGAGATCGAGCCCGTCGGCCGCCTGGTGATCGACCTCGAGCGCGTGGTCGCAGCGCCCGGCTCGCACCAGGACGTGGTGCTGAAGGATGGCGATCGCCTGCTGGTGCCCGGACGCATGCAGGAGGTCACGGTGCTCGGTGAGGTGCAGAGCGGCACCTCGCACCTGTGGGATCCGGTGCTCGGCCGCAACGACTACATCCGCCTGAGCGGCGGGACCACGCAGAAGGCCGACGAGGGGCGCATCTACGTGGTGCGTGCCAATGGCAGCGTGGTGAGTGGCGGCGGCAGCGCGTGGTTCAAGAGCAACCACGGCGCTATTCGCCCGGGCGACACCGTCGTCGTGCCGCTCGACGCCGAACGCATGCGGCCGCTGCCGCTGTGGACGGCGGTGACGACCATCATCTACAACCTGGCGGTGTCCGTGGCCGCGGTCAATTCGTTCTGATGATGGCGCAGGTGGCGAGATCATGAACGCACTTGAGCAAGGATCCCCGCGGGCCGGCGAGATTTCCCTCGATGCGGTGCTGGCAGCGGCCTGGCGCGACCTCTGGATCGTCGTAGCCTGCGTAGCGCTGTTCACCGGGCTTGCCGCGACCGCCGCGTACATGATGGTCCCGAAGTACCGCGCCGAGGTCGTGATCGTGCCGGTCAAGGCGGACGATGCACGCAGTGCCCTTGCCGGCATGGTGGGCCAGCTGGGTGGCTTGGCGAGCATGGCAGGCCTGTCGTTGGGGAGCAGCGGCAATAAGGATGAGAACCTGCAGTACCTCCGCTCGCACGGATTCACGGCACGCTTCATCGACGATCAGAAGCTGCTGCCGGTGCTGTTCTCGGCGCGCTGGGATGCGACGAATTCGCGCTGGAATGTCGACGATCCGGACGACGTTCCGACTCTGGCGGACGGCGTCCGTCTGTTTGACAGTTCAGTCCGTGCCGTGCAGGAAGATCGGCGCACGGGCATCGTGACGTTGGCCGTGGTTTGGAAGGACCGCGAACTCGCTGCAAGCTGGGCGAACCTGCTGGTGGAGCAGGCCAACCGCGACCTGCGCCAGCGTGCGATCGACGATGCTCAGGCGAGCCTAAGGTACCTGGACGCGGAACTGGCCAAGACGATTGTCCTTGAGCTGCGCCAGTCCATCTACCGGCTGATCGAAGGCCAGATCAAGACGATGATGCTCGCCAACGTACGCGATCAATACGCGTTCAAGGTGATCGACCCGGCGGTGGCGCCCGACGCGGATGACTGGATCCGGCCGAAACGGGCCGCGATGATTCTCATTGGCGCCTTCGCCGGCCTGCTCGCTGCGCTCGTGGTGGTCACATGGCGGTTGCGCCGCGCTCAGCAGCGGCGCTGACCCATCGCGACTCGGTGCCGCATTCCATGACGAGGCGGGTGGGGCTGCCGCTGGCTGCCATGTACGTGCTGACGCTCGTGGGCTTTCCGCTGGTGTCGACGGTCCCGGTGCTGGTCGGACTTGATTCGCAGGCGGCGACGATTCCATACCGTGCAGCGATGGTGGGCCTGTCATTCGCGATCCTCTATGGCTGGTGGCTGCAGCGCTCCAGAGTATGCCTATCGCTGCCGATCATCCTCGCCCTATTGCTGTGGGTCCTGCTCGTGGGCCGCCTGCTGCTGGACACGGTAGTCGATCCACTGCCGGGCGACATCGGGTTGCCAGTGTCTCAATTCCTGCTGCTGAGCCTCGGCGCCTGTTTCCTGCCGTCGCTTGCGTTCCTCGAGGCGCCGTCGGTGGCGACTGCGGATCTTGCGCGCCGTTGCATCGAGGTGCTGGGCGCAGTGGCCATGCTGCTCGTGCTGTACCTCGGGCTACGTGGAGTCTTCGCAGGCGGTGTCCTGCGTAGATTGTCGACGCCCGTCCTGAACCCTATCTCGGTTGGGCACCTTGGCGTGTCAGTGCTGATTGTTGCGATGTGCGGTCTCGCGAGCGCGTCGCGCGTCGCCCGACTGCTGCGTTGGCTGCTCATGGCCTTGAGCGTGGTCGTCGTAGTCGCTTCCGCCTCCCGCGGGCCGATTCTCGCCATGTTGCTGGCAACGCTGGTCTTCGCGTTCACGCGACCACGCCAGCGGCGAGTCGGCCCGCTCAGCCTGTTGCTGCGTGTGGCGCTGATCGCAGCTGTGTTGGTCGCCGTGATGGCAGGGATCGACTGGCTGGAGACGAACGACTACATCCGGTTCGCCGAACGGTTCGCCGATACACTGAGCGATGCGTCGGCGCAGGAGCGCGTGGCCATGGCGGTCGGGGCTTGGCGACAGTTCCTCGACCACCCGCTCTTGGGCAGCGCCGCCTTCGAGCTCGGTTCGTACACCTATCCGCACAACGTGGTGCTCGAGAGCCTGATGGCGACCGGCATCATCGGTTTTGCACTGCTGCTCGGCAGTGGCGGCGCCGCCATGGTAGCCGCGTTCCGCATCATTCGCGCGTCCTCCCCATTCGCATGGATCGCGCTTGTGTACCTGCAGTACGTCGTCCACTGCATGGTTTCAGGGTCCCTGTACCTCGAGGCACCATTCTGGTCGTTCGGATTCGGCTCGCTGGCGATAGCGCAAACGCTGTCCCGCGGGGGCGACGCCAACGGTGCATGAATCTCGTGGCCCGCATCAAAACCGGCGGCTTCGCGCGCCAGGTGCTCGTGCTGACCACGGGCACGGCGCTCGGCCAGTTGATCCTTGTCGCGGCGACGCCGCTTCTGACGCGGCTGTACACGCCGCTCGAAATGGGCATCTTCGGCCTGTTCAGCAGCTTTCTCGGGGTTGGCAGCGTCGCCGTGTGCTGGCGGCTGGAGATGGGCGTAGTTTCCGCCCGGTCCCGGACCGAGGCGGCCCGGCTACTGCAACTCTGCGTGCTGGTCAGCATCCCGACGAGCGCCGGGCTCGGGGCATTGTTGGCAGCCATGATCGCCGGCAACGTACTGTCGTTCGGGTTGCTGCCGTACTGGTTGATCCCGGTGGCTTGCCTCACACTGCTGGCGACCGGAGTGTTCGGTGCGCTGCGTTACTGGCATGTGGGCTTGCAGCAATTTCGCGCTGTGAGCCACGCGACCGTTGCCCAGGCGATCGGTCGAGTCGGAGCGTCGGTCAGTCTCGGCGTCGCGGGCGCCGGGTGGTCCGGTCTGCTGTTCGGCGAAGTGATCGGTCGGCTGCTCGGGGTTGCCGGTCTATGGCGGCGGGCGCGGCCCGAGGTGTACGGTGCATTGAAAAGCGGCGACAAGCGCAGCCTGCGCTACAGTCTGTCGCGCGCCTGGCGATACCCAGTGGTTGTGCTGCCGTCGAGTATGATCGATGCGGTAGCAGCGGCACTTCCGCTGCCCGTGATCGCCACGTTGTTCGGCGCGTCCTCGGCAGGGTTGTTCGCGCTGGTCTGGCGGGTTGCCTCGGTGCCGAGCGGGCTCATCGGCGCTAGCGTTGCCGACGTCTTTCACACTCACGCAGTCGACGCGCGCAGTCGCGGCGGTCCGGAGGTGCAGCGGCTGCTGTTGCGGACCATGGGTCGGCTCGCGGTCATGGCGACTGTGATCTACCTGCCGCTATGCTTCCTTGCACCCTGGGCGTTTGGCTGGATTTTTGGCGAGCAATGGCGAGCCTCCGGGTGGCTGATGGCGGTGTTGCTGCCGATGTGGTGGATCGGTGCGGTCGTGAGCCCGGTCAGCCGGCTTCTGATCGTCCTCGAGCGCCCGGCACTGAAACTGGTGTTCGACCTGCTTTACCTGGTCCCGCCAATAGCGGTGCTCTATTTGCTGCAGGAACGGGGCCTGCGCGCGGCGGTGTTCGGCTATGGCCTCGCGGCGAGCGTGGCGTATTTGGTGTTCGGCGCACTGCTGGTCCGCGTCGCCAGCGCGGAAGCGCGCCGTCCGCAGGGCGCGGAACCGTCCGCATTGTGAATGCCGCGGCATCGGCGATGGAGCGAATCGGGACATGTGCGGAATCCTCGGACTATTGAGCCGTGAGCCCCTGCGGCTCGAGGCCCCGCAACTGGCAGCCGCGCTGGGAGCAATGCGCCATCGCGGTCCGGACGACGAGGGGTACCTGCTGGCCAACTCCCGCAGTGGCGCGGTGCTGGCGTTGTCCGGGGCCGAGACCGCGTCGGGCGTGGATCTACCACCGCTGGTCAGGGCGAGTCTCGCGGGGTTCAATTGCGCCTTCGGCCATCGGCGACTGTCGATCATCGACCTGAGTCCTGCCGGCCACCAGCCCATGGCCACCGCGGACGGCCGTCACTGGATCACCTACAACGGCGAGATATACAACTATCTGGAATTGCGTCGGGAATTGGAGCAGCTCGGAACCGATTTCCGCACCGCGAGTGACACCGAGGTGCTGCTGCAGGCGTACCGTCACTGGGGCGTCGCGATGCTGGGCCGCCTGGTGGGTATGTTCGCCTTGGCCATTCTCGATCTGGAACGCCGTGAGGTCCTGCTGGCGCGGGATCACTTCGGCATCAAGCCCTTGTACCTCGTGCAGCGCTCCGGCAGCGTCGCATTTGCCTCGGAGCTGAAGGCACTGCTGGCGCTGCCGGGGGTCAGCCGTCGCGGCAATCCGTCCCGCGCGTACCAGTTCCTGCGATATGGGGAGCGTGACGCCGATCCGGCGACGCTGTTCGAGGACGTCCGGCGCCTGCCCGCTGCGCACTACATGCTGATCGACCTCGACTCGATGCGCAGCGAGGGTCCGCGTCGGTACTGGGAGGTCGACTTGACCACGCGCAGCGGAGTGACCCCGGCTGAGGCGGCCACCGAGGTCCGTCGGCTGTTCGAGGAATCCGTACGGCTGCACCTTCGCAGCGACGTGCCAGTTGGTTCCTGCCTGTCCGGCGGGCTCGATTCGACCGCGATCGTGATGCAGGCGCAGCGTGAACTCGGCGCGGGCCGTCCGGTGCATACGTTCTCCTTCATCGCCGACGACCCGTTGCTCGGCGAGGAGCCCTATGTCGACCTCGTCCGGGGGGGCGTACCACATAAGGTCCGTCCGCGCGCCCAAGATATCGCTGGGCACATCGACGAACTGGTGCTTGCCCAGGAATTGCCGTTCGAAAGTCTGAGCATCTACGCGCAGTTCCGCGTCTTCAAGCTGGCACATGAGGCCGGCATGAAGGTGATGCTGGATGGGCAGGGTAGCGACGAGATCTTCGGCGGGTACTACACGTTCATTGGAGCCAAGATCACTTCCCTGCTGGCGCAGTTGCGCCTCCTTGCCGCCCGACGCGTGCTGGCCGGTGCGCCTGCGAACCTGAGCGAGTTCCGGGTCCGCATGCTGGCGACATCCATCGGGCGGCTGGTGCCAGGATCGCTGCAGGCGCCGCTGGCACGGACGTTCGGCGAGCCGGATTTCCCGGCCTGGCTGCGCCGGGATTGGTTCGCGGCGCGCGGTGTGCAGCCCCGGCTGCGCAGCCACGGGCGCGGTCGTGATGCACTCAAGCAGGAACTGAAGCTCAGCATCGAGCACCTCACGCTGCCCGCTCTGCTGCGTTACGAGGATGCCAATTCGATGCACTTCTCGATCGAAAGTCGCGTGCCTTTCTGCACACCGGCGCTGGCGGAGTTCGCGCTATCGTTGCCCGAGTCGTGCCTGATCTCCGATGCGGGCGAGACCAAGAGCGTATTTCGTGCCGCGGTCGCCGACTTGGTGCCCGACGCGATCCTGCGCCGCGAGAAGGTCGGCTTCTCGGTGCCGGAGCGGGCGTGGCTGCAGCAGCTCGGCGGCTGGCTCGCCGGCGCGCCATTGGGCGACCTGCCATTCATTGACCGTGCGGGAACCGACCGCGAGATCGCGGCGGCGCTGCAATCGCAGGACCGGTGGCCGCCGCATGTCTGGCGCATAGTCAACATGGCGTTCTGGGCCAAGGCGTTTTCCGTCGAGTGGTCATAGGCCGTCCTCCGCCCGCTTCGGGCGACTGCTACCATTTACGTTTTTGCTGGTGCGGGAGCAAACTTGAAGGTCGTCGCACTGTCCGAAACGCATGCGCCCGACATGGGTTACCTGACGACCATGCTGCCGCGGGCGCTGGCGCGGGCCGGTGCCGACGTGCACCTCGTGGTGCTCGACCTGCCGGCGTACCACTACCTGCCAGATTTCAAGCAGACCTATGGCAGCTTCCTGCGCGATACGCCAGTCGCCGGCTCCGTGCAGGACGCGGATGGCTATCGAGTCCATGTACTCGGGCACAAACGATTCCTCGGCTTCCCGCGGGCCATCGGCCTGCAGCGCAAGCTCGAGGAACTGCGGCCCGACGTCGTGTACACCTCGGTGGCCGTCGGTTGGCTGCCGCTGCAGGCGGCTCTCGCGCGCGCCAGGCTCGGCTTCCGCTTGTTCACCGGCAGCCACACCGCCGCGAGCATGTTCCCGCTTGCCGGCGTGCCGCGGCCGTGGCGGACGACCGCCGGACTGCGCTCGATCCCGACGCGCTGGCTGCCGGGCCGGCTCGTGAGCTGGGTAACGGAACTCTGCTACGCGCCAACCTCCGACTGTGGCGAGATCGCGTGGCGGTTCTTTGGCGTGCAGCGTGACAAGGTGCGCGTGGTACACCTGGGCGTGGACACCGACGTGTTCCATCCGCTGCAGGACGACCACGAGCGTGCGGAACGGGCGGCGACGCGCTCCCAGCTCGGCTTCGACCCGCAGGACGTCGTCTGCCTGTATTCCGGCAAGATGACCGAGGCGAAGAACGCGCTGGTCGTGGCCCAGGCGATCGAGCGGCTGCGCGCACGCGGCTTGCCGTTCCGCGGCCTGTTCATCGGCGATGGGGTACAGCGCCAGCACATTGCGACCCTGCCATCCTGCGCGGTCGTCGATTTCATGCCATACCGGGAGCTGGGTCGCTATTACCGCGCCGCCGACATCGGCGTGTGGCCGACCAACGAGAGCATCTCCATGCTCGACGCCGCCGCCTGCGCACTGCCGCTGGTGGTGAGCGACCGCATTTATCGCGACCACGTCGAGGGCAACGGCTGCGTGTATCGCGAGAACGACCTCGATGACCTGGTGCGCGTGCTGGGCGAACTCGCGGACGCAGGCCTGCGGGCGCAGCTCGGTGCTGCGGGTGCCGCCAAGATGGTCGAACGCTTCAACTGGCGCACCATCGCCGTGAACCGGCTGCGCGACTTCCAGGCCGCACTCGACGGCAGGAGCCCGGCGTGAGCCGCCTGCGCCACGGACTAGGCCGGCTGCTGCAACTGCTGCTGAGCGCCCGCTACGTCGAACGCGGTGCGGTAACGCTCGAACGATTGGGTACGCGGTACGGTGGCTGGTGGTACTGCCCGCAGCTGGTGGGACCGCGACGGGTGGCGCTGTGCGCCGGGGCTGGTGAGGACGTGTCGTTCGACGTGGGGCTCAATGCCCGCCACGGCATGCGTGTGCTTTGCGTCGACCCGACGCCGCGCGCCGTGACGCATGTCGCAGGGCTGCTCGAGGCGGCGGCCGGCGGCCGCGCGTACGCCGTCGAAGGCGGCCCGGAGCGTTACGACCTTGGCGGATTCGAGCCGGGCCGCTTCGAACCGGTGGCAGCGGCGCTGTGGAACGAGGACGGCACGCTGCGGCTCTACGCGCCGCAGGACCCGAGCCACGTGAGCCACTCCGCGCTCAATCTGCAGCGCACTGCGCAGTTCATCGAGGTGCCGGCACGGCGCGTGCGCACGCTATTGGCGGAGCGTGGCGTGAGCGAGCTGGCCCTGTTCAAGCTCGACATCGAGGGCGCCGAATACGCCGTCCTCGACGACCTGCTGGCGAGCGGCGTCTGGCCGGCGCAACTGCTGGTGGAATTCGACGAGCTACATTCGCCATTGTCGCCGCTGGCACTGGCACGCGTTGGCGGTCGGATCCGCGCCTTGCGCGAGGCCGGTTATTCCCTGGTCGAGACTGAAGGCGCCAATTTCGTGTTCGTGCGGCGTGACGTACTGGCGGTGCGCACGTGAAGATCCTGCTGATCCACAATTTCTACCGCTCCGGCACGCCCGGCGGCGAAGATGCGGTGTTCCGCCAGGAGCGAGCGCTGCTCGAGCGGGCGGGCGCGGAGGTGATCACCTACGAGCGCTCCAACGACGAGGTGGACGAGGGCGACGTCACGCAGGTGGCCCGCACCGCAGCGCGCATGGCGTGGTCGCGGCCTGTATATCGCGAGCTGGTGGAGCTGCTGCGGCGCGAGCGCCCGGCGGTCGCCCACATCCACAACACGTTCCCGCTGATCACGCCGAGCGCGTACGCGGCCTGCCGGGACGCGGGCGTGCCGGTGGTGCAGACGCTGCACAACTACCGACTGGTGTGCAGCGCCGGCACCTTCTACCGTGACGGCAAGGTCTGTGAGATCTGCACCTCGAGCTCGCCGTGGGCGGCGGTGCGCCACCGCTGCTATCGCGACTCGATGCCGGGCTCGGCCGCGGTCGCCTGGATGCTGTATCGCAACTGGCGCAGCGGGGCGTTTACCCGGCTGATCGATCGCTACATCGTGCTGAGCCAGTTCGCGGCCGGACGCTTCGCGGCGCAGGGCGTGCCGGCCGAGCGCATCGTCATCAAGCCTAATTTCGTGGATTCGCCGGGGCCGCCGAGCGCCGGCGGCGGTGGCTACGTGGTGTTCGCCGCGCGCCTCTCCGAAGAAAAAGGCGTACGCACGCTGCTTAAGGCCTGGCGCTCGCTGCGCGACGTGCCCCTGAAAATCGTCGGCGACGGCCCGATGATGGCCGAGATGCAGGCGATGGCGGCGGCGGACGGGCTGCCGGTCGAGTTCCTCGGCATGCGGCCGCGCGCCGAGGTGCTCGAGATCATCGGCGGTGCCGAGCTGCAGGTGGTCTGCTCGGAGTGGTTCGAGGGCTT
>Ga0209254_10001066_pt1 | contig 24262 bp, 18 predicted proteins | sample FrelakmetDIP11DI_FD_187148 | JGI IMG/M metagenome (GOLD analysis project Ga0209254, IMG submission 187148) | Freshwater lake sediment microbial communities from the University of Notre Dame, USA, for methane emissions studies - DIP11 DI (SPAdes)... | ecosystem: Environmental > Aquatic >...
CGCCAGGGTTGCCCCCGCGCTGCCGCTCGACTTGCATGTGTAAAGCATGCCGCCAGCGTTCAATCTGAGCCAGGATCAAACTCTTCAGTTCGATCTTTTTACAAGTAACTCAATCGACGTTGGCCCCATTCCCATCCACAGCGGTTAACCCTCCGCGGACAGGAACAAGACTTGCCTCCACCCGTTGCCAGGCAGAAGCGTTTTTGCGTCGTGTGAGCACCAGAACTTCTTGAAATGTCTCCCCGGCTTCCACCGGCCCCGCTGTTGCCAGCGGTGCCTGCTTTGGCCGAGGTGCCCAAGCACCCCAGTACCCACACTTATCGGTTGTGAATTCTTAAAGAACAGGCCGACTCCGGGTGACAACCAAGAATCAGCAGCAGAGAGGCGCGATTATACATCGAAATCGAAGCAGGTCAATAGTTCTTGTGCGATCCCGCGGCCATGCGGGGCCCGGCTTCGGTGACGCCCTGGGAAACGGCGCCCGGGCGCGGATCACGGAACACCGGATAACCTTGATTGCGGCGAGGCTGATCCCGAATCAGCCCCGGCCAGAGCTGGAAATCTTCGACTCCGGTGAGACTGCCGATGCAATGCAAGAACACGCCTGGCCAGGCGAATGCGCCGGATCAATCCCGCGGGACCACTGCCTCCCGTAGGAACGCCTGAAGCGCGGACAACGGCGCCGGATCCTCGAAGATCAGCTCCGCACGCCTGCGAATCGTCTTGCGAAGGGCGTCGCGCCGCTCGGCGTCGCCCGCGAGTTGCACCGCGATGCGCACGTAATCGTCCTCATCCGAAGCGATCAGCTCCGGCACGCCGATCAGGCGCAGCATGCCCGCGCTCTGCCGCCCGCGCATGAACCTTCCGGGCAACGTCACCATCGGCAGCCCGCACGCGAGTGCGTCGAGGCTGGTGTTGCCTCCCGACCAGCGCAACGTGTCGAGCATCAGATCGCAGACGAGGTTGATGCGCAGGTAGTCCTCGTGCGAAACGCGCGGCAAGACGCGCGTGCGCTCGCGAATGGAGAGGCCGTGACGCTCGAAGCTCGCCGAGAGGCGCCGCATGAAGCGATCGGTGTTGGCGGGATGACCCTCCGCAAACAGCACGAGTATCGCCCCGGGACTCCGGGCGACCACGCGCGCAAGCACTTCGTCATTGTCCGGATGAATCTTGAACATCGACTGAGGACACAGCAGCAACGGCACACCGGACGGCAGCGCGAACGCAGCGCGTGACGCGGACGTCGGCAGAGTCCTTCGGGGATAGGCGGTCCCGATGCCCGGCAGCCGGACGAGCCGCTCCGCGTAGTGCGCGGCGCCGTCGGGCGGCTCCATGACGTCGCAGGTGAAGAACCCGTCGATGGTTGCATGCCCTGTCGTCACGGGGTGCCCCCAGCCCGCATATTGACGCGGCGCGAGGCGCAACGCCGCGAGCGCGAACGACGTCGCGTCCATGCCCAGCTCCGGGTACACCAGCACGTCCAGCGCGTCGGAGCGGATCACCGATGCAACGCGCGACGGGCGTGCGTTCATCCCGGCGCAAAGACGATGCTGATCGGCGCGTGTCCTGATCGTCCCGATCACGGGATCGTCCGCCGGGCGCAGCTGGTAGTAGAACACCTCGAATGCTTGTCGATCGAGCCCGGTGATCCAGCTGTGGAAATACTGGCCGACCGTGCCGAAATGGAGAAACGCGGAAGCAAATCCGATCCGGATCCGGCGCCCCGAAACGTCGCGTAGCGCGATCGGCGCCCGCCACGCCGGATTGACACGATCGATCGCCCGGGCCGCGAACGCAGCGTACCTGGCCTGGAGCTCCCGGTCGTCCTCGCCCTGGTACGCGAGGAAGAAATTGCTCCACTGCAAGCCGTCGAGCAGTTGCTCCGCGGCGACGGTACCGGTGAAGCGATCCAGCCCGCTCTCGAGCTCTGTCAGTCCTTCCGCATAGCGGGCCCGCGCGGCGCGCAGCTCGGCAGCATCGCGATACACCATCGGCAACGTCAGATGGAAGGCAAGAGCGGAGCGCAGATCAGAGGGACGCCGGCGCATGACGTGCGCATAGGCGGCCCTCGCCTCGTCGATGTCGCCACGCTCGGCCAGCACGTCGGCGAGCCCCATGTACTCCGCCGTGCTGTCTGCGGACGCGAGCTTGATCGCGCGACCGTACCATGCCGCGGCTTCGTCGAGCGCGCCCCGCTGCCGCAGCAACGCGGCAAGCGCGATGAGCGCCGGTGCGAACGGCTTGTCGGCGGGATGGCACGCGATACTCTGCCGCAGCATCGCTTCGGCCTCGCCGATACGGCCCAGATCGCGCAGGACATTTGCAAGGTTGTACGCTGCGAGCGGGTAATCGGGTTGCAGCGCCAGCGCGCGCCGGAACGCGCTCTCCGCGTCGGTGTGACGGCCGAGCGTGCGGTGCGCAGTGCCGAGGTTGCACCAGACGCGCGCGTTGCCGGGTTCGAGTTCGATCGCGCGCTCGAAGCTGTCCACGGCCATCGCGTAGTTGCCGCCCTCGGCAAGCAGGATGCCGAGGAAGCGATGCGCTGGTGCGAGCGCCGGATGCAACACGAGGGCACGCCGCAGGCTCGCGATCGCCTCCGCCTTGTCGCCCTCATCGTCCAGTTCCTCGGCCAGCGCGTAATGGGCGGCGGCGTCCGCCGGCGCAGCTGCCGCGGCGGCGAGCGCCTCGGGCGCCTTCTGCGCGAGCGCCGCTTCGTACGCCGCTTCGAGCGCCCGCGCATGTCGCACCATATCCGTGAGCGCCGATCGCGCCAGTCCGGCGCGTATCGCCGTCTTGACCTCGGCCGCGAACGCCGCATCGTCCGCGAGTCTCGCCGCCAGATCCACGTATTGCGGGCCGCTTGCCGCGACGGTCTGCGTCACGCCCAGATTGGCGAGGATGCTGTACGTGCTGCGTTCCCCATGCCTGCGACCGCACAGCGTGACCACCGGCACCGCCATGTCGAGCGCCTCCAGCGTCCCGTTGACGCCGCCAAACGGCATCGGATCGAGCACGAAGTCGATGATCTCGTAGCGCGCCTGGCTCTCGGCGTCGTCGCGACCCTGCGGCAGGAACAGAAGGCGATCGGCCGCGATCCCGGCCGCGGTGGCGAGCCGCAGGTACGGCTCCCGCGCTGCCGGATCGAGCGGCGAGAAGGCGAGCTTCGCGCGGGGAATGCGGGTCAGCACGTCGCGCCACAACGCAAGGCAGCGCCGCGAAAGCTTTCGCCAGTGCACGAAAGCGCCGATGACTACCGACTCCGGTCCGACGCCGAATGAGTCGCGACGGAACGGGTGCGCGCTCGCGGGAGCAACATGCCGGCAGGGGTACACGCAGCCATCCATCGGCAGCAACGTCTCGAGCTGGAACGTCTGGTTCCCGGGCACATCGGCGTAGCGGTCGGTAAGCTTGAAGTCGATGGCCGCAAGTCCAACCGTGCCCGCGCTTGCCACATGCGTGATCTGCACGCGCGCGGGCTTGAGCGCGAGGATTCCCGGCCGCGCGCCTTTGGTGTGCGTCGAAAGGTCGACCAGCAGGTCGAGGTCGTCCGCGGCGATGCGCTGCGCAGCCGCGCGCTCGGGCAGTCCGGCGATCGTCTCGAAGCGATCGGCGAGCCCGCGGAATTTCTCCGTCCATTCGTCGCTCTCGGTGGAGAGCGAATAGAAAAACAGTTCGAAGCGCCCCTTGTCGTGATGTCGGAGCGCCGACCACATCATCTTGCCCATCACGTGGTTGCGCAGGTCTGCCGACAGGTAACCCACGCGCAGGCGTCCGGGCGCGCGCGTAGCGACGGGCCCAAGCGGCACACCGTAGACACGGCGGGCCGCCGCGTCGAAGGTCACGGCGAACTGGCGCATCGTCTCCGGGTGCACATCGAAGAACAGCAGCAGGTAGAGCAGCTCTTCGAGACCATCGACGAGCTCGGCTTCGTCGCTCGCCTCGAACTGTCCCTGGGCGAGCCCTCCGAGATAGCGCTCGAGCGCCGTGAAGTCGCCGCGGTATTGACACACATCGAGGGCCTGCACCGCGAGCGACAGCGCCTTCGGGCACGCGGCCTCGAACCGGCGGAAGTTCTCCATCCATTCGCGCGCGCGGCCGGCACCGTGCAGCACTTCGCCGAGATTCTTGTAGGCGGCGACATTCCGTGACTCGGCCTCGAGCACCGCCGAAAATGCGGCGACCGCGGCATCGGTCGCGCCCTGTTCCTGGAACAGCACGCCCAGATTGAATTGCGCCGCGACGAGGTCGGGCTGGCACGAGAGCGCGACGTGGTACGCGCGCGCCGCTTCGTCGAAGTCGCCTCGCATCTGCAGCGCGACGCCGTAATTGTAGTGCGTCTCGCCATGGTTCCCCTCCTGCGCCAACGCATGCCGAAACGCTTCGGCGGCGGCAGTGCCATCCTGTCGCGCCAGCTGCGCCAACCCCGCTTCGCGCCACAGCCGGACGTCGCCGCGCGCCTGCGCGAGCCCCTCCTCGCAGAGCGCGACGGCGGCGCCGAACTCGCCGGCAGCGCTGGCCGCGCGAGCGGCGGCAAGCCGCGCCTCGACGTAATCCGGAGCGTGCGCAAGCGCGGCGGCGAACGCTGTGCGCGCGGTTTCGCCGTCGCCGGCGTCGCTTGCCGCGATGCCGCGCAAATACTCGGCGGGGGCGTAGCCAGGCTGCAGCTCCAGCACTCGCGCATAGCGCTGGAGCGAAAGTCGAAGGTCGCCGCGCTGGTGCGCCTGCACGGCCTCGATCCAGGCCGCCGCCATCTCTTTCGGATCGAGCACGCAATCGTTGCGCGGATCGAGCGACGCATGCGCGGCCATCAGCGCCATCACCAGGCCGTTCGCGCCGTCGATGACGCGATCGACGAGTGGCGCGGCGTTCGGCAGCGGCAACATGGCGACGGTCCAGATCATCCTCGCCGGGCGCTGCGCGAGCAGTGGTCCCGTTGCGGCCGCGAGGCCCGCAAGATCGATCAGCACGTCGAAATCGCCGCCGCCGATAGCTTTGGCGGTGGCCGCGTCAGGTTGCGCCGGCAGCACGAGGCTGGCCGTTCCGTCGCCCGCCGGGAGGGTCGCGTTTCCAATCGACGCCATCGTGATCGCGAACGACTCGCGTGGCAACGAAGCGAGCGCCGCCAGCGTCGCCGCATCGAGGGCGGCGGCCGGGGAATGCAGCGTCATCACGCGCAGCCGGTCGCCGGCAGTCCGCCGCGGCCACGGCAGCGGCACGGGGGCCGCCCATTCCGCGGCGCAAAGAGCGCCATAGGCAACGGCGAGCTCCCGCGCCGCGGCGACATCGAAATCCACGGCGAACAGGGCGATGCGGCGCAGCGCGTCATGGTCGGCGGGCGCACAGGTGCGGGCGCGGGCCACCGCGACGAGCGCTGCGCGGACCGATTGCGCGCCTGCTTCCGTCGTGGCCGCGCCGTGCTCCAGTGCGTCGGCCAGGGCCTGGAGCGTCGCGGGATCACCGGACGCGGCATTCATTGGCGGGCCTCTGGCAGGCGAGCGACCGCCGGTCGATCGCACCGATGATCGATCCGTGGCGTCGGGCCATCGTGGCGCAATGCAGCATCCATGGTTTCAGTGTGCGACGGCGTCCCCGTCCCGGTCGACGCCCTCTTCACCCCAGCGATGCGGGAGCCGGACGACTCCATACTCGCGCGCTTCGCCCGTGACGAGCAGCGGCCGCTCGACGTGATCGAACAGGCGCAGTCCCTCGGGGTCCAGCGCGTGCGCGCGGACCAAGTATTTTCCGGGCAGCAGCGCAAGCTGCGGCAGCGTCAGCGCGAACGCATACCGGTCCGCGGCGATGCGCCGCGGCGTGGCACCGTCCATGTCGGTCGCCACGCCATACACCGACGTGCCGTCGGCCCGGACGATGCCGATCAGCACGACCGGCGGCCGGCCGTCCGGCGAGAACGCCTCGCCGGACACCGCGAGGTCCTCGCCGTGGGCGATTTCCGGCCCCGGCGCAAGCTCGAGCGTTTGCACCGCGTACACGCCGGCCGCCGCGGCGTGTTCCAGGGCGATCGGCTCGTTCCGGCTCGCGGCCTTCTCTTCGTGGTAGGCGAGGTACGCCTGCACGACGGAGTCGACGTCCCCGTAGCGCTCGACCCGGCCGTCCTTCAGCCACAGCGCGCGGCGGCAAAGCTTCTGCGCGTGATACATGTTGTGCGAACACAGCAGCAGCGTGCCGCCGCCATCCAGGAACTGGCCGATCCACGCGACGCATTTCTTCTGGAACGATTCGTCGCCGACCGCCAGCACTTCGTCGGTGATCAGCAACTCGGGCGCGAGCGCCGTGGCGACCGCGAAACCGAGCCGCACCACCATGCCGGAGGAATAGGTCTTGATCGGATCGTGAATGTGCGCACCAATGTCGGCGAAGGCGATGATCTCGTCGCGCTTCGCCGCGATCTCGGAAGGGACGAGACCGAGCAGTGCCGCCGCGAGGTCGATGTTGGCGAGTCCCGTGTATTCGGGATGAAAGCCCGTGCCGAGCTCGAGCAGCGCGCCGACGCGGCCGCCGACGCGGACGATGCCGCGCGTTGGCTCGATGACGCCGGCGACGACCTTGAGCAGCGTCGACTTGCCGGCGCCGTTCTCGCCGATGATGGCGAGGGATTCGCCGCGCTGGAGCTCCAGGCTGACGCCGTCGAGCGCGCGGAACACGTGGGTGGCGCCGTGGCCGCGCAACAGGTCCCAGACGAGGCGCAGACGGCCGCCACGCGGTTCGACCTTCGCGTAGTCCTTGCCGACGGCATCGAGGCGTAGCAGCGGAGCGTTCAATTCTGGGGTCTCTGGGACGGCGGCTCGCGCGTGCCGGTCGTGCCCGGCGCACACCACGCCGGTGAACGACGGCACCGCAGCGTTCGCGCGCCGGTGCCTACGGCAGCTCGCTCTTGTTCGCGCTCCAGTAGGCGATGGCGCTCCAGTACGAGGGTCCCTCGTTGCCCACCGGGCCGATCTCGCAGGTGCCGCAGACCGGCATCCCGGCGCGGTTGCGGGTCATCGCTTCCTTCATCTCCTTCCGCGCCGCGCCGTTGAGGATCTCGCTGTACTTCTGCGTGTTGAGATTTCCGAGGTTGCCTGCGCTCGGGTGCATGCAGCAGGGGACGACCGTGCCGTCCGCGTCGACGTAGAGCAGGTTGATCTCGCCGAACCAGGAATGGTGAATGAATTCCTCCGCCTCCGCGAGAAACACGCAGGGCCCCTTCGGCGCCATCACGACGCGCCCGGTCATGTTCTCCTTGGCCTCGGGGAGCGCCATCCAGCGCCGGAACTCGGGCACCCACCCGCGCGGGCGCAGGAACTCCTCCCAGCGCGCGGCATCCTCGCGCGTCCGGATCACCGTGCGCGTGCCGAGCTGCATCGCGGGGGCCCAGCGGTCCCGCAGCTGCGTGGCGCGATCGAGAAACTCGACGAGCTTTTCCCAGGTGGAAGGCGGCCGCAGGCGCTCGTAGGACTCCGGCGTCCCGTCGCCGTCGCAGCTGACGACCAGCTTGTTCACCACCTCGAGCCGCACCATCGCCTCGAATTCGTCCCAATCGACCCACTGCGCGTTGGTGCTGATCTCGACGATCGACGTCTTCCAGCGCTGCAGGGGAATCTGCGCAACGACGGCGGCGAGCTGGCGGTGCAGCAGCGGCTCGCCGTAATTGAAAAGGCGCAGCGTATGGATGCGCTCGACGTCGATGTTGGAGAGGCACCGCGCGAAAGTCTCGACCGGAATGCGCTGGATCTTCGGTTCCAGCGTGGAATTCGGACAGCCGACACAACGCAGCTGACAGCCGTGCACGATATCGAAATGGACGATATAGAGCTGCTTGGGTACGCGATTGCTCATGGGCGGAAATGCAATGGATGCGGCCATCGGCGTCGTGTGTGGAGTCAGACGCTGCCGTTGACCGTCGGCAACACTACCATACGCCGCGCCCGACCCGGGGCACGTGAAGTCTCGCGGCGAACGCTCGTACGTTCGGGTCCCTGGGCGTTGGTATTCGTAGGCGCGGGCTTGCCCGCGCTCGACCGGCATCGACGCGTGCGCCATAGCCGAGCGCGGCCGAGGCAGCGCCCGCGACCCCGCCGGCCACCGTGACCCGTTGGCACGGGATATCTCAAACAAAATCCTCGAACTGCGGCGACAGCCGCCGGAACACCCAGCGCCCGGCGAAGAAGAGCGCCAGCGCCACCGCGAGCGCGACGACGTCTCCCGCCCGCGGCGAGAGATCGCCCTCGAGCAGTGCGTCGCGCAAGCGCTCGACCAGCCAGCCGAACGGATTCGCCGCCACCCACGGCCGCACTCCCTCAGGCACCAGCGTCAGCGGATACAGGATCGGGGTCAGGTACATCAGGATCATCAGCACCGGCATCAGCACGTGCTCGACATCGCGGACGAACACCTGCAGCGCCGCGAAGAACAGCGCGAGCCCCGTCAGCGCGATCGCGAGTATCAGCCACAACGGTACCGCGACGACGAGTCCCGCAAAGTGCACGGGCTCCCCGAAGGCGGCGAGCGCCACGAGCACCGCGAGATAGCCCGCGAATTGCAGCGTGAGCGTCGCCGCGACCGACGCGTAGATGGCGAGCTCGTGCGGAAACGCGACCTTGCGGATCAGGCCGGCGTAGCTCGCGAGGCTGACCGTCGCGCGCTGCAGGCCTTCCTGCGCGGCGAGCCATGGCCACAAGGCGACGGCGACGAACGGCAGGAAGCTGCTGCCGCCGTAGCTGCCGGCGCGGAAGATCATGGTGAAGACGAAGTAGTAAACCGCCAGCAGGGCGAGCGGATGCAGGAGCGCCCACGCCAGACCCGTGGCACTGCCGAGGTAGCGCGTCGTGAGTTCACGCCTGAAGAAATTGGCAAACAACGCGCGGTCGCGCGCTCCGGCGAGCGTGGCGCCGGGGGAGGACAGTGCGTGACGCAGCGGGAACGACATGAGCGAAGGGATTGCCAGCGCGTGCAGCGGTTGCGAAAAGCGGCCGCGCGGTTCGTGTAGACCGGAACCGGGCGGGCCCCGGGTAAGGAACCGTGACCGGTTCTTTGCTACGCCTGTCGCTGCATTGGGCGAATCCGGCCAGCCCCCGTTCAGTTCGGCGGCGGGCTCGGCGGCACCGCCTGCAACGCCCTCCGCACTGCCTCCGGATCTGGGCCAATCACCAGCGCGTCGATCGCCGGCTGATTGACGCGAAGCTTCGGGTCGGCAACGATGGCATTGGCCTTGGCCGTACGCGATGCATCGACATGATCCTGCCTCAGTTGCTCCAGGATTCGGTCTTTTGCTTCGTCGAACGTCTGCTGCCTCGGCGGCTTCTTTCCGTCGAGGCGGACGATAGTGTAGCCGTTTTGCGTGCGAACCACGCCGCTAATTTCGCCGATCTCCTTCATCGCCGACACGGTCCTCGCCAGGGTCGGGTCGAGCCGTGTGCGTCGGGTCCATACCACGCGTCCGCCCTTCGCCGCCGACTCCGCGTCATCGGATACCTCCCGCGCCAGGGCCGCGAAGTCGGCGCCACCGGACAGCCTGGCGCGTGCCGCTTCCGCGATCCGGAGCGCCTCCTCGTCGCCACGCTTCGCAATGTCGAGAACGATCTGTGACAGCTCGATCTGCTCCGGCGCGACGTAGGACTGTCGGTTCACGAGGTAGTTCTCGCGGGCCTTTGCCGCGAAGCCCTCGATTCGGCGGTCGAAGTCCGCCCGCGCTTCGGCGTCCAGCTTGGCGAGCAACCGCTGCGATAGAATCGTATCCTCGTCGACGCCGGCCCCTTCACCCATAGGCTCGCGGTCGAGGCCGGCCTCACGTGCCTCGGCCGCCAGCGTCTTGCGCACCAGCAGCATGTTGAGAAGCTCGGCGATCCGTTGCGGGCTGGCTGCGAATTCGGCACGATGGTCCTCCGGAACCCGTCGCGCCAATTCGGTTTCATAGTCGGCGCGGGTCAGCGTCACGCGCGCGTTCTGCGCTAGCATTACCTGCGCTAGCATTACCTGACCGCCGGCGACCTCGGTCCAGGCGGCGATCGAGAACGCGAGCACCGAGGCAAGACAACAGCGCCGTCCGGCAAGCATCGACAACATCGGGAATCGAACGAGAGGGGGCTGCGGCGCGCCGCAGCCCCGTTCATAACGCTTTGCGAATCATTTTGGCACAATGAACTCGATATCGAGATCGCAATGTGCCTCGTTGCACGCGCCGGGAGCGTTCTTGAGGTTCAGGAAGTACTTGCTGTTGGGAGCCGATATGACCGGCAGGCCATAGTCATTGGCAACTGTGCTGAAGGGAACTGCGCCACTCGGATAGCCGTCCGCGATCGCGCGTGGACTCGCATCAAGTCCCCTCGTAAAATCGCACGCCCTGTCCGACAGCACGACCACCCGGTTCGCGACCGGCTCCGGATAATAATCGGACCACTGAAACGCCCCAAGCGACTTCTTTCCAAGCTCCGCCGGCGTCGAAATCTCCAGGACGATCGCATCGTTGGGACCGAAGTGACCGAATTTCGACGTAAAGACGTGGATGTTGCCGACGCCGCTCGCCCACGTCACCGGTATCCGCCTTGTATTCGCGAATTCGGGGCCACAACTGTCGGTCCCCACCACTGGACCCGCCGTGACATTCAATGCTGCGTCAGGTGTCCGGCCCGTGCCGTTGTTACCCGCCGCCGCTACCTCGACCCAAACCGTCCACGTTCCCGGGGTGGGTAGAGTCAGCGTGGTGGATCCGGTGCTGGTCTGCGCCGACGTAGCGGCGCATCCCGAGCATCTCGTGTACCAAGTGAACGTCGCAGCGTTGGTCGGCGGACCGTTGTCGCAGACTACCGAGACGGGGAAGCCGACGCCTGCCGCTGCAGGGACGGGCGGGGAACTGAACCGGCAATTGGCCAAGGCCGGCGTGGTACCGGTCGGCGCCGTCACGCAGCTAAGCGTGCCGGTTTCCTGCTTCCAGGACCAGGAACCGCTACAAGCCGCGTCGACCGTTACGGTGACGGTTGGTGTCGTCACGATGACGGCTTGCGTCGGAGCAGCAACAACCAGGGATACAGCGGTGGCGAATGCGACGAGAAGAGGGAACCCGCTGCGCATCACGTTATGGGTCATTCAGGGCTCCTGGAAAGAGTGGACAGCTGCACCAATGACTGGTGAAAGCAAACAGATAATCGATGACAAAACAGAAGCTTGGCGCGAAAAATCGTCAAAACGGTTTAACATTTTACCGGATTCCTCGCCGCCGAGTCAATCCCCCCTGCCTTGCCTCGCGGTCACGCCGTTCAGCCGCTGCTGGCTGTTGCCGCAGTCTGCCGGAACACGGCTGCGCAAAAAAACAGGGAGCGGGACTTTCGTCCCACCCCCTTGCAGCAGTGAAGCTAAGCGACGAACTGCGCTTATTGAATGCTTGTAGTGAACTTGTGATTCACGCCCATGCCGTAATTGGTCGGGACGTTGGACACCACCGAGCCAACCTTCAACGCCGTGTTCGTGTACGTGAACACGTTGAAGCCGGTGACCGGCAACCCGTTGTAGGTGTTCGCGACGCCCTGCGCTCCGACCGGCAGACCCGTGGCAAGGCTGACCGTGTTGGTGCTTGCGCTCGTCAATGTTCCACCGAAACCGAGGCGGGCCCAGCCGTTCTGCGCCAGATTGGCAGCGCCGGTTACGTTCAAGTTCGTGCTGATGTCGAGGGTCGAATTCAACGAACCCAGCAGTCCGGTCACCGTCGTTCCCGATACACCCACCGCATTGAACGTGACCACGTTCGCCTCGTAGCAAAGCGACGGTATTGACGGATCCACCCCCGGGTTCTTCGGGGAGAAGTCGGGCGGCGAACCAGGGGCCTCGCCACGCACGCGCTCTTCGCGGTCCCAGAACGTGACGTTGACGTCGTCGCAGGACTGTCCGGTCGCGGGGTTGAAGTTTCTCTGGAACGGTGCTCTTGCGGCGCCGGTTCCGATATTCACGTAGTTAAGCTTGGTCGGGAACGTGACTATCCAGTCGGTCTTCGAGAGCGTGCCCGTGTCCAGGATGTACTCGTTCAGCACGTTGTTGTGCATCAGGACCGCGGAAACGGCATCGACTCCCCTTCCGCCCCAGTTCGAAACCTTGAGCGTGGTTCCGCTCTTGACGGCGCTGTTCGGGTCGGCGTTGGTCATTTGCGGATTCGGACTGCCGGTGTCGCTGTAGATTGCGGTCCCGGGCGTATAGAAGTTGTCGAACACGACGGGGTTGTAGGACATCGACGCGCCGGCACCCGGGTTGATCAACTGTCCCATTCCCATCAGTCCGCCCCGCACCGGCAGCTGCTCGTTGGCGGCAGCTGTGTCGGTGACCAATGCGCAGTTCACCGGAGCCGCTGCGATGTGCAGCGAGGCGGCATGAATCTGCGAACCCACCGCATAGGTGGCCATCTCGAAGACCTCGACATAGCCCTCGCGCGTGCGATCGAGGGTCACGCCGGCTCCATCGAGCGGAGGCGTGGCGTACTGCAGGGCACGGAACGGAACCGCCGAGGACGCGCCGGCGTTTTGCGTATCACTGACGGCGTAGAACGACGGAATCGTGCACGACCTGTCATAGGTCTGGACTTGAGCCCCGGTGCTCGTGGGGGTCACGACCGCGGTCCACATGTCGAACGGCGACAGGAACACGTTGAAGTCAAGCACTTCGCGGCTGTTCCGGCCTTCGCGGAAACGGACCTTGACCGCCTTCGTGCTCGCAGTGGTATTGGTGAAGTTGATGTAGGTGTTGTACGCATTGCCCCCGGGGCCCGTGCGGACGGTGTAGTACGGGTATACCAATACATTGCCGGTTCCGTCTTCGGACAGGTTCACCGCCTGCGCGACGCCGCCGGCGCCCAGCAGTCCCGTCGCAGCAATCGCGACGCACAGCGACTTCCTATTGAACGTGTTCATAATCGTGATGACTCCTCTCTGATGCCGTTGAAAATGGCCTGCTCTGGAACCGACAACCCTCGAATGGTATTACATCCCTCTTCGCTTTGGCAAACAATCCGGTCTCTTCTGCCCCTTTACGAGTGTGTTTTGCGCAACAACGCCCTTAGCCGCGGAACACGAGCCAAGCCTGCCCGCGCTCGATAACCCATTTTTCCTCCAGCGATGTTGGAACGTTCGTCACATTCATCGCCGGGTGATCATACGTGATCGACAGACTCGCTGTGCAGACTTCCACGTCGCATTCGACCTTTTCGACCTTGACGCTCCGATAGGGAAACTTGGACATGCGCGCGGCGAAATCAGCCGCCCGGACCACTTCCCGCGAAGCAGGCGTGTAATACGCGTACGCCGCCTCGAAATCACCGCGGATCAACGCTTGCCAGCGCTCCTCCGCCCTCTTTCCCACCGCCGCCTGCTTTTCCGCCGCCGGCGTGTCCTTGTTCAAGCCCCCCCACCCGAGGGAAGCGCATCCTCCAACCATCGCACAGGCAATCAGGAGGACCACCGGCAACGCCAGCCCCGATACCTCTCGGGCCGCCTGAAGCCCCGGAATACGCCTCATGGTGCGATTACCCTTTCGCTGCCGCCAGAGCACCGTCAATCGCGCCATTAACCTTCCTGCACGCCGCTGACCCGTTCGCACTGCGCAGCAAACCTCAAGCCGAGACTAACCAAAGCATTCTGCTTCGTCAATGCGCATCGTCTCTGAGCGAGACACCGATAACTGTTGTTGCGGGGCTGCAACAGCCAGATGTCGTGGGACAACGACGCTTTTTTGATACTTCCACAGTAGCAGTGTCGGGTTGCGGCGACGCTTTCCTGTCGCCGTTCAACGACGATCTGCGAATTGCCTACGGCTTCTCCGTCATTCCGCCCGAAACGGGCGATTTCTGCCGCTTGAAGACATCGAAGCTGTCGTCGATGTGCTGCATCCGGCGGCGCAGGTCGTCCATCACGCCCTTGAGGTCGAACTCGGTCTCGACGACGCGCGGCGTGATGAACATCACCAGCTCGTTGCGGCGGGTTTTCAGCTCCTGCGTGCCGAACAGGCCGCCCAGAATCGGGATGCGGGAGAGCAGCGGCAGCCCCTCCGACGTATTCGACTTGAGGTCGCCGATGAGCCCGCCCATCACCATCGTCTGCCCCGACTGCACGCTGACGATCGTCTGCACGCTCCGCGTGTTGATCGGCGGCGCCTCGCATACCTCGGTCGTCGGGCCGGGTTCGCTGACCTCGGCCTGGACTTCGAGCGTGACGAGCCCGCCCGCGTTGATGTGCGGCGTGACCTGCAGCAGCACGCCGGTGTCGATGTACTGCGAGGTCGTCGTGACGACGTTGTTGGTCGGGATGTTCCCGCCGCCGACGAAGCTCTGCTGGCAGATCGGGATCTTGTCCCCGGCCTTGATCGTCGCCTTCTGGTTGTCGAGCGCCGCAAGGTGTGGATTGGCCACGACCTTCGTATCGCCATAGCTGTCGAGCAGGGTCAGCACCGCCTGAACGCCACCCGGGAAATTCGCGTTGTTGATGATGTACGTGAACCCCTTCGCAATCGACAGGGCGACCCCGTCGCCCGGCTTTCCCGGGTTGCCCGGCGTGCTCCCGTCCCGCGTGACGAGTCCGCCGGAGCCGCGGCCGGACGGCGCGCCACCCTTGAACAGCCATTCGACACCGAACTGCAGGTCGTCGGTCAGATTCACCGACGCGATCGTGACCTCGATCGCCACCTGCCGCGCCGGCACGTCGAGCTTCTTCAGCGCCGCCTCGATCACCGTGTACTCGGGCGCCGTCGCGACGATCAGCAGCGTGTTGTTGTCCTTGTCGGCGACGACCTGGATGTTGCGGACGACGCCGAGGCCCTCGGCCGCGCGGGCGAGGGCCTGCGCGACAGGGCCCGGTTGCGGCGGGGGTGTAGTCACCTGGATCGTCGGCGTGGCCGGCGTCGTCTGCGCCTGGAACGCGGGCGGCGAGACGATCGTTCCTGCCGGCGTGCCGGGCGCGACCGTCGGCGCCGCCGGCGCGCCGGCCGGGGCCGCACGTCCGGTGAACGCCTGGGTCAGCAACGGCCCCAGTTTTTCGGCCCGCTGGTTCTGCAGGTGGTAGACGTAGAAGCGCGGGCCATCGCCGCCGCCCCCCTGGTCGAGGCGCGCGATCCATTTCTTCGCCTCGTCGAGGTACGCCGGCTGCGGCGTGATGACGAGGAGCGCATTCATGCGCTCGATCGGGATGACGCGCAGGATGCCGGCGAGCGGGCCGGTGTTGCGGTCGCCCATGACCTTGTCGAGCTCCTGCCCGACGGTCTTGACGTCGGAATTCTGCAGAGTGAACAGGCCCACCGACATGCCGGCGATCCAGTCCACGTCGAACATCTCGATCGTCTCGAGCAGGTGCTTCAACTCGCGCTCGGTGCCTGACAGGATCAGCAGGTTGCGCAGATCGTCGGGCCGGATGGCGGCGGCGTCCTTCGCGAGCGGTTCCAGGACCCGGATCATCTCGCGCGTGCCGATGTAGCGCAGCGGGACGATCTGCACCGAGAAGCCCGGCGGCAGCGCGCGCTGCGAGTTGCCGAGCTGCGGCGTGATGTTGCCGCGCACGGCGACCGCGCTCGGAAGGATCTTGTAGAGCCCCCCCTCCTTCACCATGGTGGCGCCGTTCATCCGCAGCAGCGTTTCGAGCGTGGCGGGCAACGCGTCGCGCGGGATGCCCGAAGACGTGCGGATGGTGACCTGGCCGCCCACCGCCGCATCGATCGTGTAGCTCTCGTTCAGAATGTCGCCCAGGATGTTCTTCACGACCTCGCGCAGGTCCGCGCCTTCGAAATTCAGCACAACCCCGCCGCCCGCCTGCTGGATTGCCGGGCTGGGTGGAACGCCGCCGCCGGGCTGCTGGCCTTTCACCAGCACGCCCGTTCCCTTGTAGATGCGCGCCTTGTCATCGGCGGTTGGCAGCCCCGGCGCGAGCGCGCGCTGCGCAGCCTCGGCCAGAGCGGGCGACATTGCGGCTCCGGAACGTGGCGCCGGGGTCTTTTGCGGGGGTGTACCCCCGCCGGCAGAATCGCCTGACGGCGTCGCACACGCGGCAACAAGGATCGTGGCGATGGCGGCGACGTACAGAGCGGTGAGTCGATTTGTCATTGTCATTTCCATGGCATGCCGCGGCGCGCCGGGCACAGATTATCGCCGGAGATCATTGCGTGGCGCGCTGAGTGGGTCTCGTGGCCCGTTCCTGGTACCTCTGGTCCATCTGCCCCCAGCGGGGGTCGAGACCAGTGGCGGGAGCGGCCGTGGGAGGGGCGGCCGTGGGAGGGGCGGCCGTGGCGGGAGCCGCGGCGGTGGAGCCCGGAGTACCGTCCGGAGCAACCCCGGCGGCGGCAGCCCGCGCGGCGCGACGGCGCTCGGCAAGCGTCTGCGCGGCATTCGGCGTGCCCGCAGGCGCGGGTGGAGCGCCCACCGTTGGTGGAGCGGCACCCGCGGGCGGCGGCACCGCCTGCGCGACGGCGGCCGGCGGCGCGGTCGGACGCGGATTGACGGCGACCTTGAGGACGAGCTCCTCGGATTCGTCGCCCAAAGTGAACTTGACGCGATCCGGCTTCACCTCGGCCACGAGCAGTCCGTTGATCTTCTCGCCGGTCTGCACACGCCGCGCCTTGCCGCCGGCGACCTCGCGCAGGAACGCCGTGCTCTTGCCGTCGACGATCATCGTGCCGGTCAGCGCGAACTGGCCTCGCTGCATCCGCATGGCCGCGGCATCCTGCACCGCCGGCGGCGCCGGGCGACGGGTCGGATTGAAGAGCGTGCGCTGCGCCGTCTCGGCGCGCGCAGCCACGCCGCCCTCGATCGCGAATTCCGGCAGGAGCGATGTCACGACCGGCTTTGGCGCGATCGCCTCCGCGGGCGGCGGATGGGTTTCCAGGGCGCGGCCCCAGTCGGTCTCCCAGCCGATCACCACCGCGAGGCCGGCGAGCGGAACGAGCCACCAGAGGGCCGCGTGAACCTGATTGCCGAGTCGGCTCACGGTCTCACTTCCTTTCCGGCTCGGCGAACGCAAAACCCGCGACGTCGAGTTGAACGTTGACTTCGGGCTCCTGCCCGGGCGCGGGCTTGAAGCCGCGGAACGCGTTGAGCGGCCGCAGCGTCATGCTCTCGACCGACAGATACGGCGGCTGCGCTTCGAGGGCGTGCAGGATCTTCTGCAAAGCCGGCGTCGACGCGAAGAACTGCACGGTCACCGTGATCTGGCGGAAGCGGCCGTCGTCCTTGGGCCCCTGGTTCTGGCTCGTCGTGATGCGGCCACCGTTGCCCTCGATGGCGGCACGGACCTGCTCCTGCAGTTCCGCGCCCGCGAGATTGGGCGCAGTGTTCCTGAGGAAAAAGCGCCGGCCATCCTTCGCGCGCATCGCGTCGAGCGCCTTGCGGTACTCGGGCGCCTGCGCCGCGATGCGCCGATAACGCTCGATCCGGTCGTTCAGATCCGCGATCGCATCATCGTAATGCCTGTGCAGCGACCACAGCGGCACCAGCACCACCGACAGCGCAATCGCGACGACGGCAACGAGCAAGCCCACCGCCAGGATGCGCTGCCGGTCCGGGGGGAGCTTGGCGATCGTTGCAATCATGGCGATCCCTTCGCGGCTGGGGTCGCAGAGGCTGGCGGCGAAGCGGCCGGAAGCGCAGCGGCCGGAGTCGTGGCGGCCGGGGCTGGCGCGTCGTCCGGTTCCTCCGCCGCTTGTGCCGCTGCGGCACCGGGTGCCGCGCGAACCGGCGCAGGCGCCGCCGCGGCAGGCGTCGCCTCGGCCTCGCCCGCCGTCGCGAACTCCACGGGCTGCGGCGGCGGCAGCGGCTTCAGCTGGGCGCCCAGGTCGAAGATTTCGCCAGGGCCAGGCTGGATCTTCGTCGTCGGCGACCGCGGCGCCGCCTGCTCGAACAGCTTCGATTCCTCGAGCAGCGAGATGAGCCGCCCCGCGTTCGCGCTTTCGCCGCGCACGAGGATCTCCCGGCGCGGCTCTTTGCCTTTCGCCGTGCTCTTCATCTCGAACTGCGTGAGCCAGGTATCGTCGGGAAGGAGCTTGGTCACATCCTCGATCGACTGCAGCGCCGTCGGAAAGGCATACTTCTTCTGCAGCGCAAAGTTGTAGTCGCCGATGAGGCGCTCGAGTTCCTCGCGCAAGGCGCCCGACGCGTCGGCCTGCGCGCGCGCCTGACCGGCCTGCTGCTGCAGCGCAATGGCGTACCCTCGTTTCTGCCAGAGCGGAAGCGCCGTGGCGAAGAGCACCGCCGCCGCGATCAGCGCAAGCGGCACCCAGATCTCCCAGCTGTGGCGCGACGACGTCCGCGCCTGACCGGCTCCCGGCAACAGGTTCAGCAGGGGCCCGGCGAGCGGCACGGCGCCCGTCGGTGACGCAGGCGTGACGGCGACAACGGTCGCGCCCCAGCTCTCCGCCCGCCGCCGCACCTGATTCACGATGGTCTTGAGCGCCGCTGCCCAGTCCACGCGGATTTCTCTCTTGGCCGGATCGCGCCCGACGATGATGGCGTCGAAATTCACCTCGTCGGGCTTGAACGGCGTGTGCCGGTCGAGATCGTACGTCAGCGCCTGCGCGAGATTGTCCTCGATCGCCGAGGGCAGGGTGATCGTCTTGCGCAGGACATGGCCGGCGGCCAGCGCGACGACGATCCGCACCGGCCCCGCCCGGCCTCCTTTCGCCACAGGGGAAAGCCCCTCAATCGCGGCCCGTCCCGCGATCGTGACCGCGGCCTCGTCCGCGGACAGTGCGATCCGGGCCGTTTCCTTGTAGGCGATATGGCTGTTGGCGACTGCGGGCACCCAGAGGACGGCAGCGTCGGCGCCGAATGCGAGCACCGGCCGCAGGCGCCGGCGCTGCACCACATTGTGCATCCGGGCCGGTACCAACGGCGCGAGCTGGCCGATCCACCACGACCAGAAGGCGGAAAAGCCGGCGCGCCGCGCGACGCCGCGGATGCGCTGCCAGAGATCAGGGTTTGCCGCTTCCATTTTCCTGTGCTGGTGTGCCGTTGGGCGACGGCGGCCCGGCTTTGGGGCCGGGCGGACCCTCCTGCCAAAGCAGAGTGACGAACGGACGCCGCGGATCGTTTATCGGCCGCAACACGGCGTCGCGGGCAAAGGTTACACCATCGGGCAGCCGGGCCATGGCGCTGATCCGCCACACGGGGGAGGCGCCGGCGGCAAACCCCTGCGCGGCCGCGAACGGGGGAACCGGCAGTCGGTTCGCCAGCGCTTCGGCGCGGGCGGCGATGAACGCGTCGACCAGCTCGGGCGTGGCAGTGGGGAGCGCCAGGAGCACGTCGCGCGCGGCGGTCGCCGTGTTGATGCCGCGCTGCCGCGAATAGACCGTCACACTGTCGGCCAGCCTCGCCATGAGCGGACCGGTGACGCCGACGACCCGCCGCAGCTCACCCACGCTTTCGAACGGCGCATTGGTCGGGACCTGCTTCGACCCCGCCGCGCGGTAATCCGCGGCTTCCGCGCCGTTCGGCCGGCGCAGCTCGTCAACGTCCCGCCAGTCGAGGATCGCTTCGAGCACCTGCTGGGCAGTGTCCGGATCGAGCCCGCCGACGTTCTGCAGCAACCCCTTCAGCAGCGGATCCGGCGCCGTATTGAGGTCGATGCGCGCGCTTTCGTCGAACGCCGTCGCGGTCACCTCGACATCGCCCTCCTTCCACGCATGCGGCTGGCCGTCCGCCCGCCAGATGTCCTGCAGATTGCGTGGCCGCGACAGCTCGAAGGCCATGCGCTCGACCGCCCCGTCGGCTACGGCGCGTGCCTGCGCCAGCGACATCGTGTTGCGCGCGGCGAGTGCCTCACCCCGCATGCTGTAGGCAAAACTGCTCGCGATCACCGTGAGCAGCACCGTGAGCCACAGCACCGCGATCAAAGCGATGCCGCGCTGCGGGGCGCTGGACCGAAGGCGCGTCGACGGGATGGGATGCCTGGGCATGGTCAAAAGCTCTGCCTCGCACAACGGCCCGCTCTCCCGTCCCAGGTCTGGCAGCCCGCCTCCGGCGAGCGCCGCGGCTCGACGACGAGCGTCGGCCACGCCGCTCCCTTGGCAGGCTTGACATCGATGCGCACCAGCAGCGGCAACCGCTGCCGGTCGTCCCAACGGTCGCGCCACGTCGGCTCGTCGGCATCGGCGGCATTCGCGTCGCGGCCGAAATACCGGATGGCGAGCTCCGCGATGTCGTCGGCCAGCACCGAGCGCTCGGCGTCCCGGAATTCGGGTTCCTGCAATGCCGTGAGATCGGGAATCGCGCGCTCCTGCACCAGCTGCGACTTGTCGCCCGCCCGCACGACGGCGAGCCGAAAATAATAGACGCCGCCGTCCGCTACCCGTGCAGGCAGCGCCGCGGCGTAGCGCATCTCGTCGCGCTCCCCCGCGAACAACAGCGGCAGCTCGGCCGCTTTCCACAGCCGTTGCGGATATTGCGCGGCAATCTGGGCGCGCAGATAGGTCTGTGCAGCTCGCATGTCGGACACCTGCAGGACCTTCGCCTCGCCGCCGTCCCAGCTCCGCGCGGCGAGGGAAAGCGAGCCGAAGAGTATGGACGCCATGCCCGCCATCAGCACGAGCGCGACCATGAGCTCGACCAACGTGAAGCCGGCGGTCCGCAGGCGCGGCGTGTTCACTTTGCATCCCGCGGGCCCACGCGCGTCGTGGCGAGCGCATACGTGCGCTTGCCGCCGGAAGGCGCCGCAAATGTCACTTCTGCGGAGATGCGAAAGAGGCGCGTCGGCATCGTCTCGGTCAGGGGTGCGAGCTCTGGGGTGCCGCCCTCTGGTGGAGAATACGGCTCCACCCGCGTCGCCCACTCGATGCGGCCGTCGTCGACGTTGCCGGATTGCGTCGCTTCACGCAGCGGCTGCGCGGCCGCGGCGGTCGCGAGCGCGCTCTCCGCGACGAGCACCGCGCGGCTGTAGTCGTCGGCCGCCGAAGCGTTGTTGAGCGCGGCCGAGAAGAGCCGGAACAACGCAACGGCCACCAGCGACAGGATCACGAACGCGACCAGGACCTCGAGCAGCGAAAAGCCGCGCAGCCGCCCGAAGGGCGCTGTGCGCCCCGCCGGGGGGCAGCGAACGCAGCGAGCGTGGGGGTCGTTCATTTCAGTCCAGGATGGCCACGCGACCGCTGAGCCAATCCACATCCACGTCGTACTTGCGCTCACCGACCGCCAGCGTGATGCGGCCACCGTTCGACCCGCCATCGGGAAAGAAACGAATGGCCCCCACGCGCTCGCTGACGAGGTCGCTCTGCGCCGTGAACAGCTTGAGCTCGATCGCGCGCGGCAATGCATGCTCGTGCCGCTGGGGCTCGGCCGTGAACGTCCGGCGCTCGAGGTCGAGCACGACGCGCGTCTCCTGCCGCGTGGCGAGCGCCTCGCTGCGCGCCAGGCGCAGTCCGGCCGCGACCTGGCGCGCCGCGCCCTTCAGTTCCGCGGTCGACACGCCGCTGCCGAACATCGGCACGACCATGGCCGCCACAACCGCCATGATGGACAGCACGATCAGGAGCTCGAGCAGCGTCACGCCGCGCGATCGCCCGCGCGAGGGCCGTCGCCCGGAAGAGGCGGACGCGGCGCATCGCGCGGGCGCTCGCTCGATCATTGCTGCGAGCTCGCGATATCCTTGTTCGGTCCCTCGCCGCCTTCCTTGCCGTCGGCGCCGAGCGAGATGATCTCGTAGGGGGCGCTCTGGGCCGGCGATTGGTACTTGTACTCGTTGCCCCAGGGATCCTTCGGCACCGACGATTTCTTCCAGTACGGGCCGTTCCAGTTCGCCACACCGGAAGGTGCGCTGATCAGCGCCTGCATGCCTTCCTGCGTCGTCGGGTAGCGGCCGGTCTCGAGCTTGTAGAGGTCGAGCGTCTGGCTGATCTGCCCGATCTCGATCTTCGCGGCGTCGGCCTTGGCCTTTTCGCCCTTGCCGATGAAGTTGCCGCCGACGATCCCGAGGACGATGCCGATCAGCACCAGCACGACGAGAATTTCGATCAGGGTCATGCCCCTGACCGTGCTGCGCCTGCCTTCGAATCGGACCATCGGAGTTCCTTTTGCCTGGGGGGCCGCAGCGAACAACCGTTTCGATGCGCCGAAATATTTAGACATGCGTCACTGGACAAGTTCGCTCATGCCCATGACGCCCAGCAGAATCGAGAACACGATACCGCCGATCATCACGGCCAAGGAGAGGATCAGCGCCGGTTCGAGGATCGCGAGGAAGCGCCTGACCGCGAGCTGCACTTCGCGGTCGTACACATCGGCGACGCGGATCAGCATTTCCTCGAGGCGGCCGGATTCCTCGCCGACCAGGATCATCTGCACCGCCAGGCGCGGATACAGACCCGTTTCGCCGAGCGGCCGGCCGAACCCCTTGCCCTCGCGCAGGCGCACGATCACGCCGTCGAGCGCGCCGGCGAGCACGCCGTTGCCGATCGTCTCCTTGACGATCGCAAGACCGGACAGCAGGGTGACGCCGTTGCCGAGCAGCGTCGAGAGCGTGCGCGCGAAGCGCGCCACATCGACCTTCGTCACCAGATCGCCGACCAGCGGCATCCGCAGCAGGCGTGCATCCCAGCGCAGCCGCGCGGCGGGCTGTGCGAGCTTGCGCCGGACCCACCACGTGACGAGCACCACGCCGGCCGCCACCGCCCACCACCAGTGCCGCAAGCCCGTGCCGAGGAAGATGACGACCAGCGTCGCCAGCGGCAGCGCCTTGCCGGCTTGCGCGAACGTCTGCTCGAACTGCGGCACGACCCATACCAGCAGCACCATGACCGACAGCACCGCGACGCCGATCAGGATGCACGGGTAGATGAGCGCGGACTTCACGTTCTCGCGCAACTCCTTGTTGCGCTCCATCGTGTCGGCGAGACGCGTGAGGACCACGCCCAGCGCGCCGCCCGCCTCGCCCGCGCGCACGATGTTGATGTAGAAGCGGGAAAACACGTCGCGCCGCACGTCGAGCGCCTGCGACAGCGACTTGCCGCCGCGCACGTCGTCGCGAATCTGCTGCAACAGCGCGGCGGCGGGCGGAGCGGCGGCGAGGCCGATCAGGATCTCGAGCGCGCGGTCGAGCGGCATGCCGGCGTTGAGCAGCGTCGCGAGCTCCCGGGTGATCGCCAGCAGCTGATCGCGATTGACGCTCTTCGACGCGAACCAGCGCCGGCCCGGCGCTGGGGCCGCGCGGTCGCCGCTCGGTGCGGTGGCGGCACCGGTCGCGCGCGCCACCTGCATCGGCAGCATGCCCTGGTCGCGCAGCCGCTCGACGATCTCGCTCTCGTTGGCGGCGTCGAGCTCGCCTGTGGCAACGTCGCCGGCCGCGTTAACGGCCTTGTAACGATAGATCGGCATGGGTGCGGACGGATTCGGCGTGTCGCGCGCCCGGTTCGGGGCAGCGAACAAGGTGCGCACGGGGGCCGTTCACCTTCGTGGGCGCGGGCTTGCCCGCGCTCGACGGGCAGCGAACAAGGTGAGCGTGGGGGTCGTTCATCTCAGCTCTCGCGCGTGACGCGGAGCACTTCCTCGAAGGTCGTGATCCCGCGGACAGCCTTGCGCAGGCCGTCCTCGTACATCGTCAGCATGCCTTCGCGGATCGCCTCGTTGCGCAGGTCGGTTGCGGTCCCGTGCTTCATCACCAGGCTGCGCATCGGATCGGAGATCGGCAGCATTTCCATGATGCTGATCCGGCCCGTGTAGCCGGTATGGGCGCACTGCGCGCAACCGATCGGTCGGTAAAGCGTGATCTCCTTCGCGTTGGCGAACCGGTCGAGCCGCATCTGCTCGACGATCTCGGGCAGCGCCGCGTGCGGCTCCTTGCAATGCGGGCAGAGCGTGCGGACGAGCCGCTGGGCGAGCACGCCGATGACGGTGGACGTCAACAGGTAGTCCTCGACGCCCATGTCGAGCAGGCGGTTCATCGTGCTGGCCGCGTCGTTGGTGTGTACGGTGGACAGCACGAGGTGGCCCGTCAGCGCCGACTGCACCGCGATCTCCGCGGTTTCGAGATCGCGGATCTCGCCGATCATGATCACGTCGGGATCCTGCCGCACGATCGAACGCAGCGCGTTGGCGAACGTCAGGTTGATCTGCGGCTTCACCTGGATCTGGTTGATCCCCGGCATCTGGTACTCGACGGGATCCTCGACGGTGAGGATCTTCACGTCCGGCTGGTTCAGGCGCTCGAGCGCGGTGTACAGCGTGGTCGTCTTGCCCGAGCCCGTGGGACCGGTGACGAGCAGGATTCCGTGCGGCTGCATCAGCACGGCGAGGAAACGCTCGAGGATGTCGTCCTCGAAGCCG
>Ga0209254_10001067_pt1 | contig 24217 bp, 19 predicted proteins | sample FrelakmetDIP11DI_FD_187148 | JGI IMG/M metagenome (GOLD analysis project Ga0209254, IMG submission 187148) | Freshwater lake sediment microbial communities from the University of Notre Dame, USA, for methane emissions studies - DIP11 DI (SPAdes)... | ecosystem: Environmental > Aquatic >...
GGAGCGTGGCGAGGATGGAGCGCAGCCCCGCCTGCATCAGCGGCGAGACGTCCGGCGCGGCGAGCTTGATGGTGACCTGCTGGAAGCCCCACAGCGCGCACAGCAGCGCCATGAGGCCGAAGGCGAGCCCGTCGACGGGCTTTCTTTCCTGCGGCACGGACGGTCCTTCCGGGAGCAAGCGCGCGAAGGTGACGCGCGCGGCGGAATATTCGTATGATGTGCCCGCTGTCGTCCATCCACAACACCCTCAAGGCGCGGCGCGATGTCGGTCGAAACGCACGGCAGTGATCACCCGGTCAGCCGCCGCCTGACGGCGATCGTCTTCGCGGACGTCGCCGGCTTCAGCCGCCTGATGGGCGAGGACGACGTGGCCACGCTCGCGCGCTGGAAGGCGCTGCGCCGCGACGTCGTGGCGCCCCGCGTCGCCGCGTTTCACGGCCGCGTTCTGCGCGTGGTGGGCGATGCGCTGCTGATCGAGTTCCACAGCGCCGTCGACGCCGTCAACTGGGCGTGCGAGGTGCAGCAGGCGCTGGCCGGGGCGAGCAACGAGCCGGAGCCGGGGCTGCGCCTGCGCATCGGCGTCAACGTCGAGGATGCGATCGTCGACGACGACGACCTGCACGGCGACGGCGTGAACGTCTCCGCGCGCATCCAGGCCCTCGCCGAGCCGGGCGAGACCTTGGTGACCGCGACGGTCCACGACTACGTACACAACAAGGTGGAGGCCGGCTTCACCGATCTCGGCGAGCGTCGGCTCAAGAACATCGACCACATGGTGCGCGTGTACCGCGTCGAGCCCGGCCAGCGGTCGCGCCGGGCGCCGGCCATCGCGCTCACCTGGAGCAAGCTGCCCTCGATCGCCGTGTTGCCGTTCCGCAACGTCGGCGGCCAGCCGCAGGAGGAGTACTTCGGCGAGGGCATCACCGAGGACATCATCGGGGCGCTGGCACGCAACCGGTCGCTGTTCGTGATCGCGCGCCACTCCACCCTGCCCTACCGCGACCGCCAAGCCGACGCGCGCCAGATCGCGGCGGAGCTCGGCGTGCGCTACATCGTCGAAGGCAGCGTGCGCCGCCAGACAGCGCGCCTGCGCATCGCCGCCGACCTGATCGACGCGGAGCAGAACCGCACCATCTGGGCGGAGCGCTACGACGGCGCGAACGACGACATCTTCGAGTTCCAGGACCGCATCGCCGCCAGCATTGTCGCCACCATCGAGCCGCGCGTGTACGAGGCGGAGACGGCGCGCATGCGCCACAAGCCCACTGAGAGCCTGGACGCCTACGACTGCCTGTTGCGTGCGCTCTCGCTGCTCTACACCTTCGACGCCGGCGACTTCGCCGAAGCGGGCCGTGCGCTCGACCGCGCCGTCGGCATCGACCCGTCCTACGCGCAGGCGCACGCCTACCGGGCATGGTGGCTGATCCTGCGAATCGGCGAGGGCCGCAGCCCCGACCTCGCCCGCGATGCCGACGCCGCCGAGTCGGCGAGCCAGCGCGCGATCGCGCTGGACGCGAACGACGCCTTCGTGCTCTCCGTCGCGGCGCACGTGCAGGCGTTCCTGCGCAAGCGGACCGACGTCGCGCTCGACCTGTTCGACCGCGCGCTGCAGATCAACCCGAACTCGGCGTTCGCCTGGGGGCTGTCCGCCTCCACCTGCTGCTTTCTCGGGTGCGCCGACGATGCGCTGGAGCGCCTCGGCAACGCGCGGCGGCTGTCGCCCTTCGATCCGCTCAATTTCTGGTACTGGACGGTCGCCGGCATCGCGCATTTCATCGCCGGCCGGTACGAGGAGGCGGTGACCTGGCTGCGCAAGGCACGCGGCGAGAACGCGCGCTTCTGCCCGTGCCACCGCACCCTCACCGCCAGCCTCGCGCTCCTCGGCCGAATGGACGAAGCGCGCGAGGCGGCCCGTGAACTACTATCGGTGGAGCCATCGTTCAGGGTCTCGGCGTTCGCGTCGTGGTATCCGCTGCGCGACGACGAGGACCTCAGCCGCTTGATCGCGGGGCTGCTGGGGGCAGGACTGCCCGCGTAGCCCCGCGTCGCATCCTTTTTCGAGGAGGGCCGCATGAGCTGGGGAACAGGAACGGGAACTGGGACCGGGACTGGGACTGGGACCGGCACGGGAACCGGAACGGGGACAGGAACAGGGACGGGCACCGGCACCGGCGCGTCGTTCAGCAACACGCCGCCGGAGTGGTCATTCAAGCCGTGGGCGCTGGATCTCACGCCCGACGCGTCCGGCCATCCCGATCTGCCGACGCGGCTCGCGCCGGACCTCCTGGCGCCGCTGTTCACCGCGGAGGACTGGGATCCGGGGCTGCGCGCCGGCCCCGCCGCGGGCGAGTTCGCCCGCGCGTTCGGCGTGTGGTCGCGATACGACACCGAGGTGCTGGCCCGCGACCAGCTCGGCTGGCTGCCCGATGCGCAGCGCTTTAAGGAAGCCGAGCGCGCCGATGTCGAGCGCGCCCTCGCCAAACCCGGCGAGCGCCCCAAGACGACGCCGAAGGCATTTGTCGAGCGCGAGCTCGGCGAGCTTCGCCAGCTCATGATCGACGACCGCGACCGCTACCTCGCGGAGATCGTCGCGCAGGCCGACGGCGCGCCGTCCTACTGGCTCGCCGTGCTCGGCATGAGCGCTGCGCAGAAACCCTGGACGCTCACCCTGATCAACATCGCGCTGCGTATCGGCGACATGGCGGTGATGCACTTCAAGCGCAAGTACCAGCGCGTGCGCCCCTCCACGCTCGCGCCCGGCCTCCTGCCGCCGTTCGGGCCGCCGCGCCATGCGGCCTTTCCGAGCGGGCACGCGCTGCAGGGCTTCCTGATGAGCTATTGCCTGCTGCATGTCGAGGGGATCGCGAAGGTCTTCGGCCCCGCCGTCGGCGATCCGCCCGGGCAGCTCGTCTGGCTCGCCGACCGCGTCGCGCGCGGCCGCGAGCGTGCTGGCCTGCACTACCGCTCCGACAGCGAGGCGGGCCAGCGTATCGCGCACGCGATCGCGGTCGGGCTCGCCGATCGCACGCTTGACTGCCCGAGCTACCGGGACGTGATCGCCCGCGCGCAGCAGGAGTGGTCCCCTCCCGGGGCGTGACGCGGCAGCGGCGCCGCCTCAGCGGATTTCGACGCGCGCCGCCGCGAGATTGTTGTCCCCGGCCAGCAGCAGCGCGAGCGGCATGCCAGGCATGCCGGCGCGCCCGCACGCCGCGGCCGCCGCCGGATCGATCACCGCGCGGTCGCCGGTATCGCTCAGCTCCGCCAGCAGCACGTGCGCGCCGCGCGAGCCGCCGAACGCGCAGTCCACCGCCGCCTCGAGGCCTGCGGCGCCCGCCGCTGCCGCGAGCGTAGCCGCGCCGACTTGCCGCCAGCCGGCGTCCGGCCAGGGCGGCAGCGCGCCGTCCGCGGCGCAGGGCGCCGCCCACACTCGCACGGTCGCGTCGCTTGCAGCGCGCGCGCCGCGATTGCCGAACCGCACGCCGACAGTCGCGCCCCGCAGCGCGAGCACCGCAGGCTCGCCGAGGGCCAGCGCGCCGCTGCGCATCCACGCACGCTCGTCGAGGCCGTCCTCGAGGCAATACTCACCGCCACGGCCGTCGTCCGCGTACAGGTCCTCGCACAGGGGCGTCGCGGGCGCATCGATCGGCGTTCCCGCGTCGGGATCCCTAAGGCCCTGCTGCTCGAACGCGTAGCGCACCAGCTTGCAGGCCGCGCCGCCGAGGCGCGACCGGCCGTCCAGCTCGAACCGCGCGGTCTCCAGGTCGGCGCGCTCCAGGGCCTGCGCGAAGTCCTCCGCCGAGTCGGCCGAAACGACGGCGTCCGCCGGGAGCGACACGATGGCGCGGATCACGAGATAGACGGCGTAGTCCGCGGCGAAGTGGCGCGCCGCGACGTCGGGCACGACCGTCTCGCCGTCGCGCCGCATGGCGTCGCCGCCGAGCAGGCGGTAGAGATGGAACAGCGTGCTGGACATGATCTGCTCGGTCCAGTACGTGCGCTTGTCGCAGAGATGCGGCGCGACATAGATCCGGTCACGCAGGTAGCGGCTGCCTGACCAGCCCCAGCCCTCGGTCACGCTGCGATCATGGCGCCGCGGGAGATAGACCCACGGGAAGGTGAGGCCGCGCCAGCCCGGCTCGCGCGCGAGTCCGGACTCCGGGTCGCACAGTATGGCGCCCAGCCCGTCGCCCGCCCCGTGGGCGAAGCGGAACTCCAGCTCGCCGAGCGCGCCGGCGAGCAGCACGTGCGACAGCTCGTGCCATACCCAGCGGACGTCGGTCGCGACGCCGAGCGCGCCGTCGCCGCGGCTCGCGCGGGTCTCCGCGCGGGCGAAGCGCATGTGCAGCGGCCAGCGCAGCGATGCGCCGCCGCAGGTGCCGAGCAGGTCCGGCAGGGCGCAGCGCCCCTCCGGCGGGACCCACAGCACCTGCGCGTTGACGGTGCGCCCATCGCGGCCGGGGCCGGGGGTGATGCCGGCGCGGTACTCCACGTCGATCGGGAACGCGACAAAAGGCAGCTGCGCCTCGGGGTCCAGCCCGTAGCGCTGCATGCGCTCGAACAGGCCGTTCACATGCCGGAAGGCCGCATGCGCAGCGAGCGTGTCGCCCTGGTCGTGCGCCTGCGCAGCGTCCACAACCGGATCGACCTCCGGGGCAGCGCCCGACGGGCGCTCGCGTACGCTCCATGGAGAGTCCACCACGCGCACATACGAATTCTCGAGCCGTTTCCCCGGTGCGAGCTTGAGCGCGTCGCGCCCTGCCACGCCGCGCAAGGCCATGCGGTGCGGACGCAGCTTTTCGAAGCGCGCGAGCGGCGGCTCGTCGCGCGACCGCGAGACCGGATCGAGATCCTCCTGCGGCAACCCGAAAGCCGCGAGTGCGGTGCGGCTGACCGCCTTGAAGCTGTTGCGCAGGCCGCTCTCGCCGCCCAGCCGCCCGACGAGATACTCGGCGCCGCGCAAATGGCCGGTGCGATCGGCCGGATCGGGCTCGCGCGCCACGCTGACGTGCACCTCCACGTAGCCGCCGCCGATGAGCCGCAACGCGAGTTCGCGCATGCGCGCCGTGGGCGGCAGCCCGAACGCCGCCAGAAAGACCGGGTCGAGGTCCTGGACCGCCTCGGACAACGCGGCGCTGCCGTAGGGCTTCTCGATGTTGGGCAGGGTGCAGGTCATGCCGCGGATGCGCGCCTCGCCCGAGCCGATCTCCACCGCGACGCTCACGCCCTGGCCGCCGTAGAACGGCCGGAGCCCGCCGGGTCCGTGCAGGGAGAGGCCGGCCGAAAGCACCTCGGTACGCTCGCGCGCCGCGCCGGGGACGCTGCGGCGCACCGCGCGCGAGCCACGCGGCTCCTCCGCCGTAGCGTCGAGCCAGGCGCAGGCGACCTCGTCCAGGGGTGGCGCGAGCGCGTCCGGATCGAGCTGGCGCATCCACTTCGCCCACTGCGTGCTGGAATGCGGCTCGAGCAGCGGCAGGACGGTATCGAGGTACGCCCAGGCGACCCGGATCAGGTCGGCGTGCCCGGGGTTGGGCGCGCACGGCCGGACGAAGGGATGGAGGGGATGATGCAGCGACACCGAGCGCGCGCCGGTTGCGCTGCGCGAGGGGTGCCAGTGAACCGAGAGCCAGGGGCTCTCCAGCGCGGGATTCCAGTCGGTTGCCGGCATCGTCCCCTCCTTCGCAAGCGTGCACGAGGTGGGGACATGATAGCGCCGCGCCGCGTCGGGGAGACGCGGCGCGGATCGTCCGGACGGACTACTGCGCCGGCTCGGCGCGCTGCGCTAGGCGCGCCGGGCGAGCAGCGCGAGTCCCACGAGACAGAGCACGATCCCCGCGACGCGCGTCGGCGTGATCGCCTCGCGGAAGAACGCCGCACCGACCGGAACGAGGACCAACGCCACCAGCGTGCTCGCCGCCACCGCAGTGATGGAGAGTTGCCAGCCGGCCCGGTAGGCAAGCAGATAGCCGATCTCCAAGCCAAGCATGCCGAGCGCGACGAACACGACCATCCACGGGACAGTGCCGAACGCGGCGCGCAGCGACTGGCCAGGCGAGAAGAACGGCAGCATGGCGACGCACGCCGCGGCGGCAATGGCGTAGGCAACCGCCAGCAGTGCGAGCGGATGCGCAGCGACCGGCACCGCCTTCTGGGCGATGTGATAGGTCGCCAGCCCGGCGACGGCGAGCAGGAACGGCGCGAGGAACGCGGCCTTCACGCGGCGCTCAGGCAGCGCGGTGGTAGGCGGTGATGCGCTCGACCTCGTTCTTCGAGCCGAGGATGACGCCCACGCGCTGGTGCAGCGCGGTGGGCTGGATGTCGAGGATGCGCGTGGTCCCGTCGGTGGCGGCCCCGCCGGCCTGCTCGACGATGAACGCCATCGGGTTCGCCTCGTACATGAGGCGCAGGCGGCCGTTCAAGTGCTTCGCGTCGCGCGGGTACATGAACACCCCGCCGCGGGAGATGATGCGGTACACGTCGGCCACCATCGAGGCGACCCAGCGCATGTTGAAGTCCTTGTCGCGCGGGCCGTCCTTGCCGGCGACGCATTCGTCGATGTAGCGCTTCACCGGCCCGCCCCAGTTGCGCATGTTCGACATGTTGATGGCGAACTCCTTGGTGTCGGCCGGGATCTCGATCTTCTCCTCGGTCAGCACCCAGGAGCCGAGCTCCTTGTCGAGCGTGAAGGCGACGGTGCCGTGGCCGACCGTCAGCACCAGGATGGTGGACGGACCGTACACGGCGAAGCCGGCGGCGCGCTGCTCGCGGCCGGGCTGGAGGAAGAGGTCGTCGCTGATCTCGGTGGTGCCCTCCGGGCAGCGCAGCACCGAGAAGATGGTGCCGATGGACACGTTGACGTCGATGTTGGAGGAGCCGTCGAGCGGGTCGAACAGCAGCAGGTACTTGCCGCGCGGATACTCGCTCGGGATGGGAAACGGGTGCTCCATCTCCTCCGAGGCCATGCCCATGAGGCTCCCGCCCCACAGGTTGGCCTCGAGCAGCACCTCGTTGGAGATCACGTCGAGCTTCTTCTGCGCCTCGCCCTGCACGTTCTCGGTGTGTGCGCTGCCCAGGATCCCGGCGAGCGCCCCCTTGCCGACCGCGTGGCTGATCGACTTGCACGCACGGGCGACCACCTCGAGGAGCAGGCGCAGCTCCGGGCTGATGCCGGCCGGGCCGCGCTGCTGCTCGATCAGATATTGGGTGAGGGTGACGCGAGGCATGGCGACGGGCTCCAGTTTCGAAGGGCCCGATTATCCCGGAGCCGGCCGGAGCGCGTGAGCGAGGGCCTAGGCCCGGTGCTTGGCCGCGTCGCGCTCGCGCTTCACCAGCGCCTGGAGCTGCCGCCCGGCGTCGTCGAACGCCTCGCGCACCGCGACGTAGGCGTCCTCGTGGTGCTCGCGCGTCACCACGATCTCGTGGTCGGGAATGCGCAGGTCGACGCTCACCGCAATGGCGCGCCCCTGGCTGCGATGCTTGCCCTCCGAGGCGACGACCACCCGGCAGCTGGTGATGCGCGAGTGCATGGTATCCAGCTTCGCGGCCTTCTCGCGTATGAGCGCCTCGAGCGCGGGCGATTGCGGGATGTCGCGGACGGTGATCTGGAGGGGAAGTTGCATGATGCGGCCTTCTGGGTGGATGGAGAGGCTTGCAATTTCAGGTTAGCGGCGTGGCACCCCCTCCGTTTGATCAGGATCAATCGGCCCGGAGCAGCGCCGGGAGGGCGCTTACCGTAGGATTGGGGTTCGGGGAACGCGAGGAAAACGCCCTTGACGCCCTTGGCACACATCGTTGCCGCACTGCGGAATCCGGCGCAGTACCCGCACCCCGCCGACGCGGTGGAGGTGCACGAGACCCACATCTCCGCGGTAATCCTCGCCGGCGAATTCGCCTACAAGCTCAAGAAGCCCCTCGACCTCGGATTTCTGGACTTCTCCACCCTCGGGAAGCGGCGCGCCGCGTGCGAGGACGAGGTGCGCCTGAATGCTCGGACCGCACCCTCGATCTACCTCGGCGTGGTCCCGATCGGGGGCACGCCAGACGCGCCGGTGATCGGCGCGACGCCGGCGATCGAGTACGCCGTGCGGATGCGCCGCTTCCCCCAGTCGGCCCTGCTCGACCGCATGGCCGCGCGTGGCGAGCTCGACGCCGCGCTGTTCGAGCGCCTGGCGCGCGACCTCGCCGCGTTCCATGCCGCCGCGGAACCCGTCGGCGACCGGCCCTACGGCCGCCCCGAGGACGCGCTCGAGCCGGCGCTGCAGAACTTCGTGCAGCTCGCGCCGCTGGTCGAGGCGCAGTCCGACCGCGATGCGCTGGACGCCCTCCGCGACTGGACTCGCGCCGAGCACGGCCGTGCCATGGCGGCGATGGCAGCGCGCCGCGCTGCGGGCCGCGTCCGCGAGTGCCACGGCGACCTGCATCTCGGCAACCTGGTGCTGCTCGAGGGGCGCGCGACGCCGTTCGACTGCATCGAGTTCAACCCTGCCCTGCGCTGGACCGACGTCATGAGCGAGGTGGCGTTCCTGGTGATGGACCTCGTCGACCACGCGCAGGACGCGCTCGCCCATCGCTTCCTCGACGCCTACCTCGCCGCAACCGGCGACTACGAGGGGCTCGCGGTGCTGCCCTTCCACCTCGTGTACCGCGCCATGGTGCGCGCGAAGGTCACCTGCATCCGCGCCCACCAGCCCGGACTCGACCTGCACGGCCGTACCCGCGCCGACGCCCAGTACCACGCCTACCTGCGCCTCGCCCGGACGCTGGCCGCGCCGCGCCATGCGGCGATCGTGCTGATGCACGGGTTCTCCGGTTCCGGGAAGAGCCACGCGGCGGCGCGCCTGGTCGAGCGCGCCGGCGCCGTGCGCGTGCGCTCCGACGTCGAGCGCAAGCGCCTGCACGGCCTCGCGTGGGACGCCGCGAGCGGCGCGGCCCTCGACGGCGGCCTGTACAGCCCCGAGGCGACGATGCGCACGTACGAGCGCCTTGCAGCGCTGGCAGCGACGATCGCGGACGCGGGCTGGCCCGCGGTCGTCGACGCCGCCTTCCTGCGCCGCGACGAGCGCGAGGCGTTCGCGCGGCTCGCCACGGCACGCGGCATTCCCTTCGCGATCGTCTCGTGCGCGGCCAACGAAGCAACGCTGCGCGCACGCATCGAGGCGCGCCACGCGGCGGGCGACGATCCCTCCGAGGCGACGCTCGCCGTGCTGGAGCGCCAGCTCGCCACGCACGAGCCGCTGGCCGACGACGAGCGCCGGCACGTCGTGACCGTCGACACCGCAGCGGGCGATGCCGCGTTCGACGCCGGCATCGGCGCCGCGCTGCGCCGGCTGCGCCGATGACCGCCTACGACGTCTTCAACGGCGACGCCGACGGGCTGTGCGCGCTGCAGCAGCTGCGCCTCGCCGCGCCGCGCGACACCGTGCTGGTCACCGGGCCGAAGCGCGACATCGCCCTGCTCGACCGTATTGCCCCGCGCGCCGGTGACGAGATCACCGTGCTCGACGTCTCGCTGGACCGCAACCGCGCGGCGCTGGACCGCGCTCTCGCCGCAGGGGCGAATGTGCGCTGGTTCGACCACCACCACGCCGGCGCGGTGCCCGCGCACGCGCGTCTCGAGGCACACATCGACGAGGCGCCCGAAACCTGCACCAGCCTGATCGTCGACCGCCATCTTGCCGGCGCGCATCGCGCGTGGGCGGTGACCGGCGCGTTCGGCGACAACCTCGGTGCGGTCGCAATCGCGCTGGCGCAGCCGCTCGCCCTCGACGCCGCGGCGCTGGACACGCTGCGAGCGCTCGGGCAGAGCCTCAACTACAACGCCTACGGCGAAACGGCGGCCGACCTCGTGGTCGCGCCCGACGACCTCGCGCGGCGCATGCGCCCCTACGCCCACCCGCTCGAGTTCGCCGCGCGGGAGCCCTGCGTGGCGGAGCTGCACGCGCGGCGCCATGCAGACCTCGCTGCCGCGGCGGCGGTGACGCCGGAGCACGCCGACGATCGCATCGCGGTGTATCGCCTGCCCGAGGCGCCCTGGGCGCGGCGCGTCGGCGGCACGTTCGCGCACCAGCTCGCGCGCACCCATCCTCGGCGTGCCCACGCGGTGCTCGGCCCGAACGGCGACGGCACGTACTGGGCGAGCCTGCGCGCGCCCCTCGCCGCGCCGCGCGGCGCGGGCGCCCTCGCGCGCGCCTTCCACACCGGCGGCGGCCGGGAGGGCGCGGCGGGCATCGAGCGGCTGCCCGAGTCGCGCATCCCGGACCTCATCCGGGCGCTGGCAGCGGCCTATGGTGACCGCGGTCACTGAGCGCGCGCCCGCGCGGTGCTGCAATCGACCTCCACACGGCCACAGGAGAAAAGCATGCAACTCAATCGATACGGCTTCGGCAGGACACTGAATGCCCCCTTCGACGAGGCCATCACCCGCGTGACCGCCGCGCTGGCGAAGGAGGGCTTCGGCGTGCTGTCCGACATCGATGTCGCCGGCACGATGAAGAAAAAGCTCGACCACGACATGCCGGCGTACCGCATCCTCGGCGCGTGCAACCCCGGCTTCGCGCGCCGCGCCATCGAGGCCGAGCCGACCATCGGCCTGCTGCTGCCGTGCAACGTCGTCGTGCGGCAGGACGCCGCCGGCGCGGTGCACGTCGAGTTCATGGACCCGGGGCTGATGAGCCAGGTGGTCGACAACACCGCCGTCGAGCCGATTGCCACCGAGGTGCGGGCCCGGCTGCAGCGGGTGATGGACAGTCTGTAGCCGACCCGGCGTAGCATGGCGGTCCCCGCTGGAGGACCGCCATGGACGTGCTGCGCACCCCCGACGAACGCTTCGCCGGCCTGCCCGGATTTCCGTACGCGCCGCGCTACGTCGACGACCTCGACGGCTTCGCGGGGCTGCGCATTCATTACGTGGACGAAGGCGCGGGCGACCGTGTCTTTCTCTGTCTCCACGGCCAGCCGTCGTGGAGCTATCTCTACCGGCGCATGATCCCGCCCTTCGTCGCGAGCGGGGCGCGCGTCGTCGCGCCCGATCTCCCCGGCTTCGGCCGCTCCGACAAGCCGGCGGACGAGGGCTTCTACACCTTCTCCCGCCACCGCGACGTGCTGCTCGCCTTCGTGCGGCGGCTCGACCTCGCGCGCATCACGCTGGTGGTGCAGGACTGGGGCGGCGTGCTCGGCCTCACGCTGCCGCTCGCCATTGCGGACCGCATCGAGCGCCTCCTGGTCATGAACACCATGTTCGGCACGGGCGAGACCCCGCTGCCGCCGGGCTTCGTGGCGTGGCGCGACTGGGCGAACCGCAATCCGGACATGGACCCGGGGCGCCTGATCAGGCGCGGCTGCCCGCATCTCACCGAGGCGGAGGCGGCGGCGTACAGTGCGCCGTTCCCCGATGCGCGCTACAAGGCCGGCGTGCGGCGCTTCCCCAACCTGGTGCCCGACGGGCCGGATGCCGATGGCGCCGCGTTGTCGCGCGCGGCGCGAGAGTGGTGGCGCCACGAATGGCGCGGCCCGACCTTCATGGCCGTCGGCATGCAGGATCCGGTGCTCGGACCGGCGGTGATGGCCGCACTGCGCGCGGACATCCGCGGCTGCCCGCCGCCGCTCGCGATCGCCGACGGCGGGCACTTCGTGCAGGAATGGGGCGAGACGATCGCGGATGCGGCGCTCGCTGCGTGGTCCTAACGCCGGGTCTTCACAATCGGCGCCTCGCGCGCCGGCGGCTCCACCAGGGTGAAGTACGGCTTGGGCGGCTCCTGGCCCGGGGGCAGATGCGGCGGCGCGGGCTGGCCTGCAGGCCCGAGCGCACGCGTGTAGCGATAGATGGCGCGGATGTCGTCCTCGCTCATGGCGTGCAGGTTGAACCACGGCATCGGCGGACGCGCCTGGCCCTTCATGGTGCGCTCGACCCAGGCGTCCTCGCTCAAGGACGCGACGTAGAGGCGCAGGTTGGGTGCATAGGTGGTGCCCCATGGCCCGCGCCAGCCGAGCGTGTCGCCGGTGAGCCAGACCTTCTCGTCGACGTTTCCGCCGGTGGTCATGTAGCCCGGCGTGTGGCAGTCGTTGCAGCCGGCGATCTTCACCAGATAGCGGCCGCGCTCGATCTCGGTGCGCTTCATGCGCTCGGTCTCGCTCGCATACACGGCGGCGGCGAAGGCGGTCACGACGGCGACGACTGCGGCTGCGGCGGCGGTTTCCATTCTCATCCCGTATTCCTCCTTTTCGCGCGCTTCAGCGGTACATGCGCCAGGACGCGGCGGCGCGCATCTGGCCGGGGGGAACGAACGCGGGCGGATCCCAGGGCAGCGCGAGGGCCTGCCCGTCCGCGCCGAATGCACGCGCCGGCGACTCGCCGAACACGCCGAGCAACTCCAGGTCCTCGCTGCCGTTGTTGACCAGACGATGCGGGACACCCGGCGGAATGACGATCGACATGCCGGCGGCGAACTCGCGCGCGTTGCCGTTCATCTCGACCACGCCCTGCCCCGCCAGCACCACGACGACTTCCTCGCAGTGGTGGTGATGCGGCGGCGTGGCGGAGCCGGGTCGCAGGCGCTGCTTCCAGACGTCGAGCGTCTCGAGGCCGTGGGCCAGGCCTGCAATGGTGCGGTGTTCGATCCCGGCCAGTTCGTGCACGGCCAGTCCCTCGTGTTCGACGATGTCCATGGTTCGCTTCTCCCGTGATCGAGCGGTAGTGCTCGGGACAGGAGCATCGGGTGCGCGGACTGGCGCGGGACTGACCGATGGAGCGCCCGGATCACGCAGCGGGCGGATGCGCAAGAAAATCAAGCGTGTTCAGCGTCTTGCGCGCAGGCCGCACCGCCCCCGGGACCTTCCCCTCGCAGGCTTACCGACGCGCGTGCCCGGACTGACCGATCACTGACGCGGCCCCGGCAGAGAAGCGCGGATGGCTTCCGTCTCGGGCGAAGGGGGCACCGAGAGGACGATGGAGAGGAGTTGCCGGCAGCGGCGGTAGACCTCGATCGCCTGCGCGGGCTCGCCGAGCTCGCGATGGCAGATCATGAGCTGGCGGTACAGGTCCTCGGCGAGATTGTCGTGCTCGAGGGCGCGCGCATAGAGATCCGCGGCCGCACGCCACTCGCCCGCGTCCTGCAGTTGCCGACCGAGCAGCGTGACCGCGCGCACGAGCTTGGCGCGCAGCCGGTCGCGCATCGCCGCCGACCACGCCGCGTCCTCGTCGTTGCCGAGGAAATGCCCGTCGTAGGCATCCAGCAGTCGGCGCGAATCGTCGGCCGCGCGCAGGTGGGCGGCAACGGGCAGATCCGCGAGGCGCGTGTCGAGCGCCTGCACCAGCCGCTCGAAGTGCCAGACGTCCACCCGGCACTGGCGCGGGTCGAGCGACAGCTTGCCCTCCTGGAGCGACAGCGCCGATTCGCTTCCAAGGAGCTTGCGCAGGCGATAGAGCGTGCTGTCGAACGACACCTTGGCGGCATCGCCGCTCGCGTCGGGCCAGAGGATGGCCGCGAGCCGCGGCCACTCGACGCTGCGCCCGCCGAGCGCGACCAGCGCCTTGAGAAGCTCGAGGGGCTTCTTCTGCGCCTTGCCCGCGAACGCGAGCGGCTCGCCCTGGCTCCTCACTGCGAACCCGCCCAGCGCGCGCACCTCGACCGCCCAGGGCCAGTCGGCCGGCGCGGCACCGTCAGGCGGCGCGAGGCCGCGCGCGAGGATGAGCCGTTTCACGTAGCCGGTCTCGACCCCGGCCTCCAGGGCGCACGCGGCGAGCTTCGCCATCATCGGCGGCCACCAGAACTGGGTGTTGAGGTAGCCCTGCGTCCGCCCGATGGCGAGTGCCTCGGCGAGCGTCTCCAGGGCCTCCGCCTCGTCGCTGAGCTGCACGAACGCATCGCAGAGGAGCGCGTGGAAGCGCAGGATGCCGGGCGGCACGCCCGCGACCAGGCCGCGGATGCGATGCAGGACCGCCTGCGCCTCGGCGTGCTGGCCGGTCGCGTCGAGCACGACCAGCAGCGGCGAATGGCACACCAGGCTCGATGCGACCGAGCCGGTCTCCAGCGAGAGGTCGGCGGCGGCACGCGCGTGGCGCTCGGCCGCGGCGAGATCGCCACGGGCGAGGGCCACCCAGCTTTCCAGGAAAGCGCACAGCGCAACGTCCACGCGCCGCCCCGGGTCGACGTTGCCGCGCTGCTCCGCGAGCAGCGGCAGCGCCTCGCGGACGGCGCCGCGCGCCAGCAGCCCGTGCGCCCGGAACGTGGTGGCGAGGCAATGCACATAGTCGAACCCGTTCGCGTCGGCGAGGGCGCACGCTTCCTTGAGCAGCATGTCGAATTCCTCGAAGCGCGCTTCGAAGAACATCTGGTAGGCCAGCCACAGCCGCGAGACCGCCTGGTGTACCGGCGCGAGCTCCGCCTGCCCGAGCAGCGCGCGCAGGCGCGCGGCGAGCGCCGCGCTGCGGCCGAAATCGCCCACGCGCATGCAGGCATCCATGAGCCGCGTCGCGACCGGCACGCGCACGTTCACGTCCTCGAGCGCATCCACCAGCCGGTGCAGGCGGTCGAGCACCGGCGCGATCGCCGGGTGGAACGGCTGCCGGTAGACGAGCGCGATGGCGAGGCTCGCGAGCACGCGCGCCTCGTGCGCCGTGTCGGCGAACGACGGCTGCCGCGCGAGCAGGCCGTCCATGACCGCGATCCAGCGGTCGAGCGGCCGGAAGTCGTCCCAGCCGAGGTAATGCGAGTCGACCACCGCGGCGGCGGCCTCGAGTTGGCCGGCCGCATCGCCACGCGCGGCGTAGCCTTCGTAGGCGCGCTCCAGGCGCTCGCGCGCTCCGGCCGGATCGGCGGGCGCGAGGGCGATCCCCTCCCAGTAGCCCAAGCGCGGATCGGCGTCGCGCAGCGCCGCCGGCAGCGCGGCAATCCACTCGCGGAGCGACTGGCCGCGTCCCTGCGCCACCAGCGCCGGCGCCTCCGCCGCGAGCACGCGCGCGAGCGCCGGCCAGTCCTCCGCATCGCGATACAGCGCGACCACGCTGCCGATCCAGCCGCGCGCCTCGAGCAGCTCGCCGGCGTGCCGCGCCAGGCGCGCCAGCTCCTCGCGCGGCAGGGTGGTCCGCGCCCGCGCGAGCAGGAAGGAGCGGAAGAGCTGGTGGTACTCGTAGACCGGCTCGCCCGTTCCGCGCCGCGACAGGAAGAGCTGCCGCCGGTAGAGGTACTCCAGCACTTTCGCGGTATCGACGCCGCCACACAGCGCCTCGGCCATCGCCACGGTGAACCGCGGCAGGACGGCGGTGGCGAGCAGCACGCGCTGGTTCTCCGGCGTCACGCGGTTGAAGACCTCGCCGGCGAAGTAATGGAAGACGCCTTCCGGCGCCTCGCGCGTGAACGCGGCGCCGTCGCGCGGCACGTGCTCGCGCATCAGGACCAGGCCCGCAGCCCAGCCGTCGGCGCGGCCATGCAGCGTCTCGACCGGCGCGTCGCCGCCGCCGAGCAGCTCGCGCGACTCCTCCACGGTGAAGCGCAGGTCCTCCCACCCGATGCGTACCAGGAGCTGGCTCGCCGCGAGGCGCGCAAACTCGGGCAGCGGCTCGCCGCGCGACAGCACGATCACGTTCACGCCGGCGGGAATCTCGCCCATCGCCTCGGAGAGGAGCTGGCGCAGCTCGAGCGAGACGCGCGCATCCTGGAAGTTGTCGAACACCAGCACCGCGCCCACCGGCATGCGCGCGAAGAACTCGCGGAAGAACCGCCGCGTGAAGCCGCCGAGGTCGCGCTGGTACTCGGGCTTGAACAGCGGCAGCGCCGCGCCCTTGCCGCGCGCCGCCCGCTGCGCGGCGAGACCGAGGTAGTAGAAGAGTGTCGCCGGATCGCTGTCGCCGGCGTCGACCTGGAACCATATCCCCGGCGGCTTGCGCGACTCGAGATAGCTCGCCACCAGCGCGCTCTTGCCTGCGCCCGGCGGTCCCGCGATCCAGATCACCGGATGCTCGCGCTTTTCGTCGAGGAGCCGGAACAGGCGCTCGCGCGGCATGACGCGGAAGAGCCGCGGCCGCGACAGCTTGGCGAGCTCGGCCGGGGCCGCGCCGCGCGCCAGCTTGCGCGCCGCCGGGGCGGCGGCGCGGCGGGGCGCGTCTGCCGTCGTGCGGCGTGGGGTCGCGCTGCGCGGCATGATGTTGTTGGTCTGCGGGACGGAAGCACGAGTTTAACGCCGCGCGTGGCGCCGGCGCGAGCCGTTCGGCGCTAGAACGAGTGAGCGGCCGAGATCCCGGCAACGAAGTTGCGCGTCGGCGAAGGCTCGTAGTACTGCCCGTTCGCCGCGTTGACGATCACCGCCCCCACGTACTCGCGGTCGGTGAGGTTCTCGATGCGCACGAACGCCCCGAGCCGCCACGGTCCGTAGCGGCGCTCCACGCCGGCGCGCCAGTTGACCAGCACGTAGCTCGAGGCGGACGCCGTGTTGGCATCGTCGGCATACACCGAGGCGTGGTAGCGCGCCTCGAGCACCGTGGCGAAGCCGCTCGCCGCGTGGCGCCACGCGAGCTCGCCGTACAGCACTTGCCGCGGCACGCCCGGCAGCCGGTTGCCGGCGAGGCTCGTCCCGCCCGGCTGCGTGAACTCGCGGAACTCCGCGTCGATCCAGGTCCAGGCGAGATATGCGTCGACGGTTCGCGACAGGCGGCCCTGCACGCCGATCTCGACACCGTCGCGGCGCGTGCGCGCGGCGTTGACGAAGGTGTTGCGCCCGGGCGCGATCTGCGGCCCGTTGACGATCTCATCCTCGGTATCGATGTGGAACACGGCGGCGTTCACGCGCCAGTCCTCGCCGAGCAGCGCCTTGACGCCCGCCTCGTAATTCGAGCTGCGCGACGGCTGCAGGCCGAAGTTGAGCCCCGCCCCGCCGTCCGGGCGATAGGCGAGCTCCGCGAACGTGGGCGTCTCGAAGCCGCGGCCGGCGGAGGCATACGCGTTCAGTGCCGGCGTGATCTCGTAAACGAGACCCCCTGCCGGACTGGTCTGCGAGTAGCTCACCGCGCCGCTGTCGTCGGGATTGAGCGCGGTGACGAAACGGTCCGCGGACGAGAACCGTACGCTCGAATGCCGCAGGCCGCCGGCGAGCTTCCAGCGTGGCGCGAAGCGCCACTCGCCGATTGCGTACGGATCGAGGTTCCACACCGTGTCGTCCTCGTCGCGCCGCAGCGCGCCGGCACGCCCGAACTCGTTCACGAAGCCGCGCCGGCGCTCCTCGAGGCGGTCGTAGTCGAGGCCCAGCGTGAGGGTGTACGGTCCGGTGCCCAGGTCACCGGTGCGCACCCATTGCACCGACGCGCCGCCAAAGCCGCGATCCAGGTCCACGACGCCGCCCGAGGAGGTCGGCGCCGCGCCGGTGAACGCGAGGAACTGCTCGACCTCGCGCGTGCCGCCGTAGCCGCGCACACGCAGTGTGTCCTGCGCGGTGAGGCGCCGCTCGTACGCCGCGCCGCCCTGAGCGTGCGCGATACGCTTGCGCGTGTCGAAGAGGATCGCGCCGGTCCCGGCCTGGCGGCGGTCGGCCTCGAGCTGCGCGCGCGTGAGGCCCAGCGGGTCCTGCGTATCGGGCTGGTCGAGTGCATCGAAGGCCAGCGTCAGCGTCGAATCGTCGTCCGGCTTGATGCGCAGGCGCGCGTTGGCGAGATCGCGCCGCGCCGCGCTGTGCTCGCGATAGCCGTCGATCGAAAAGCGCGAGACGCCGGCGCGCCCGCGGCCGTCGCCGACCGGACCGCCGCCGGCGATCGCGGCGCGCCACGCGCCGTAGCTGCCCGCCCACCCATCGGCGCGGAGCTCGGGGTCGCGCGGGCCATCCTCGGTCAGCACGGTGATCACGCCCCCCGACGAGTTGCCGTAGAGCGCCGCGAAGGGCCCGCGCAGCACCTCCACGCGGCGCACCGCGTCGAGGTCGAAGAGCGCCGTCTGCCCCTGGCCGTCGGGCATGGTGAGCGGGATGCCGTCCTGCACCAGGCGGACGCCGCGCGTGCCGAAACTCGCACGAGCGCCGAACCCCCGCGACGACACCTGCAGGTCTTGCGCGTAGTTGTTGCGGTTCTGCATGACCAGCCCGGGGACGCGTCCGAGACCCTCGGAAAGATTCACGCGCGGCTGCATCGCGCGGAGCGTGGCGCCGGGAACGGCGTCCACCGACGCCGGCACGTCGAAGCTCGACTGCTCGACCCGCGTCGCCGTCACCACCACCGGCTCGAGCGGCGCGGGCTCCTCGGCGAGCGAGGGCGAGGTGCACGCGAACAGCGCGGCGGCGAGGGCGACATGTCGACGCATGCGGCGAGTGTAGCGGCGCGCGGGACGCGCACACCGCGGCGGGATTACCATCGACCCGGCGATTGTCCCGGGAGCGAGCCATGCGCAGCCACCCCGCGCCGCCCGCGCGGCGCACCCACGACGTGGTCAACCAGCCACCGCCGCTCGCGGACTACAACGCGTGGCAGCACGACCCCTGGCTGCCCGCCGCGGTGGCGAACGAGGGCGGCGGCTGGGTCGCCGACGAGGCCTCGAGCGTCGGCGCCTACGCAGGCTCCGCCGAGATGCAGCGCCTCGCGGACGAGGCCAACCGTCACGGCCCGGAACTCGCCGCCTTCGACCGGCAGGGCCGCCGCATCGACGAGGTCCGCTACCATCCCGCGTACCACGAGCTGATGCGCGTCGCGTTCGGCGCGGGCCTGCACTCGCGCGCCTGGACCGCGCCGCAGCCGGGCGGCTTCGTGGCGCGGGCGGCGCTGAACTACCTCTGGAACCAGGGGGAGAACGGCACGAGCTGCCCGGTCACCATGACGTTCGCGGCGGTGCAGGTGATCAACGGCCGCGCGGACCTGGCCGCCGAATGGCTGCCGAAGCTCCTCGCCAGCGCATACGACCCGCGCCCCGTGCCCGTCACCGGCAAGCTCGCCGCGACCGTCGGCATGGCGATGACGGAGAAGCAGGGCGGCTCGGATCTGCGCACCAACGCGACCGTCGCCGTGGCCGCGGGCGCGGGCTGGCACGCGCTCGCCGGACACAAGTGGTTCTGCTCCGCGCCGATGTCGGACGCCTTCCTCACGCTCGCGCGCGCGCCGGAGGGCATCACGTGCTTTTTCGTGCCGCGGAGCCTGCCCGACGGCACGCGCAATCCCTTCCACATCCAGCGCCTGAAGGACAAGGTCGGCAACCGCTCCAACGCGTCGTCCGAGATCGAGTACGACGGCACCCTCGCCCTGCAGGTGGGCGAGGCGGGGCGGGGCATCGGCACGCTGATCGAGATGGCGCATCTCACCCGCTTCGACATCGTGGTGGCGGCGGCGGGCATGATGCGCGGCGCGCTCAACCAGGCGCTGCACCACGCCGCGCACCGCAGCGCGTTCGGCGCGCGCCTGGCAGACCAGCCGCTGATGCAGAACGTCCTGGCCGACCTCGCGGTGGAGGCCGAGGCGGCGCTGCTGCTTGCCTTCCGCCTCGCGCGCGCCTTCGACGGCCAGGGACACGACGAGTCCGAGCGGCTGCTCACGCGCATCCTCACCCCGGTCGCCAAGTACTGGCTGTGCAAGCGCCTGCCCGCGTTCGTCGGCGAGTGCATGGAGTGCCTGGGCGGCAACGGCTACGTCGAGGAGGCGCCCATCGGCCGGCTGTATCGCGAGGCGCCGCTGAACGGCATCTGGGAGGGCTCGGGCAACGTCATCTGCCTCGACGTGCTGCGCGCCCTCGAGCGCGAGCCGCGGGCGCTGGAAGCGTTCTTCGCCGAGACCTCCGCGGCGGCGCATGTCGATCCGCGCATCTCGCGCTTCATGGATGCGTTGGGCGCGGAGCTCGGCGAGACCGCGGGGCAGGAGGCGCGCGCGCGACGCCTCACCGAGATGCTCGCGCTCGCGATACAGGCCAACCTGCTCGCGCGCCACTCGGTGCCACAGGTGCTGGACGCCTTCTGCGTCACCCGCCTCGCGGAAGAAGGTGGCCGCGCGTTCGGCACGCTGCCCGCGCGGCTCGATCTCGCGGGGATCGCGGCGCGGGCGGCCCTGGTGCGGTGACGGCGTGCCCGGCTACTGCAGCAGGTTCTTGTAGAGCCTGCCGTCCTTCATGATCACCACGAAGTTCTTCGCGGGATCCTCGATCAGCTTGAGGTTCGCGACCGGGTCGCCGTCGACCAAGAGCAGGTCGGCGAGCGCGCCCTCCTCCACCACGCCGAGCTTGCCGGGGTAGGGATTGCGCGGTCCGGACAGCGCGAGCAGCTCGGCGTTGTCGGCGGTGGCCATCTTCAGGACCTCCGCAGGGGTGTACCAGCGGGTCATCTTGGCGAGGTTGAAGTTCTGGCGCTTGGCGTTCGCCGCGCTGAAGAGATTGTCCGTGCCCCAGGCGGTGCGGATGCCGAACTTCTTCGCCAGCGCGTAGGCGTTATCGGTGCCGGCGTACATCGTTTTCTGCTTGATGCGGTTGGGCGAGCCTTCCGGAAACGCCGACGGCCGGTCGTCGAGGAAGGGCTGCAGGCTCCACCAGACCCTCTTCTCGGCCATCAGTTTCGCGGTGGCCTCGTCCAGCAGCTGGCCGTGGTCGATGCACTTCACCCCGGCTTCGATCGCCTGCCGCACGGCGCGCGGCGTGTAGGCGTGGACGGTCACGTACGTGCCCCAGTTCTCCGCGGCCTCCACCGCCGCGCGCAGCTCCGCCACCGTGTACTGCGTGACGTCCAGCGGGTCGAAGCTCGACGCCACGCCGCCGCCTGCCATCAGCTTGATCTGCGACGCGCCGAGGGCGAGCAGCTCGCGCACGCGCTTCCTCACCGTGTCCGGATCGTCGGCGATGACCGCGGCGGCGACTCGCTCGCTGTAGGAGTAGTGGCCCGGCGGCGCCGGGAGCTCGTTCGGCAGGCGGAAGTCGCCGTGCCCCCCCGACTGGGAGACGAACGCACCCGAGGAATAGATGCGCGGCCCCGCGACAAGACCCTCGTCGACCGCCTTCTTCAGGCCCAGCGACGGCCCGCCGAGATCGCGGACGCTGGTGAACCCGCGCATCAGCGTGTCGGTCGCGCCCTTCGCCGCCGCTGCGTGCACGTAGCCGATGTCGCCGAGCAGGATGGTTGCCTGCGGCACGATGTCGAACATCACGTGGGTGTGCGCGTCGATCAGCCCGGGCATCAGGGTGCGCCCGTTGCCGCGGATGCGAGTCGTGACCGCACCGGGCGGATCGGCGACCGGCGCGGACGAGATCGACTTCACCACGTTGTCCACCACCAGCACATTGGCCGGACCCGTGGTGCGGCCGCCGCTGAACACGCGGACGTTCTCGAAGATCACGGCGGTCGTGGTGGTCGGCTGCTGCGCCTGCGCGGCGAACGCGCCCAGAACAAGCGCGGCGCCGAGCGCGGCGCGCGCGAGTGTGGTCCTCATGGATGACTGCTCCCGGTGAGCGAGCACGGGAGTCTAGCCGAGACTACTCCGCCGGCAGATCGACGCCTGCAGCGCGAGCGGCCGCCCGCACCGGCTCGGGCCAGTTGATGCGCCCCGGATCGCGCCCGCCCGCGATGCCGACGAGGTAGGCGTCCTCGCTCCCGGCGTTGCGAAAGCCGCGCGACACGCCCGCCGGGATCGAGACGGTGTCCCACGGCCCGAGCGTGAGCTTGCGCTCGCCCTCCGGCCCCCAGAACACCTCCCAGGTGCCGGTGAGCGGCATGAACACTTCCTGGGTGAGATGGTTGTGCAGCGGCGCCGACTTGCCCGGCGCGCACTTCACCAGGTTGAGATGGAACTCCTCCGCCTGCAGCGGTGCATCGGGCGGCATGCCGAGCACGCGCCAGGTCGTGCGTTCGCACCCCGGGATGCTCGCGTCGACATAGTCGGCCGTCGGCTTCAACGTGGCGAAGCGGGCAACGCGCGCTTCCATCTCCTCGACGGTGGGATTGGCGGCGGTGATCGGGGCCATGGGGGACATGGGGATTTCCTCGGAAGGGGTCGGGCCTGGCGAAATCATGGATTCCGTGGGGCAGGAGGGTAGCGCCACCACGTGCTGCCGATGGTGCGGACCTGGCTTCCGCCCGTTCCGTGCGGGGGTGCGGTGAACCGATGCCGATCGGTCCGGTAATTGACGATCAGGGCGCCATCCGTCCCCCTGAACAGGGACACGATGCCGAGGTCGAGCTCACCGTAAACGCCGGGGACGCCCCCGACCGCGGTCCGCGGCCCGGGGAACCGCAATGCCGGGCCGAATTCCGTGTCCCAGCAGTGGTAGTAGGCGTCCCACTCGCGATCGGAGGCAAACAGGGCGACGCGATGGAACTCGAGCACGGCCTCGCCAGCGGACTCGTCGCGAAAGCGGGCGCGGAGCGAGTCGGCGTCGAGCGCGAACGAAACTGTAGCGGCACTTTTCAGCGTCGGCCAAGGGTGGTCGTCGTCACGGACGCTGAAGACGCCGACGCCCTGCCCCTCCAGCCCGAAAACCTCGTGCAACGGCAGCGAGCGCGCCGTGCTCCGCGGATGGACGTCGGCGGGCCGGTTCGCGTAGACGCCGGTCAGATCGGGGCATCCGTGCGGCGGCACCGCCGCTCCGCTTGGCGCCCAGTCCGCGGGAGCGTCGCCGGAAAACGGGCGGACCGCACAGCCGCCCGCCGACAACGCGAACGCGCCGAGAAGCAGGATCGCTGCAAGCGCCGGTCGGTTGGGCGGGCGCTCCATTACTGTCCAAGCGCCTGTCCGAGAGTCCCATTGCTCACCAGCATTTCAGTCGCGGGTCCGCCGTAACGTCAACAAAGCCCCCGGCGGCGAGACGCCCCGGGAAGCTGGCATTCCTGAACAGCATGACGGACTGGCGAAAGACCCGGATGGGTCCCGCAGCGGGTCAACCTCGCACACCGGCCTGTCAACCTATTTCGCCAGCTCCTTGAGCTGAGTGCTGAAAAACTCCAGCGCGGTCTTGGTCTTCGCAGACTGGTCGGCGCCGAGCACGATGCCGTGGCGGGCCAGGTAGTCCTTGAAATCGCCAACGACCTGGAAGGCTTCTTTCGGCAGGCACTTGGTGGAGACTTCCATGACGATCGATCCATCGGGATAGATCCACACTTCGAGGACGATGGGGCGGTCGAAGTCCTTCGCCTTCGGCTGGTGCTTGGACTTGAGCAGGAAGGTGGGGCCCAGGAGGACCAGCTTGTCCATGGTGAGGCCCGCCGGGGCGTGCGCGTCATAGAAGGCGCGCTGTTCCTTGGAGAACAGCTTGCGCAAAGGCATCTCGCCCGAGGCCACGTCGAGCACCTCCTGGCCGCTGCAAACGCCCTTGAACGAAGCCGAGCAGACGAATCCGCCCGGCATTGCATCGACCTCGATCTTGAAGGCCGCCGAGCGGCGAAGGTCCGGGTCGATGGTGGACGGATCCACCGGGCGCAGCTTGATGACCGTATCGCCATCCCCGCCCTGGATACGCCGCGCCCGGACGACGACGCCGGCCTTGTTCAAGGCCAGTTCGGGCGTATCGAAGAAGAATGCCTGCCGTGGCTCTGCCTCGACCGGGTCGAGCCCGATGCTCTTGACCGTCGCGCGGCCGACGCCAACCGGGACCGACAACTTCAGTTCAACGCTGGTCGCCCCCTTCACGAGCCTGAACATTTCCGTGATCTGCTCATTCGTAAGCGGTTTCGCCAGTGCCGGCTGGGCGGACTTCACCGCCTTGGGGGGCGCTACCCTATTCTTCGCGCCCACCACCGCCTTCGTTTTCTTGACGGGCTTTCCGGTTCGCGGGCGTTTCGCGGTTTTTCCGGTTGCCTTGGTAACCATGGTCTATCTCCCTTTGGTCACATCAGAGTTTTGTTGGATAGAGCCTCTTTGATTAGCCATAGATCACCTTTCAGACGCCGAAACGCTCGGCCAGCACGCCGTGACGCAGGCCGCGATCGCTCACGGTGAAGCTGTTCTTGCCCAGCTTCTCCATGACCGTCCGCACGATGCAGGCACCGGCGAGGATGACATCCGCACGCTTCGGCTGCAGTCCGACGATGGCGCGACGGGCATCGGCATCCCGCGACCGGTAGAGCTCGATCTGGCGGTCAAGCTCGGCGCGGTCGAGGACGCTGCCCTGGACGACTGCCGGGTCGTAGGTGGCGAGGCGATGCATGACGGCGGTGATGTTGGTTACCGCGCCGCCCATCCCCGCCAGCGCGTCGGGCATCGGACGCCCGTCGATGCGCGAGAGATCGGCCGCGATCGCCGCCATGGCCTCGCGCAGCACCTCGGGCGAGACGGCGCGGTCGAGTC